>TARA_R110000796_G_scaffold252596_1_pt1 | contig 194879 bp, 173 predicted proteins | sample TARA_R110000796 | Tara Oceans TARA_R110000796 (sample SAMEA4397815) | marine metagenome | biome: Polar Biome; feature: [SRF] surface water layer (ENVO:00010504); material: water (ENVO:00002006), including particulate matter (ENVO:01000060) such as... | depth 5 m
TTCAGTAACAGTAGATGTACCAAGCGATGTAGCCCAAGACGCAGCGACTAACAATAATACAGCGGCAGCCCAATTCAGTATTGTAAATGACCAGACAAAGCCTAGTGTTGTTTTGTCCAAGACTACGGATAAACCAGTATCTGGCGCATTTACTGTTTTAATTAAGTTCAGTGAGAATATTTCTGGTTTTGACTTGACAGACCTTTCATTGTCAGCTGGCACCAAGAGTGACTTGGTTCAGGTTGATCAAAGTACATATACTGTTTTGGTTAAATCTGATGTTAGTAGTATCGATTTAAGTATGGCTGCTGGGGTGACCCAAGATTTGGCTGGAAACATGAATACAGAGCCGACTTCTTTGAACCTTGAGTTTAATAGCTTGCCTTCAGATATCGGTATCAGTAATCAATCATTAAATGAAAATAGTGGTGTTGGATTATTGGTTGGTCTCTTTAATACAGTAGATAATGAAGGAGATGTTCATATATACACACTGATCTCTGGAACAGGAGATGCTGATAATAATAGTTTTACAATTAATGGGACTAAATTACTGACAGCTGAAGACTTTGACTTTGAAACAAAATCAACATATAGTATTAGGGTTAAGTCGACAGATTCTTTTGGTGAGGTTTATGAAAAATCTTTAGAAATAACGGTTTTGAATTTGCCCGAAGCACAAATTAATGTCACGGATAATCCAGTTATACCTAGTACAGCATTAGGCTTAAAATCGAGCTTTGATATAGTGATTTCTAATGATGGCGATGGCGATTTAATTGTTACTGAAGTAGTGTATTTTGATGGATTTACAGGAGCCACTACTGGGTTTACCGTATCTCCTTCTAGTAGTAAAACAATTACGATCGACTTTTCTCCGATAGAAGAAAAAACGTATAGTGGTAACATTGTTATTAAGTCGAACCTGGGAGAAACCAGTTTAGCAGTGTCTGCGACAGGAGAAGTAGTTACTGGAATTGATGATGAAGTTGGAAATGCATTTGAAGTTTTGATATATCCTAACCCTGTAAGGGATATTTTAACATTGGATTTGTCTTCTATCCAAAATAAGAGAGTTGAGGTTCAACTGTTGAATATCGTTGGAGAGGTTATTTATTCAACCAAAGAACTTACTGAGGGCATGCTTAAAATAGATGTTTCGTTTTATCAACAGGGGTATTATCTTGTTTCTATGGTTGTAGAAGGGGGGAGAGTAGTTCGAAAGGTGCTGATTACACGTTAGTTAATGTCTTTGAGTTCCGGATTGAAAACTACTTTAAAATATCTTTTAATGTGGTTTTTATCGTGGAGGTATCAATGTTTTGATTCGCCACTAACTTAACCACTTTATTAAAGTATGTGGGCGAACACCCGTACCTAGAGAAATCATCTTGAACATCATGGGTATAAAAAATTAACCACCCTCCTGTGTTTTTTGCTTCACTAAGTATGCTTTCAATTTGTTCTATTGAATGCGTATTCTCATAAAGCCTAACCGCCTTTAAATTATTTAAGTCTGCTTCGCCACAATTTATTCCATGGTCTATTCCTCTCGCTGAAGTAAATCTATCTTTTATGATTCCGCGAGCGGTGTATGTCTGCTCACCAAAAGGGTAGGAGAAATTGGCGAAATTGATTTCTGGTAGAATCCTTTTAAGTAAATCTTTATTTAAGTCTAGGTCTTTTAAGATGTCGTTTCTCTCTGTACGCAAAAAGCGAAGGTGACTATGAGTATGACATGCCAATTCATGTCCATCCTCGGTACATTTTTTTAAATCTTCTAAATCAAACTTTAACTGCGCTTCTTCACTTTCTAGAAAAGATAAACATAGATAATAGGTTGCTTTGATATTGTACTCATTGAGCATCTTTCGTGCTTCATTAAGAGCGGACTGATGTGCATCATCAAAAGTAAAGCTCACATAAAGCTTATTAGAGGGGATTGTAAACTTCTTTTTATGAGTCATCACCCCAAATTTTTTCCGAAACTTATCGATGTACTTATTCATTTTATTTGGATCGCAACCTGTCTATAATTATTAATCGCTCCAAGTAACTCATAACCGAATGGCCTTCCGAAACATCTTTTAAAGATTTGTAAAGCTTCGTACTCATCATTAAAGCTTGAGAACTCATCAAAAATTAGAATGTCTCCTGACTTAATTACTGGTTGAATATGAAAGAGTACATAGAGTGTAGAGCTAAAGAGGTCGGCATCTAAGTGGAAAATGGTAGTTTGATTTGACGATTTATGGCTTTTGAAAAAATCATAAACCGTATCCTGAAACCATCCACTAATGAATTTTACACGGGTATCGCTTATGTCTGGTGTTTGTCCTTTCTTATTAAAATGTCCCTCCTCCTTGTTTTCCCAGCTTTCCGGGAGCCCTTTAAATGAGTCAAAGCCATAGAATTCTGAATTACTATTTTTGTTTTGACCCAGCCAAAAGGACATCATTTCGCCAGCAGCTACTCCGAATTCATAATAGGAAATAGGAGTGTTCTCAAGGTTCAGTTTTTTTATTAGGTGATCATGTAATTGGTATCTTCTACCATATGACGCCTGTGGGTTATAATAGTCATTGAATACTTTGATAGCGTTATGTTTATCAACCCATTGTAAGTAATTTAAATACTGATGAAGGTGTTTGAATGGTGTTGTAAGCCTTAAAAGCGGTTTGTATAACTTGGACTTGATTAAAAAAGGATGGATAGGCATATACTTTATTTAATTACCTCGACTACGTCATTGGATGGAATGCTCTTGTTTGACTTAAAGATCAAGAAGTGAGTATCTTCTAACTTCTTTTCCGTTTCAAAGGCGAAATCATCAAATACTTGCGCTGAGAATTTGTTTCGTTCTGTTTTTTTGTATTTCACCCTAAAGTCGTCTTTGGGTAAATATTTATTCAAGCAGAAATTGATGAAGGCATGCTCAATTCTTTTACTCTGAATTCTGCAGCTGAACATGAGATCGATAAGTTGATTTTTTTCTTTGTCAATAATAGCAAAACCTACTATACCATAATCACCAAACTTATCAGCACACTGCATTACGTAGGTGTCTAAATTTGGATTTGAGGCAATTTTTTCAATATGCCCTTCTTCATAAAGATTACCCGAGAAATTCATTTGGTTGGTACGCTGAGTAAGTTCAAAAACTCTTTGAAAAAACTCTTTTTCTAGCGGTAGTAGGGTGAGTTTTATTTCACATGATTTTAGAAAAGTCAGATATTCACCATCGAAATTTTCTGCCTCTTGCTTCCTTTGTGCCTCTCTTAAGTAAAAAGACTTTCGGTTTTTGCTTTCATCGGTAGCGTTTGTTTGAACTTCATCCAAACCCAAAATACTGTCAATATATTCGGCATCTAGTACTTTGATGTTGGGGAATATGTTTTTTACTTCCTCCCTTTCAAATTTTGAATCATCTACAAAAAGGAGGGTGTCGATGCTGATATTCAGGTCTTTAATAAGTTCTCTAATGGAGTTACTTTTCGGTTGCCATGAAATTTTAGGGAACACAAAATACTCGCTTAAACCAAAGTGTTCAAGTGCCTGAATAGCATCTTCATGTTTGTTTTTGCTTGCAATTGAATTAAGGATTCCTTTTTCTTCTAAAGAAGCAAGTACATTTTTAACTCCACTTCTCAACCTAAGGTCAGACACACCGGATTCCGTAAGTATTCCATGCCATAAAGTATTGTCTAGGTCCCAAACTATACATTTGATTTTACTTGATTTTTTTTGAGTGGGATTGTGATCTTTGAATTGGACAAACTCTAAAAGCCCAAAATAGAGAGGATGGGTTTCATTAATGTTTTCAGGCGTTAAGTCAATTCTGAAATCAAGTTTCGTTCTAATTCTCTTTTCTATCTCAGTAAAGGGTATTAGCTCTTTGTTATAACCTGAGTTAATTTCAATCTTATACTGAAAAGGGATTTTACTGAATTTAGGATCTTCGTTTCTGATAGTAAGTGTCAGTGTTACACTTTGGTCAGAAGGATTGTAACACTCGATAAGAAAGTAATCAGGGAGAAGGTTATTAGCATTAAGGTTTTGTTTGACTTTGTTTTTTTTGACGCTGTATCTTTTTTGAATCAGCTTTTTTTTAAGGCTTTGAATAGGCGTGTTTGCGATTGCCGTGGCGACTTTCAAGTCCTTTTTTTCATAGGATTCTGCTTCTGAAAAATCAAAAAGTAAACAGTTACCCTGACTCGCTAAAACACCCCATTGTTTAAACTGAATTTTGAGTGTTTTCTGAGGTGTTTTTTTACCCAGACCCATTGGTTGGATGCCATTCACAAAACGTTGGCATTTCCCATCGACTCTTGGTGAATACAACTGGCAAGTTTTGAAACAGCTCGGCATGGCACATTCGGTACAGTGCTCTGTCCAGTGGAGTACACTTCTTTTATCGATTGATGAAAGTGTTTTAACAAAATCATCAAGAACCTCAGATGATAAGTCTTGATTCAAAGATTTACTATATATCTCGCTTTCGTACATCAGCCAGTCAGATCAAAATTTTGAAGGTTTGCCATCATTACACGCAACGCAAAATAGTTAATTTGAGTGCCAAAATTTCACCTATTCAGTTTTTAACCAGAATGTGGTATCTGAGAGTCCTGAAGTAGTGAATATTGATGGCCAGTGCTTCAGTTCGGAATGAATAGCTTGATATCGATTACGCTCCGAGTTATCTAATACGAGTATTCCTCCTTTTTTTATTTTCGGGATGGAGTTAAGAGCAGAGGTAACCCTTGCTCTGCCATCTATGAGTACAAAATCAAGAGACTCGTCCTCAAACTTTTTGATGAAGTCGGTGTATGATTTAAAAAAGTTATCTGGAACTGAATAATCTTCTTTGCTCATTGTAAACTGCTCCTGACTGCTAATTTTTGGATCCTCAAATGGTTGATCTGCTGGAATCAAATTGAGTTTTATATTTTTAATTTCATGCTCAATCAATATTTGTTCAACATGTTTGTACCATTCTTGATGATGTTCAATGGTGTTGAGGAAGTTGAGTTTTTTAGAAAAGAAGATTGAACTAATTCCGCTTCCGTATTCGACTCCATTCATGTTCTTTTTAAGGAGTTTATGGAATACTTTGATTGCATCTTTGTTAACCCATGGGAGTTCAGGGTTATTCTTACGAAACTTACTATACTCCGCTTTTAAAAAAGGGCGTATGAGCCTGTATTTTAGGTATTGAAGGGTTCCGGTCTCAGCTAAGTAGTTTTTTTTATGTACTTTAGATTTGTTAATTTCTTGTTTAACAGATAAAAACTCTTCTTTTGTAATCAACATTTTAAATCAGTGCTAGATTTTTATTAACTGTAAAGTAATGCATTTTAGATTTAAGCGAGAAATGTAATATTCATGAAAATAGTCATGTTTTTAGATCAGTCTTTCCCTCCCGATTCTAGGGTTGAAAATGAAGCATTTAGTCTCACAAGGGCTGGTCATGAAGTGCATTTGTTTTCGCTTGAACGTGATTCCAACAGGCCAAAAAGGGAAATTTGGAATGGTATAGAAGTTCATAGATTTGAAATTTCCGATCTGACTTATCGTTTATCCGCATTGGCCTATTCTGTTCCTTTTTATCATCAATCAATCCTAAACTCAATTATTACATTTATTGAGGCAGTGAATCCCGATGTCTTACATATCCATGATATGTTAATTGCTAAGGCCGTTTTTAAAGCCAATGCCAGTTTTAATATCAAAACCGTGCTCGATTTACATGAAAACCGCCCTGAGATCATGCAATTCTATCCGCACTTAAAGAAGTTTCCTGGAAAGCATTTGATCAAACCACTGGTTTGGAAGAAATGGCAGAAGCGTTTGATGAATATGGCTGACGATGTGATTTTGGTAACTCATGAAGCAAAGGAAGTAGCTGTTAATGAGGATGGTATTGAGCCTTCTAAAATCACCGTTGTTCCGAATTCTATTGAAGCGAAGATCTATTATCAGTATAAATTAAAACCTGAGATTCAAGATCGATTTAAAGATCATTTTAACATTGTTTATGTGGGTGATACTGGATTGAGACGAGGGACCGATACCACCATTCAGGCACTTGCGCTGTTGGCGGCAAAAATTCCAGATGCACAATTGATTTTAGTAGGGAAAAGTACGGAGGATAGTCAGTTGAAAGAGCTCGCGGATACACTCGGGGTAAAGGAGAGGGTGGTGTTTGAAGGATGGCAGGATGTGTCGCTATTCCCTTCCTATATCGCTGCTGCGAATGTGTGTGTTTCACCCTTACATCGCAACAAGCATCACGACACTACTTTTGCTAATAAAATTTTCCAATATATGGCAGGTGCTAAGCCTTTGCTGGTAAGTGACTGCCCTCCTCAAGTCCGCGTGGTGAGTCAAGCCAATTGTGGTTTTATTTTTCAAGCTGAAAATGCAAAAGATATGGCAGAAAAACTTCTACAACTTTATGCCGAAAAAGAAAATGCCACAAACCTTGGGGTCAATGGCAAATTTGCTTTAGATCGACAATTCGACTGGAGCATCACCAGTAAAGGGCTTATCGAATTGTATTCGAATATGTTTTAATTAGCCTTTTTTCTAAGGCTTAAGAAAATACTCCCCAAAAACATCAACACCACCAAAATAGAGAAAATCCTCATTACGATTTTCCCCGTACTGTAGATGGTAGGTTTAAATTCGAAAACGATTTCATGATTTCCGGCAGGAATTTCCAATGCACGAAGCACATAATTCGCACGAAGCATTTCTACTGGTTGTCCATCTATGGTTACTTTAAACCCTTTTGGGTAATAAATCTCCGAGAATACGGCAAAGCCATCTCCTGAATTCTGGCTGTTGTATTTCCAATAACCAGGGTGATAGTCTATTAAGTTAATCTGTCCTTCTGTGCTTGGATCATGAATTTTTAAATCAAACTCGCTAACATTAACAATGGCTTGTGTCTTTGTTTCAATATCTCCAATACCGTTAAAGGCTTCATCTGGGGAGGCGACTTTAATTAGATTGTCAACAAACCAAGCGGCTCCATTCGCAGAATTATTGGTCAATGCTCCTTGGTCTGAATTGGGGTTAATAATGAAATAACGGGTGTTCAACATATTTAGGACCTCGAAACCACGAAGGTTGCTGTCGCCATTCTTAATTCTTTCGGTCAATTCCTGCATTTCAGGAAAGATGTTATTGTCGATTAACTCTTGATATCTTCTCAAGCGCGCACCATGGTACCCATTGATGGTACGGTGATGGTAAGCAGACTGGGCGCTGTAAAATGATGAAGTGAGGTTCAGTACACGGTCTCCTAAACTTTCGTTTTGTTTAATGTATCTGTCTGCATTGGTTTCGGTAAAAAACTGCGCTCTTGGCGACTTGGCAAAGTTGGCCTCTCCAATAAAACGTCCAGCAACGAGACTTACATCTAAAATTCCAAGCAAAATCATTAGTCCGAAAGCCATTGGTTTCCCTAGTTTTTTGATGGAGTACAAAAAGTAAGTGCCTGCAAAAAGAGCAATAAAAATAAAGGCACGGAATGCATCACTTCGGAATAAATCTTTACGGTCCTCTTTTAGAGCGTTGGCATACTCAATGGGCAACTGACCATCAAGGAATGAACTAAAACTTAATACACCAGGAATTACAGCCAGAAGTAAAGCCAAGCCTCCTGTTGTGCCCAATGCAATCCATAATTTCTTTTGTTGTGCTTTATTTAGCTTTTGGTCTATTACCCTTTCTAAGCCCAACATGCCTAAGAAGATAATACCGAAAATGGGCATCATAATCGTGAAACTTACAGACCTGAATTTATTATAGCCTGGGAAGTAATCGAAAAGGAAGTAGTTAAGGCTAGGTAGGTTTCTGCCGTAGCTCATTAAAATTCCTAAAATGGAAACGGCTACTAACCAGATTACATAGCGCCTTTCTACAAAGAACATCCCCACTACACATAGAAACACCATAATAGCGCCAGCGTAGTAAGTAGTTGGTGACTCTTTCCCCCAATAGGTTCTGAGTTGGGGAAGGGTTTGTCTTACTTGAGCTTCAGTAGCACCCGATTTTCTCAAAAGATCTGCGCTGTTTGAGTCGGTTCCTAGCTGATCATTTCCACCTAAAGCATTTGGAATGAATAAGGTGAAAGGGTCGGCAAGGCCATTGCTGTATTGAAAAGCATAGGTTTTAGATAAGCCGTCTTCGTTTAAGTCTTGGTCGGTTTGTTGAGTTAATTCAGACTGACCTCGGTTTGAATATTTTCCATACTCGTAGGTCGCGTAAAATTCACCAAAGAAAGTGCCCACGGCTAAAACAGCCGCCAATACTAGTAATCCCAAACGTTGAGCAAAAGGCTTTAACTCTCCTTGCTTTATGGCATGGATAAGTTGTAGTAAACCGTAAATGGCAACAATAAAGGCCAAATAGTAAGTGATTTGAAGGTGATTTACCCGCATCTGCATGGCCAAAGCCAAAGCTGTAAGACTAAAGCCCAGCCATTTATTTCTTGTGAAGCAGAGGTGAATTCCGCCCATGACCAAAGGCATCAGTGAAACTGCTGAAATTCGAGCGTTGTGCCCAGCTGTTATACCTATAATATTGTAAGAAGAAAGAGCAAAAGTAACTGCGCCAATAATGGCTAAATAGGGCCTCACTTTAAAGCAAAGCAACAAGATATAGAAAGAAATCATTGAAACGAAGATGATTCTAACGGGGTGAGGCAGTCCAAAACTGATGACTGCATGCATGGTTTTAATCAGCTCATTACCCCATTTCACACTCACCATATAGGCTGGCATCCCGCTAAACATCGAATTGGTCCAAAGGCCTTCTTCGCCAGTTTCAGCCCTGTAATCTAAAATCTCTTTTGCGCCACCTTCCCATTGCAAAATATCGCCTTGGGTTAAACTTTTGCTCTCAAAAAAAATAGGTTTGAAAAGAATCAGCGTAAGTACTAGAAAAATGGCAATCGCTACAATATGAGGCAATACGTCCTTCTTAAAATCGACTTTGATCATGTTTGGGAATGTTATGAAGGCACCAATATCTTCATATCAAATGTATTTAAAAAGGTGAAATGTTTTTTTTGGGTTTTTCAATGCGAATTCATCCTTCGCGCTGACGATTATTTTTATATTTTTGCAGTCAATTACAATTGAGAATATGTTTGATAATTTAAGTGGCAAGCTGGATCAGGCGTTTAAAACGCTAAAGGGACAAGGAACAATAACTGAAATTAACGTTGCTTCTACGGTAAAGGAAATCAGAAGGGCTTTAATCTCCGCTGATGTTAACTTTAAGGTAGCCAAAGATGTAACGGATAGAATTAAGGAAGAGGCGCTTGGGCGTGACGTATTGATTTCTGTTAAACCAGGCCAACTTTTAGTGAAGATTGTGAGCGAAGAGCTTACCAAGATGATGGGGGGCGAAAAAGCCGACTTCAATGTAAAGGGCGACCCTGCTGTGATCTTGATTTCTGGACTTCAAGGTTCGGGTAAAACCACTTTCTCTGGTAAACTGGCCAATATGCTTAAAAAGCAAGGTCGTCAGGTATTACTAACCGCTTGTGATATTTACAGACCTGCTGCGATTGACCAATTGAAAGTGTTAGGAGAGCAAGTAGGAGTGGAGGTATATGCCGAGCCAGAAAATAAGAATGCTCTTCAAATTGCTAACAACGCGATCAAACACGCTAAGGCAACGGGTAAGAAAATTGTAATTGTGGATACTGCTGGACGTTTGGCGGTAGACGAACAAATGATGAATGAAATTGAGGAGCTTAAAAAAGCCCTTAATCCTACCGAAACCTTGTTTGTTGTCGATTCTATGACAGGACAGGATGCGGTAAATACAGCCAAAACCTTTAATGAGCGCCTCGATTTTGACGGTGTGGTTCTTACCAAGTTAGATGGTGATACTCGTGGTGGAGCTGCCCTTTCTATCAGAACTGTGGTGGAGAAACCGATCAAGTTTATGTCTACTGGAGAAAAGATGGATGCTATCGATCTTTTCTATCCTGATAGGATGGCCAGCAGAATTCTTGGTATGGGTGATGTGGTGTCTTTGGTTGAAAAGGCGCAAGAAAACTTTGACGAGGAAGAAACCCGTAAGCTGAACAAGAAGATTCGTCAGAATAAATTCGACTTTGAAGACTTCCTTTCACAGCTTGAGCAAATTAAGAAAATGGGTAACATCAAAGACCTTTTGGGTATGATTCCAGGTATGGGGAAAGCCATGAAAGGACTAGATATTGATGACGATTCATTCAAGCCTATTGAAGCCATTATCAAATCAATGACTAAGGCTGAAAGAGCCAATCCAGATTTGATTGACGGCAGCAGAAAGAAAAGAATTGCAAGCGGTAGTGGCAGAACTATTCAGGAAGTGAATAACCTAATGAAGCAGTTTGCGGACATGCGCAAAATGATGAAAACCATGAACAAGATGGGTGGAGGAAAAAGAGCCTTAGCCAACCTTGGAGGAATGAGAAGGTAATTTTATCTGATACGAATTACTACTTTAAGCCTGCTACTTTTGATTGGACTCCCATTCAATTAAAGCTTTTTGATATCTGAAATCGGTAGTCTGAAAAGTGAGTTTGTACTTGTAACCATTGGGATTGCTCATTGAAGAAAAGCGCGCTAAGTTTACACTAGTAGAATCTGTATTAGGCTTTTCATTCAGTTCGTATTCAATGTCTGCATCTTGCCGAATCCACTTTAATCTATACTGGTTCAGGTTTTCGTTAATAGCATAGCCTTTCCGTGTCTTGGTTAGGGCCTTTTCTGTTTCTAGAATTTTTTTGTTTTGATAGTCGTTAATTAGGAGTTTGGCTCTACCATATTCGTTTAACAACTCATTGGTTTTATCTACTGTTAAGAAAGCTTGAATCTGTACTAACAAGCTGTCGATAAAAATGAGGTCAATATTGTTGATGTAGTGAGATTCAACTAGGTAATCCATTTGATCTAAGCTATACACCGAAAAGTCTTTGGTGTAGAACTCTCCGTAATGCTTAAAAACCCGTTGATCAAGTTCTGAAATAGACATGCCTAATTCTAGTGAAGAAAATGAAAACTTATATTTTGGGACTGAGCTGTTTACCGAAGTAATTGGCACTCGAGGGGCTTGCTCTACTTCTTCTACCTTTTTTTGAGGAACTTCCTTTTTAGGAGCACTACAACCTATAGCAAACAAGAGAGTGGTAATCAGTAAAAATGGCTGAACTATCTTCTTCAATACAGAACTAATTTTTACGTTAATGTAGAAGAAATTAATGAGTAAGCAAAATTTGGGATGTACATGTTACTATTTATAGGAATTCGTTACTTTCAGAAAAGAAAGCTTATGATAGTGATGCTCGAAGAAAGGAATCTCCCCATGGAAGAGTTGATAGTTCAAAAAGGGTTGGGGGCCTAGATGACGAAAACAGTAAATAGAGTATCATATGTTATTATAATTGCAGTAGTCGTACAAGGAATCTTTTTTCCCATTGATGATTACATATTTGGTATAGCAAGGATCATTTTACTGGTAGGTTTGATAGCCTTGACATTCTACACTGAGAGACTAATGAGGAAATCTAAATAATCGGAGGAATGATTAAGGGAGAAATTCAAGGGATGGTGTTAACCAATAATAAAGTTGGGGAAAGTATTTTGATGGAGGTGGTGGGTACGAATCAGAGCATAGTAGATCAAACTCCTACAAGGGATATTAGGTAAGTCAATTAGTAAAGATTGACAAGATGAAATTGGTGAAATCAATTAAAGAGAATGCTACGTTTTTGATTACATCCATTATTGGGCTTTTGCTCTTAGGTGTAATTTAGGGTTTCGTGAAATGTTGTACTGGAGCGCAGTTATGATGGCTATTTCACTTCCCGTCATAACGCTAGTGGTCGTTTATAGAACATTTGAGCGATTTGGAAAAAGAGAAGCATTGGTGGTTATTAAAAGAAGACCGCCATATTACTTAATTGTTATTACTGTATTTATTTTAGACTACACTTTCGTTCTAGACAATTACTTTAGGAAATACATTTTGGTTCTTGATTCTGTGATTATTGTTGGACTTTTGGTCTTAGCTTTATTGATCAAGGTGTTTAAAAACGTTTAACACCTAAGGTGTTTAATTTACCCCCTGTGATAATTGATGCTTGCCTGCACGGCAAGTATATCTTTGGTGAAACCTGTTTTGTGATGTTCTTTGAGTACATCATTAAGAGTAACAGAAAGGCCGGTCCATACTGAAGTTTTGAGGGTAGATTTCTATAATCGCAGAATAACAGCAACAAAAATTGTATAAAACGTTAACTTTGAGTATGGATTTACAGACGAGAAAACTACATTTTATAGAAGAGGTACTCGCGATAAATAGCGAGTCGATTATCGATAAATTGGAATCTGTTCTTAAAAAAGAGCGAAAAAGCTCTGACCCTGTCCTAAAGGAAAAACTTACCTCCAGAGCTTTAAACGCCAACGAAGACATTAAGGCAGGAAGGCTAAATAGCCGACAAGAAGCAGAAGCCAAAATTAAGGGGCGTCTGGGTATATGAGAGTAATCTATACAGATCAGTCTATTAATAGCCTTGAGGAAGCGCTTGAGTTCGTTGTTGAAAAACAAAAGCTCTCACCTGAACAAGCTTCCAGTTTAAAAGACAGTCTGTTTGACAGAGCCGATAGTTTAGCGATAAATCCATTAAAAGGTCAACAAGAAGAATATCTAAAAGACTTGAAAGAAGGACACAGAAGAATTATAGAGGGTCATTTTAAGATCATTTACAAGATTGAAAAAGAAACGGTCTATATTACGGATTTTTTCGATTCCCGACAGTCTCCCGAAAAAATGAAAGGGTAATCGAAAAAAGCAAAATCAATGCTCTTTTATTACTGCCGTCAAAATCTCAAAGTATTGGACAGGTGTAATGTCCTTAATTTGAATAACCTGTAAATCACTAGGAGGAAGGCCATATTTTAAATGAGCTTCCCATACATATTCAATAAACCATTCTGGTTCTTTTCCCCAGCGTTTTTCCTTTAGCCTTCTTTTTAAGAAGTTTTCTTTATCAATATTTAGAAAAATGGGTTGGTCGATTAACTCATTGATATTGGTATTAGCGAACACCAGAATGCCCTCAATGATGACATAATCATAATGCTTTTTTGCTTGGGTGATGGCTTTGTGCCAAGCATCCCAATCAATAGACTCAGGGACTTCCCAATCGGGAATTCCTTTGATCTCCGGCAGTTGATCTTTTGGGAGCGTGTATTCGTCTTGATGAAGCACTGTGGCGTTCTTTAACTGAATCACTAGCCAATCTGCCAACGTAGATTTACCTGACCTTGAAACTCCTCCTATGGCGGTTACGGTAGACATGTATAAAAATAAAAAATCCGAACCTATAAGGCTCGGATTCTTAAATATCATTTTTAAAAAGACTACTTATACATTACAGAATGAACAGCATCTAGGGTTCTTTTTACATTCGGTAGAATAGCATCGATTAATGTTGGTGCATATGGCAATGGTAAGTCCATGCTGTTCACTCTTTTAATCGGAGCATCCAAATAATCAAAGGCATCCTTTTGTACATTGAAAGCAATATCAGTAGCTAATGAAGACAATGGCCATGCTTCCTCTACAATTACCAAGCGGTTCGTCTTCTTTACTGATTTAATAATAGTAGGGTAGTCCAAAGGTCTTACAGAACGAAGGTTGATTACCTCAGCACTAACTCCATCTTTAGCCAATTCATCAGCTGCTTCGTGGGCTATTTTCATCATTTTACCGAAAGAAACTAACGTTACATCACTTCCTTCGCGCTCAATGTGGGCCTTACCAATTTCTAAAATGTACTCTTCTTCAGGAACCTCTCCTTTATCGCCATACATTAATTCTGACTCCATAAAGATTACAGGATCGTTATCTCTAATGGCGGCCTTTAATAAGCCTTTGGCATCGTATGGAGTAGAAGGGACCACTACCTTCAAACCAGGGGTGTTAGCGTACCAGTTCTCAAAGTTTTGAGAGTGCTGAGAGCTCAACATTCCTGCGTTACCTGTAGGGCCTCTAAACACAATCGGAATAGGGAATTGACCACCTGACATCGACATCATTTTGGCAGCAGAGTTGATCACCTGATCAATGGCTACTAATGAGAAGTTAAAGGTCATGAATTCTATAATAGGCTTAAGACCGTTCATGGCAGCACCAACGCCAATTCCAGCGAACCCTAGTTCCGCAATAGGGGTGTCGATTACTCTTTCTGGGCCAAACTCGTCTAACATACCTTGGCTTACCTTATAAGCTCCATTGTATTCAGCCACTTCTTCGCCCATAAGAAAGATTTTTTCATCTATTCTCATTTCCTCAGACATGGCCTCTCTTAGGGCTTCACGAAACTGTATTTCTCTCATTAATCTAGGGTTTTAAAGGCCGTAAAAATAAACATTCAGTACTCAATTCACAAAGAAAGATTGACAAGAGTGAAGAGAATAAAAAAAGGCTCTGAATGTGAATTCAGAGCCTTTTTGAGAATGTTATTTTTTGATTACTTCAAAATATCAATGAAAGCTTGAGTTCCGCTGAACTCTCTGAACTCTAAATCAGATAAAGCTTTTGCTTTTAATGAAGCGTCAGCATTTACTGCATTTCTTAAGTTCTCGATTACTTTGTTCTCGTTGCTCTGGCGAGCAGCAGCAACTGCAGCTAAGTAATGTGCCCAAACATATGCTCTGTCATTAGAAATTACAGTTTCGAAAGTAGACTGAGCACTTCTGAAATCTTTTTTCAGTAATTGAGCCATACCTTTGTTGTACTGGTCAACTGAACGGTTTGTAGCATTACCTAATGAGCTCAACGCTGCATCATAATTAGCCATTTTAATTTCGATTGCACCTTTAGCACCGTTTACACCTTGTCTAACATCGTTGCCAGGGTTCATTGTTAATGCTTTGTTTAAAGCATCAAGAGCTGCTTGATTGTTGTTTTGCATTGCTTGAGCCATACCCAAGTTAGCTTGTGCTTGAACGTTAGCATTCTTTTGGTTAGAAATTTCGAAATGGTTGATCGCATCTCTCAACATGTTGGTTCTTTCTCTTCCAGAAGCAGCCATTGCCATTTCCATTGTTACAGCACCAAGGTTGTTGTGAACAGACCAAGTATCGTTCTTTTTAGCAGCAGCTTCGTAGATTGATTTTTTCTCTTCTAAAGAAGGAGTGAAAGAAGCAGCATAAGCCAATTCTTCACCAGAAAGTTGATCAGCAGACCCTCTTCCTTGTGCAATAGACTTTGCTAAAGAGATAATTTCTTCTCTCGATTTCTTAGGCTTAATAGTTAAAACTTCAGTTTTAGCTGTTCTCAATTGAGGATAAATATCTTTAAATACTTGCTTGTAAGTACTTAGTTTTTGAAGCTCTTTTTCTTTTTGTTCGAAAGAACCTGAACCGTTGATAATGTTTGTCCATTCAGTTTTTTGAGCTGAAGAGATACCGTTATAGCTAGAAAGCATTGCTTTTAAGTTATTCCAATCATCAATAACTGGCTTAGTAATGAATCTAATTTGGCTAGCCAATCCTTGGTAGTCATATTTGTCCATTTGCTCTCTGTACCATGTTTCTATGGCTACAGCTCTTTCTTTCGCTAAGTCAGCGTTAATTCTGTCTTTACCTTCTGGAGAGTGAGTACCAGTAATAGTTACCGTTTTTGTAGCATTCTTTTCTGCAATGAAGGCAGCGAATCTTGAACCTCTATCAGAGTTTTTCTCTACTGGTCTTAAAACTGACCTTCCTTGCTCGAAAAAGAATTCAACGTTAGTAGGAATCAACTCTTCTTTGTCGTTGTAGCCATGATCTGAGTAAGAAGCAAAATAAGATGGCTGAACCAAAGTAGAAGTAGTGATCAAACCTTCAGCAATGATAAGTTTTTCAGATTCTACAAAATTTCCAGTTTTAGGGTTTGAAGCAACTCCTTGAACCAAAAGATTTCCACGAGACATTGCAGGGTCATATGCAAAAGAGTATTCTTTAGTTACTTTTGGTTGTTCAGTTCCAGAGTTAGGGTAATCCTTTGCGTTGAATACAACAGGAGCCAATTGTTTTTCTTGAGTACCATATTGGTAATAAGAATTCAACGTGTAAACCTTTTTAGGTTTTAACATTTTTACAGGCAGATTTGCCGACATTGTGAAGTTAACTTCGTTTCCGTGAACTTCCAATGGAGTTGGCTCAACCGTAAGCCCTTGGTCTTTAGACATTCTTGCCATTTTGCTTAGCGCGCAACCGGACATTGATAGTACACCAAGTATCAAGAATGGAAAAAATAGTTTAGCTGTTTGGGTTTTCATATTATTTTGATTGATTTAGAACAGTATAGCCTTAATTTTAGGACTGCAAGTTTAATAAAATTTTAATGGATTCCGATTTTAACCTTTAATAAATTGTTTTGTAAATTTGTTGTAATATTTGTTCAATGGAAAGAATTCAGCGTTTTTTTGAAAGTCAGGCTTACGGTGTTTGTACCAAATTAGGAGAGAAGCTTAATTTGTCGGCTTCATCTATTCGTTTGTTCTTTATATATGCCTCCTTTATTACGTTCGGTTCGCCACTGCTTGTTTATTTAGGACTCGCTTACATCATCAATTTTCGCAAGCATTTACGTAGAAGACAGAATCCAGTTTGGTATAACTAAGGATTTATTTTTCGGTAAGTTTTTTTCTGGCGAATAAAGTAATCCCAAATTACTAGGCCTTTATATCTAGGGTTGTTTTTTGATATCCTAGGAGCTGATTTTCGCTTTCTCATTTGGCAAGGAATAGATCTCATGAAATGGAAATGCGCTTTAATAATGGCTACTCCATGAGGTAAACCACTCAGTATTGAGAACTGAGCAATGGCTAACCAATCTAAAGCCAATCTGATTGGGAATTTCCAGAAGAGGTCCGCAGTTTTTTCGTTTTTCAGAAGAATGTTTAAGCCGTTTCTGAAGTTTAAATATGTCTTTTTAGGGCTCGACTTATCCAGTGTGCCTCCTCCCAAATGATAAATCACACTTTCGGGGCAGACTTTAACTGAATAGCCTAAGTTCCAAAAACGCCAGCAAAGATCTATTTCTTCCATATGGGCAAAGAAATCTTCATCTAAGCCACCGGCTTCTAAATAGGCTGATCGTCTAACAAAAAGAGAAGCTCCTGAAGCCCAAAATACGTCTTGCGTTTCTTGATACTGATTTTGATCTTCTTCTATGGTATGGAAAACCCTACCCCTGCAAAATGGGTAACCCAGTATGTCGAGGTAACCACCAGAGGCTCCGGCATATTCAAAATGAGTCTTTTTCTTGAGGTCTAAAATTTTAGGTTGAACTGCGGCTAAGTTAGAGTCTGATTCCATTAATTTGAGAATCGGTTCTATCCATCCTTCTGATACCTGAACATCGGTATTGAGCAAAACCACAAATTCAGAGGTTATCTCTTTTAGTGCTTTATTATAACCACCACAAAAACCATAATTTTCTGAATAGGTGATTATTCTAACTGAAGGGAAGTCGCTTTTTAGAAGTTCAACAGAACCGTCAGTTGAACCATTATCAATAACAATAATTTCGTGATCGTTACTAAACTGAACAACGGAAGGCAAGTAGTTCTTTAAATGGGTTTTGCCATTATAATTAAGTAAGGCAACGGCTATTTTTGACATTAGAACATATTACCCAAGTCCATACCGGGAATGTTGGGCATAATGCCCTCTGTACTTTTTTTGATTTCTTCTTTTGCGCTCACGTCTGCTTTTTCAAGAGCATTGTTTATGGCGGCAACAGTAAGGTCTTGTACTGTTTCTTTATCTTCTTTACTCATTAAGGCTTCATCAATTTCAATTGAGATGACCTGTTTTTTGCCATTAACAGTGGCTTTGACCATTCCGGCACCAGCCTCACCTGTTTCATGAATGTATTCTAGCTTGTCCTGGGCTTCCTTCATTTTGGACTGCATCTCCTTCACCTTGCCCATCATTTTCATCATATCGAACATAAGCTTGTAATTTTTTACCCAAAACTATCGAATTAATACTAAAGTTCCGGTCTGTTGAATGGTGGTATTTCCTGCGTCTTGAAACGAAATTCGATAAGCATATCCGCCTATGCTTGCTGGCGCACCATTATAGTTGCCATCCCAGCCAATACTTGGGTTGGTTGAATTGAAGATTAAACTACCCCAGCGATCAAAAATTTGCATTCTGAAGTTAATGAAAACTCCATCACCAACTGTAAACGTATCGTTTACTCCATCGCCATTTGGGGTGAAGGCGTTTGGTAAACGAATTGTTCCAACGGAAAGTGCGAAGCAGAATTCTGAACTCATTTCTGAAATATTGCCACATTCATCTTCATAGGCTACAGTATAGCAAAGTTCTAATTGTCCTGATCTTAAGTTTGAATCTATAAAGTCTGGAGTTGTGGATGTTCCTATGGGGCTGAAAGTATTATCGGGGTTCTTTTTAAAAATAGTATAACTGGTGGCGTTTACTGGGGCATGGTCAAAATCAAGTTCGAAAGTCGCATTTACTAATTCACCATCCATATTTTGTATGGCTGGTGGGCTAAGTGTCCCATTTAAATCAGGGTTGATTGGAGCACTAGTTGAGATTGCTGCACCAAAGCTTGCTTGGAAATAGTAACTATCAACCAATGTGCAGTTGCTTAGTGTTCTTTGAGCTGACCCAGTGTTTATTGAAAACGTTTCTTGAGAACTACCACCTTCATAAAACTGAATTTGGTCTAAACCGCTGGCGCTGGTGTTAAAATCAAAATCAACTTGAATATCGCTACTTACATAGGCAGCCGTGTATTCTGAGGCAATGGAGTAAATGGTTTCTGAAGAAATTGTATTGGCATTACAACGGTCTGCACTTTCAATCTTAACTGAGTAAACCGTGTTTACGAAATCAAAATTACTGTTCGTATATGTATAGTTTGTGGCATTAGTAGAAGGGTCTAAAGTAATGACGTCAAACTGACTTCCATCTTCTGACTCAATCATTAGAGTGTGTACAATTCTACTGTCTAAGCTTTCATAGTTAACTTCAAACATGGTGGCGTCCATTACCTCCAAACTATTGATCACAGGAGTGGGGGAGCTGTCGAGTGTGCTTATTGTCTTTGTGCTGGTTGAACAGTTAGTGGGGTTACCAGAAGCAAGGCCTTGTACGGTAATGTCATAATCCCCAGCCATAGCATAAGTATAAGCCAGTTCGTTTGAATCAGTGGCTTTATCAATGGTTTGGATAGAACTGCCATCACCAAAATCAATAGAGTAACTGTCATAGCTGTCTTGGGTGAAATCAATATCTAGAAAAACCTCATTGTTAGCACAGGCAAAAACATCGTATGTAGGCTCAATGGCTTCGATTACTGTAATTTTAATATAGCTTACTTTGTTTCCATCTGGGGCATTGCCATTGAGTTGAACTAAATAATAATCTCCAGGAGTAGTGTAAGTGAAATCTATGGCGTTTGTATATGAGCCATTAGTGCAACTAAAAGGGTCTGCCTGATAATTCCCAGTACAATCACCTGGGTTTAATGTGTTGTCATAGTTGTATTGAATGGAACCTCCACCACCTAGTAAGTTTGTTGGAGTCACAGTAAAAGGGGCGCAACCAACTACTTCATTGACCTCAAAGTTACCGTTTGGAGTACTGGCAGTTTGTGCATTATTCTGATTCGAAAATATACAAAGCAATAAAATCAGAACACCAAAAGGCGTAATGAATTTTGAAAGCGCTTTAGAGTTAATCTTCAAATCGGTTTTAATTTGATTTCACTTATTGGTTAACGGTTGGTTTTCGCGAAACTTATTTATGAAAGTAGGCTTTGTGAGTTGAGTGCTTAATGCTCTTTTAAAAAGTCGATTAACTCTAACAAAGTTTGCTTATGTTGTTCACCATCTTTCATGTTTTTCACCGTGTAAATGTTGGTGTCTATCTCTTCTTGCCCAACCATAACTACATAAGGTATGTTTTTCTTATTGGCATACCCTAATTGTTTTTTCATCTTGGCTGATTCTGGATATACCTCGCAGTTGATGCTGTTATTTCTCAAGCGAGTAGAAAGGCCTAATGCGTGGGCTAAGCAATCTTCATCGAAATTGGTGATCATCACTTTTGTATTGCCCAATTGATTGGAAGGAAATAGGTTTAACTCATCCAATACGTCATAAATTCTGTCTACCCCAAAGGAAATACCAACTCCTGAAACACCTTCTAGGCCAAATACACCAGTAAGGTTATCGTATCGGCCACCAGCGGTTATAGTGCCCATTTTTACGGATGTAGGTTTTACTTCGTATATGATGCCTGTATAATAAGAAAGGCCTCTGGCCAAAGTAAGGTCGAAGTGTGTTTTGTCATGAGGCACACCTAAGCTTGTCATGTGCTTTAAAGTAGTTTCAACTTCATTTAAACCCTCAATACCTACGGCAGAACCTATGAATACTTTTCTCAAAGTTTCAATTTTGTTTTCGTTACTCTCTTCAATTTCAAGAATTGCAGTTAGTCTATCTAAGCCAGATTGAGCAATTCCTAATTGAGCCATTTCATCCAGCATTTTTTCTAAACCGATTTTATCTAGTTTATCTAAAATAACACAGAAGGCCGAAAACTTGTCAGTAGCGCCAATTACATCGGCCAAACCTTCTAATACTTTTCGGCTGCTAATGGAGACTTGATAATCTTTTAACTGCAAGGCACAGAAAATTTCATCTACCATTGCCATTAATTCCGCTTCGCAAACCAATGAGTTGGTTCCAATAATATCTGCATCGCACTGATAAAACTCTCTGTATCTGCCTTTCTGAGGTCTGTCCGCTCTCCAAACCGGTTGTATTTGATAGCGTTTAAACGGGAAAGCTATGTCATTTTGATTCATTACCACGTATCGGGCAAAGGGAACCGTAAGGTCGTATTTCAGGCCTTTCTCAGTAATTTTTTTGCTTAATTCTTTAGCGCCAGCTTCAAAGTCACCCGAATCCGTTTTTGAAAGAAAGTCACCTGAATTTAAGATTTTGAACAAGAGCTGGTCGCCTTCATCACCATACTTACCCGTTAAGGTTGTTAGGTTTTCTATAGCAGGAGTTTCCAATGGCATAAAGCCGTATTTCTTAAAAACACTTTTTATTGTATCTAGAAGGTAATTTCTACGGAACATTTGTTCCGGCCCGAAATCACGAACACCTTTGGGCAATGAGGGTTTTTGAGCCATTCTTGTTGGTTTTAATCATACAAAACTACTAAACGCAGGGCTAATCTGATTGTTCTTAAAGAGAATATTGAAAACTTATGTGAATTTTATTTCGCTAGGGGTTTATAAATTGTATTCAAACTCTTATCTTTGCACCTCATTTCGAACAAGTACTATCATGGGGATAACGAGATTAAAAAGAAAAGCGAGAAGAAATAAGCAGAGATCTGCTGATAGGGTTAATAAAATCAAGCAATTGACAAGTACCCCTGTAATTGCTAACGTTGATAAAGAAGAGCTTAAAGCTTCATTTGGAAAAACTTCTAAAACGGAAGCAAAGCCAAAGGCTGCAAAAGAGAAGGTTGAAGAGCCTGCTACTGAAGAAGCTCCTAAAGCTAAAAAGCCAGCAGCAAAGAAAGCGCCTAAGGCAGAAGAGAAGACTGAAGAGTAATAAACTCTTGAAAATATACCTTGAAGGGACTGTTAAAAAAACTGTCCCTTTTTTTGTTGGGGTAGAGTGAAAACCAATTTGACATTGGCACATGATAGACCGATATAGTATATAAGAAGGAATTGCTTATTTTGGTTGTCAAACCTTAACAACCATGATGAATCGCGATAGCCCTAAAGGTAAAGATGAAAGTAAATTAAGGCGGTGGGTAGCTAATCTTCAGCTTGAAAGTTGGCAATTAGAACTTCTCATTACTGGGTTCTCTATTTTTTTGCTTGCTACAGGAATTGGCGAGTACAATGAGATAAATCGTAATATTCAAGAAAACAAACTGAATCCCGGGGCCAATGGGCTCAATCCTCTACTCAGTATTTCGATCAACTTTATTTTAGATACCATTCCAATAGGAATGAAGTTCTTTTTAATTAATCTGCTGATTCACCTTTTGCTTAGAGGCTTCTGGATTGGTATTGTGGGCTTAAGCTCTGTTTCAAATTTTATTGACTACGATAAACTTGGGTTCAAAGGGAAGTTTAGAAAGTTTATGCCAGAAAACGTTCGGTCCTTAGACGAACTGATTGTTTACTTAGATAAAATATCTAGTGTAATCTTTGCCTATACCTTCTTATTGGTTTTTTCTATTATTTCTGTGGTAATAGTTTTTGCCATTGGAATGAGCTTAATGAGTGTGACTGTAATTCTCAGTACTTCTCAGGAGCTAACAGTATGGGTGGGAATTCTCAATTTACTAGCCATTTTTGTGGTTTTATTCTACTTTATATTGGCTGTCATTTTCTTCCTCGACACCCTGTTTTTTAGCGCTTTTAAGAAGTCTAAATGGTTTTCAGTATTATATTATCCGATTTATCGAGTCTTCTCTGTAATCAGCTTATCTATTCTTTATCGGTCTATCTATTATCACCTTATTACTACCTATAAGAGAAAACAGATTGTAGGTATTTCTTTTGTGTTGGTTATAGTACTCATTGTAACCCTTAAGGCTGATGCGTTAGATGTAAATGTTTTCTATCCGGAGCGAACCAATATTTCTGAACAGTATATGGTAGATGAAGTTTATGATGACTTAAGAGCGGATGATCATTTTATTCACCGTTTGAGTTTGCCCTCTAAATATGTTGAGAATGGCTTTCTTGAGCTATTCTTACGCTACAACCCCAAGGATAATGGTATTCTTGAGTTGCTTTGTCCAGATAGTTATAAACTGAGCCCTGAGGAAGGAGTGATGCAAGGTTTTAAAGCGGGTATGAAAGCCCAAATGGATACAACTTTAAATGTTGACGAGCTTATAAGAGACAAAAACTATGAAGTCAAGCTGATAGAGTCTTTAATTTGCCAAACCCAAATATTTGAAATTTATATTGATGGGGAATTGTATCCAAACCCTGAATACGCATTCAAGACTCATCCTTCTAATGGCGAAAGAGGTTATTTAACAGTAATTGATGTTGCCGAACTGGGAAGGGGAAAGCATCTTTTGGAAGTGAAGAAGCTTAAGGCTGGCGGCACTGCGCGGTTAAGAGGAGTACAGGCAAGTGATTTAAAAATGGAGCCTATGTCTAAACTCAATTTTTGGATACAGTAAAAGTCCAGATGCAATGCTCAATTCACATTACATAAGGACTTTTTTCGGTAGAATATGTGCTTCCTTTAGGTGAAAAGGAGATCTGCTCAATAATGATATTTCTTCCAGTGGCTTCTTATTTTTATTACTATGAAAGTGATGATTCCAGAGTAGAAAAGGCCTAGAGAAAGAAGTGTGCTATCAATATTCATTGTGTTCTTTTGCTTGTTATTATGAATCAAAAGTAAGGGGTTGTTCAGGTGAATATCTAAGCGATTCTCTTATTTGAAATTATAGGTGAAAATTATCTCCATTTCACCTTGATGAATTTTTTTCCCTTCTGAAAATGATCAGGAATGTTCGATAGGATTTCTCCTCGTAGCTTTTCTATTAGTGATTCTTTAGTAAAGCTTTTGTGTACCACTAAGCTTATTTCCCTTACTGGTTCGGGGTGTTCTAAACGCTTTACCCTAGGGTCGTTCAGCTCATCTATCACCGACAGCTCTGGTACTAACGTATAACCCATATTAGAGCGCACCATGTTTTTCAAAGTTTCAATGGAGCCGCTTTCATATGAAAATCCTGGATTGTCCGACTGCTTCTTTTTATCACAGATATTGAGTACCTGGTTTCTGAAACAATGCCCCTGATTTAATAGCCAAAGGCCATACAAAGGTAGACTGTCTGGTTTAAGGTTACTTTTTCCATATAATGAATGGTTTTCGGAACTGTATACTAAAAAGGGTTCATTGTATAATGGGATTTCACGAATGGAAGACTCCTCTAGTGGGGTGGCTAAAATACCAATATCTACATAGTCATTTTTGAGTGCCTGGATAATTTCTTCAGATTCCATTTCTCTAATTTGTAGATGGGTATTCGGATACTTTTCAGAAAACCCTTTTAAAAACCTGGGCATTAAATAGGGGGCAACTGTAGGGATAACTGCAACCCTAAAGTTTCCAGTAATCGTGTCTTTTTCTAAGTTAACCAATTCCTTCAACTGGTGTGCCTCTCGTAAAATCTGTCTTGCCTTACTAATGATTAACTCACCAGTAGGGGTTGGGACAATGGGGTGCCTAGATCGATCGAAGATGAGCGTGTTCATTTCATCTTCTAACTTTTTTACCTGAAGCGTAAGTGTGGGCTGGGTTACAAAGCAATGTGTTGCCGCAGTTACAAAGTGACGATGGGTATCTAGAGCAACGATATATTCAAGTTGTTGTAAGGTCATTCTATAGTTTTAATCTATACTAATATAGATACCATTAATTTGATTAATAGTTCCGAAAGGCGGAAATTTGTGCCCACAATAAAAAAATAGGTAAGGTTAAAAACTCTAAAACAAGAATTATGAATTTTCACACAAGGAAATGGGTAAGGCCCGGAGATTTAAATCCTAACTCTACGCTTTTTGGAGGTAGGTTGCTCGAATGGATTGATGAAGAGGCAGCGCTTTACACAATTGTACAGCTCGAAAATAGGCACATCGTTACCAAGTTTATCTCAGAGATCAATTTCATTAATGCACCTCGTCAGGGTGATATTATCGAGATAGGAATTGAGGCTGTGGCCTTTGGCCGTACTTCAATTACGTTAAGGTGCGAAGTGCGGAATAAGCTTACCAGAGAAGATATTCTGAGTATTGATAAAATAATTATGGTAAACCTAGGAGAGGACGGAAAGCCTGCTGAACACGGCAAAACCAAAATTGAGTTTGTAAGAGATAGATTGAGTCTATAATAGAGTGCTCAAGCTCAACAGGAGCGTAACAATTTGTTATACTCCTGTTTTCTTCAAATTTTACTTTTTAAGGCGTATTGCCATTTTATTTCCCCATTCAGTTCTCTCTTCTCCTACACCTTCATAAGTGTCTAAACGCATTGCTTTTAATTTAGCTAATGCCTCATCTGAACCAAAGTTGATAAACCGCAAAAATGCATAACTGATCATTCCCGTTCTATGAATCCCAGCAGAGCAATGGAGGTAAATTTTGCCGCCTTTCTCTAGAATTTCTTCCATGCTAGAAAATAATGTGCTTAGTTCTTCAGCTCTTTCTTCCGAAATGGGTTTGGCGTTTTCCATTGGAAACCATAACCAACCTAACTCTGCTTTGCTGGTCAATATCTTTATTTGCTCGGCTCCCTCACTCTTTGAAAGCAATGTTAAAATGTGTGTTGTATGCTGAAGTTTTAGGTCTTCTGTAAGTTTGGTGCTAGGCCTGTGCCCAATTGCTAGGTATCCATTCCCAATGTTTACCCAATTCACTAGTTCCAAGTTTGAAAGACGCTTTTGCATGGTCTTTACTCTCCCCAATAATGGACCAATGGTTCGTTTCAAATTTCGATTTTTCTCTATTATTGATTGTAGATCACTGAGGAGTTGATTTGAGTATTGTATAGCATCTTCGGTGGTGGAACTGATAGGGTTTGAAAGCCAGAGGGAGGCGCTTTCAATAATCTTACTTGTAATCATATGGGTATGAGCTATATTCTTGTGAATATAGTATGGAAATTTGAAGTTTGTATTCGCACTTCCTTTACTTAATAGTGAAATATATAAAGAAACCTACCTTCTGTTATCAGAGTCCTCTAACATACTTAAATAGCTCATATAGCGAGAATCGGCAATTTCACCATTTACAAAAGCCTCCAATACAGCACAGCCAGGCTCATTTACGTGTAAGCAGTTGTTGAATTTACATTGCCCCAAAAAGGCTCTCATTTCAGGAAAGTAGTCGCTGATTTCTTCTTGTTCCATTTCCACCAAACCTAGTTCTTTAATTCCAGGGGTGTCTATAATTCGAGCATCACCTTCCGTTTCAAACATTTCGGCAAAAGTAGTGGTGTGCGTTCCTTTGTTAGCAAAGGTAGAAACTTCGCCAATTCGTAAACCTAGTTCAGGCACTAAGGCATTTAGTAATGACGATTTTCCAACACCAGAATGACCAGAGATTAATGAGGTTTTACCTCTTAGTGCTGCCTTGATTTCATCAAGACCATGATCTTTTAAGACTGAAATGAGTAGGGTTCTATATCCAATACTTTCATAGAGTTCCTTCAACTGGTCTACAATCTCTAAGCCCTCTTGGTCGAGTAAATCACTTTTGTTAATTACTAAAATACAGGGGATTCTGAACGATTCCGCACTCACCAAAAAACGATCGATAAACCCCAAAGATGTACGGGGAAAGGATAGCGTAGCGACCAAAATAGCTTGATCTAAATTGGAAGCAATAATGTGCGAAAAGTTAGACTTACGGGTAGACTTTCTAATAATATAGTTAGAGCGAGGTTCAATTGTTTTAATTACGGCTGAACCTTCTTCACCTTCTTGATCGAGGATTACCCAATCGCCCACTGCTATAGGGTTGTTTACTTTTAGCTTGTCTTGCTTGAATTTGCCGCGCAATCGAGCTTTGAAAACTTCACCACTTTCGGTTTTTACTTCATACCAAGACCCCGTAGATCGAATGACTCTTCCTCTCATTTGTTCCATTGGGATAAACAGTTCATGATTTTAGCCGTGGCTCCAGTGTTTTCTCGAATGTATGCTTTACAATGTTCAGAAGCCTTGTTTCTGAAATCAATATCCGTTGTAAGTCTTTTGAAGTACTCGTCAATCTCAGCTTGTTGAGTGAATGAGAATGCACCTCCTTTTTCAATCAGGGCTAATGATTCTGGGAATTTTTCTAGATTGTTATCTCCGAAAATCACGGGTAATCCAAAAGTTACTGCTTCCAATATGTTATGCAATCCATCTCCAAAAGCGCCTCCAATGTACGAAAATTGGCCATATTGATAGAGCGAAGAAAGCATGCCTATGGTATTGATAATTATGATGCGAGATTGCTCAATACTTTCTGTTGTTGCCTCTGTAATTCGGCAATAGGAGAGTTGAAGCCCCTTTTCTAACTGCTTGATGCTGTTTTCGCTCACATCGTGCGGAGCAATGATGAATTTAATGTTTCTGGAACGATTGATAATAGGGTAGAGGAAAGCCATATCTGCAGGCCAGCAGCTTCCAATCACCATAACGAGCTCGTTTTGACTGAATTGTGCTACCAATGGGAAATGCTTTGGATTGCTTACTGTATCTACAACTCTATCAAAGCGGGTATCACCTGTAATGGAAACCTGATTGATATTAATTTGCTTTAGCAGGTTCTCAGACTTTTCGTTCTGAACAAAAATATGATCAAAGAAGGTAAGCGTTTTTCTGAAAAAGCTACCACTAGGCTTAAAGAATCTTTGTTTTTCGTTGAATAATGCTGAAATACAGTAGAGTGGAATTTTACGTTCACTGGTCTGTTTGAGGTAATGATACCAAAATTCATATTTCACAAAAATTACCAATGCGGGGTTTACGATATTTAGAAGGCGTTTGGCGTTCTTTTTTGTATCGATTGGTAAATAATATACAAAGTCAGCTTCGGTATAACTTTTCCTAAGCTCATAGCCTGATGGAGAGAAAAAAGTAATGAGTATTTTATGGTTGGGTCTTGACTTGCGAAAAGCTTCAATTACTGGGCGACCTTGTTCGAACTCTCCGAGTGATGCACAATGAAACCAAACTACAGAGCTATCGATTTCAGAGAAATCCTTTTCCAATCGCTCAAATATGTTTTTCCTTCCTGTAATAAATTTCTTCGCCTTTTCATTGAATGGGGCTACCAAACCAATAATTAGGCGATACAAAAGGATGGATATATTATAGAGAGCAACTGCCATTCAGAGCAAAAATAAAAAACCCTCCATTACGGAGGGCTTTTACACTTAATATTTAATTCAGCTTAGTTTTTAGAAAGGTAATCAGCAACACCATCTTTAGTGGCTTTCATTGCTTCTTTTCCTTCTTCCCAGTTTGCTGGGCAAACCTCACCGTATTTTTCAACGTGGTGAAGGGCATCTACCAAACGGATCATTTCATCAATATTTCTACCCAAAGGTAAATCGTTGATGGTTTCTTGTCTTACCGTTCCTTCTTTATCGATTAAGAATGTACCTCTGTATGCAATTGGAGCACCCTCGAAAGTAAGGTTACCCTCTTCGTTGTAATTCCAATCACCAGCCAATACACCGTAGTTATGCGCAATTGTTTTTGCAGTATCGGCTACTACTGGGTAAGTAACACCCTCGATACCACCTTGGTTTTTTGGAGTCATCAACCAAGCCAAATGGCTTTCTTCCGTATCACAAGAAGCTGCAACAACTGCTACATTTCTTTTTTCAAACTCTGCTAATTTCTCCTGAAAAGCCAATATTTCAGTTGGGCACACGAAAGTGAAATCCTTTGGGTAGAAGAAGAATACTACGTCTTTTTTTCCGATGTATTGGTCAAGAGAAAAACCCTCAACTATCTCTTCCCCGTTAATTACTGCCGGTGCGCTGAATAATGGCGCTTTTTTTCCAACTAATGACATTTGTTTTTTTTATTTGAATTGAATAATTGATTTCTTTTACTAATCTTTACATTAAGAGACCACTCAGGCTATTTAAACCCCTCCTTTGCTTTAAAGCTAGAACAGTATCTCCGTATTTGCGGGTGCAAAGATAATGGTCTATAGAACCGATATCAAATGCTTAAAGTTTTCTTTTTTGAGAAAGAATGAGTTACACTTTGAACGAGAGAATCGTTGAATGCAGGCTTCGAATTTATTGTTAACTTTACGTAACCTGTTAATGCTATCATAATGAAGAAAATTTATTTGTTGTTAGTGCTCTTGATTACACTTTCGGCCTGTGATGAAGGTGGGGTTTTAATTACTGTGCCTTCGGTGGGAAGTTATGAATTCACTATTCTTAGTGCCGATGCGAACGGTAGTGCAAATAATAGCTTTACTGCTGAACGAGTGGTTGATCCATCCGCCCTTTTTACTGAAGATGCCGAGCTAATTAAAAATATAACACTTAATCAGCTTACCTATGAAGTTTCTGATTATTCTGGTACAGCTGGGAATGATGTACTTATGAACATTAGCCTTTCAACAGAATTAAATGGTACAACTACAGAGGTATTATCAATTTCTGGAATAGCCCTGACCAATGGCCTTTTTACAGCTTTTGAACATGGAAACGCTTCATCTCAACTTTCGGCAGCCCAAGTAGCGAGCCTTGAAGCTATTATAGATAACCAAGAACCTTTTAATTTAATAATGACTGCAGGTTTCGATAAGAATATTGAAAGTGATTTTAATATTGAAGTAGTATGGGATATTATCGCTTCTATCTCGCAGAGCACCAATTGAGTGAATTTTAAACCAACCTTTATATTTATTTTAGCATCCTTTTTAAAACCTTAACAATGAAAAAAAACTTACTGTTAATTTTACTAATGGCGACTATTATTAGCGCCTGCGGAGAAGCTGGTATCCAATCAGACATCTCTCAAGCTGTGGAAACTGATCCTGTTACTGTTACTATTGATGTTCCTGCCCAGTTTGTGGGGCAATTTATTGCTGTGGCGCCAAACCCAGTAACTGTTAGAACTGAGGAGATTAACATTACGGCTGATGAATTTGAGGAGTACATGGATGAACTTCAGCGCTTTACCATCAATAAGATTTGGTATAGAGTTGAAGGTTTTGATCAAGGAAACGAAGCTGATTTGGATGTTACCTTAAATATTATTAGCGGAGGAAGTTCCACTGAGTTGTTAGAAACTACTATTGTAGACGCTCATCTTAAAACAGAGGATGTACAACTTTTTGACAAGGCTGCTCCTGGAGATGTTAACCCTGCAGCTATATCAGTAATTGAAAGTTCATTATTGAACGGTACATCTTTTGTAATTGAGATGGTACTTACAGGAAAGAATATGACTTTTCAATCGACCAGTGACACCTTCGATTTCCGATTCAAGTTTGATGTAACCGCAAGAGTTCAGTTAGATTAATTTTTTAAAAGCATTTTGACATGAAAATTTATACAAGAATATTATTGATCGCTGGACTAATGGTGTCAATGGCGAATGTTTCTAAAGCGCAATTTGATTTTGACTCTTTTCTTGAAGCAGGTTTGACTGACGCTAATAAACTGTTAGAAGCCTACATGGCGCCAGCCTTCCAAGGTATTGGTTATGGTGTAAATGCGGGTTGGTACAATACTGCCAGGCCTCATAAGACTTTAGGCTTTGACCTTAATATTTCGGTTAATGCTGCAATTGTGCCTACTAGTGGTGAATTCTTCACCTTTAAAAATTCTGATTATTCCAATGTGAAATTATCAAACGGTACTTCGGCACAATTACCTACTTTATTTGGGCCTAACTTGGGAGCTGATGATCTTCCGGAATTGACATTTATGGATAACAATGGTAATGAAACCATTCGTATTTCAGCACCAACAGGTTTAGGTTTAGAGGAAGAGTTTCCTACAAACGCGGTACCTTCTCCTATGATTCAGTTAGGAATTGGCTTAATAAAAGGAACTGATCTTAAGATTAGATACACTCCAGATATGTCATTTGGAGATGAAGATGAAGCCAATGTGAAATTGTTTGGTATAGGTGTAATGCATGATATAAAGCAATATTTACCTGTGATAAATAAACTACCTTTCGACCTGTCTATGTTTGTTGGGTATACTAACTTAAAAACAGGTTTTGTTGTAGATTCAGACTTGAATCAGACTGCGGAGTTTGAAACTAAAGGAACCGTAGTTCAGGCATTGGTTTCTAAAAAACTGGCACTTCTTACAGTTTATGGAGGCTTAGGCTATGCAAAATCTAAAACAACTTTTGGACTGAAGGGTGTTTATACTACTGAAACCAGTAGCTACACTGACCCAATTGATTTGGCTTATGAAAATGGTGGAGTTAAGGCAAATGTTGGTTTGAGAATTAGATTGTTGTTCTTAAACATTTTTGGAGAGTACTCTTTCCAAGAATATAATACCGCCACTGTGGGGATTGGTTTTAGCTTTAGAGAAGGCGCCAGTAACACAAACATTCCAATTGTACCAGGTATCTAAGAAATACGACATTGTGATATAATAAAAAAGGGGCTCAAGCCCCTTTTTTATTATTACTTACCCTTAAAGTCAGGCTTTCGTTTTCCCACAAATGCGTTCATTCCTTCTTTCTGATCTTCGGAAGAAAATAGCATGTAGAAGTTTTTTCTTTCAAAGTGAAGGCCTTCCTCTAATGGCACTTCAAAAGATCTTTTTACGGCTTCCTTAGCCATTTGAACAGCAATAGGAGACATAGCTGCAATTTCACCAGCGAGTACCGCAGCCTCTTTTAAATAGACTTCAGTGGGCACTACTTTATTTACAAGGCCATAACTTAAGGCTTCTTCTGCCGAAATAAACTTCCCGGTTAAGACTAACTCCATGGCTTTTGCCTTTCCTAAGGCTTTGGTAAGCCGTTGGGTTCCTCCAGCTCCTGGCATAACTCCAATTTTGATCTCTGGTTGGCCAAATTGAGCAGTTTCAGACGCTACTATCATATCGCAGGTCATAGCCAACTCGCAACCACCGCCTAAGGCAAAGCCAGATACGGCAGCAATAATGGGTTTTTGAGTTTTGTTAATTTGATCCCAAGTACTAAACTGATCTACTTTCCACATGTCAATGGTTGACTTACCAGCCATTTGCTTAATGTCTGCACCAGCAGCAAAGGCTCTTTCATCTCCAGTGATAATAATTACCCTGACTTCATCATCTTGATCCAGATCTTTTAAACTATCCCTGATTTCACCCATCAGTTGTAAGTTCAATGCATTTAGTTCTTTGGGTCTGTTAAGTTGAATTAGAGCAATGTGTTTGGCGTATGCTTTATTTACTTTGATAAATTCCATAGGTTAGGTTTGTTATTTAGAACTCTAAACAAAAATAGAAAGAAATGGGAATGTCTAAGGTGAAGGTGCTATTTGTTTGCTTGGGTAATATCTGTCGATCCCCTTTGGCGGAAGGTATATTTAAAAAGAAGGTAGAAGAGAAGGGACTGGCTGACCGTTTTGTTATTGATTCTTGTGGTACTTCAAATTACCACATTGGAGAGCAACCCGACAGGCGGACGATTAAAAATGCATTAGCAAATGGGGTTCGGCTGAACCATCAAGGAAGACAGTTTACAGTTCAAGATTTTAATGATTTCGATTATATTGTTGCAATGGATTCAAGTAATGTTCAGAATATCGAGAAACTTCGCCCAGAAGGGAATAACAAACAAACTCTACTTGTCCGAAGTTTTGATGAATTGTCTATGAATAAGAATGTTCCAGACCCATATTATGGAGGAGAGAATGGCTTTCAAGAGGTATTCGATATTCTAGATCGGTCTATTGAAGGACTAGTTAATCATGTAGTATTAGAGAAAGGACTTTGAAGAAATAAAAAAAAGCCGATTCCAATTGGAACCGGCCTTCTAAGCAAAATATACTAACTACTAACTAACTAAAATCAAATAGTATATTTCAATCTTAATTCAATAGGAATTAATTATCCCACCAAACTGGAGAATCATCATTATCACCGTTTGCTAATCTAGCAACAGCAGCATCATAGTTCTCACTGTTCAAATCAGACTCATTTGAAGGGTAGTTATATCTCAAAGGAATATTACCGTTGTCATTCAAGAAGTTTGGAGTTGGAGTTAATACAGGGTATCCTGTTCTTCTCCAATCAGACCACATTTCAAACCCATCAGGGAATAAAGAAATCCACTTTTGATCTCCAATTTTCTCGGCCATATTACCTGCATATGCGTTTTGCGCATCAGCCATATAAGTAGCAAATTCAGCAGCATCATATACACCGCGCTGTCTCCAAGAGTCTTCAATACCCTTAGCATACAAAGTAGCAGCAACTTCAGATGTCCAACCTAATTGAGCCGCTTCAGCACGCGTGAAAGCAATGTATGAAGAGGTAATGAAATAGCTAGGAGACGTTTGACCTGTAATAGCATCACCCATTAAAGAGTACTGATTATTAGCCGTCCATGCGATTAATTGATCTCTAGTAAATCCATAAGGTAAGCCTACATAAACACCGTTAGTGTTTTTGTTAGCATATACATCTAGTCGCGGATCATTCTTAGTTACAAGCTTATCAATCATTACATCACTAATGGTGTAATCAGCTCTTGTTAAGAAAAGTGAATACCATCTGTTAGCAAAGTTGTTGTTATCCAAATGTGCATATAGAATGTTGTCAGCATTTGAAGCAATGTATCCATCGGCATCATTTAATGCTGCGTTGAACTGCGTAGCTGCATAATCGCCAGCTCCTGGGTAACGCTTAGATAAACGAAGAGAGTAGATCATTCTTAACGAATTGGCTAACTTCTTCCATTTAGCTTTGTCACCATTTAATAAGATATCACCAGATGGCATTGCTCCATTATCAAAACCATTTTCCGCTTCAGTTAGCTCTTTCAATATATCTTTGTAGATACTTTCTTGAGTGTCATAAGAAGGAAAAGTGTTTCCGTTCAAAGCTTCAGTATAAGGAACATCACCCCATTTATCTGACACTTTTGAAAACACATGCGCTTTAAGAATTCTAGCAACAGCAATTTGGTTTGCATTTGAACCGAAATCTACCGCTTTAGTCTTAGTATCAGCATCGGTGTTATAATTAATAATGGTATTCAAGTTCTGCAATACACCAGTATATTCACCCCAACTTACAGGTCCTACAGCATACAATGATGTTTCAGGATACTGTGTCTCAGATAAATACTGAACATAAAGAGATGGTGCAGTTTGAGTTTCATATCCAGAAACTGACCATAGTGCACTTGTAAGCAAGGCATTTGGTAACGGTGTACCAGTTTGTGCTGGGTTTACGTTAGTGTCTCCAAAATCGTACTCTTCACATGAGCTTGCCAAAAATAGCATTGACACCAAAAGAGATGCAATGATGTTTTTCGTTTTTATAATTGGTTTCATTTTTCTCATTTTAATAAGTTTTAAAATCCAAATTTAACGCTCAAACCATAGCTTCTTGTACTAGGAAGCTGTCCGTTTTCACCGTAAGAGGCAGACTGATCAGAAGGATCCCAGTTGTCTTGACCTTTAGCAGTTGCAATTAACCAAGGGTTTCTAGCAATGAAAGAAACGTTGATGCTGTTGAACGGAGAGTTTCCGAAAACTTTAGTAACCGGAACTCTGTAGTTTACAGAAAGCTCACGCATTTTAAGGTAAGTAGCATCGTAGATCATAGTTTCAGCCATTCTATTTTTACCATAGAACTGGTGGAAATAGTTGAAAGCAGAAACATATCTATCTACTGGGTTACCATTAACGTCAACACCTACCATACGGATACCACCGCCATCAGCAACAGCGTCTCTTACGTTTTTACCATTTTCGTTGATAGCTGCAGTCTCATCTAAAAGGCCTGAGTAGTTACCCCAGTGCTCTGATAGAGAGAAGAACTTACCACCTTTTTGGTAGTCAAATGACATGTTCAATGTCAAATCTTTCCATGTTAAGGTAGAGATGATACCACCGTTGAAGTCTGGCAGAACTGAACCGAAGTATTGGTTTTGCTCAGGAGTGAAAAGACCATTAGCATCTAGAATAGGAAGGCCTTCTGCATTTCTTGCAATGGCAGTTCCTCTTAATTGACCCCACTCTTTTCCTTCTTGGTGTACAGTTCTTGCAAATCCGAACGAACCTGTGCTGTAAATAAGGCTTTCTAAGTTGTCAGCAATACTTACGATTTCAGATTTGTTTTTGGCCCAGTTAACAGTTAAGTCCCACTGGAAGTCACCTGAACGAACTGGCGTTCCTGAAAGAACTAATTCAATACCAGATCTTTTTGTAGAACCAGCATTTTGTAGAATAGAGCTATAACCCGATCCTGTAGCAATTTGTGCTGAAAGGATATCATCGCGGTGTTTCTCGTTGTAGTAAGTAAAGCTAATACCAGCTCTTCTCTCAAAGAATTTGAGATCTGTACCAAACTCAACAGAAGAGTTAGTTACTGGAGAAAGATTTGGGTCTACAAGACGGCTTGGAACTGACATTAATAAGTTACCACTGAATTGGTTAGCACCGATTCCATAATAAGCTTCAGTTGTATAAGCGCCAAGATCACTACCAGACTCTGCATAACCAGCTCTGATTTTACCATAGCTTAAAGCAGGAATTAAATCTTCTGTAAATTCTGAGAATACGAAAGATCCACCTACTGAAGGATAGATATAACCGTTCTTACCTTTTGGTAAGCTAGAGCTCAAGTCATTTCTAATTGTAGCTTCTAAGAATAAAAATTCTTTGTAACCTAATGTAGTTCTTGCAAAAGCACTTCTAGTTTTTTGCAAAGAATAACCGTGTCCTGTAACTCTTGGGTTAACAGTATTGGCAAGCGACCAAAGATCAGGTACAACCATACCTCCAGAAGTAGCGCCATTAATGCTAGTGCTAAGGTTATTTCTAATGTTACCACCAAGGTTGAAGTCAACAGATAGGTCACCGAAATTTTCAGAGTAAGTAGCTAAGAATTCGAAGTTATCTTCAGTATAACGAGATTGGTTGGTAGAGTAAGAGTTGAAGTAACCAGCTTGAGAGGCTGAGTTAGCCAATAAAGCAGGAAGTCTAGTTTCTCCTCGTCCAAATACTTCGTATCTTCTTGCAGTACCTGTAATTGAAAACTTATCATTTAACTTATAAGTCAAAGAGATATCACCAAACACTCTATTTGTATTCCCTCTGTTGTCTAACAATTCAAAGTAAGTATATGGGTTATACCAATAGTTACCTCTGTTGAAGTTTGCAGTAGAGAAGTTTGTTGTAGCAGAAACGTTACTGTGGTTCCAAGAAGCTATATTTCCTGTAGGTGTTTTGAACTGAGATAATTCTCTTAGAATATCCATATCCAAATCTCTGTGGAACCAAGAGTTGAAGTTACCTGTAGCGTTATTAGAATAGCCATCATTAAAATCACCTTGAACTTCCTGATCTTGATAGTTCACATTAGTTTTAATTGAAAAACGTTCAGACACATCAAAATCTAACTTAGCTGAGATGTAGTTTTTCTTTAACTCAGAGTTAGGAATTAAACCAGTCTGTTGCTCATTGGTATAAGAAACTCTCACTGAGTAACCTTCACCACCTTTTGAAAGGGCAATGTTATTCCTTAAAGTTGTACCAGTCTCCCAGTAATCTCTAATGTTATTAGGTTGAGGATCAAATGTAGTAGTCTTAAAAGAGTACTTAGAACCAGGGTACCAAGCATACCAAGGAATATATTCTGATCCGTCCATTTTAGGGCCCCAGCTTGCATCATCAGTATAATCATGGTATCTCTTACCATCAAAAACTTGCCATTCAGCAGGGTGGTTAGGGTTCCAGTTATAAGTAATCCAGTTAGCAGAACCACCACCACCATATACGTTTTGGTATTTTGGTTGACGACCTACTTCTTCGAATGTGATACCAGTTGTGAAATCAACGGCCATGTCGCCTTTAGCAGCACGTTTTGTTGTAATCATTACAACACCGTCCGCTGCTCTTTGTCCGTAAAGTGCAGTTGCGTTTGGTCCTTTAAGAATGTTTACACTTTCAACATCATCCATGTTAATACTGCCTGGGTTAATACCTGGAGTACCATCAACAACCCAAAGAGCACCACCATCAGATGTTAAACTGATGTTACCTCTAATTCTAACTGAAGCATTAGAACCAAGTCTAGCTCCAGATTCAGTTCTAATTTGAACACCAGCTACTTTACCAGCAAGCGCATTGGTAACGTTTTGTTGCTGAGCCATGTTCAATTCCTTAGCGTTTACTTGCTGCGCTGTGTAAGGAAGTGTTTTAGCATCTCTAGGAATGTTTAGTGCTGTTACAATAACTTCACCGAAATCTACTACCTCAGGTTGCATAATCACATTGATAGAGTTTCTACCATTGATTTCAACTTCTTGGGTAATGAAACCTAAGTATCTGAAAACAAGTGTTGTAGCAGATTGTGGTACAGTGATGCTGTAAGAACCATCGCTTTCAGTTGCAACTCCACTTGTTGTACCTTTAATATATACAGATAGACTCACTAATGGAAGTCCATCCTCAGCACTAGTTACTTTACCAGTAATAGTTCTGTCTTGTACATCGTTAGATTCAAAAGTTTCATTGTTTACTCCTTCTTTATTAGGTATTGGAGCAACCGAGATGTTTTTGTTTATTTGCTTGAAATTCAATTTTGCGTCCTTGGAAATAAACTCTAGCACCTTTGCAACAGTATATTCTCCATAGGTAAGATTGATTTTTGTCTCCAAATTGATATCTTTTTTCTTATAAAAAATCTTAAATGGAGAATTTAATTCGATGGCTTTAAACGTTTCTAGTATTGATGCGTTATCTAGTTCGAGTTTTACTTTGTATTCTCGAATACTTTGACCGTTCATGCCATTTGCAGCCAATAGTGATGACATTAAAAATATTTGTATCACAATGCTAAATAGAGAGTATTTTGCACCTCGAGAGAGGGCATTTATACATTTCTTTTTCATAGATAAAGTTGTGTTTTTAGTTAAACATAGTTTGTAAGTCCAAGGCGCTCTACTGCAATAGCGCGTCTTGGCATTTTTTAGTAATAGGTTTTTGTCATAGGCACTTTTAGTTATTAGTTAGTTTAATTAATATTTGCTTTTGATTAATTTCTGTAGAAAATCCCATAGTGTAGCCTAATGTATTTAATACTGACTCAAGGCTTTGGCGAGAAAACTCCCCAGTGCCTTCTAGATTAAGCTTGTCAGGGTTACTACCTTCGAGTATAATATTTACATCATACCATCTTTCTAAAGTTTTAATAATGTCGCTCAACTTGGTGTCGTTGAAGTGAATCACTTCATCTTTCCATAACAATAGTTTTTTAGGGTCAAAATTGCCCTTTACAAGAATCATATCATTTTTGTTGACCGTTATTTGTTCAGTAGGAGCTAGTATGAAAGGCTCTTGTTTTTCAGTATTGGGTATTTGGTTTGTTCCATTCACTTTTACCTTTCCTTTGGCTAAGGCAATAGAGGCATCATCTTCATCTGAATAATCACGAACATTAAAGGCTGTGCCTAAGGCTACTGTAGTTAGGTTTTTAGAAATAACTTTGAATGGTCTAGTGATGTCTTCGGCAACCTCAAAAAACGCCTCTCCCTCTAAGTGTACGATTCTCTGATCGAAACCATAGCTTTCATCATAAACTAACTTGGACTCGGAATTTAGTGTTACTTTGGTTCCATCCTTTAAAGTGAAAAAACTCCTGTAACCTCTCTCGGTTTGTTTTGTTATTTGAACCAACTCCTGTTGCGTGTTTATAGGTTCGGCAGGGATGGACATGAAGTAACCTATTGTTAAGGCTATTATCAAGTTTAGCCCAATGGTAAAAGCAGGTAATACTCCTCTTTTTTTGTATTGATGAAGTGCTCGATTTGTAGCTAGGGGAGTAGATTCTTCTTCTAGATTAACTTCTTTTAAAACTTTATTGAAAATTGAAGTTTTGTCTATGTTGTGAATGTCTTTTTTATAAGTGTTAATCCATGCAGATTCAAAGAACTCATCTGTTAACTCACTGTTTTCATTTTCAATGAGCCAATCATGAAGTGCTTTTTTTTGTTCATCGGTACTGTTGCCGCTGAGAAATGAGGAGATGGATTTTTTGTCTTTCACACTATATGCGATATAATATTAACTGCCTACATTATTATATACACAGAAAATTTGGGTAGCCGTTACTCTGGGATAATTTAATTATGGAGAGTGCTTTTCGGTTCAATCGAAAAGTGAGGTGGTGTAGCTGTGTAGCTGTTTTATTGCTTTTCTAATTTGACCTTCAACGGTGTTGACAGAGATGTTCATTCGTTCTCCAATTTCTTTATTAGAGAGGCCTTCGAATCTACTTAACTCAAAAATCATTTTTCTTCTATCCGGAAGGTCATCTATGCCTTTCTTGAGGGTGAGCTCCATTTCTCTGTAAAGAACTTCTTCCATAGTAGTATTTCCAGTCTGCATAGTGCTACTGATTTCATACATGTCTGAAAATTTCTTGATATCACGAATTCTATTCAGTGTAAGATTCTTAGCAACCTTAAATAAAAGTCCATTAAGAGAGAGTTCTACGTTTATTTGTTCTCTGCTCTTCCATATTTTGACAAAGACATCTTGGGTTACTTCTTCAGCCTCTTCTTTGCACCTGAGAAAAGAGTAACAAAAATTGTAGACCTTAACATAATTCTCATCAAAGAATTGTGCTAAAGCTTTGTTGCTTCCTTTTTTTAATTCTGCCGCAAGCTTATCCATTTTTAAAACATTTATAAAATGAGATAATCGCTTGTCTTGGACCAATAGAAAATAATAGAATAGAAAGCAGGAAAAATATATCTCCCTTTGAAGTTCATTTAGTCTAGTTAGTTAGTTTAGTAGTCTTCGTAATCAGTTTAAAACTGCTTTTACGTTTTGCTTTAGGTTACTAAAATAATAATAATAAATTAAAGTTCATCGCTTGCTGTAATGAAAAAGCTGGCACTGCTTTAGTTTTTGATGAGTAGCCTTATTCATTGTTATATGGCTGTAAAGCACATAATTACCTTTATGTTCTGTTTCTAGATAAAACGAAGGGAGGTGTTTTGGAGAGCCTGCGGATTTTGTGCTTCATACTAAATGATTAGTTATAATCCTTTTTTAGTGCCATGCTCTTACTTTGCGTAGCACTACCTCTATGCTTTTTCTTACCCTATCAGTGGAATGTTCGTAATGGTTAACAAGAAAGCTAAATATTAATGTTTTACCTGTTTTGGTTTTGAGGTAACCACTTAACGCATAGTTGTTTCTTAGTGTGCCCGTTTTGGCATAAACGTAGGGTTCTGATTCACCCCCATACCAATCTTTTAATGTTCCTGAATTGCCGCCCACAGGTAGTAGTTTGAATAGTCTGTCTTCACCCAACTCATTCCTTAACTTTAGAAGCAAGTCTGTGATTGTTCTAGGGGTAAACATGTTGTAACGAGATAACCCAGACCCATCTTCCCAAATCAATTCATCTTGTTGATTTTTAAATAAAGATGTCTTCGTTTTTTGAATGATAGCCTCGGTGCTTAGTGTGTCTTTTTCGAGTCCGCTGGCCATTAATAATATCTGCTCCGCAAATAGGTTGTCGCTTTCCTGAAGCATGTGTTTGTATAGTGTGTCGGAAAGAGAGGTATATAAGGTTTGAGCTAATTCAAAGTTTTTTGGCTTTTTAACTAGAGTGATTTCCTTATTGAGAGTGTCTGAAAGTAGTGCGGTGAATAAACCGGTTGAATAATGAAATGGCCTAGTTAAAGTATCGACTGCTGAATAGTCTACGATATCAAAGTCGTGATTGCTTGGGAAGGCATATTCGTATTGGTTTTCAAACTCTTCTCTTTGCGTGTAACTTCTCAGACGAAAAATAGAGTCTTTCTTAAGTTTAAAATTAGGATTGAAATAGGATGGTGATACATCAATTGTTTTCTTCTCCTTATTAAGGTATACCGTTACACTATTCCCATAAATCGGAAAAACAGATTTTTCAGCTGAGTAATAACCATTAAAGTCATCCCAACCCCAACCCGGACCAAACCTATCATCTTCCATTGCGCGCGGCCAATAGTAGAGCTTTTCTGTTCTTGATTTTAGAAAGCGAAGCGCTGTTGTGTCATTGTATTCAGGGTGAAGAAAAAGCGGGTTACCTGTTCCCCAGAAAATCAATGAGTCATCTTTAATAATATACTGTAGGGCTGGAACATTATTTCCAAGAAAATGTATGCCCGCATATAAGGTAAAAAGCTTGGTGTTCGAAGCAGGAGTCATGTACTTATCCTCGAACTGACTCGCAATGGTTTTTCTACTTTCCGCATCAACCAGCATAAAACCAACAAATGCTTGTTCAAAGCCGGGCAACTCCTTCAAGTCTTTAAGAATTCTTTTTTTAGAATACTTTTGAGCCTGAATACCTTGAATGCTAGAAATAAAGCATAAGAATATAAGGAGGAGTTTTTTACTCATAGAAAACAGCTATCTCTTCTAAGGTTTTTCTCCTGTTGTTGGGTACATATACTTCATCGGCTTCGTAGCCCACTGGCAAAAGCAAAAATGCTCTTTCGTTTTCTGGTCGGTTTAAAATTTTCGCCAAAAAGTTCATTGGGCTGGGGGTGTGAGTTAAAGTAACCAAGCCAGCGTCATGAATGGCAGTAATTAAAAAACCAGCTGCCAAGCCTACCGATTCTGTTACATAATAGTTTTGGTGTTTTTTTCCTTCAGGGTCAAACTCAAACGGACGCTTAAATACTATTATTAGATAAGGAGCAGTTTCTAAAAAAGGTTTTTCCCAATTTGTGCCCATTGGTTTTAAATCATCCAGCCACTCTTCGCTCATGCGTTTGGTATAGCTTTCGTATTCTTCTTTCTCTGCGGCTTCTCGAATCTGCTTTTTGATTTCAGGGTTGCTCACTACACAAAAAGTCCATGGTTGCTTATGCGCACCTGAGGGGGCTGTAGAAGCCGACATGATTACATTCTCGATTACTTCCTTAGGAACAGATTTGTTAGAAAAATCACGTACAGATCTGCGCGTTTCCATCCAGTCGTAGAATTTCTGGCTTCTTTCAATCATTTCAGAATGTTCATAATGAACATGTGAATATTTAATAAATGGATGATCGTTGATCCGTTTTACTTCCGTTACCATAAGTATTGATTAATTCTTCGAAAATAGGAAAGTTAGCTCGAAAAATGAAGTGAATATAACAGAGTGCTTAGTCTATGATCTTTGGTTGTATCATTAGCAGAAACGTTTTGGTTACTTTCTCCAGTAAGTCTTTTCTTCTACTTTGGTCACATTGAGTATCTTTGAACATCGAACGATTTGATCAGATATATACTCACCTTCCAATACAATTCTAACTTTGTTGTTGTCTCTTATTAGTTGTGACCTATCGAAATTCTTAATGCTTTCAAACTCAGTTTCATCTAAATAGACTTGGATATTGGTGACTGAGTCTACTTTCAAGCTGAAGTTAGGAAGATTGATAAGGTCGTTAGATTTTAATAGTTGGTGGGCCTTCAAAAACTGTTCAACATCTTCATTTAAGTTTTCTAAAGAAGCCATGCTATCTATATAATATTCAAATTTATTTATCAACGAATCAGGGGTGCCGTAAAAACCATCAAATTCGATTAGTTTAAAATAAAGGTCTCCAGAGATAACTTCCATCCCATCGTTAGTTGAGCGAGAACAAGCCCCAATTGTCATAAATAGAAGGGCTATGGCTGAAAAAAGGATGGTCTTTATCTTTTGCATTTGTTGTCTATAGTAGAACAAAGGGTTTAAATGTACTTCTTTTGGAATATTTTTTTAGAATTTAATTTTAGTACTCATTACATAAAAAAACCCCGACTGATAATCAGCCAGGGCACGATTTGGATGTAAAATAACCCTACCCGAGGGTTGTCTGTAAGACGATTGAAAATCGTCAATGTTTCTTCAATCTGATTTTTTGTTTTCTAGTAATGATCTGGTTTACAACTATACCCAAAATGGCTCCCGCACAAATGACCCAAGCTAGTGTAAGGTTTAGATACGAAATAGGAATTGTGAGTAGAATGATAACGCTCAAGATTATCCATCCTCGATCAGCTTTTCTAGAAGTCCGTTTAAAGGGAATGTGCTTGACCGATTCCGTATGGTCTGAAAAAATAAATTTCAGTTTTGACCAGTCGTAAAGCAAAAGCCAAATATTGAGTAGTAGCAGTGCTCCATTCACATAAGGCGTGCCTTGCCATTCTAATGATACAGTGACCATCAATATATTCAAGAGAATAGGGAAGAGGAGCAGAGCGCCTAAAGTGGCAAAGCGTTGAGAAAATAAAAGCAAGCCTGTGATTACTTGGGCGCTAGCAATAAATCTAGCGTACATTCCCAAGCCGTATTGAGTCAGCTCATCTTCGAGCCAAACAGGGCCAATAATACCTAGGAATTTATGTTCGAAATATAGCTTACTCATTCCGGCCCCAAAAAAGATTAAGCCCAGAAATACCCTGATGAGAATGATGACGGTGGGGTACGGAATCCAAAGTATCCTTTTCATAGGAGTGAAATTTATTACTTGGTTTTGTTTGCGCTAGTGGAACTCCCATTTGCGTGTACTATAAGCTTAACAATCTTATTTTGATCATTCCTTACAAATTCTACTTGACCAGGTAGGAGAATGGGGTAAAACTTATCTTTTGATTCAGGGTATATTTCGAAGGCTGGCCTTCCAGGAAGTGTCAGCATTAAAACCTTATCACCAGTGGCGATATTGATTTTTATTTGCTCATTGATGGAATACTCACCAATATACTCGTTTAACTGGTCATCACTAATGGGGTATAGTTCTTTGATTTCGGGTAAATCATAACCTTCCCAATCATATACTGTGGCCACACTTGTCACGATTTCATAGAGTATCTGAGGATTGTCTGAGTTTATCATAATTACCACCCCTTTGCCATTCTCAATTCCACCAATGTAAATACAATTAAATCCCCAGTTTGCTCCGGAATGGGTAAAGTATAATTCTTCTCCATGCTTTTCGATGAATGTACCCATACTGACATTGCTAGATTCGATGAAAGTGCTGAGCATAAGCTTCGTGAAGTCTTGATTGAGCACCTTATTAGATTGGTTTTTGGCAGAAAGTTGGGTTTCTATAATGAATTTGGCAAGGTCGGTGGGGGTAGTCCATAAACCTGCTGCTGCTAATTCAGGGTAGATGTGAAACTTACCTTCTACTTCTGTTCCATCGTTTTCGTAAGCCGTTGAAAATATTGATCCTTTCTTAGGGTCACCAGCACCGAAAAAGCTATCATCCATCTGCAAAGGGCTCAGCACTTTTTCCTTTAAAAAGTCACTGTATTTTTTTTGAACGACATCTTCAAGTATAAGCTGGCTTATCAATGTTCCTCCTCCTGAATATTGGTACCTAATACTGGGTTCGAAAAGGGGTTTAATGGCCTCGGTATTCGAAGGGCTTTCTCCATTCAATATCTGAGTTACTGATGGTTTAGGTTCATCAAACCTATAACCCGGAAAACCATGTACGTTCAGACCAGCTGTATGGCTAAGCAAATGGGCTGTGGAAATGGGTTTGCTGCCAGCTCCATATGGAAATTTCCAAGTGGTTAAATAATCGTTAATGTCAGAATCAAGATTGATTTTTTGATCCTGTGCTAGTTTGAGTATAGCTATGGCATTAAATGACTTGCTTATGGATGCCGCTTGAAACAAGGTATTTGGGTCTACTTTTGTTTTCGAGGTCACATCGGCAAAGCCATAACCTTTGGCCCACTGAATTTCACCTTCATCAATAACGGCTATGCTCAGCCCTTGTACATTGTAGGCTTCCATTCGCTCTTGCAGTGTCCAAGTAGGCTGCTCTTTGGTCATTATACTTGCTGCCAAACTACTTTCTACGGCTTCAATCTTTTGTTGGGTTTCTTTCGAAAATTTAGATTGAGCAAAACTGAATTTCTGCGCTAAATTCAGTAAACCAATCACTAATATGCCAGAAATTTTCAATGTTTTCATAGGTATTAAATTTAGAAGAGTCTCTTGTTTAAATAATTCGTTTTCTCAGTTGAGTCACTCCTGCGAGGGTGAAAATTGCAACAGCAACGATTAGGCTTTTATATACAGAAGCCATATCTGCCCAGATTTGATATCCCTCTTGTCTTATTCCGCCAGTGGAGAGAATAGCATAACCATAGGGGTGATAAGGGGCGTATTCCCAGCCTCTGACAACAATCATAAATGAAATGAGCCCAGCAATGCCAATACCCAGCGGTAAAATCAAGTTTTTGGATTGTTGACTAATGAAGAATTGGATAGAAGCCATGCCTAAAGTGGCCAAGAAGATTTTAACCATTAGTGCATATTCAAAACCGAAACTGAAGCTTTCTTCGAAACCTAAACCTGGCTGTATAATGCGCATGGACAACCCAACAAGAATTGTAAAGGTGCCAAAAAGCATTAGGCTGATAAAGATCATAACAATGAACACCTTCATTTTTGACAGGTAGAGCGCCAAACGTGAGAGTGGTTGTGCATAAATCAATTTCCAGGTATTCGAACTGTACTCAATATTGTTCACCAAAAGGGCAACCATCATGACAAAAAATGGAAAGAGAAAATTAGCAGGGTCAATGCTATACCCAAGTAATGTTGACCAAGCGTCCATCCCTTCATTAATAATTTGTGGGCCTTTTCGCCAGAAAATAATAAAGTTAATAATGGGCACAAAGGCAGGTGCTAAAATGAGCAACCAGAGGGTAAAGGTCTTTTTGTATTTGAATATTTCTGCTGAAATCCCTCTTTTGAGTTGTATTGCTATATTCATTGGTCTAATTTTTTTGTAAGGTTTAAGAAGATGGCTTCGAGGGTTTCCTCAGTAGGTTTTAGCTGATAGACTTCAATATCGTTTTGCACCAAAGCTTTGTTGATTTTTGAAATATCAGTTTTGTCAGTAATCGGCAGCGTTATGGTTTTACTGTCATGCTCAGAAATTGTATAATTCAACTCCTTGATTACTTCGATTGCCTTTTGAACCTTGTCGAGCTTAATTTCTAAAAACTGACTAGAGTCGTTGTTATGAAGCCCATCGAGCTTGCCTTCATACATGATTTTACCTTGGTCGATAATGGCTACATCGGTGGCCATTTTTTCGATTTCAGTAAGAATATGGCTCGAAAGAAAAATAGTTTTGCCGTGTTCTTTGTTCAAGCGCATAATCAATTCGCGCATTTCGATAATACCACTTGGGTCAAGCCCGTTGGTGGGTTCATCTAAAATAAGCAGATCAGGGTCGCTGAGTAGGGCGGAAGCAAGCCCAAGTCTTTGGCACATGCCAAGAGAATAGTTCTTCGCTTTTTTATTTGCGTTATCCGTCAGTCGAACGATTTTAAGTACTTCATCAATTCTAGATTTAGGAGCACCAATCATTCGTCTTACTACCTCAAGGTTTTGTCGACCAGTAAGGTGTTTATAGATAGAAGGGTTTTCAATTAGTGCGCCTACCTTACCTAAGAGTTCTACTTTGTTGGGAAGAAGTTCTTTGTCGAACAATTTTACTTGCCCCGGTTCGGAATGGAAAAGATCAAGTAGAATTCTTATCGTGGTGGTTTTACCTGCTCCATTTGGCCCCAAGAAACCATAAATGCTGCCTTCGGGCACATTTAGATTTACTTGATCTAATGCTTTAAAGCTGCCGAAATGGAAGGTTAAGTTGTTGGTTTGAATAATTGACTTTGGCATTTTTTAGTATTTAGTTGAAAGACGATGGGCTTTCTCGTTTTGTGTAACTGAGCATTGAACTACTCGACCAACTGGGAAATTTTGTCTATGAAATGCCCGCTCTAGACCTATAAGATCTTAAAGCTTTTGACTTCGAAATTGTATAATGTTGATGTGTTAAATATTGCCGCGTGACCTTTCTCCTTTTTAATCGTCCTCTAGGAGAATGAAGAATTTTAAGACTTGGCTTGAACAGCATCAGGAGGATTTGATTATAGTCGTTCTTCATATTGTTGCTTGGGGCCTTTATTTCTCTTTTATCAACTTAGCTTTTTTAGGAAATCGCTTAAGCACCGAGTTTAGTGTTTGGTACCTTGTTTCCGTGGCCATTGTAGATATGAGTGTATTCTACTACCTCTATAGCATTGGTATTCCTAAGTTGCTGATGAACCAAAAAGTAAGATTGCTAATTGGTTTAATTGTACTGATTTTGGCCATATATCCGTTTCTGGTGTTTTTAACCAATGCGGCTTTAGTACACTTTTTTCCAGAGGACATTACTCCCATAGCGGCTTTGGAAAAGGCTCGTTTTTGGACTGCCTATGGGCTGCGGGTTTTGTCCTGCTTGTTTGTGGTAATGATGGCGGGCATTGGCAAGTTTACCTTCGATTGGTTCAAGAATTTAAGAATCAGAAGAGAGCTTGAAAATCAAAACCTCACAAGTGAACTGGCTTTCTTAAAGTCACAAATTAACCCTCATTTCCTTTTCAATACACTTAATAACATTCATACGCTAGCCTATAAGAAAGCAGATGGAGCGCCAGAGGCCATTATGAAACTTTCGGAATTGATGCGCTATATGATTTATGATTCGAATACTGAATTGGTGCCTTTGAAGAAAGAACTTCAATACCTCCAAAGCTTTATCGACCTTCAAGAACTTAGGTTTAAAGCCAAGGGTATTGTGAGTTTTAAGGTAGAAGGTGATGTTTCTGAAAAGCATATTGCACCATTGATCTTGTTTCCTTTTGTTGAAAATGCCTTTAAACATGGTGCCCAGCTTAATCGCCCTGATGCCATTCAAATTCAATTGAGAGTTAAAGACGATTTGGTGTATGAGGTAAATAATGGAATTGTAGGCAGGAATGGAAATCAACAAAGAGATAATGTAGGTGGAATTGGGCTAGGGAATATTAGAAGGAGATTAGAGCTTATTTACCCTTCAGACTTTGCTCTAGAAGTAGAGCAAACTGAATTGCATTTCAACATAAAACTAACCATTAGAAATCATGGATAAAATTAGGTGCTTGGTGGTCGATGACGAACCGTTGGCCATAGAGATTTTAGAAGAGTATATAAACAAAGTGCCGTGGTTAAGTTTTGTCGGAAGCTTTGATAAAGGCGTAGAGGCCATTGAACATATTAATAACAATGCGATTGATTTACTTTTTTTGGACATTCAAATGCCAGACTTGTCAGGCATACAAGTGGCTCAATTGATTGGGAAGAAATGTGATGTGATTTTCACTACGGCTTATAATCATTATGCGGTAGAGGGTTTTGAGCTTGAAGCCAAGGATTATTTGCTCAAACCAATTTCATTTGATCGTTTTCTTAAATCTGTTCAGCGCATCAAAGGATCACAAGAACCATTAGAAAAGGATGCGAATGATTTTGTATTTGTGAAAACAGAATACAAAACGAAGAAAATATGCCTGTCCGATATCCTATACATAGAAGGCATGAAGGATTATTTGCGCATAGTTACCCCGAACGAGAAGATTATGATTCTGCAAAGCTTCTCTAAACTCTTACCTACCTTACCTTCAAACCGATTTTCACGTGTGCACAAATCCTTTGTAATTGCTTTAGACGCCATCGATATTATTGAAAAAAGCAAAGTGAAAATTAAGGAGCAATGGATTCCTATAGGAGAATCTTATAAGGAGGGTTTTCTAGGTGAAATTGGGCGCAGAACAGTTTAGTGTTTGTGATAATGTTTTTTAAAAATAATACCCTTCTACAATAACCTTTTGCCTGTAACTTAGGTTAACCGAATCATGGAAAAGAAGACTACAAGTAAATCTTCTAAAGCGAAGGTAAACGATTCAGAAAAACTCAAGAAGGCCTACATCGAGCACATTCTTGAACACGGAAACAGACCTGCTTCTATCTTTAAGTTTGTGAAAGAATTGAAGGTTAAGGAAGAGGCTTTTTACGAAAACTTCAACTCTTTTGATACCCTAGAAAAGGAGCTTTGGCGAGATTGGCTCAGAGAAACTGTTGTGGCAATTAAAGCCGAAGAGGTCTATGCTGAATATTCAGCACGAGAAAAACTTTTGGCCTTCTATTTCACTTTCACTGAAGTGCTGAAAAGTAACAGAAGTTTTATTCTGCTTACAGTTAAGAAAACGATCAAGCCTGAGTTTACTCCCGCTCATTTAAAAGAATTCAGAAAGGATTTTAAAGATTTTGTGAATGAGGTTTTGGCCGAAGCCAAAGAAACCGAAGAGGTGCAAAACAGGCCTTATATTAGCGATAAATACGATGAAGGAATTTGGCTTCAGTTTTTATTCGTGTTCAATTTCTGGATGAAAGATGACTCCAAAGCATTTGAAAAAACAGACGAGGCTATTGAAAAAGCCGTCAATTTATCTTTCGATTTAATGGGCAAAGGCCCATTGGATGCCATGATTGACTTCGGAAAATTTCTTTTTCAAAATAGATAAATAAACTCCTGATTCTCCATGGTTATTCAAAGCTATGGAGCATTTGATTTAGACTATGAAAGAACAATCAAAAATACCTACAGGGAAAGTGCAGAGGGCGGCCAAGTTTGTAACAACGGGTGCCAAAGTGGGAGGTAATTACATGAAACATTACGCCAAAAAAGTAATGAATCCGTCTCTTTCAAAAGATCAACTACACGAAGACAATGCTCGGGATATTTATAATTCTTTGAGTGAGCTAAAGGGTAGTGCGCTTAAGGTAGCTCAAATGATGAGCATGGATAAAAACATGCTTCCAACGGCCTACCAAGATAAATTCTCTATGGCGCAGTATAGTGCGCCACCGCTATCTTACCCTTTGGTGGTAAAAACCTTTCAGCAATACTTTAAAAAAGCGCCCACTCAAATTTTTGAGACCTTCACCAAAAATGCTGTCAATGCCGCTTCTATTGGGCAGGTGCACAAAGCTACTTTAGACGGAAAGGAATACGCGGTTAAAATTCAGTATCCAGGAGTAGCGTCTAGTGTACGTTCCGACCTTAAATTGGTGCGTCCTTTTGCGGTTCGGTTAATGAATTTGAATGAAAAGGACCTCGACCATTATATGGAAGAAGTAGAAACAAAACTGATTGAAGAAACCGATTATTTGCTGGAAGTACAGCGGTCGGTAGAAATTTCAGAAGCCTGTGCTCACATTGAAAATATTCGATTTCCGAAGTATTACCCTAAGCTTTCAGATGAGCGTGTTATCACCATGGACTGGATGGATGGCAAAGTGCTTAAGGAGTTTATAAAGTCGAATCCATCGCAAGCCGACCGAAACAAAGTAGGGCAGGCGCTTTGGGATTTTTACGATTTCCAAATCCATACTTTAAGGCAAGTACATGCCGATCCACACCCTGGTAATTTCATTATTAGCGATGATGCCGTTTTGGGAGTAATCGATTTTGGCTGTGTTAAGGTAATTCCTGACCAGTTTTATGATCCGTATTTCAAGTTGATTAGAAAAGAAATGCTTGATGAAGACCAAGAGTTGGAACAGCTTTTCATTCAGCTTCAATTCATTTATCCCGATGATAAAGCGGACGATAAAGCCTATTTCTCTGCCGTAATTAAAGATATGATGGGGATTTTAGGTCAGCCATTTCACCAAAATCAATTCGATTTTGGTGATGATAGTTACTTTAAAAAGATTTATCAGATGGGTGAAGTAATATCTCAGTCGCCTAAATTCAGAGAAAGCGAAAAGGCCAGAGGAGCAAGAGACGGTCTCTATATTAACCGGACTTACTTCGGGTTATTTAACATTCTAAATGAGTTAAAAGCAAAGGTAAGAACCACCAAGCCAGAATGGGAAGTGAAACTAGCCGTTTAGTCCTATAAGTCTAAATCAGCAGTTGTTTCAATTACGAATTTGCCCTCAATCTTCACTGGTTTAATATTCATATGACATGGGTCGAATTTTTTGATAAAGCAATTTGAGAAATCTGAGGAATTGTTCAGTACTTCGATAAGCGCTCCTTCAATATTGTAGACTTCAAATATGAAGAGACCAGACTGAATAATTGACTGCATGTCTTCAAGCAACTCGGAGCCATCCTTATTTAAATTTCTATGAATTCTGCTTTCAATGCTTAGGTTTTTTTGCGTGTTGTCATGATCATCAAGAGATCTACATCCGCTTAAGAAAACAATAATAAATATGAGGGTAAAAGTGTATTTCATTGATTGCAACTACTACCGATTGAGTGATTAATACCCCACCTCATATTCATAAATTTGATTGAAATAGGTGAAATACCTAGAAGGTTGCATTTAATCAGTTTTCATTATTGTACCGCTCCATTACTTCTTCTTTAATCCGTTGTCTTAAAATCTTCTGATTTTTCACAAACAGCCTTAATAATAGAAAAGCTACAGCCAAGTGTAACCCAATATAAGCCCAGCGATTAAAGTCAAACCCAAGGTAGTCATAAACCTCTCTAGGTTTAATTAAAGAACTTATTCCGTTTACTAAATAGAATATTCCACCCACTAAATAAAGCCATCGCCACTTTGTTCCAAAACGTTCAGAACGAGTCCTTCTATCATCCATATTTGTTGGTCATGTAATCGTAAGAATCCTTGATTAAGTTCTTCAATATTTCAGTATCTACGTCCTCAATCTTTTTAATATACAGGCATGATTTCCCTGTTTTGTATTTGCCCAATTTTGCCATGTAGTCTTCATACCTCTCGAAGCCAGGCATAATATAAAGTGTTAAGTTCTGGGCTCTTGGCGAAAACCCAACTTTCAAGAAGTCACCTTCTCGGCCACTGTCATACTTATAATGGTATGTACCGAAGCCAACAATTGAAGTGCCCCACATTTTTGCAGGTTCACCCGTGATTTTCTCCATTAATTCCTTTACCGTAATACAGTCGTCTTTTTTCTTTTTCTCCGCCAAACTGTTTAAAAAATTGGTAACACTTGCATCGGTTTCGACTGTTTTGTTCTGATTCTTTGCCATGAGTTAAAAAAAATAAGGGTAAAAAATAAGTACTCCAATTATTGCAGCGGCAATAGCTGTAATTAATACAGCAGCGGCAGCAATGTCTTTTATTATTCCCGCTTTAGGATTAAACTCTGGTGAAACCATGTCCACTAACTTTTCAATAGAAGAATTAAAAAGCTCGGCTACCAACACCATGGCAATTGCCGCAATAATCCAAAGCCATTCAGACTGCGAGAGGTTAAAATAAAAGCCCAATAAAACAACCAATAAGGAGGCAAACAAATGAACTCTAAAATTGTGCTCATGCTGCATTGCCTGCCAAAGCCCTTGGAAAGCAAATTTGAAGCTTCTTAACCTCGCTAAAACAGAGAATTTATTAGACATTCGTTAAAAGTAAGAAGATTTATAACGCAATGAAAAGTAGGTTCGTAAAACCACGGAGACTAATTTTGGGCGTCATGCAAAAAAACAAATACTTCTTACTAGTACTGGTGCTTTTATGTACAATCTTGAGCTGCGATAACGACAAAGCAAAAGCTGGGAGATTCCTGTTGATGGGAAACAATGAGTTGGCTGACTTAAACTATAAAGAAGCCATTAGATTATACACTGAGGCCATTGGCAAAGACCCACAGTTTAAAGAAGCTTATAATAATAGAGGAGTGGCTCTTTTTAAAAGTGGTCATTATGCCGAAGCGCTCAACGATTATACTTTTGCCATTTTACAAATAGATCCTACCTATACCGATGCCTATAAAAATAGGTTCGAAGTCAACTTGGTTTCTGGGAATTTTAATCGTGCACTAGAAGATGCTGAATATTTAAGCAAGACATACCCCGACAGCGCATATACTTACCTCTATCAAGGGCTGGCCCTCACCGATCTCAAGAGGTATGATGAAGCCATTGTGAAATTTGATATGGCTTACCAAAAGAACCCAGAGAATGTAGAAGCTGTTGTAAATCAGGCCAATGCCTATTATATGTCCGATCGATATAAAGAAGCTCGTGAATTACTTCAAAAGGCAATAAGCATTGACGCAACAGAAGCTAATATTTATAACACTTTGGCCTTAATCGCCACACAAGAAGGTGATTTCCAAGAAGCACTAAAGCAAGTAAATCAAGCCATAGAGATTGATGGCAGAAATGGTTACTTCAGTAATAATAGAGGTTTTATATACCTGAATTTGGAAGAACTTGAAAAGGCTGAAGCTGATATAAACTTAGGAATCAGGCTTGACCCTAGAAACCCTTGGGCCTACCGAAACAAGGCTATTTTTTATTATAAGAATAAGAGTTTTGAAGCTGCTTTAAGGAATATTGAACTAGCCGCGCAATATGATGACTCCATTCCATTACTTAATCATTACTGGGGTTTAGTATTGGTAGAGTTGAACAGAACAGATGAGGCCTGCACTAAATTTTCGTTATCAGAATCTTCAGACAAAGAGATGCTTATAAAAAGATATTGTAAGTAGAGTATAAAGCCTTTGTTTCAAAAGTACCTGCCGCCTTTTATATCTGAAAGGCGTTTTTTTTGTTTCTTAGAATAAATTTTATCACCAATGTTAACAAGTCTTAACACCATGCCGTCTACCCTTTGATTATGGATGTAGCACAGTTCAAAACGGACGTTCTGCCTTTAAAGAACAAACTTTACCGCTTTGCCTTCAACATTGTAAAAGATGAAGAACTAGCCAAAGATGTGGTACAAGAATGTATGATTAAGGTGTGGGAAAAAAGGGATGAAGTAAAACACATTAATAACCTGGAAGCTTGGTGTATGCAAGTAACCAGAAACAAGGCCCTAGATAAGCTGAGGTCTAAACATGTTAAGAAAACGGATCTTTTTGAAGTCGAGTTTGACACTAGAAAAGAAAAAGACACGCCAGTTGTGCTTACCGAACGAAACGAAATTATGAACCGCATTCAGTTTTTAATTGATGCGCTTCCGAACCGACAACGCGAGGTAATGCAGTTAAGAGATATTGAAGGCTATAGCTATAAAGAAATAGCAGATATGCTGGAGATTGACATCAATTTGGTGAAAACGAATTTGTTTAGAGCACGCAGAAAGTTGAAGGAAAGCCTTATTAAAGAAAATGCTTATGGACTCTAGAATAGAGCAATTATTAGAAAAATACTGGGCTTCAGAATCAAGTATTGAAGAAGAAAGAGAGCTGAAGGAATTGGTGGCAAAAGCCGACAATTCAGAGGAGATGGAAGAACTGAAAGCCTTATTTGGGCACTTTCAGTCGGAGCAGGAGCTCAGCTTAGGTGATGATTTTGATCAAGAAATTTTATCTATGATCGAAGTAAAACCTGAAACGAAAGTAATCAACATGTCTGATTATTTTAAACGATATGCAGGAGTGGCAGCAGCAATGCTGGTATTAATTACAAGCTCGTACTTCTTTATGCAACAGCAAAAAACATATGAGCAAGAAGATACATTTGACTCTCCTGAATTGGCACTTCAAGAGCTTAAAAAACAACTTGTAATGGTTTCAAACTATATGAATTCAGGCTCAAGTAATCTTGATAAACTTGGTAGTATGAGCAAAATGGATGCAGGAATGGAAAGCCTTAAGTACATGGGAGATGCGGCCAGGGGAATGGAGCCAATTAGTGAAATGGATATTTTAGAAGAGAAATTTTAAAAACTTAAAATAGAGAACAATGAAAAAGTTAGTAATGATTATGTTAATGGCCGTGATGGCCTTTGGAGCACAAGCTCAAAATGATGCGATTTCAAAGTATTTCGCGAAGTATGAAAAGGATACTGAAAAATTTAGTGCTGTATCATTCAGTGGTAAAATGTTTGCCATGATCAATTCTATTCAAGTAGAAGATGATGAAGATAGGGCTTTGGTTGAATCCTTAGGTAAAATCAAAGGCGTAAAGGTTCTCTTTGCTCAGAAAAATGTTGATGGTGCTGCTATGTATAAAGAAGTAATGGGCGCCATCAAAGGCAAAGACTTTGAAGAGCTAATGTCGGTAAGAGATGAAGAAAAAGACATCAAATTCTACATCAAAGAGAAAGGCAATAAAATTGACGAACTCTTTATGGTAATGGGTGGAACTAATGAGTTTGGAATGATTAGCATTGTTGGTGACGGTATCGATATCAACCAATTGTATAGACTTTCTAAAAATCTAGGAATGGACGAATTCAAACACTTAGGGGGTAAATAAACCCCTTATCCTTTTTGAAATTCAAAAGCTCAATAGCTTTTTATATTTGAATTATGCGCAAAACAACACTGATATTAATACTGGTCATATTCTCCACTCTTGCTTTTGGTCAAAGCAAGAGTGTTGAGAAATTTAGGAATGATAACGAGCCAACGCTAAAGCTCTTTTTTTATAAGAGTACGCTTAAAATGTTTGCCAACATACAATTGAAAATGGCAGACGAAATGGAAGAGCTACCCGACTTTTCTTCTGTAATCAAGAATATAGAAAAGGTAAAGTTCTTTGTGTTCGACAAAGAGAAGTATGCGATGGACGCCCCTATGTTTTCTAAACTTGAAGAAGACATTCTTTCAGAGGGATATGAATCCATGATGTCAGCGCGAATGTCTGGTGCAAACATGAATTTTTTAATGAAGGGAACAGCTGAAAAACCTAAGGGGTTTGTAGTAGTAATGCGTACAGAAGAGGGGGTTAGCTTGGTTGATATTGAAGGCTACCCAGATTTAAAGCAAATTATGAAGTTCTCAGAATTTATGAGCAAAAATACCAGCGGCCTAAAGTCGATCATGGACGCTTTTAATTAGTAAAATACAGGAGCTGGTTTTGGATGGGCCGGTTGCTGAGTACCAATAAAACTCAAAAAACACGATTTGGAAACTGTATTGTCAATTAAAGGCCTCTCCAAGCAATATGGAAAGGTCAGGGCACTTGATAACCTCAATCTTGAGGTAAAGAAAGGAGATGTCTTCGGAATTCTCGGCCCTAACGGTAGCGGAAAAACGACTACCCTCGGTATTATCTTAAGTGTAATTAACCAAACCAATGGTCAGTTTGAATGGTTTGGTGAAAAAGCCAATAAGGATACTCGAAAAAAGATAGGTGCCATTTTAGAGCACCCCATTTTTTATCCATACCTCACTGCGGTTCAAAACCTCAAAATTGTTTGCGATATCAAAGAAGTCCCTTACGATAGGGTAGACGAGGTGTTGAAACAAGTTGGGCTAGAGGAACGAAAGGATACGAAATTCAAAACCTTCTCACTGGGCATGAAGCAGCGCCTTTCCATTGCGTCAGCATTGCTTTGTAACCCTACAGTAATGATTCTGGACGAGCCTACCAATGGTCTTGATCCTCAGGGAATTGCTGAAATCAGAGAACTTATTATTGAAATTGCCAATAGTGGAAAAACCATCATTATTGCTAGCCATTTACTAGACGAAGTGCAAAAGGTATGCTCACATTTCTGTGTGCTTCAGCGCGGTAAGCTGATTTATAACGGATTGGTGGAAGACGTGGGCAAAGGAGCCATTTCTGTAGAAGTAAAGGCCGATCATGACGACTTGCAAACAGTTTTGGAAGAATCTGGCCTTGGAACAAAAGTAAAACGAGAGCTTGATAAATACATCATGACGATGGAGGGAGATCACTCCGCGGCAGAAGTGAATGCCTATTTGTTTAATAAAGGTATCACTGCTAAGCATTTGCTTGTGCAATCGAAGAGCCTTGAAAAGCAATTCTTAGAAATTTTAGCTGGTAATAAAGAAGGAGGTGCCCAATGATGAGACTACTAAAAATAGAACTGAAAAAAGTAATGCCAAACCGTGCATTTAGGGTATTGGCTATTATGTACATCGTTGCGATGGTAATTGTGAGTATGGGAGTAATGCCATTCTTTCAATTCTTAAAAGCAAAATTTACTGAATTCGGAGCTGATGGGATTGATCCAACGATTATTCCTTTTTATGAATTCCCAGATATTTGGCAGAATCTCACAAATGTGATGATCTATTTCAAACTGCTTCTTGGTTTCAGTTTGATATTTTCTATCACCAATGAGTACTCTTACCGAACAATTCGTCAAAACGTAATTGACGGCCTTACCAAGAATGAGTTTATCTGGTCTAAGATTATTATGGCCGGGTTTTTAAGTGCGGCTTCAACAGTAGCCTTGTTTTTCTTGGGCTTAATTACAGGTTTAATCTATTCATCAGAAATATCTTTTTCACTGGTATTTAGTGATGTCTATTTCTTGATTGGTTTTGCGCTTCAGCTTTTCGCCTTTTTACTATTTACCTTATTCGTTGGGTCGTTAATACGGAAGTCGATCATCGCTATGGGGGTGTTGATTTTCTGGGTAATGGCCGTAGAAAATGGCTTTTGGATATGGAGTAGAGCAAAGCATCATGAATGGGTAGAGTACCTGCTTCCTGTCAAGTCAATTAATTCCTTAATTCATACCCCATTTCCGAAATATCTGTTTCAAGAGGTTCAGGACTATTTTACCTGGCATGAGCTTGGCCTAGTCGTGTTCTGGGGAGGCTTATTTTATTGGGCTACAACAAGGTTAGTATTGAAAAGAGATTTATAAAAAACTCCCTTTAACTTAAAACAAAAGCCCTGTCAGTTGCGAAACTGACAGGGCTTCTTTTTGGTCATTGCGAGCCGGCTGACACTATTTGTAGAAATGCCGATTAGGCGAAGCAATCTCTCCTTTTAAATTACAGAAACTGTTGTTTTGAGACTGCTTGGTTTAAGGAATCCACTTAATGTCTTTAAAGTTGGGTTTACGCTTTTCTAAGAAAGCATTTCTACCCTCCTTGGCTTCTTCAGTCATGTATGCAAGCCTTGTGGCTTCTCCAGCAAATACTTGTTGCCCCACCATGCCGTCATCGGTTAAATTCATGGCGAATTTCAACATTTTGATAGAAGTTGGCGATTTCTCTAGAATCTCTTGTGCCCATTGGTAAGCAGTGTCTTCTAGTTCGTCATGAGGAATTACTGCATTCACCATACCCATATCAAATGCATCTTGAGCAGAGTAGTTTCTTCCTAAGAAGAAGATTTCTCTTGCCTTTTTCTGGCCAACCATTTTTGCCAAGTAAGCAGAACCATAACCACCATCAAAGCTTGTAACATCAGCATCGGTTTGCTTGAAAATGGCATGTTCTTTACTGGCCAAAGTAAGATCACAAACCGTGTGGAGGCTATGTCCACCACCAACAGCCCATCCTGGCACTACGGCAATTACTACTTTCGACATAAAACGGATTAAACGTTGAACTTCCAGAATGTTCAACCTTGGCATTCCGTCATCATCTACATAGCCTTGGTGACCTCTAGCGTTTTGGTCGCCACCGCTGCAAAATGCCCAGCCACCATCTTTGGCCGATGGGCCTTCGCCTGAAAGTAACACCACACCAATGGAAGTGTCTTCGCGGGCATCCAAAAAAGCATCAAAAAGTTCTGCTACAGTTTTAGGTCGAAAAGCATTGCGCACTTCTGGGCGATTGAAGGCAATTCTAGCTACACCATCGCCTGATTTTTTATAGGTGATGTCTTGATATTCTTTAACGGTGGTCCAATTGGGTGTATTCATAGCGCTTTATTTCTTGCTAATATAAAATTTTTGATTGTGAGGCTGATTCAAACATCATCCTGAAAATATTTTTTTTCGGCTACAAAAGTGCCAAAAGGAAGTAGTGACGCCAGTAATGACAGAAATGTAACTCCAATAGACCATTGTTTTTGTTTGGCTACAATTAGTACCCATAAACAGTAACTAACAAATAAGACCCCATGGGCTAAGCCTACAGGGTGGGTGGGCTCAGGAATATTGAAAATGTACTTTAAGGGTACGCAAATTCCTAACAGAAGTAAATAGCTTATTCCTTCTAAAATGGCGAGTAAACGTAGTGTTTTTAAGTGGCTCATTGGGCTAAATCCTTTTGCTGCGAAGATAAGCAATGTAGTATTTGGCCTTATGCTTTATCTCTCTTTTTTGGCTATGAAGCCAAGTAAGTTGTAATAATTATAAATGTACTGGAGCTGTAATGTATTCACCGTATAATAACTTTATGCTATTTTTTTACAGCCGAAAGTAGTAGTATTAGCCACGTATTCCCTTTTTGGAATGAAAAACGATATTAAAATGAACTCAATGAAAAAGAAACTTGCATCAGTGATAGCCGCTGTGGTCATTTTGGCTGGCAGTACGAGCATTTTGAAAGCGCAGGATAAGCTGAAAAGCATGCCTGGTTATGATCAATACCAGAAGATAGCACCACAAATTAGATCATCCGTTGTTCCGGGTAGCCTCTTCGTTCAGTGGAGTGATGATGGATCGTCTTTTGAGTACACGAAGGATGGTAAAAGATACCGTTACGATGTTAAAAAGAAAAAGGCTACGGAAATCGAAATGCCTGAACCAGCCTCAAGAGGCAGAGGTTTTAGCCGTGGTCCAGCTAGGGGTAGACAATTTCCTTCGGCAGACTCCCCTGATGGTAAATTAAAGGCCTTTACCAAGGACAGAAACATGTACTTGAGTAACCCTGATGGCAGCAATGTAGTAGCCATTACAACTGATGGTAACTCGGAAAACCAAATTAAATACGGTATTGCTACTTGGGTTTATGGTGAAGAACTTGGTCAGCGTACTGCTATGTGGTGGTCGCCAGACAGTAAGAAAATTGCTTTCTACAGATTTGACGAGAAGAATGCTCAGAAATATTACGTGCTTTTAGATCAATTAAAGCTATACGATTCTCTTGAGGTAATGTCATACCCTAAAGTAGGTGCCGATAATTTGCCAGTTGATTTAATGGTGTATGATGTAGACACCAAGCAAATGAAGAAATTGGATGTTCGTGATGGCAAACCATTTAATGATGGTGCTGTAGGAACTTACCTTTATGGCATGGATTGGACGCCTGATGGAAAGGAATTGCTTTTCCACAGTACCAACCGTAAGCAAGACATCATGGAATACCGTGCGGCTGATCCTGTTACAGGAAAATCTAGAGTTGTAGTTCGCGAAGAGTGGTTGCCAAGTTTTACTAAAAATACGCCTGAAATTAGAGTGCTGGAAGACGGAAAACGTTTTGTTTGGGCCTCTGAGCGTACAGGTTTCAACAACTATTACCTGTACAATTTCGATGGCACTTTAATCAATGCGATTACTAATCATCCTTTTGAAGTAGCTAACATTGTTAAGATAGACGAGAAAGCTGGCGAAATGTATTACATGGCCAGAAGTGGTGAAAACCACATGAAAATGCAATTGCACAGAGTGAGATTAGACGGCACAAAAGACACTCGTTTAACTGACCCTAAATTTAACCATAGCGTAAACATTTCTCCTGACGGAAAGTACTTTGTGGATGTAGCCCAAACGCATAACATTGCACCCTTCACCAATTTGGTTGATTCAAAAGGTAAAATAGTTGCTGAATTGGCTCAAAGCGATTTGACTAAATTCAATGAATTAGGATTGAAAAAAGCAGAGGTATTTACCTTCACTTCAGCTGATGGAGTTACTGAGTTACACGGTATGATTCATTTCCCTTCTAACTTCGACCCTAACAAGAAATACCCTACACTTTTGGCTAACTATGGTGGTCCGGCTACAAACGAATTCTCTGAAAATTTCTCCCTTCCAAGCGCATTGACTGAGTACGGATTTTTGATCGTTAGTATTGATGGTAGAAACGTGAGGGGTAGAGGTAAAAGATTACTTGATCAACTTTATGGTCACCTAGGAATTGTAGAGCAAGATGATTTTGCAGAAGGTATTAAGTCACTTTATAACCGCCCTTACTTCGATAAGAATAGAGTAGGTGTATACGGTACTTCTTATGGAGGAACTACGGCTGCAATGAGTTTATTAAGGTTCCCTGATGTATACCAAGCGGCTGTTGCAAATTCAGCGGTTGCGGATTGGGTTTTTTATGATAACATCTATACGGAGCGTTACATGAATCTATTGGAGGATAATAAGGCTGGTTATGATAACTTCAGATTAGCTAAGTATGCGTCAAACTTGAAAGGTGAATTGATGATTTATTACGGAACTGCCGACAACAACGTGCACCCTTCTAACTCAATGCAATTAATTAAAGCTTTACAAGATGCGGGTAAAAGCTTCGAAGTTCAAGTAGGGCCAGATAGAGGTCATACTGCAGTGAACTCTGAAAGAATGATGGAGTTCTTTATTCAGCATTTAGTATTGACAAATCAGCCTTTGACTGCGATTCAGAGACGTTAAGAAAATACGTTTATTATAAAAATTGAAAGAGCAGTGTTCCAAGCACTGCTCTTTTTTTATGCTGGAGCTTAATTTAACAACTGCGATATAAGCGATACGCTGAAAATAGTAAGCATAAACCAGCCAATAAAACCTTCAATAATGGCTAAATAACGAGGTAATCCTTTGATCGGGATTTCGCCAAAGCCCAAAGTAGTAAAGGCATTAATGCTTAACATAAGGGCATTGAGTACACGAATAGAAAGATCGTAACCAACACCAACAACAAGGTAAGTGCCTATTTGTACATTTTTCCATCGCTTTTGAGAAGGGCTTAGAGAGTGCCATTCCCCACTTAAGATATCCGTAAATTTCAGTGCTTTACTAGTGAGTTTTGTGCCAATCATTGCCGCATTATAAACCGGCTTAGACCATGCAATGAAGAAACGGGGTAACTCTAGTTTTCCATCTTCAATTCTTTTTTTGAAAGCCTCATATTCACTAAGCTCTTTCTTTTTCTCTACCAAATAAATGTCATTCATGCCCTCTTTACTACGTAGGTATTTTTGAAAGAAATCAAAACGATGAAGAATTCTGTGTTTTCCTTGCTCGTCCCAACTGTTAGGGAAGAAGAGATAAATGAAGGCAAATAGAATGACCACATTTACAGAAAACACTATTGCTTTTGAGGGCTCAGTTCCGTAATCAGAAAAGGCTTCTAAAAACTGATTTACCTTCCATTTAAAGAAAGTACTAAACGAGGGATCTTGGGTATAAAGGTAGGCCAAGCGGTCTGTCTCTAGATTCTTGATCTTAATGTAAACTGTATTTACATCTTCCAAATCATGTTGAGCCTTATACAAGTCAAGGAGTTTACCCCTGAGCTTTACTTCCTGTTTGTATGATTTTCCGTATTGAACAATTTCCTGTTTGTACTGAGCTAGAATACTATCATTGGCCTCAAAACTTTCAAAAGAAGCTCTTTTCATCGAATCTGAAAGCGTATTGAAATAGTCGTTATATCCCTGAGATGAGATCAGTTGATCACCCCATTGCGACCATTCGAAAGTACTGCTTGTGGTTAGGTCGTCAAAGTCGAGTACAACGTGGTTATTGAATGTGTTTTCCTCCAAAATGGAAGTATTTAATTCCACAGAGCCCAACACTTTTAGTTCCGTAATCCAATTGCCAAAATCGTTACCAGAAATATTCACCCGATCAGACAAGTCGGCTGTAATAGTCGCCCGACCCTGCCCTTTAAAAACGCAGTCATTTACATTTACAGAAACTACAGAGACTCCACGAAACCAAAATGCTCTTCCTTCAGTAGAAGCCCATATTTCTGAATTTTGAATTCTGATACTTGACCTGGTTTTCTCTTCCGCAGTACCCAAATCTATATTTACATTCTTCTTAAGTCTGCTATCAATCACATTAATAGAGAGATTAGCTCGGCCATTTCGATCAAGTAAATCGATGGGGCTAGCCATAGATTCTCCTGACATAACTGTGAGTCTGTCCTCAAAAGAACAATTCATAAATGTGATAGAGGCCGTGTTTCGCAGTGTCACATTTCTATTGAATTTAATATGATGCAAAGCGGCTGATATCCGTTCATTTGATGCTCCACGTCTATCAGGTGAACTGAAATGTACATTCGTTAATTGCAATGCCTTGTCAATTACAAGCGTGTCTGAATTAGAGAATTCCCTTACAGAACTTCCAAGGCTGCTGCTATAGCCAAAGCGAGCGTCTGTATCTAAATCGTATCTAATTATGGCATTTTCAAGTCTAAAAGTAGAGTTTTCTGAGCTTTCAATCATTTGAAAAAACTCAGTATATGAGTAGTTTTTAAACTCATTTGTTTGTGAAAAAAGCCGTGGAGAGATAAATAAGAGTAAAGTCAATATAAGAATTGACCTAAGGCTAAAAATGGAATGCATACAGCAGTTTAAGGTTGCGGGACTTAAATTAAATCTCATTGAATATACCGAAAAGGATGAGTGAAATCAATAATGGACTCAATTTTAGACAAGCATTAGGTGGTTGGGTTTAGTATTGAATTTCGAATATAGTAGTGAGTACAGAAGATAATTCTTTACTGAGAAGGAACGGTAAAAAATAATTAGGTCTATTTTTTCAAAAGTTCTTTTCTATCTTTAAAAGAAGGCATGGGATGTTGAAGTTGGAATTGTTGCCTACATGGATTAGAACCACTTAATGTTACTATGAACATTTTACTCAGTTACCCCATTTTCCCAACAAGTTTTTGGTCATTCGAAAAAGCAGTGCAAGGCATTGGTAAAAAGGCCTTTATGCCGCCTTTGTGTTTGGTGACTGTCGCTGCGTTGCTTCCTCAAGAATGGAATTTCAGATTAAGAGATCGAAATATTGAGCCAGTAACAGAAGAAGACTGGGATTGGGCTGATGTAGTTATGTTTTCAGGAATGATTGCTCAAAAGGAAGACTACTTAGGTCAGATTAGAGAAGCAAAAAGAAGAGGGAAGCCTGTTGTGGTTGGCGGGCCATACGCCACTTCATTACCGAATGATTTCCTAAATGCTGGGGCCGATTATTTGGTTTTGGATGAAGGAGAATATACGATAGGTCTTTTTGTAGATGCCTTTAACCGTGGCGAAAAATCTGGAATTTTTAGATCTAAAGATAAGCCAGATGTTACTTTAAGCCCCGTACCGCGCTTTGACTTATTGGATATGGACGCCTATTTTCTAATGGCCATTCAGTATTCAAGGGGTTGTCCTTTTCAATGTGAATTTTGCGACATTATCGTGCTTTATGGTAGAAAGCCAAGAACCAAAACTTTCAGTCAGGTAGAAAAAGAATTGGATGCACTTTTAGCACTCGGCTGGAAGGGGGGAATCTTCTTTGTAGACGATAATTTTATTGGCAACAAACGGACGGTTAAACCATTTTTGGAGAAACTTATTGATTGGCAAACCAACAATGGTTATCCTTTTAGCTTTACGACAGAAGCTTCTATAGATATGGCGCAAGATGATCAGTTACTCGAACTGATGGCACATAGTAAGTTTTCTACGGTGTTTATTGGTATTGAAACCCCTGATACGGACAGCTTAAAACTTACACTCAAGCATCAGAATAACAGAACACCAATGAATGAATCGTTGGAGAAGATTGCTAAATCTGGGCTTAGAATTATGGCTGGCTTCATCATTGGTTTCGATGATGAAAAGAAGGGAGCAGGGCAACGGGTATTTGACTTTGCCACTGAGAATGCTATTCCAGGTGTAACATTCAGTATGCTTCAGGCTTTGCCTGGTACAGCTTTGTGGGATAGACTCAAGGTTAGTGATAGGTTATTGGATGATGCAAACTTAAATCAAACCACCTTGCTTAATTTTGTACCTACACGACCAATAGAAGATATTGCCGAAGAATATGTAGACGCTTTTTGGAAGTTGTATGACCCGAAAAATTATATGAAAAGGGTGTTTGATCATTTTATGATGGTGGGACAAGCAGAAGTACATCGCAATCCGGAATTGCGTAAAAAAATGGCCAATAAGCACAAAACCGACTTCGACTTTAAAGGAGTTATGTTTGGATTGAAAATGCTGGCCAAGCTTGGCTTTGTAAGAAGTACTCGTTTTGTGTTTTGGAAATACCTGTTCTTAATGTACAAGCGTAATCCAGGCGGAATTGGTAACTTCTTTACTTTTGCTGTCTTTATGGAACATTTTCTTCCTTACAGAAAAATGGTAAGAAAGGAAATTGAAGAAGCCCTTAAGGCAAGAATGGGAGGTGAAGTGCAGGTAATGAAACCAATGATTGAACTTTCAGAAGATAATGAGAAGGATATTAAGTGGTATCAAGCTAGTTGATTAAAAACGGCTTGCTCCTAAGTGTACAACCAAGCCCAGTAAATTAAAAAACCTTGCAGCGGAAGCCTTACCCAAAGAGCGATGATGTACCATTGCTTTTTAACCTTATTGGTTCTGAGCATATGGATATTGGCGGGAAAAACCCCAACTAGCACCGCTATAATTCCCCAAGCGCCAATCATTTGAGTAGATGGGAAGAGCAACAACGCTCCAAAAACAATTTCGAAAACCCCACTTAAATAAACCAACGGAAGGTGATAGGGCAAGTAACGAGGCATAATCCTCAAATAAGCCTTTGGTTTAACAAAGTGCATAATGCCAGCTAAAATGTACATGGCACTCATAATATAAAGTGAAGAATCTTCCATTAGGGGTGGGTTTAGCTGTTCAATATAAGTCAAATCGCTTTGTACTTAACTACGGTTTGAGGCCTAGGTATTGAATTATCGATAAAGTCTACCCGAAGCATAGTTGATTCCAGCGCTCGAAATATTGTATTTAGACACAAGAGCAATGGCTTTGAGTCGCGCTTCTATTAAACTAGATTCACGAGAATTGACTAAGAAAAGAGAACTTTCACCTATATTAAATTTGATTCTTTCTCCTTCAAGTAAGCTACTATAGTTGTTTACCGCATCTCTATATATCTCTACCTGTTCTCTTAATGCAACATGCTCATTAAAGTAACTCAGTACTTTATTTTCTATTTCCAACTGTTTTTGACGCTGCCCAAAGGTGGTATTCTCTATTTTATATTTGGCCAATTGAAGGTTGCCGCGTTGTTCCCTCAAAAAGATAGGTAAGCTAAATTCAATACCCCATTTGTAATTTTGGTTCGAAATGTTGTTCAGGAAGCTGTCTCCCACAGGTTCGCTTAGAAAATTATAGTTGAGGTTGAGTTTTGGTTTTATTTTCTCCGCTTTAAATTTTCTATCAATTTCTAATGCTGACAGTTTGAATTGATAAACCTGCATGTCGGGATGAGCGCTAGGTACAGCGTTAACAAAGGTTTGTAAAGTGTCGAAGGAGGTGGTATTATTTAGCTCAATCTCATCGAAAAGCGGAGGCCTTAGTTCATCAGTAATCTCTAAAGGAGTATTGTTTTCAAACCATAAGTAGTTTGAAAGTTCTAGCGTAGCATTTTGATAGGCAAGCCTATATTCGTTGCGGGCTAGCTCTCTATTTTGGACCTGAATTTTAGCTTCTAGCGTATCTATAGCTGGCTTGTCGCCAAGTAAATAACTGTTTTTAACTGCTGTAAAACGTGTAAGGGCCAAGGTTACGGATTCTTCATAAACTTGATACTCGTTATAAGCTTGTACCCACTTCCAATATTTTTTTATAGCATCAAAGTAAAGTTCGTTCATCAGTGCCCTTTGCTCAGCTATTGTGCAAGAAGCAAATACTTTAGCTTTTTGCAGCTCCGCCCTTCTTTGATCTATAAATAAGCCCTGCCCCAATGAAACTGAAACACCGCCATACCAAAGCCCTCCATTTGGCACTTTGTTTTCAGGATTTAAGTATACCCCTCTATTTTGCTCAAAGCCGGTTTTAAACTCAAGACCATACCAAGTAGGAATCTTCAAGCCGCTATTCAGAATACTGTAATATTCCTTTTCGTCAAACTGTTTTTGATCCAAATTGGCAAACAGCTTTGGGTCAAACCCGCCACGAGCTGCCCTTACAGAACTTTCTCCTTGGCCAATTAATAATTTACCTTGTTGTGCAATGGGGTGATAGTTTTCTATGTACCAAAGAAGTTGGTCTTGGGTGAATATTGGACTTCTCTCTTGCCCATAAGCAAAATTAAAGTAGACAGACAGTAACAAGATGGTTTTGATCAATCTATTCATTACTTCTTTTTTGAACCCTTGTCAGTACTGTTCTCTGCTACATAGTAGTCTGCAGGAAAACCATTGAGCTTTCTCCACAACTCATACCAAATAGGTACATCTTTTAGCAAGGCCATACCGTTGGCACCAGAGCCTACGCGTAAGCCCTCAGGCCAAGGTTCATCACTTGGGTCTGGAGCTACCAAAACTCTATACTGGCCATTTGCGCTTGTAAAATTGTCTATGGCTACTACATTTCCTCCGAAGGTTCCGTATGATAGGTTTGGCCAGCCAGAAAAGGCAATGGATGGCCAACCATCGAATATAAAACGGATGGGTTGCCCTTCTCTAATCAGGGGCAAGTCCATAGGTTTAATGTAAAGCGAAACGGCCAAATCATAATCTGAAGGCATAATGGTAAGTAATTGCTCACCTTCCTTTAATGTCTCTCCAATTCCAGATTTAATGGTTTCAGTAATATATCCGTTTTGTGGAGCGGTAATGTAATGCATGCCCATTCTCACAGAATAGTTTTTATACTGATTCTCCATTTTCGACACCGTAGCCTCAGTGTCAAATTTGTTCGACATGGCTGTATATTTATCTGATTCCGTTTTGGACAGTTTATCTTGATACTGATTTTCAATTGAGTTAACCTCAACTTGGGCGTTAATCAGCTCATTTCTACTGCTCAGTAATTTGTTTTCCGCACTAATTCTCTTGGCTTGTGTTTCTTGAAGCTTTAATCGAGTGCTTTCCAAATCGGTGAGAGATTTTAAACCACTTTCATAAAGTTGTTCCATTCGCTTCAATTGGTTTTCGGCTATGGAATAGTTTGTTTTAGAGGCTTGAAAATCAATGCTATCGGATTGAATCTTGAGCTCAATCTGTCGGATGTAGTTTTCGGCTTGTTCAAGCTTAAGTTCCTTGGTTTTCAGTAATGCTTCAATTTGGTTGTCCAAAGCATTTATCTTTTCTGAATAGGAGTTCAAACTTGAAGACTTAGAAGTGATTTGTTCTTTTGTTCTAGACAAAAGCTCGGGATCAAAATAATCATCTTTCACTTCCGATATGTATAAGATTGTATCTCCCTTGTTTACATAATTACCTTCTCTTACATACCACTTTTCTATTCGGCCACTAATAACAGAATTTACGGTTTGCGGCCGCTGGTCTGGCTTTAATGTAGTTACCACGCCCATTGATCTGATGTTTTGCGTCCAAGGCAAGAATAGGGCAAGAATAAAAAGGACGAAGAATATGACAATAAGTCGAGTAAAGGTTTTACCTGCATGATAATCCCTTACCATGGCAAACGATCGAAACTTTGATGTTTCAACTTTACCCTCAATTTTGTTAGGACTGATGTTTAGCATGCTATTTCTATTTTTTCGAAAAAATGTTTGAATACCATGGGTAAGTGGTCATTGAGGACACGGTGCCTTTGGCAATAATTTCTCCCTTTTCCATAACAATGGTGCGATCAAATTTATCCGCAACTAATGGATCGTTTGAAACCGCGATCACGGTCCAATTCTGGCTGAGAAGATAATCCAAAAATGAAGTCTTGTCTTTCTCATTTAACTGGTTGAAGTCATTTTCTAAGAGTATCATTTTGAAATTTCCAGCAATACTTCTGGCTAACATTATTCTTAAAATGATGCTTTGTGGTAAGTTTCGCCCTTCAGACAATAGCGTAGTATGATAGCCTTGAGGTATTGCGTCTACAAAATCTTTAAGCCCTACTATTTCTGCCACTTGCTGTACACGACTCATCGTAATTTCAGGCTTTCCTAATGAGATATTCTCGAAAAGAGTGGCATTGAAAATGTCGCCTCGCGTAAGGTTGTCGCCAATAAGTTTATGAAAGTCCGCTTTACACCAACTTGTCAATGCCACACCTTGGCATGAAATAGAGCCACTGTATTCATCGTATAAACCAGAAATAACATGGAGAAGGAGTGATTTGCCTGAGCCATTGTAGCCGGATAGGCATATTTTTTCTCCTGATCCAATAGTTATGTTTACATTCTTGATGGTTTCTTCTTTCAAATAACTGAACCTGTAGCCCAAATTGGTAATGTTAATTGAAAGCCCTGGTTCGTCTGATGTGTCTGCGGTAGTACCGCTGTCGCTATCGAGTGGAATGTCTGTTACATTCCCTATTTTTTCAATCGAAGTAAGTACATCGTAAATGGTTTCCATACTCAGAATGAGCTTTTCAACTGAGTTTAAAACCAAAATGATAATGATTTCGGCTGCAACAAATTGACCAATGTTCATTTGCTGGTTAATCACCAAAAGCCCACCGATTAAAAGCAAACCTGCGGTAACGAACACCTTAAAACCTACCAGGTTAATGTATTGTGTAAGCAAGGTTTTGAAATGCGCTTTTCTAGAAGTTAAATAGCCTTCTACAACATCGTCTGTTTTGGACAAGGGTAAAGGTGATTGACCCGCAAGCTTAAAGGTTTCCATAGCACGAGCCAACTCTTCGAGCCAGTGAGCTACCATGTACTTGTTTTTGGATTCGATAATACTGGTTCTCAATCCTTTTGGGGATGTGAAACGAAATATCAAATAAACGATTACCACTAAAAGTAACCCGAACATGATAAAGAATGGATGGTAGAGCGAAAGTAAAATCAACCCGAACACTACTTGAAGTGATGCACTTGAAAAATCAATTAAGATTTTTGATAATCCTTTTTGAACTGATAGGGTATCGAAAAAGCGATTTGCTAACTCTGGAATATAAGCGTTCTTTATCGATTCCATTTTCATTCTAGGAATGCGATAGGCAAACTCGAAAGCCGAGCGTGTGAATATTTTTTGCTGAATGTTCTCCGTAATGGTGAGCTGCATAATTTGCATTACACCTGAGGCTATTACACCAGCAATTACGAAAATCACTAGAATAAACCACGAGGTAGATACCTGTCCACCACTAATGAGATTGATGATGGCTTGAATTCCAAGGGGGAGAGAAAGTGTAATTACCCCATTGAAAAGGGCATAAACATACACACTCATAATTTCACGCTTATCTACTTTAAGCATGTTTAAAAACCTTTTTACGGGAGAAATACTTATTGCAGGATTCATTATTTAGTGTTTTGCTGAATGGTTGAAATGGCCATGTCGGTATAAAACTGTGTTAGAACAGATGAGTCGCCAGATATATCTGTTAGGGTTGGTAAATGGTCGGCAAAATATTTTTGATCATGAATACCTTCTATAATTGTTGAGGTGAGCGTACTTGCAAAACCAAAATTGGGGTTTAGCTCTTTAATAATTTCGCTTATGCGAAGTACCAGACGTTTGTAACCTACATAGAAACCTTCTTTATTATCATCATCTACCTGTTTAGTTAAGTAGGCTTTAGACGATTCGGAGATTACAATTTTATTTAGCAAACCAAGATTGATGTAGCCAAACATCTCATTATCGGGAATGTCTTTCGAGATCACTTTAATAGCGGCTTTAAGCCTTTCTTCTGCTGATGAGATGTTGGCGGTAGAAAAAACCAAGTGGTATTCTAGCCAGCCCCAGTACCAAGAAGTGAGGTATAAAAGAAGTTTGTGTTTGCTTTCGAAGTATCGATAGATGGAGCTTTCGGTGGTTTCTAGCTTAGAAGCTAATTTCCTGAAAGTAAAACTTTCCAACCCTATCTCATCTATCAATTCGATTCCATTAGCAATGATTTTTTTACCAAGTTCTGATGAGTTAGGATCTTTCAAGAAGATCTTCTCATTCACTTGAATTTGCATTTGGCTGATTAAATTATTCATGATTGGCAAACATAACGCCTACTATCGAAAAAGGTTTAATTACTATTGAATTAAAAATTAAAATAAACTTATTCGATAGTATTACTTTCAGTATGTGATACTTATTACCCTAAGGCCAGGTGGGTTTTCAAGATTGGACATAAAAAAACAGCTCAACCTTTTCGGCTGAGCTGTTCATTAATTTCTGTTATCCGTAAACTACTTATTCGTTTTTAGCGAGTTCACTTCCCATTTGTTATTTCCTCTTTCAACATCGGCCATTCTTCCAGAAGGGTCAATTTCAATAGAAGCAATATCAGACATTGGTCTATCAATCGTGAAATCATAAGTAGGGTTTACCCAAGCCCAGTCAGGGTGTACAATTCTTTTGTCTTGAGTTTCCGCAGGTTTTTCGCCACGCATCATTCTTAAGGCCATATAGTGTACTTCTTTTGAGCCGTCTTTGTAAGTAACTACAACATCCATTGGCATTGGCATCATACCTACTTTTTCTAAAGTTACATTGGTTTTGTTGCCTTCACCGCTTACTTCTTTCACACCGTAATCAATGGTTTTTGTAGTGTATACAAAGTATTCGTTATACCAGTCTAGCTCTAGTCCAGCTACTTTTTCAAAAGATCTGATAAGATCATTTGGGTTAGGGTGTTTAAACTTCCAATCTTCAAAATAAGCCAATAGTGCCTTGTTAAGGTTTTCTTCGCCAATTACATAGCCCATTTGGCTCATCCAAGCAGCTCCCTTTCCATAAGCAGAGCTACTATAAGCACCATTAAGGTTGAAATGATCAGAATGAGTGCTCAAAGGCTCTTCTCTTCCGCTTTTCGATAAACCTATATAACTTCTTTGACCCGAATTATTTCCTAGGTTTTCTAAAGTAACAGCTGGCTCCGATTCGCCTTTGGTAACACGGTTAATGTGGTTTGAAATTCTAGTTGAAGCATATGATGCAAAACCTTCGTCCATCCAAGGGTGAAGTGCTTCGTTGCTACCCAAAATACCATGGTACCAATCGTGCATGGCTTCGTGTATTGTTACACCAATAAGGCTGCCTCTTGAGCCAGTGATTAAAGTAGACATAGGGTACTCCATACCACCATCACCACCTTGAATTACCGAGAATTGCTTGTAAGGATATTGACCAAAGTTAGCGCTGGCGTATTCAAATAGCATTTCAGTTTGGGGCATAACTTTATCCCAGTTTTCTTCATTCTGTCCTTCTTTGTGAATAAAGTGAAGTACCATTCCATTTTTCATGGTTAACTTTTTGTGCACATATTCTGGGTCAGCCGCCCAAACAAAATCGTGAACGTCTGGAGCAAAGAAATGCCAAGTAAGCTTACCGTCTTCAATTTTTTGGTTTACGGTTTCTCCTTCGTTTTCATAGCCGTGGCCAATCTCCAAAGGATTCTGTAAGTAACCAGTACCTCCAATTAAGTAATCTTTGTCAATTTTAATTTTTACATCAAAACTTCCCCATACACCATAGAACTCACGTCCAATGTATTCATCGGCATGCCAACCCTGATAATCGTATTCGGCCATTTTAGGAAACCACTGAGCCATTGAATAGCGAACGCCTTCCGCGTTGTCGCGGCCAGTTCTTCTAATCTGAAGTGGAACTTGGGCTTCAAATTCCATGTCGAAATTTACGGTGCTTCCTGAGGCAATAGGTTGGTCTAGGTGAACTTCTAGAACAGTTCCTACTACTTCGTACTTTACAGGTTTTCCGTTAAGCTTTAAAGATTTGATTTTTTGGTATCCAATCTCATCTTCTTTTAAGTTGAATATTCTATCTCTTACTCTGCGATCTGGATCTGCGATGGTTCTAGACCTAACATCCATCATACTTCCTGGTTGGAAGGCATTGAAATAGAGGTGATAAAACACTTTGTCCAATGCATCAGGAGAGTTGTTGGTGTATTTTACATTCTGGACACCTTGATATCTATTGGTCTTTACGTCCATATCAATTTCCATCTTGTATTCAATGGCTTGTTGCCATCGGTCATTGTCGGCTTTTATTGCCCCAGTTCCGCTTCCTTGAGAACAGGCCTGCATACTGAGCATTAACAGGGCCATAGAAAGGAAGTAACTTCCGAATTTTTTTGTCATCGTCTTTTAAGTTTAAAGATGTAAAGTATTAAACGCATAGCAGCAGTCCAAAATATTATTTTCGAATGGTAGGAATAAGTGTTCTAGGAACAAATTTGATTGAAGAATTGCGACTCCACTTTGCGAAGCAGGAACTATAATAAGGGACTCAATTTAATTTATAACGTACTTGAAATTTGACTTCTGTGCGTTTGTTGCCTGAAATGGTTTCTAACCCAGTGCCGATTTCTTGTCGATCGTAATAAGTGGTTTTGGCTATTCTTGCCCAAAGATCCATTTTGCGAAAGGCCCTATAATGTATTAATAAATAGTTTCGAATGCCTTTACCGCTATACGCTGGTATTGAAAATGCATAGAGCACATCGCGTTCATAAGCATATTGCCTGTTTTGACTACCTTCTGTATCAAATAAAGCAGTGCGCCCGCTAAAGGTCCAGTCGCCATTTTTATAAACGGCATCTTGTATAAATGCGTAGCCTTTGGTTCTATCATTTAATAATTCGTATTCACTGAACTGTACTCTTGATTTAAAACTGAAGTGAATTCCAGAAGCATATTCGAGATTGATTAAGTATTGGTCTTTTCTACCAGGTAAAACAATATTACTGTTAAAGTTTTCGCTGCTCACATTGGTGTCTTTTAGCTCTCGCCTAAACTGGGTATAGAGTTTTACTCGACTTCCCGGATTGTAATTCAGCCGGAACAGATAATCATGACCACTGGATGGCGTGTCAACTCTAAACCTTAACCACGGAAAGTGGTAAGTGTCGTAATAAGCTGTGAGGTAGAATTTTCGATTTAAAGTGTATTTTATCCCCCAGTAAACACCCTTTTCGTTAATATTGCGGCTGTTTTCTGCAAATGAAGTGCCTCGAAAAGTATGGAAGTTTCTTTGGTAAGAACGCAGCACCATAGCAAACTCAATACGAGGGCTTAGGCTTGTAGAGAAACCTCCAACAGCACCAATGCCACCGCTTTTGGAAACGACACTTTCTCCAAAAAGCAAAAAATGCTTCCATTGATGTTTCCCATACAGACTTAGGTTGAAGTTAGATTGACCTTTAAATTCAAACTTGTTGTAAGGCTGGTTGCTGCGTAAAATTGAGGTGGAAAAATGATTGGTACTGGCAATGAACCCTACTTCGGTACGATCGTTTGAGCGAAAATTGAGGTTTGTGCCTATTACGGTTTCGCCTACTTGTCTTTTGTTGGCAATTTCGTTTGGCGTACGATGCATTCCTGTAAGTTGTAGAGAAGAAAAATAGGATTCAAAATCTTCATTATCTCCACCCGTTTGAATATTCGCATCTTGCTTTAAATAAGATATAAAAGTTGTGGTTGTAAGTTTTTTGTTCAGTGTATAACTGGCTGCGGCCCCTCTCAAAAATCCACCTTCCAAAACCGAAGTATATGGCTTAATTCCAAGCGTTACTCGGTTGGCTGTATTTACTGTTTCTGAACCCTTGCCCACTCCAAACCCAGCGCCAAATATTAAACCTTGCCCAAATTGTAATTGGTAATCTCCAATAATCAACTTTTGCCATTTGCCTTGGTTTTCGAGCATAAAATGGGCAGACCAGAAATCGGTAAAATAGGTTTTACTTTTAGGGTTCCAGTGAAATCGTTCACCTGCGTCTTTTTCTGTAGTGAACCCAATACTGAAATCGTTTGGCTTCGAAACCCGATATCGCAGGTAGAGTTTGTCTGCAGAGCCAGCATATCGCGAATCATCTGGAGATTGCTTTGGGCTATTGCCTCGTTTTTGATTTAAGATTCGTTCGTAACGAGAAATTAGGTAGTTGTTCCGTTCTTCTAGTATGCGTTGAAGCAACGGTCGTTCATCAACCAATGCGTCTTTCGCGTTTACAGTGACGAAAGGCTTTAATCGCTCAATGGTTGCGTAGTCAAACCCATCAATCACCTGAAGCTCATATAATGTAATTAGCTTTCCCTTTTCTTGAATGTAAGTTTGAAGGTTTTGAATCTGTATACTGGAAAGAATATATAAACTCTGAAGATCGTAAGAATTGGCAGTGTTTAGGTTTAATGGATTTTGGTAGAGCATGAGAAGCGACTCATAGAGGTCTTCATAATTAATGTCTTCGTCCTGAAGGTTGAAGATCTCTTCAATAAATAATTCTAGGTCAAATGGTTCTTCTTTTTGTGCTAGTATTTTTTCTTCACAGAAAAGTAAAGCCGTAATCGTCACTATGAACAACTGAACCCATCTCATTACTCATTGATTAAGAAGGTTAAACCGAAGTTATGAGTATGGCCTAATTTTCTATCAATCCGGATTCCGTAATCCAAACCGAATCGGCTCAGTTGCAAACCTGCTCCAAAGGAATGGGTGTTGGTTAAAGTAGAAAAGCCAGTTCGGGCCTTTACTTTTTCTATTACTTGGTATTCTAAACCAAGCTTTAGGTCTGGGTCGAGATCAATGTCTTTTTCGCCTTCAACTACTAGGGTGATATGCTCTGTGGGTTTGTAGGCAATCCCTAAGTTAATAACCGTAGGTACTTTTTCTCGATTATCTGCCGAAATCGAAGATTGAGTAAAATTGTAAATATGTGCTCCAAAAGTGAGTTGAGGAGTGAGGTCGGCCACAACTCCCATATCCGAAAGTAGGGTGCTCTTGCTGCCAAAACCTTCAATATTGTATTGTAAATAATTGATTTTTAGCCCTAAACGAATAATTCCTGTTTTTCGAGCAAAGGAAAGACTGGCCATTTGGCTGTTGAAAATATCATCTCCAAACCTGAATACCGAAAAACCCATACTACCTAGGCTAGTGGGCACCGCAACACCTGCCGAAACAGTATTGAAAGGGGCAAAATCGAAAATGGTTTTATAGGCAAAAAGAGCAGTCAGTTGTTCTGTGTCAGTAAGGCCAGCTGGGTTATTGAATATAGACCAGCTATCGTGAAATACGGAAGATACTCCACCCATACCGAGGGCTCTCGGTCCTGCTGGTGCTCGGCTTGCCAATTGAGCGGAAGCACTGAGAGAAAAGCAGAGGGCTATTAAGGCGGTATAGACAATCTTCACAAACTAAAAATACAATATTTGGAATAAATCCTATAATTATTTTTCACAATAGGAGGTTGTGCAATTTGAGTCTTATACACTGTCAAAGTGCCGATCTAAAATTGACGAAGAATCCTGTTTGTTTTTCTCTATTCACACTAAATTCAAAACGTACCACAAAGTCGTAATAGGTAACAATGTCGAGACCAAGACCAGCGCTGAGCATTAATTCTTTGTTGTAGAAATTATTGGTAGTAGAACGAATTGGATCACCAGCATAGCCCATATCTACAAATGCTTTGAAGTAAAAGGCATAAGGCATGGTTCTAAATTGATCTATTAGACTTCTTCTGCTTAATTCTTGAATGCCCGAAAGAAACTTGTATTTAAACTCACTTCGGTTTGATACAAAGGCATTACTTTCAACTACATAGCGTTCGTAGCCTCGAATAAAATCTGGGCGATAACCAAAGCCAGAACGAAGCATATAAGGAATTTCATCACTAAAGTTATAGTACCCTTCAAGGCTATTGGCCAAGTATAGCTTGCCACCCAAATCAAAGAAGTTGCTGGTTGAGCCACGAACAGAAAACATATTGAGGTCATTGAAAATGCCTAAGCCATAATTACTGACTTCGCCTCTAAATAGATTGCCAGAAAGGGGGTAGGCGAAGTAATCGCGGTTGTCCCATGAGTAGACATAACTTAAGCGAAAGTATTTCTGCAACTGTTCTCCATTCTGAAAATAATCAGGATTGGCATTTGTAACAAGTTGGCTAACACTCGCTCGACTGAATCCAGCATCAACCGAATGGCGGCTATAGAATGATGGGCGATAGGTAAGTGTTCCGCTAGAAGAAAAGATTCTTCTATTAATGTCGTCAGACTGCTCAAATTGAAGTCTGTGCCCATCGGTGTTTGTAGCTACTGTTTTATTATTTGCAAAGCTGGTTCTGAGGGTAAGCCCCAAGGTTTGTGCTTTATTAATATACGGTCGCTGGTACTGTAATTCGTATTGTTTTGTGAAGCCAAACTGCGATCTAAAAATAAGCTTATCATTTCTGCCAGTTAGGTTGAAATGATAAAGTTGGATACCATAATTTACTCTAGAGAAATCACGCTTCTGATTTACCCACCATTCTGTGAAATTTCTATCGGCTAATTTGAAAATAGGTAAAGGGAAAATGTACCAACGTTCTTGCAATCGAATCAAAATATCTACCTGAGTATCCGACATAAAAAGAGGAACTACCTCGGCAGTAATAAACAGGCGGGTATTGATCAGCTTTTGCTGACTTAGTACAATTGCCTGACTGAATTTTTGAAGCTCAAGTTGATCGCCTTCAACAAAATCAAGTTCCCTAAGAATGATTTCAGCCTTGGTTTTTTTATTTCCAGTTATATAGATTTTGCCTACTTTGACAAGCCCAGAATTCAGGCTATCGGCAACAGGTATGGTTTGTCCAAAAGCATTCAGACTAAGAATTAATAGGAGAAATGAAATAACTCCTCCTTTCAAACCCTTTTTTACAGTAATGTAGATCACTCTTTTTTCTTGCTTACAACCATGGAGCGGATTAAAACAAAGAATCCGATGAGGACTAAAGGAATGCTCAATAGTTGCCCCATATTGTATGTCATACCTTCTTCAAATGCTACCTGATTTTCTTTGAAGGTTTCGTGAAATACACGTAGCCCAAAAATCCAGATAAGGAATATTCCTAAGAGCAATCCTTCTGGTGTTCGTTCTTTGTATTTTAGCCAAAGAGCGAGTAAGAGGAAGAATAATATAAGTGATGTTGCCGACTCATAAAGCTGAGCTGGGTATCGAACAATTCCATAAGTATGAATTGTAGCAGCCCACTGCCTACCTATAGGTGTTAACTCATAATTTAAGGGTGTACCAAGCGGCTCTTGATAATGCTCATTTACGGGGTAGCGCGTAAGCATTGGTTTGAACTCTCTCTCTAGTTTGGCCCTTATTTCTTGTTCAGAGCTGCTAGTGCCTTCAAAAGTCACGTAAATATCTACAGGCACAATGCCAGGTTCTAGGTCTTCTGTGCTTGTGCCTTTAGAAGCTTCGGCACGGTCTACACCGTTAATGCCATCTTCAAAATACATTTCAGCAATGCGCCCAAATACTACACCTTGGTCGGTTCCTGTTGGTCTTCCTACAATTTCGGAGTTTACAAAATTGCCCATTCGAATAAAAACTGCGGCTAGAGCCACAGTAATTACAATTCTATCTACAATCCAGAGATAACTCTGGCCTACTTTCTTCTGTTTTTTGAATTTGATTTTAGGAGGGAGCAAACTGGCAGTGATAAAGTAACTTCTGTAGAGGAAAAGGGCTGCTAAAATTCCAAAAGCTGCACCATGGCTTGCTAAACCGCCTTCCCAAGTTCTGAAGAACATTAATGGATCGGCTAAAAAGCGATCGGGTTCGTAAAAAACCAAATGCCCCAAGCGTGCCCCAATTATGGTGGCCAATACCATGTGTACGGTAAGTGTATCTACATTGAGCGGATCTTTACCTTCTTTTTTGAAAATATAGACCATGATTTGGTAGCCGATAATAAAGCCAAGCGCAAAAAGTACACTGTACCAAACGGGCGGTTGAATTCCCCTGATGATTTCTTTCATGGGGTCCCAAACGATGTAGGAGAGTATTGTCAAATGGTGCATACAGCAAAGATATAGGAATTAGGAAAAGGTGAAGGTTTTAGCAAGGATAAACGTCATAATTTTGAAGAAAGGTATTTAAGAGAGAGGAGGTAACTCCTTCGGAAAGGGCTTGATTTAATTCAAAGCCTCAATCTGTTTTAGTAATTCATCCGCTTCAGCGGTTTTTAAATCACTTGCCCTTCGGTTGGTGTGCGAAAGCTTGTAGGCCTCATCAATTAGTTTTTTATACTTTGCTTGAAGCTTTTCCTTTTCCGTTTTCCTTGAAAATAATCCCATGGTTCAAGTAACATTAACTAATTAAGAATGCTCAACGACTTACTTCATTGGTCAGCTCTCCGTTGTCGTACATTTCTATTCTGATGAGTTTGCCGTTTTTTGCATAGATATTCCAGCCTCCATCTTTAAGCCCATTGATTAATTCTCCTGCACTTAATTTACGGCCTCTCTCATCAAAGAATGTCCATTTTCCATTTGGAAGCCCCTTTTTGTATGGCCCTTCAGAGAATTTAGTGCCATCAGGATAATAGCCAATTTTTATCCCTTCTCCATTGGTTAGTGTACCTGAGCTGTGTTTATCACCATCATCATCAGTAAAGTCAGACAATTTCATGAGTTTACCGTTTTGATAAGTTTCTTCAAGCATTGGGGATCCGTCTTCATGAAAATAGCCCCATAGTCCATCTTTCTCACCAGCTAGATAGCTTCCAATAGAAGACAATTCTCCGCTTTCGTGGTAAGTGAACCACTGGCCTTGTTGTTTACCCAGTTGGTAATCGCCTTCTGAAGTAAGTTTTCCTCTTGGGCTAAAACTTTTCCAGTTCCCCACTCTTTGGTCGTTTTTAAAACTTCCAAATTCCGAAATCATTCCATTTTCATGGTAGTACTTCCAGACACCCTCTTTAAGTCCTAATTTGAATTCACCTGTTTCGGCTACTACTTTGTTGTCGTAGTAAGCAGTGAATGTACTGTCAACTACTCCCAACCGGTAACGAGTTTCGCTGGCAACTTGCCCATTGATATACCATTCTTTTGCTATCCCTACAGGTTTGTCATTGTCGTAAGTAATTTGGCTAGCTAACCTTCCTGTACTATGGTAGGTCGTCCATGTGCCTGTTTTTTTGCCATTATCATAGTATTCTTTAATTGAAGGCGAAAATTCACTGAATTCATAGTAAAGCCATTCTCCATTTCTTTCGCCATAAGCAAACTGACCTTTTTCAATAACGATTGTTCCATCGTACTTTAACCAATTGCCGTTCAGAAGACCATCTTTATACGAAGTTTCAATCATTAGCGAACCATATGGGTCGTACTGTTGAAATGAACCATCGAGCTTTCCTTTTTTGTACTGGCTGCTAATTTGAAGAACCCCATTTTCATAATAGCTATTCCATGTTCCAGTTTTAGAACCACCTTCAAAAGTACCTTTTTCATACAGTTGGCCAGAACCATAGTATGATGACCATGTGCCATTTAATTCTCCCAATGAATAGTTTGTAATCACTGTTGATTTTCCTTCTTCATTGAATAGAACATAGGATCCGTTTCTTGAACCATTGTCGTACTTAATTCTTGCTCTTTCTCTCTTGTCAAGAAAAATCATCCATACACCAGCTCTTTTGCCTTCAACATAGTATCCTCTTTGAAGAAAGCTACTGTCGGCATTATACATTGTCCAAAGACCATCTCGTTTCCCTTCCTTCGTTTTCCCTTCTTTTGTTAAAGATGGATCGTCTGAAGGAAAAATCAGTTCATAGCTTTCCTCTTGAGCAAAGCCTGAAAAACTTAGGGTAAGAAAAATAAAGCTAGAAAGGATTAATTGATGAAAGCGCATAGAACGTATATCGAATGGCATGCAATTGGGTTTCATTAAAAATTATTCGGCTCTCTGTACTCAAATATTACGCCAATTAAACCAACGGATTGTAGTTTGTTACTTCTTTAATTGGCACTTAGCTAATGAACGGTACAGACAGCTGTACGAGTTTATGAGCTTGAACGTTTTCTTGAGCCTAAAAGCTAATAGTTCAACAGCTTTTAGAGCTATAGGTTCAAAAAAGGAGGAATGAATATGAGTGATTTTTTATTCAATTACTACCAGCGAATTAGTGCTGAGGCCCATGTGAAACCACTTCCGAATGCGGCCAAACAAATTAAATCACCTTCTTTAATTTTACCTTGTTCCCAAGCCTCGCTTAATGCAATGGGAATTGACGCAGCCGTAGTATTTCCGTAATGCATAATGTTGTTGAATACTTTTTCATCAGGCATGTTTAACTGCTTCTGTACATAGTTACTTATTCGTAAGTTGGCTTGATGAGGCACCAAAAGGTCAATATCTTCGGCTGATAAGTTGTTGGCGGCCAAGGCTTCTGCAATGACCTCGCTAAAACGAACCACCGCATGCTTAAATACCGCATTTCCGTTCATGGTAAGATGAAAAGTTGGGCCTTCTATCAGTTCTTGTGAAAGTCGTACAGTTCTACTGCTGCCAGGATCTTTTACATATAACTCTTCCGCAAAATCGCCATCGGCATGAAGGTGGGTAGATAGAATTCCACCCTCAGCTGGTTCCGAAGCCTTAAGAACAGCAGCTCCGGCACCATCGGCAAAAATCACCGCGCTCGATCGGCCCGCTGTTGATTTATCAATGGCCGAAGATTGAATTTCAGCCCCAACCACTAGAACAGTTTTATACATTCCTGTTTTAATAAACTGATCGGCAATGGAAAGGGCATAGATAAAACCACTGCATGCGTTTCGAATATCTAATGCTCCAATACCTTGAAGGCCAAGCTCTCTTTGCATTAAAACGCCTGAACCAGGAAAAAAGTAATCTGGGGTAATGGTGGCAAAAACAATGAAGTCAACCTCACTGACATCCGTTTTGGCTCTTTCAAGTGCCATTTTTGCAGCTTTGGTAGCCATATTGGATACAGTGTCGTTTTCTGGGTCAAACCATCTGCGCTCTTCAATGCCCGTTCGTTCTATGATCCATTCGTTATTGGTATCGATTATTTTTTCGAGGTCTTCGTTCTTAACAATGTTTTTTGGCACATAATGACCTAAACCAACGATTCTGGAACTTTTCATAGTATTCAATTTAATAACACAAAGTAAAGAAATATCCGATAGTTAGAAATTGTTTCTGTAAGCTTCCCTTTTTTAAAACTTTATTAAGGCCATTCATCACAGCATTTCTTGTCGTACTTAACTGATTGAGATTTATTCGCCACCCAAATAATGAAAGTAACCAATTGAGAGCAATAGCGTAATGGCTTACGGAAGAATTGAATTGAGTAAAATGATAAGAGTTAATCCGAGCGTTTTTTTTGTGCTTGTGTATGTTATGGCGTCTTCGAGCTGTTCGGTAAATGAGCCCACAGCTCAACAAATATTGAATACGGCTATTCAGAAGCACGGATATAAATCAGGAGAGGCACTGGAAATTGAATTCGATTTTCGCGGTAGTTATTATAATGCTAGAATTTCCGATAAGGGAGATGTCTATAAACGTGTTTCGCATAAAAACGGGAACGAGATTGAAGACATCTTAACCTCTAATACTTACATAAGAAGGGTAAATCAAAAGGAAGTTAAAGTGAAAGAGGATTCCCTTTCAAATATTTTAGCTGGAGATACTCGTTCGGTGGTTTATTTTGCTTTGTTGCCATATGCTGCTAACCGAGATGTGATTAGTAAGCACTTAATGCCTTCCATTAAAATTAAAGATGAGTCTTACTATAAAGTAGAAGTGACTTATGGAAAGAACGGGGGAGGAAAGAATTTTGAAAACATATTTGTTTATTGGATAAACCAAAAGACTCACGCTATAGATTACCTAGCCTACAGTTACTATATAAATGGAGGAGGGGTAAGATTCAGAGAGGCATATAATCAAAGAGAAGTAAACGGAGTGCTTTTTCAGGACTATATCAACTATACCATTGATAGTGATTTTCCTGCACACGAATTGGATTACGCTTTCCAAACAGATCAATTAAGAGAAATATCTAGAATTGAACTTGAGAACGTTCAAGTAAACAGGTAATCAGACTTATTTCCGTTTAACCAAATAATGTGAAACTTCCGAACTGATTTGCTGGAGGAGCTTTTTTGAAAAGCTCGGGACTGTCAAAGTCTGGATCGTTTATTTTGGGAGTAATAGAATAGCGATCTAAAGACTTTTCGCGATAAGGTGTAATAAAGCTAATTACACTTTCTTCAGTATTCGATTCATTCAACCAATCTATCATTAAGTCGCTGTCGAGTATGGCAGGCATTTGGTCTGTAATATCCGCCACATCTGGGTTGGCCTTTGTTGTAATCATCATAAAAGTATGAACAGACTCTCCATTGTCATCCTCAAACTCATCCCATAATCCAGCGATACCAAAAGGACTTTTATCGGCTAAATGAAATCGGTAAGGCACTTTTTCTTTCTTAGAAATATTCTTCCAAGCATAAAAACCATCTGCAATAATTACACAGCGTTGCGACTTGAGGTTTTTCTTCAAACTGGCTTTGTTTAAAATTTCATCTACAGGAGCAAAGATTAACTTTTCACTTACGCTATTCTTTTTTACAAAAGCGGGGTTAATTCCCCAATAAAAAAAAGAAAGCCCATCGGGATTTTCTGCAGTAATTACAGGGAGCAATTTTGTAGGCGAGGCATTATACTTTTGTTCATACTTCCCAGTCACTTCCACATTGAAATACTCTTCAATAACTTTAGCAGAACTGGCAATCGAATAGCTGGATGGCATATTAAACTTTTCAGAAATTTAAGTGATCAGGTTCATAAATACTAATCCTTCGAACCATTCCACTTGAGTCTAAGTTGCAAAAGTAGCCCCTTGAAGATTAGCCGATTATAAAATGATCTTAAAAGCTTGGGGCAATAGGTCATTCAATAATTTGAATATCGGTTGTTTAAAACTATTTTTGGGCTCAATTTTTCACAAATCATATGGCAGAAATCGTTAGGATGCCGAAAATGAGTGACACCATGGAAGAAGGGGTGATCGCTGTTTGGCATAAAAAAGTAGGTGATAAAGTAGAATCAGGTGAGTTAATGGCTGAAATCGAGACCGATAAGGCTACGATGGACTACGAATCATATAATGAAGGAACCGTATTATACCTTGGCGCTGAAGAAGGTGAAGCCGTTCAAATCAATGGGATTTTGGCCATTGTTGGAGAAAAGGGCGAGGATTATAAGGCACTTCTGAATGAGTCAAGTGAAAATGGCTCTGATAAAAAAGAAGAAAAACCAGTGGAAGAGAAAAAAACTGAAACTGAAGCGATAGATACAAGTAACATTAAAGCGGAAGTGGTGAGAATGCCTAAGATGAGCGACACCATGGAAGAAGGCGTTATTTCAGCTTGGCATAAAAAAGTTGGCGATACGGTTGAATCAGGTGAGCTGATGGCTGAGATTGAAACTGACAAAGCCACAATGGAATATGAATCGTATAACGATGGAGTTGTATTGTACCTTGGCGCAAAAGAAGGAGAATCTGTTGCCGTTAATGGTGTTTTGGCTGTTGTAGGTGAAAAAGGAGCTGACTTTGAAGCGCTTCTAAAAGCCGAAGGTCAAACAGGAGAAAAGGCAGAGCCTGCTAAGGAAGAAGCAACTGAAGCTGCTCCAAAGCAAGAGGCCACAGAAACTAAGAAAGAAGAGGTTTCGGCACCTGCTGAAACAAATAATAAAGGAAGAATTAAAGCATCACCTTTGGCTAAGAGATTGGCAGAAGAGAAGGGAATCAATATTTCAGAAGTGAAAGGTTCTGGAGATGGCGGAAGAATTATAAAAAGAGACGTTGAAGACTTTGTTCCTGCAAAGGCTACAGAACAGTCTAAACCTGCTGCAGGTAAACCAGCATCGGCACCAGCAGTGGAGCTACCAAAGATTGTGGGTGAAGAAAGCTTTGAAGAGTTGCGAGTTTCTCAAATGAGAAAGACAATCGCTAAGCGTTTGGCCGAAAGTAAATTTACTGCGCCTCATTTCTACCTTACCATGGAAATCAACATGGATAAGGCCATTGAAGCAAGAGCTAGCATGAATGAAGTTTCTCCAGTGAAAATTTCATTTAACGATATGGTAATTAAAGCCGCAGCCGCAGCTTTAAGAAAGCACCCTCAAGTAAATTCATCTTGGTTGGGCGATAAGATTAGAATCAATCACCACATTCATATTGGAGTTGCTGTTGCTGTAGAGGAAGGTCTCTTAGTGCCAGTAGTGAGGTTTGCTGATAATAAGCCGCTTTCGCACATTGCAGCGGAAGTAAAACAACTAGGTGCAAAGGCTAAGAACAAAGAATTGCAGCCAGCCGAATGGGAGGGAAATACCTTCACTATTTCTAATTTAGGAATGTTCGGTATTGAAGAGTTCACTGCCATTATCAACCCGCCAGATGCTTGTATTATGGCAGTTGGTGGCATTAAAGAAACAGCAATTGTTAAAGATGGTCAGTTGGTTATTGGCAATATTATGAAGGTAACCATGTCATGCGATCATAGGGTAGTAGATGGTGCTGTTGGTTCGGCCTTTTTACAAACCTTTAAATCTTTATTGGAAGATCCAGTAAGGTTGCTGGTTTAGAAACTTATTAAGTTCAAGTCCCGTTCTCATACGGGACTTTTTATTTAGAATTAACATGACCAAAATTAGATCAACCACCGTATTAGCGGTAAAACATAACGGTTCAATTTCAATTGGGGCAGACGGGCAGGCTACCATGGGAAATACTGTAGCAAAGAGTAACGTAAAGAAGATTAGAAAGCTTCAAGACGGAAAGATAGTAACCGGCTTTGCAGGCTCTACTGCCGATGCTTTCACCTTATTAGAAAGGTTTGACGAAAAGCTGAGTGCTTACGGTGGCAACATGAAAAGAGCAGCCATAGAACTGGCCAAAGATTGGCGCACCGATCGCTACTTAAGAAAGCTAGAGTCAATGCTGATTGTGGCGGACAAGGATGATATTCTGATCTTATCTGGAACAGGAGATGTGTTGGAGCCAGACAATGGTATTGCCGCGATCGGCTCTGGGAGTATGTATGCGCAAGCTGCGGCTCAAGCGCTTAAAACCCATGCAAAGGATTTAGATAGCCGTACAATTGTAGAGGAGAGCCTTAAAATAGCTGCTGATATCTGTATATACACAAATCACAATTTGATTATAGAGAAAATTTCTTAATTTCGTAATAAGGAAAAGATTTTCAGTCACTTAGCTATTTTGCAGTAGCCAATTATTGAGTGAGAATCCCATTTAACCAACTGAAACAATGCGTACTCTTATCTCAAAGCTCTTTGCTTTAATGGCCTTAATTGTCATGAGCAATAGCTGTATTGACACCAAGATTCCCTCATATACTGAAGGGAGTGAAGGAAGGCTTCTTTTGGGTGCTACTGTACATTTAGGAGATGGAGAGGTAATTGAAAATGCAGCTTTGGCTGTAAAAGACGGGTACGTTACCTTACTGGCAGATGGCGCTTCAAAAAAACTTGACCTTTCTAAATTTCAGGTAGATCGCCTAAGTTCGGAATACCATATCTATCCTTTTAAGAAAACCGAGTTGGGTAATTCAGGAATTGTATTGGCCAGAGCAGATGCAAAACCTTTTAACATTACTATTCGCGATAGCGAAGTAGAAAAATGTATTACCATTGGTTGTGAAGCAGCTCTACTGATTTGTAGGGGAAGTATAAAGGACATCAGTAAGTTCAGGGTGGAATATGTGGTGGATGGCAACGATAAAGTTAAAATCCTAGAGCAATCAGATTACAAAGTGAATGGAAATAACAATCGCTAGTGATGGTTCTAATAAATGAAATTCAAAGGGCTGCCAATTGGTAGCCCTTTTTGTTAATCGAATATTTTATCCAGTTGAACCTTTCGGTTTTCTTTAGAAAGTGTAATTATCTTATCTCTGAAAAAGCGATGGATTTTTGTTCCAGAACGAATTCCTTTACCTCTGGTTTTAATAATCATTCTACCTAGTGCACCTACTAGAGTTCCTGTCGAACCATCAGCCGTTAAGTCATTAAACAGTTCTTTGCTTGTGTTGTAAAAGTACTTTAGTAAATCTTGGGTTTCTGATATAAACACCCAATTACTAGAGTCAGATATCAATGCACTTTTACCATGGGCACTTCTTAAGGCTATTTCCAAATTCTTTCTGGTTTCGTCTAGATTTTCAATTTTAGTTTGAGAAAGAATTTCAAGAGCTTTATCGTATTGAACCTTATAATTCGTGTCTTTAAAAGAGAGTACTTTCTCTAAAAAACTAGATTTATTATTCTCCTGTAGCGGAAGGTTTAAAATGGAAGGGATATCTACGTTAGCTTCTTTTAATAGATAATTATTTTTTGCTAACCATACACGGTACATTCCTTCATCCAATACCTTGGCATGATTAACCTTTAAATCTGCCTCCAAAGGAATAGTCATCAATAAGTCTGTTCTTAACTTGTCAGGCTCATAAAAGCATGTGTCATACATTCCTGATTTTTCTAGTTTTATACTTTTGGCTTCGGACAGTTTTGTTCTGAAGAAGGCAAACATAAGGTTGAAATCTTGAGGGTTTACTTTACCTTCTTTGATTAACTTTTTTACCCGCGCTAAAACCTTTGGGTTTTCAAAAATAGCCACATAGAATCGCCTACCCGTAATTTCTTTTTTATCAAAAATGTTATCCAATAAGTTTTGCGAAGAATAGCCTTTTTCACAAGGATTGATAAGGTATTTATCAATTTCTGTTAAGCCACTTCCCAGACTTTTAAAATTATAGTCAATTGATTCAAGGGATATTTTGATTCGCGAAGGCTGTTCTCCAAAATAGTTTGCGGCATCCTTAATGGACTGAGCCATGAGCTCCTTTTCATCACTTTTTAAAAACACCTCTCCTTTTAATCTATTGGTCAACTCTTTATGGATATCGCCTCCCATGGATTTCTTAATGGCTAAAAGAGAACTGTTAATTAGTTTCTCATTTTCACCTCGAATACTTCCGTCAAATACAATAGAATCTCGGGTCATCAAATGATAACAAAATCGAAGTGACGAGAACATGTTTCCTTGTTCCCAGTCCTTTCTAGGCTTTGCTAAGGCGTCTAGAGATTTTATTAATTCAGAAGTGTCTAATATTATTGAGTTTCTAGTAGTCTTTTTCATTACTAAAGAGTTTAGAATAATTAAAATAGACACATTTTTAATTAAAGTAGAAATGTTTTTTGATGAAAATAATGGATTGATTCTTAGTTGTAATAGTCTTGAATGAGTTTTAAAAAGAAAAGGTCACCGATTCCGGTGACCTTTTACGTGAGTCTTATTGATTGGGTATAGAGGTTTAGTTTTTAGGCTCTAACCACGCTTTTCTTAATTTAAGTTGAGCAGGAGTAGCATTATCATCAAATGCCAGTGTAAACGCTACAGGTACATCCACCTGTTGGTTAGGAGCAGTAAGTGTCATTTCTTTCGGCTCACCATCTACAGCTCTTATTACGGTAACACTCATGGTTTCTAATTCTGGAATCTTCTGAAATTGTCCACCTAGGAAGTTGTTGATTTCTGGTCCAAACTCAGGAAATTCATCTCCATTCATTTTTATAAGGATGTCTCCATTTTGTAACCCAAGCGCTTTACCTACAGCATCTAGCTTATCTTGATTGCCAATGGCCAACATTCTTTTTCCTTGGTACTGAGTTACGGCAATGCTTTCCTGGCTGATGATTAACGAGTATTGTTTCTTAGTACCATCTTTAACCACTTTGACTCCTACCTGTGCCAATACTTCTTCATAGTTGATTGGAGTGCTTCCTGCCACGTAAGTATTTAAGAATTCTCCAACCTCAGGGTAGGTCATGGCTATTATTTCGTTGAACAGTTCATCGTCTTTAAAAGACTTCTCCATGCCGTATTTTTTAGATAGCTCTGCCATCATTTCTTGTACACCGTAGGCTCCGTCAGAAAGCTTTCTAAGCTTAATGTCTAAGGCCATGCCAATAAGTGCACCTTTCATATATACATTGTAATATTGGTCAGCGTAAGTATCTAAAGCACCAAGGCTCAACTCTGTAAAGGGCAAATCATCTTTAAACTGCGATGAGGTAAGGATTTTCTCAGATAACATATCCAAATATTCCTCTGGGCTTACCAAACCGTATTTTACCTGTACACTGCCCGCAAAATATTCGGTCATGCCTTCGTACATCCAAAGGTGACGCGACATTTTAGGATCGTTGAAATCGAAACTTCCAATTTCTTCCGAGTGAATGGTTAATGGAGTTACAATATGAAAGAACTCATGTGCAGCGAAGTCGCGCAGTTGCTGATTCATCTGCTGAATGGTTTGCTCAGGCATAAAATAAAGCGAACTGAACGAGTGCTCAAGAGCACCATAAGAAACAACTGGTTGGTCTGTGAAGTAGAAAATGAAAGCGTACTTTTCAACAGGTAGCTTTCCGCCTAAGAAGGTGCTTTGCGCAGCAAGAACTTCTTTAATACTGGCTGCAATTTCTTTGGCTGTAACCTTTTTGTTTGGAGAGTAACTAGCCACTAGTACTTCAGTGTTGGCTACCCTAACAATGGCTGTGTCGGCTTTGCTGTACATTAATGGAGAGTCAACCAAGCGATCGTAATCCGATACTTCGAACCTGTCAATAGTGCTGTTAGCATCAGCTGTAATGAAGTCTTTCTTTATTAATTTACGGCTTAAGCTTGTGTTTGTAGCGTCAGCTTTTAACCCTGTAGCACCATAAAAATCTTTTGGTCGAATGATGTTAAGCTCAAAAGCTTCTTTTTTCATACCTTCAAAGTAACCGAAGAAGCCACTTGTATTTAGAAGGAAATTTTCGCCCTCGGCAATATTGGTTCCTGCTGGTTGGAATATCTCAGGGCCTTCTTTTGGGTTGTCATAAGTATCATCTACCCAATAGCTGATTTTGGCTATCTTTTTTGCATTGCTGATTTTCCAAGTGTTGTCATCAAGTCTTTTTACTAGAAGTGGATTTCCTTTTTTATCAAAAGCTTCAAAGTCGGAAACCATTCGGCCGTAATCTGCAATGGCATAAGTGCCTGGGATTATTTTCGGAAGGTAGAAGATGATTTCGTCTTGTTTAATTTTTGGAGGCGCAAGCTGTACATGTACTTTATCGTCTGAAACACGCGAAAGGTCAATGATATACTTGTATGGATTAGCGGCCCATGTGATTGTTGTGAATAGGAGACCTAAACAGATAAATTTGAGTTTGTTCATGATATTGAATTTAAACACCAGAGGTTTGACATGCTCTAGCGTTGATTTATACTATAACTGCAATATTAAGGCTATTGTGTAAATACTATTAATGAAAAGTGTGGATTTTAGTTTGAAGGCAAAAAAAAAGACCATCAATTGATGGCCTTTTTTATAAAGTCTTTGTTTTTACTGGTTGCCTGTTGTGTCAGGGGCAGTTTGAGGTGTACCTCCAGCTTCTGGAGTTACCGGTAATTGTTGTTGCATTGGCAATTCTTGAAGCGCCTTGTCTATGTTAGGGTTATTTGAGAAATCACTATTCCCGTTGTCAACCATCATGCCTGATGCCAAGCTAAGTGCCAATAAGGTGAGTGCAAAACCCCAAGTTACTTTCTCTAATAAATCAGTTGTCTTTTTTGCTCCAATTACTTGAGTAGCACCTGCGCCACCGAACTGGCTCGACAAACCGCCACCTTTAGAGTTTTGAACCAATACGATTAAAATTAAAAGTACTGCAACGATGATGGCAAGGATTATTAATAGCTTAAACATTCTTTACTTCCTTTATTTTTTGAATTTGGCTCGCAAAGTAAGTTCTTTTTTCAGGGAATTTCAAACTTAGCTTTTCATAAATGTCAATAGCGCGAGCATATTTTTGCTGTTTCATTAATAATTCAGCCAATGTTTCGGTAATAAACTCGTCTTTCGACTTTAAATGCTTGGTAGCAAGGTCTTCTTGAATGTACTCATTGTCTTCAATTACCCCCTTTTTCTTGTCAAAGCGAGGCTCATTTTGAATGAATTTCTCAATTAACTCTACTTGAGACTTGTGGTTTTGTTCTTTCGGCTTTTGTTTGGTTTTTTCAGGTTGTTCTTGGTCAGCAAACATCTTGGCCAAACGGAGCTTGCGCTCTCTAATTTCTAACAAGTCCTTCTCTAGTTGATTGATTTCCTGACTTTGCTGATTAGATGTTTGAGGGGTAGGAGCTACAGTTTCTTTCTTTACTTCTTTTTCTTCTGCTCTAATTACATCTGCCGTTTCCTTTTTGATTTCAGGCTTTTTTTCTTCTTGTAATTTCGTTACCAAAGGTTCAGCGGGTGCTTCAATAACTTTTTTTGGAGGAGCACTCTTTGGAGCCTCTTCAAAGTTTATTTCACCTAAAATTATTTTCTTTAGATGCGCCCTGTTAGGTGAATATATAGCCGCTTTTTTTATGAAAGCATCTGTTTTTGGATGATCTCTATCTTTTAAAGCTTTGGCTACAAGAACATAAGGTGTTTGAAAGAAAGGGTATTTTTTACGCAGCTCATTAAGGGATTTAATGTCCTCATTGGTGACTTGGTGTAGATTGCCAAGAAGTTGATTAAACCGTTCTTTATTCACTGGTTTTTGTTTTGGGATGTCTAAAATAGAATGAAAATTACCATTGGGCAACTGAGGCCTGAAAAATGTCGAAAATAATCTGGTCAAAGATTTCTTCAACAAGGTTAGATTCAACAGCAGTCAGCGTTGTAGCCTGCGGGTCATAGTCAGCATAAAAGCTAAATGTACGCTTAAAGTTATCTTCTTCTTTATTCACGTTAGTAAAAGCAACTTCCACACCTATGGTCAACCTCATTAAGCCTGATCTGTCGGCCACGTTTTGGTTTCCAGATGAAACAACGGCCTGAGGAGCAATGTTATATCTTGAAATTGCTCCTTCAAACTGTAAGTCTCCCTTTGAAGGTACTAATTCTAATTTGGTATTCCGTTGAAAATAATCTTTCATGCTTTCCGTAAAGGTCTGCCCCATGTTAGGGAGTCCTCCATCAACGGCATCATTAAAGAAATTCGCAATGGAAACTGTTTTGGTGGTATTGTAATCTATTGAAGCTCCAGAAAAGCCATAGGTACAGCCAAAAAGAGTTGAAATCAACAAAACGAGACTTAGTAACAATGACTTACTCAATTTCATATTGCTTGATTTTACGGTAGAGGGTACGTTCAGAGATGCCTAAATCTCTGGCTGCATATTTTCTTTTGTTGTTATTCTTTTTCAATGCTTTAATAATAAGCTCTTGTTCCTTTTTTTCAATGGATAACGATTCGTCTTCCATTTCATGTGTAATGTCTTCTACTTTATCTTCTTCGTAATCATAATCATCAGCAATAGGTTTGGGCTCAAGATAGTAGCTTTCATTTACTTGTTTTTCAGCCTGATCGCTGAGTAAGGCATGACTATCTTCATCTATGTTTCTAAACAGATTTGGATGATCACTGATTGTTTTTTCACTTAAATCGCCAGACTCTAAAATATCATGCACTAATTTTTTGAGCTCAGTCATGTCCTTTTTCATATCGAACAAAACTTTATAGAGTAAATCTCTTTCGCTAAGGCTGTCTCCGCCTTGCCCGTCATGGGCTTTATAGAGTGCTGGTAAACTCGATCTGTTCTGAGGCAAATATTTGACCAAAGTTTCCGATGAAACATGTCTCTCCATTTCTAAAGCAGAAATCTGCTCTACTAAATTCTTGAGTTGGCGAATGTTTCCAGGAAAACTGTAGCGTAAAAGAATGTTTTTGGCCTCGTCATCTAATTTGATCGACTCAACTCTATACTTCTCTGCAAAATCGGAAGCGAATTTTCTAAAAAGCAAATCAATGTCTGTACCCCTGTTTCGTAATGGTGGTACCGAAATCGGCACAGTGCTTAGTCTATAGTAAAGGTCTTCTCTAAACTTCCCTTTGTCTACCGCGTTGAGCAAGTCTACATTGGTAGCGGCAACTACACGAACATCCGTTTTTTGAACTTTGGATGAACCTACTTTGATAAACTCACCATTTTCTAAAACTCGAAGTAAACGCGCTTGGGTAGACATTGGCATTTCTCCAATCTCATCTAGAAAAATAGTTCCGCCATCTGTTCCTTCAAAATAACCCTTTCGGGCATCGTAAGCACCAGTAAATGACCCTTTTTCATGGCCAAACAGTTCAGAATCGATTGTGCCTTCAGGAATTGCTCCGCAGTTGATAGCGATAAACTTACCGTGCTTTCTTGGGCTCAGCTGATGAATAATTTTTGAAAACGACTCTTTACCACTACCGCTCTCACCAGTAATCAATACGGTCATATCGGTAGGGGCAACTTGTGCCGCTACTTGAATGGCGTGGTTTAATTGAGGGCTATTGCCAATAATACCAAACCGTTGTTTTATACTTAATATTTCGTTGCTATTCAAGGTGTCGGGATTGTGTGTTAATCAACAGAGTTTCCTAGAAGCGTGGCGGTTGTGCAGTCGTCCACGAATACATTCACATAGTCTCCTTTTTTGAAATTCTTTTTAGGGAAAATCACTACTTTATTGGCATCGTTTCGTCCATGAAGATGTTCTTCTGAACGTTTGGAAGTGCCTTCTACTAACACCTTATGTACCTTATTTAGGTCGAGTTTGTTTCGTTCAAACGAATATTTTCTTTGTCTGTCGATGACTTCTTGTAACCTTCTCTTTTTTGTAGCTAAAGGAATATCATCTTCATATTTTTTAGCGGCTAGCGTACCTGGTCGTTCAGAGTAGAAAAACATGTAAGAGAAATCGAATTTTACATAGTCCATCAAGGTAAGTGTATCTTGATGTTCTTCTTCGGTTTCGGTACAAAAGCCAGTAATCATGTCAGAAGATATACCACATTCTTCTCCCAAAATTTCTCTAATAGCATCAACTCTATTAATGTACCATTCACGCGAGTAAGTTCTGTTCATCAATTCCAATACTCGGCTGTTTCCGCTCTGTGCGGGTAAATGAATGTACTTACAAATATTCTCATACTTTTTCATAGTATGAAGCACCTCGTTGGTAATGTCTTTTGGATGCGAAGTGGAAAAACGAACCCTAAGGTCGGGCGAAACTTGAGCCACCATTTCAATCAGATTTGCAAAGTTGATAATGGTTTCGGCTTCACCTTGTTTTTCTTTTTTCTCTAACCAAGCCTTATTATTCTCTTCAGGAGACCACTTGTAGCTGTCTACGTTTTGGCCTAAAAGAGTCACCTCTCTGTACCCTTGATCGAAAAGGTCTTGTGCTTCGCGAACAATTGAATGCGGGTCTCTACTTCTTTCTCGACCTCTGGTAAACGGCACCACGCAGAAAGAACACATGTTGTCGCAACCTCTCATAATAGAGATAAATGCGTTAACTCCGTTTGAATTTAATCGAACAGGAGAAATGTCGGCATAGGTTTCTTCTCTGGAAAGTAATGTGTTGATGGCTTTTAAGCCTTCCTCTGCCGAACCCACTAAACTTGGTAAGTCACGGTAGGCATCTGGCCCTACTACTACATCTACCAATTTCTCTTCTTCCAGAAGTTTATCTTTTAGCCTTTCAGCCATGCAGCCCAAAACTCCAATTGTGAGTTCTGGCTTTCTTTTCTTTATTTTATTGAAGTCAGATAAGCGTTTTCTAACCGTTTGTTCGGCCTTTTCCCTAATGGAACAGGTGTTTAGAAAGATAACATCGGCTTGTTCAAACTCCGAGGTGGTATCATAACCATTGTCTTTCATAATGGAGCTTACAATCTCGCTATCAGCAAAATTCATTTGGCATCCATAACTTTCAATGTAGAGTTTCTTTGCTTTACCAGTATTCTCTTCTTTTGAAGTGATTACCGTGTCTGTCGCCTCCCGACTATTTCTATCTAGAATGTCTATGTCCTGAATAATGTTATCCATTTACTTCTATCTCTATTCTACAAAATTGAACCGCAAATATAAGTGATTTGACCGAAGAAGCGCCAATATGGCAGCGAAGTGTTGGGCTAATGTATTTAGGTATTGAAGGGTTGAAGTGTTGATGTTTTAAAGAATAATTAGGGAATTAGATTTCGTCATAGCGTTTGATTAAATGATCGTAAGCTGAATTTAAGTCAAGGTGGAAATCGCTTTCAGCGTGTTCAAAATCTATTTGTATTAAGGAAGAAAGGCCAGATTTGTTTTTGTCTGATAAAACGAAGGATGTAATAAAACCTTCTTCAGGATAGATGACAACATCTTGAAAAATTTGAAAGAGGTTGATGATTCTATCTCCATAATTGTAGTCCATTTCTCGCATATCAATCAGAATGGCCAAAGGCTGAAAAGAAAGCAGTGCTAGTCCTATTTTTTGATAGAGAAACTTGCCGTAATGTTCCCCTTGAGATCCGTGGCTACATTTGCCTTTTATTTCCACCCAAAGAATACTCTCTTCCTTATGGTCATAAATATCGCATGTAATTTCGGTACAGGGAAGAATGGAAAGATCTTGATGTATGAAGTTGTTTTTCATTAGTAATGAGGTATCATTTTCAAGATAGGAGGTTTTTTAAATTATTCGGAACATTAAGCAACTACAGTTGTTGGTAAGGTATAATGAGCTACGCAAAACATATTCAATACCCTAGAAAAATCATTTTTTCTAACCTTCAGGCCCTTCCTGTGGTCTTCTGCGTGTTCGTTAATTAATTCACTGAAACCTATTTAGTTATCGCCTCCAAGGTATTCACCTGGGGCATTTTGCTATATGCAATCTTTAAATTCATTTAATAAACACAATCATGAAAGTGCTAGTAATTGGTGCAGGAAATATGGGCTTAACCTATACTTCTTCCATCGCAAAATCAGGTTATTTAAAGAAGGAAGACCTGATCATCTTCGACAAATCTCTCGAGTTGAGAGAAACCTTGAAAAAATCTACAGAGAATTTTGAAGTCTACGATACCCTAGAGGACTGTCTGCCCATAGCAGATATTATTTTTCTGGCGGTTAAGCCTTACCATAACGATGAACTCATGCAAGAAATGAGGGCTATGATGAACGATCAACAGTTGGTTATTTCAATTATGGCTGGCGTTACTATAGAAACCATTCAACTGGGTTTGGGAATTAAAAAAGTAGTACGGGCTATGCCTAATTTACCGGCTCAGGTAGGTAAGGGAATGACATCCTATTTGGCTGCCCCTGAAATATCTCGTATTGAACTTTGGATGGTGGAAGACTTGCTCAATACCACTGGTAAATCGGTAAGGGTCGATTCACAAATGTTTATAGATGCCTCTACAGGTATTTCTGGATCAGGGCCTGCCTATGTTTTCTATTTTATGGAATCAATGATGGAAGCCGCTAAAAGCATGGGCTTTTCAGATAACGATTCAAAAGTGCTGGTAAGTGCCACGTTTGAAGGCGCAATCGAGCTCTTCAACAAAAATAAGCTTTCGCCAGATAGTTGGATGAAAAGGGTGAGCTCAAAAGGAGGCACTACACAGGCTGCACTCGATTCTTTAATAGATAATAATGTGCAACAGTTAATTCACGATGCCGCTTATGCCGCTTTTAACAGGGCCGTAGAACTAGGGAAAGAATCAACCGAATTACAAGAAAAATAGTCGTGGTAAAATCAACTAAGAAAAGAGTAGTAATTAAAGTAGGTACTAACGTATTAACGAATAAAGATAACCGCATTGTAAGGCCTGTAATTCAAGGAATTGTAAGGCAAATTGCTGAACTCTATGAAAGAGATATCCTTTCGGTATTGATCTCATCAGGATCTGTAATTGCAGGAAAAGAAGTGCTTGGGCATTCTGAAATTGAAGATAAAGCCATCAGAAGGCAGGTTTTTTCATCAGTAGGCCAACCGCGGATGATGCGAACCTATTATGAAACATTTCATGATTATGGCATGAAGTGCGCACAAGTATTGGCTACTAAAAGAGATTTCAATCCTGGCGTTTGGCGCGAAAATATGATTAATTGTTACGAAGGGTTATTGTCTGAAGGCATTATTCCTATTGCGAATGAAGATGACGCTACATCGCTATCGCACACCATGTTTACCGATAATGATGAAATGGCAAGTTTAGTGGCTGAATTGATCAATGCTGATATGCTCATTCTTCTGACCGATACGCATGGCCTATATAATGGTCATCCAAATCATAGTGATACTTCAATTATTAGAGAAGTAAATGGAAAGCAGAATCTAGAAAAGTACATACAGAAAAGCGAAAAAGGCGAAGCCGAAGGTAGAGGAGGAATGGGTTCTAAACTGAAGATTGCTCAGGGAGCAGCAGCAAAGAACATTACTGCATATATAGCCAATGGCAAACAAGACAATGTGATTTTAGACATTATTGATGGGAAAACGGTAGGTACCAAATTCACAGCATAAAAAGTAAAAATGGAATTATTAAAAACAGATAAGAAGAATAAAGTATTAGCATCATTTATAAAAATTTTAGGGCTGAATAGAGCTCAAATCATTGCGGCAAATCAGTTGGATTTGGCTGCTTTTGATCAGTCAGATCGTGCTATGTACGATAGACTCGTGGTCGATAATGCAAAGATCGACAGTATGGTGAAGGCCGTAGAAGAAGTAATGGAAAAGGATGACCCAGTAGGGCAAACGAAATCTACTTTCAAAAGAGAAGATGGATTGGAGATTATTAACAAAACTGCACCATTCGGTACCATCATGATGATTTACGAATCACGACCAGATGTAACAGTGGAAGCAGCTGTTTTAGCCTTCAAAGCCAATAATAGAATTCTTTTAAAAGGAGGGAAGGAAGCCATTCACTCCAATCAAATACTCATTGATTGTTGGCATCAGGCTTTACACCTTAATGGCTTAGATACAGATTGGGTGCAGTTGCTCAAAATGTCGAGGACTGAGACGCAAGCGTTCTTGAAAAACCCAGATCAGAAAATTGATTTGATTGTTCCAAGAGGAGGTGAACGTTTGATTGCTTTTGTGAAGGAACACGCCACTTGTCCAGTGTTGGTAAGCGGAAGAGGGAACAATTTCATTTATGTAGATCATAAAGCAGATTGGGGTCAAGCAATGAAAGTGATTTTGAATGCTAAAACCGATAAAATTTCAGCTTGCAATGCCCTCGATAAAATTTTGCTCGATAAGCGTTTGCCAGATTTAGAGAATAAACTGATTCAGCTACAAAAGGCTTTGCACGAATTTGAGGTAGAGCTTGTGGTAGATCAAGAAGTGAAGAAGGTTTTGCCAGAAGAGCAAACCATAGAAAATGAAGAAATTTGGTTCGAAGAGTTTTTGGCACTCAAGGCATGCGTAGCCCTTGTAGGTGACGAAAAGGAAGCCATTCAGAAGATTAATAAATATTCTGGTGGCCACTCTTCAGCCATTATAACAACCGATAAAGTGCTTGCACAGAGTTTTATGGAGCAGGTGGATAGTGGAGCAGTATATCACAATGCTTCCACCCGTTTTACCGATGGAGGTCAAATGGGAATTGGTGGCGAATTGGCTATCAGTACCGATAAGTTGCATCACCGTGGCCCATTGGGACTAGAACAATTGGTGACCAATAAATATTATTTCTTCGGAAATGGTCAGGTAAGAGTATAAACCGAACTGATGATTTTTGGGCCTGTGGGCTGTAAGTATTAACTATTTACAGTCTACAGGCCCTGTTTTTTGATCCTGATTTTTCAGTAGACCTACTTCTATCCGAGAATTTGGGTCTGTGCCTAACCAAGCATGAACTTCTCTGGTAAGTCCTCCAATGTGATCTTTAGAAGAAGGCCCCGTTTCGTAGCCTGCAATTACCACAACACTTTTGCCATTGGCTTTTAGTAAGAACTTGGTACCCCTTTTTGGTTTGAATTCACTGGCCCACATCATACACATAAACCACATTTCATCTTCTGGCAATAATTCACTTCGCTGTACTTCACCCACAGAACCCTGTCCAAAATGGCCGCCTTCTTCAGGTGTCCATTCTTTGTTCCACCTTTTGGAATACAATTCCTGAAAAGTCATTTTTGGGTCGAAGGATTGGTAAAGAAGAAAGCTGCGTTGGAGGTGTTGTTGAATGTTCTCCGTTATCGTTTTAGGCCAAGGTGCTTGATTATCGAACTTATCTGATTGAGTGACATAATGGTTTTCTTCCACAAACTTTCCACTAGTGGGCAACTTGATGGTTCTTTGCCAAGGAGAGTTTCCATAAGGCATATTATGTTTAATTTCTATTGGGCTTGCCTCGCAAAAAGAGATAGGTAATTGTGTCTCTTGAACCGATTTATTCACCGTTAGTTGGGTACAACTACAAACCAAAAACAGGAGTGCTAAAAATTTGAGTGATTTCATGGAATGGTTTAAACCAATTTAAAGCCGTGATTTTTCAAAGGAAGCGAACGCACACGTTCGCCAGTAGCGGCAAAAATAGCATTAGTAACGGCAGGAGCAATAGGAGGAGTACCAGGCTCACCAACACCACCCGGTGCTTCATTGTTTTCCATAATGTGAGTGAACACCTCAGGCATATGTTTCAATTTCAATATTTCATAGTTAGGGAAGTTCGACTGCTGAATTTTGCCTTCTTCAATGGTGATTTCGCCATAAACGGCTGCTGTTAAGCCAAAAACGATTCCGCTTTGCATCTGTGCTATAATGGTGTCAGGATTCACGTAATTTCCGCAGTCAATTACGCAAAACACTTTGTCTATGCTGAATTCTTTATCCGGTTTGAAGCTGATTTCGGCTACTTGTGCTACAATCGAACCGAATGATTCGTGAAAGGCAATGCCCCGGCTTTTTCCTTCGGGAAGAGATGAACCCCAATTGCTTATTTCAGCTACTTTATCCAGTACTTTTTTCTGTCTAGAATTTGAAGGAAGAAGTTTTGCTCTAAACTCATAAGGATCGGTATCTACTTCATTAGCGAGTTCATCTATAAAGCTTTCAGTGAAAAATCCATTGTAAGAATGACCTACACTTCGCCAAAAACCCAAACGCATTGGGCTTTCAATAAACGAATACCCCACTTTTCGTGCACCCAGATTATAAGCTAAACCTAAAGCACCTTCGGCTGCGGTGGTGTCCTGCGATTCTGGTGGAGTCATTAACGGAAAGTTTCGCCCAATGCTGCTTCGTAAAACCGATTGAAGCGACACATGATTTTCCCAAGCGGTTATTGTTCCATCATTGTTGATTCCTGCCTTAAAACTGGCCATGGCTGCTGGGCGGTAGGTGTCGAATTGAGTATCCTCTTCTCTCGACCACACCATTTGAATAGGGGTGCCTTTCATTGCTTTGGCAATGCGTACCGCTTCGGTAACGAAATCATTTTCGGCCCTTCTTCCAAAACCTCCTCCCAAATATTTGATGTCGATTTCAACTTTACTGCTTTTTATGTCCGCCTCCTTGGCGGTGGCCATGGTGACCAAAAATGGCGCCTGATGACCCACCCAAACTTTGGCTTTGTCTTCTTCCACCAATACCGTACAATTGATGGGTTCCATGGTGGCATGCGCTAAAAATGGAACTTCATATTGAGCCTCGAAAACCTTGTCAGAAGCTTCCAATGCCGTAGCAGTATTATCAATCTTCTCTTTTACATGGTCAATTTCTTTGTCGAGCCTAGTTTTTAGAAGCTTAGAAATATGAGCTGTAGAAAGCTGCTCATTTCCTTTGTTGTCAATTTCAAAAGTGAGTGCATTCGCGGCTTGTTGTGCTCGCCAAGTGTTGTCGGCAATTACAGCCACACCAGTAGGCCACTGCACGATGTGCTTTACGCCTCGCATGTCCATTACTTCAGATTCATTCGTAATGCTCGTAATTTCTCCCCCAATTATAGGGCAATGCTGAACGGCAGCAAAAAGCATGTTCGGTAAACGGACATCAATGCCAAACTTGGCAGCTCCGGTTACCTTCTCTTTAAGGTCAATGCGTTGAGTAGGTTTGCCAATGATTTTAAAATTGGACTTAGCTTTTAAAGTTGGTCGGTTATTGGGTTTTTCTTCTGCGGCAAAAGGCGCAAGAGACCCGTATGAGACTTTTTCTCCCGTTTCAGTATTGATGATAAAGCCTTTTTCTGCTTTCAACTTATCGATGTCAACAAACCATTTTTTCATGGCCACTTTCATTAACATTTCCTTGGCAGAAGCGCTCATAATGCGGTAATGCTCGTAGCCGTCACGAATGGTGGTGCTTCCGCCAGTGGCAATATATGGAAGAATATAGGCCACTTTTTCCATGAAATGAAAACCTGTTGAGCTTGATGTTCTTTCGTAATGGGTAGCCAAATTTACGTTGGCGTAAGGCGATTCTACTTGCGGGTGAATTACTTCGATTTGCTCTAAATCTACTTCCAGTTCTTCGGCAGTAAGCATGGCCAAAGCAGTATGCACCCCTTGTCCCATTTCCGCCCGAGCAATGGCCAGTTTGATTTTGTTATCTGGTGTAATATGAATGAAAGCATTGAGCGATTCTGCGCCTTCAAAGCCCATTCCGCTGAACTGCTTTTTCTTATAATTGGAAAATGCCACTCCGCCCAAGCCCAATGCAAAACCACCTCCGATTACAGCTCCAGAAATGATAAATGCCCTGCGGCTTATTTTCTGTCCTCTGGTTCTTTCTTTAGCCATTTTCTTGATTTTGAGTCAGCACCTCTTTAATGGCTTCTTTAATTCTTTGGTAGGTTCCGCAGCGGCAAATGTTAGAAATGGAAGCGTCAATTTCTTCTTCTGAAGGTTGGTTATTGTTCGCAAAGAGGCTTTCTACGGCCATAATCATTCCCGATTGGCAATAACCACATTGTGGCACTTGATGGTTGATCCAAGCTTGCTGAACCTGTGATAGCCTGTCATCTTTTGCAATAGATTCAATGGTGGTAATGGCTTTCCCTTGCAGTGCAGCAACGGGTAATACACAAGAGCGAACGGCTTGTCCGTCTAAATGAACAGTGCAGGCACCACAAGTGGCAACTCCGCAGCCGTATTTAGTTCCGGTAAGGTTAAGTTCATCGCGCAAAACCCAAAGTAAAGGCATATTGGGTTCTACATCCACTTCATGGTCAATACCATTCACGTTAATCTTCATAGCGAAATTTATCCGTTTTGGAATTTAAGAAAAGAAAGTGGAGGTGAAAAACTTTACTGGTTTTTGATGGCCGTATAAGTTTTTCCTTCTACGAGAAATTCAGTTTTATTGCTCGAAGTTTTGAATAGAGTGGGGAGTGAAACCTGTCGATCTTTTTCAGTTTTACGAACGATAAAATGCAGATGAGGCCCTGTGCTCCATCCTGTATTTCCACTTAGGGCAATGGGGTCACCGGCTTCCACTATATCACCCAATTGTACTGTAACGCCTTCATATTGCAAGTGGAGGTAGTCTGCATAAGTACCGTCTTCGTGTAGAATGGTCACGTAATTGCCCATGTCATTGCACCTTTTGCTTGCGCAACCTTGATTGGAGTCTTCTTTAACCCTAATCACTTTTCCCGCCCTAGCGGCAAAAATTCTAGTGCCTTCATCCATCGTAAAATCGAGTGCATTTTCTCCTTGATGAGTTCGATCGCCATTATAACCTTGAGTAAGCCTATAGCTTGTTCCTTCTTCAAAAGGAAGTAAATATTCTTGTTTAGGATCGTGTTGTGCGTTTGCATCGCCAAAACGATAGATGTAGCTAAAAGAGTACTGCCATGATCTTTCGAAGGGAATTATAAGACTAGTGAGTCTAAACTCTTTGGTGTTGGCAGGAACTACAATAAAGTCAGGAACTTCTTTGGATGGCCTTAAGCCTTTCAGTTTGAGCGTTAATGTAATCGTTTGCGGATAGGGTTTATCGTTGTCTGCGTAAATGCCGATTCTACCATCTTCTCTAATATCGTATACATTGATTTCTTTTTCTTGGGCAAAAGAAAGCGTAGAAAAACTTGAAAGAAAGAGTAAGCAGAGTATTAACCGAATGTGCATAAGTGGTCAGACCAATGAGTTAAAGACGGAGATAATATACGATTTATTGTAAAAATCTAATCTCGAATTATAAATCAAACTTAAGCGGAGTACTGAAAACAAGTCTAATGGGCTTCTACTAAAGCTCGATCAGTTTATGCGTGTATTTTTCGAAAGCTGGTGAAATCTCAGGCTTTTTAGTATATAACCCGAAGAGGGTAGAACCAGAGCCACTCATAGCTGCATATACCGCTCCGTTTTGATAAAGGGCTTCTTTAATTTCTCTTAAAGCGGAATGGTTTGGGAAGATGGACGCCTCGAAATCATTGACTAATTTTTCGCGCCAGAGCGTAAAATCTTTACTTTCTAAAAGCGATTTCAAGTCCACTTCATTTGGCTTTGGTGTTACATTGGCGTATGCTTCTTGGGTCGAAATGTGAACATCGGGTTTAATCAAAAGCATCCACATGCCAGATAAATCAAGGTCAAAAACTTCTAAGTCGGTACCCGTTCCTGTAGCAATAGCTGGTTTGTTCTTAATAAAGAAGGGACAGTCACTTCCCAGTTGGGCTGCATAATCTTCTAGAACAGAATCATCTAAGAATAATTGAAATTCGTTGTTCAGCATTTTCAGCATAAAAGCAGCATCTGCCGATCCTCCACCTAATCCAGCACCCATCGGAATGATTTTGTGCAGGTGAATATTAAGCTTAGGAAGCCCAAAATCTTTACGAAGTAGTTCGTATGCTTTTAGAACTAAGTTGTCTTTGTCTTCGCCAGGAATCGCTATTCCGCTGGAAGAGAATGAAATTTTCTTACCTGGAATAAACTCCAATACATCGCACCAAGGAATAGGGTATAGGCAGCTTTCAATGTTATGGTAGCCGTTATGAAGCTTTCCGGTAATGGAAAGTCCCAAATTGATTTTGGCATTGGGGAATGTAACCATGGCGCGATTGGTGAATTAAAAACAGCCTGCTGATTTTCGCTTGAAACGCTTAATCGGCAGGCTGCTATCTATTGTCCTAAGGACTATTGATTAATCTTTTTTCAATTGCTCAATTAATGCATCGGTAATTCCTGAAGAAGAAAAACCTCCATCGTGCATTAAGTTTTGCATGGTTACCATTCTGGTGTAATCAGAGAACATCATGGCACAGTAGTTAGCGCAATCTAAAGCACTTGCATTGCCTAATGGACTCATTTGGTCGGCATAAGAATAGAATACATCAAAACCGCCAACACCTGTTCCAGCAGTTGTCATGGTAGGCGACTGTGAAATGGTATTTACTCTCACTTTTTTTAATCTAGCATAACGCTCTCCGTAGCTTCTAGCAATAGATTCAAGCATGGCTTTCGCATGTGCCATATCTGAATAATCTGGGAAAGTACGCTGCGCTGCAATGTATGATAAACCTAAAATTGAACCCCATTCATTCATGGCGTCAAGTTTTTCGGCTGTTTGCATTACTTTATGAAAAGAAATGGCAGAAACATCTAGGGTTTTAGTCAACCAATCGTAGTTCAAGTCGCCATAATCACGGCCTTTTCTTACGTTCGGGCTCATGCCTATTGAGTGTAAAACGAAATCGATTTTACCACCCAAAATTTCCACTGACTTGGTGAAAAGGTTTTCTAAATCTTCGATTGAAGTTGCATCGGCAGGAATAATTTCTGAACCGCATGCTTCAGCCAATTTATTGATTTCACCCATTCTCATCGCAATTGGAGCGTTGGTTAGAGTGAAGGTTGCGCCTTCAGCTTTTGCTACTTCAGCTACTTTCCAAGCAATAGAGCGTTCGTCTAATGCGCCAAATATGATTCCTCTTTTACCTTTTAATAGATTATTTGCCATAGTACGTTTTCTTATTTCGGTCGTAAAAATAGACATTCAATTTAATAAACCGATACGAAATGTGTTTTCGAATAATGAGACATACTCGGCAAATAATCTAAAATGGTTTTATTTAATTTTCGGTAGATACGTTTAAATCTTTCAACAAGCCGTTTTTAATATCATAAACCCAGCCATGAAGTTTTGGAGAATCTCCTTTTGCCCACATGTTTTGGATAATGCTTGTTGTAGTAAGGTCATATACTTGTTCCATTACATTAAGTTCCACAAACCTATCGGCTCTTGCTTTCTGATCTTCAATAGCTTCTAGTTCTGTTTTGTGAAGTCTGTACACGTCTTTAATATGACGAATCCAGTTGTCTACTAAACCATACTGGTTGTTGTCCATAGCGGCTAAAACTCCACCACAACCGTAATGACCACAAACGATTACGTGCTTTACTTTTAAAATATTAACTGCGTAATCAAGTACACTTAACATGTTCATATCGGTATGAACCACCATGTTGGCAATGTTTCTGTGAACGAAAATTTCACCTGGCTCAGTACCCGTAATCTGGTTGGCGGGCACACGGCTATCCGCGCAACCAATCCACAATACTGGTGGCTTTTGTCCATTCGCTAACTTGTTAAAGAAGTCCTTGTCTTCGCTTAGTTTTTCTTCAACCCACTTATGATTGTTATCGAGTAATTGTTTATCTAAAGTCATATTTAATTCAGTTAATTTAATTAATGGTTTACGGTTATTTTTGATCCTGTTGGGATATTGATCAGCTCAAGACTAATGTTCTTTTCATGAGCCGATTCTTTGAAATTGTAGATTACTTCAAGCGCATCATAATCTATCTTGGTAGATCTTGATCCGTCTAAAACTACAGAGCTGTTATGTGGTAAGTGTTCCAATGTAAGTTGCAGACTTGCCTTATTCAAGAACGAAACATGCTCACTAAGCTCTAGTCTAATTTTGCTATTACTCTCACTATCACTCACCTGTTTTTCTTCTTTGTAATGGTAAGGTACTTTGTAGTTGGCTTTTAGTATGTAGAAAATACCTACTGCCATACCAATTAGAATACCGATTAAAAGATCGGTGAATAAAATGGCTACCACCGTAGTTATAAATGGAATAAATTGCTCACGGCCTAATTTAAACTGCTGCATGTATAATGCAGGTTTGGTTAGTTTAAAACCAACTACAATTAGAATTGCAGCTAAGGATGCCAGAGGAATCATGTTCATGATTACGGGGAATATTGCAACTGCAACTAGCAACAATAGGCCGTGGAAAATTGCAGACATTTTAGATTTAGCACCTGCCTCAATGTTAGCAGAACCTCTTACAATTACTGCTGTAATTGGTAAACCACCGATTAAACCTGAGATAATGTTACCTACTCCTTGCGCTTTCAATTCAGCGTTCTGAGGTGTACGTCTTTTGTGTGGGTCAAGCTTATCCATAGCTTCAACACAAAGTAAAGTTTCTAAACTTGCTACAATGGCCAAAGTAAACGCGGTGATATACACATTGACATTGGTTAACAAAGAGAAGTCAGGGAACTGGAAAACCGTGTTTAAAGAATCTAGCCCTGAAATAACAGGGATGTTTACCATATGGTCACCACTAATGGATAAATCTGGGTAGAAGGAATTGAATAAGTAATTAATCAACACACCTAAGGCTACTACTATGATTCCGCCTGGAACTTGCTTTAAGAATTTGTTTTGCTTGATGAATTTACTGCTCCAACCAATTAGAAGTAGCAGAGAAACTAGGCCAACAATTAGACTTCCTAAGTAGATGTGATCAAAAGAAGAAAGGAAGGCTGAAATAGTGTTGTTGCCGTCCTTTTGCAAAAACTCCATTTCACCAAAGGCGTCAGCATCAAAGCCAATTAAATGAGGAACTTGCTTTAAGATTAGAATCAAACCAATTGCGGCTAGCATTCCCTTAATTACTGGGGAAGGAAAATACAAGCCAATGATTCCTGCTTTCAAATAACCAAGTACTAGCTGAATAACCCCAGCAATTACTACGGCCAATAAGAAACCTTGAAATCCACCGAGGTCATCTATTGCTGCTAGAACAATTACAACCAAGCCAGCGGCAGGGCCACTAACACTTAAGCTGGACTTACTTAGCGTTCCCACCACAATACCACCAACAATACCAGCAATTAAGCCAGAGAATAAGGGGGCTCCTGATGCGAGCGCTATACCTAAACAAAGCGGTAGTGCAACTAGGAATACTACCACACTAGATAGCATATCGCTTTTAAGGTTTTCTTTTGTAAAGATTTTTTTAGTACTCATATAAGATTGTTGTTAATATTTTTCGGCAGCTCCCAATTAGGAGTAAGCCAGATTTTTTGTGATTGACATCACAATGTTTTTTTTAGTAGAAAACAGGCATTCAATGCCCTGATGGTCTGTATTAAGTTATACAGCAAAAGCCAAGTCTGGCGGTGGAGTAGGGGTTTTGGCTTTATTAAAAGGCCTTTTAGCAAGAAGGAAATGGAAATCTTGTCTGTCTAATTTTGGGTAAAATATGTCTTTGTAAATCAGGGACTGATTTACTTTCAAGTCATCAATGTCTACACAATCCTCTTTAGTTTCTTCATCGGGTAAAGTAAGTGGGAGCGGAATTGAATCTGAATCTGAGTCAGAATCGTTTTGTTCTTCCAAATCATTTTGTTCGGCTTGATTTATCTCAAGCACAATACTTTGACTTGGTGCCATTACAACTCTATTGAACGAATACACTCCAAAACCCTGAATCGAAACGAGAAAACTCATTAGGATGATAATACATGTATGGAGGTACTTGCGCATTAAGGCAGAATATTCTTTAAAATATTGCCAAATATACGGGGTACTAGAGCGGAGGGTTGAATCTAAAGATTAGAATACCATTAGAATTTCCTAACGGTCGATAGAAACGGCCTGACGGTAATTAGGGAGCCTTATTCTAACATTTGTACCCACACCTTCTTTTGAATTGATAATGAGACTTCCGCCATGAATTTTAATCACCTTCTGAGCCAAGGGCAAGCCAATACCAAAACCATTAAATGCTCTTGCATTAGACGCACGATAAAAATGCTCGAATATGTTCTTTAATTCTTGAGGAGGAATTCCAATGCCTTTGTCATTTACCTCAATCTCTACCCAACTTTCATTGGCCATCATCTTAATCTTCACCACTTTATTCATAGAGAATTTGCAGGCGTTTTCTACAATGTTATTAAGCACCATTCTTAGCAAGCTTTGGCTTCCTTGAATAATTAAACATTCAGCTGTTTCGGGTAATTCAGAGAAATCGAAACTGATTTGATTTTCAGGTTTGATCTTATCAATGTCGCTTTTTACAATAAGCATTAATTCATCCACACGGATACTCTCAATAATAAGCCCTTTGTTGTCGTGATCTGCTTGAGCCAACTCTAGCAAGCATTTCACAAGAATTTCTAGTCTGTTGGATTCTTTTTCAATAGTGTTTAATGAGGCAATATATTCATCAACCGTTCTTTGCTTTCTTAGTGCTACTTCTACCTCACCTAATATAGCGGTAAGCGGATTTTTAAGCTCGTGTGAGGCATTGCTTACAAAGTTACTTTGAATTTCAAACGAAGTTTCCAGCCTGTCCAACATGTTATTGAAGGTAGAAGAGAGCTCTGCAAGTTCATCATTGTTTTCACCAGTATCCAATCTCAAGTGAAGATTAGAAGCCTTTATTTCATTTGCCCTTTTTACAATACCTGAAATGGGAATGAGTACTTGTTTTGCCTGATAGATTCCCACAATGAAAATCACAATAGAGCAGGTAATAAAGGCAATGATTAAAATGCTTTTGAGGCTATTAATTAGGTTTATGCCATGTTCATCAATGGCAGAAATAATGACAACGTAGTCATTTTGATGATACGGGTAGATAATTCCGAAGTAAGCAATACTGTCGATTTTTTGAGTGCTACCTTCATTGTCCTCAATTGTTAAAGCAAATGATTTAACGGGTTCTGGTAATGTGTTTTGATCAGATTTTGGAACTACATAAGCGTGTTCATTGGTAAGGTGAAGTAGGTGTTCTTTTTGAATTTGATTGAATGTTAAGGAATCTAATTCTTCGGCCTTGAGTAAAAAATCAGCTTCAATTTTGGCGCGCTTGCTTAAGTGTTCATAAAATTCTTTTTCAGAATACACTTTAGCGAAATAATAAATAAACACGAAAGTAACCAAAAGCAGTGTGCAGGTGGTAAGTGTAAAAATGAGTGTGATTTTACTTCTTATCCTCATTTTAACTTTCGTCTTTTAAAATATAGCCCATCCCAATAACGGTTTGAATCATTTTTACATCAAACTCCTTATCAATTTTGTTTCTTAGGTAGTTTACATAAACATCTACCACATTAGTACCTACATCAAAATTGATGTCCCATACATTTTTCAGTATATCGATTCTGGAAAGCACTTTGCCAGAATTTCTCATCATGTATTCCAATAATTTATATTCTGTGGAAGTAAGTTTGATTTCGACTTTGTCTCTGTTAGCGGTTTTCGCATCTCTATCGAGTTGTAGTAAACCAACAGTGAGTAACTGATCGTTTTGAAATTTCTGTATTCTTCTTGCTAAAGCATTTATTCTGGCCAACAGTTCTTGAAATTTGAAAGGTTTGGCTAAGTAGTCATCAGCTCCAGAGTTTAAGCCTTGAACCACATTTTCGGTAGAGCTCAAAGCAGTAAGCATTAAAATTGGAGTTTGAACACCTTCTTTTCGCAGTTGCTTGCATAACTCTAAACCACTAATACCTGGTAGAATAACATCAAAAATGAATATGTCGAATTGGGTACTGGTCAGCTTCTCTCTGCCTGATTCGGCACTATGGGCAACCGTTACTACATAGCCTTCTTCTTCCAACCCCTTTTTTATAAAGGCGGCTACATTCTGTTCGTCTTCTACTAAGAGTATGTTTCTCATGGCTTTAAAAAAAGGGCGATCAAGAATTTAGCAATCCCAATAACAACAAAAATAGAGATTCAAATGGATTAATTAGCCCATCAGTAATTTCTGAGTGACACAATAATTTAGAACAGTTTAAACTTGGGTCACTTTTTTTGTAACGGCCTAAATCTAGTTGCTTTCCATCTTTCGTAAGTATAACGTGTTGCTCAATATGAGTTTAACACAGAATTAAATAGTAGAGTGGTTCATTTCGTGTGGAGTTTTGAATCGATTTAGTTGAGGTGAAGGCGGATCCGTAAGGGAGCCGCCTTTATTTTTTCTGCGCAGTCTGTTACCTAAATGTTAAATAAATATTACCTTCATGTCGATTTTTAAAACAAAGAAAACGAAGGCATGTAAGGGATTACATGTTTTTGATTAGGTAGAAGGGAGGTGTGATGGCCTCCTTTCATTTTTTCCTTCAATCAAAGTCCGTTTGTAAATCTTCCTCTTTCTGTTTAACTCGGATTAAACCCTTCCGAAAAATGAAAAGAAACATCACTACACTGATCTTAACTTTGGCGTTGATTGCCGCAGTCCCATCTTATGCGCAGAACTATTTCCCACCCAGAGGAGAATGGGAGACCCGAACACCACAGTCTTTAGGTTTGAATGCAGCCAAAATTGATATAGCGGTAAAGTACGCACAAGATAATGAGTATTCAGGCTCTAAAGATTCCAGAATTGCTTCTTATGAAGGTTTCAGCAGCGAGCCGTATCATGAATTAGTTGGGCCAACAAGAGAAAGAGGAGGGCCAGCAGGAGTTATTTTGAAAAACGGTTATATCGTAGCCCAATGGGGCGATGTGAACCGAGTAGACATGACTCATAGCGTAACCAAAAGCTACCTGTCTACTGTAGCGGGGCTTGCTCTGGACAAGGGGCTAATTGGTAGCGTTCATGACAAAGCCAGCGCCTATGTTTGGGACAATGCTTTTGATGGCGCCCACAATCAACAAATAGAATGGCATACCCTACTCAATCAATCTTCTGCTTGGTCGGGTACTTTGTTTGGAATGCAGGATTGGGCAGACAGACCACCAAGAAGGGGAGGGATTGACGATTGGCGTTTCGAAAAGCCTGTGCCATCGGGTACAGTAATGGAGTATAACGATGTACGGGTGAATGTGCTTGCCTATTCTCTACTTCAGGTTTGGAGAAGACCACTTCCGCAGGTGTTGAAAGAATATATAATGGATCCGATTGGAGCGTCCACCACATGGCGATGGTTTGGTTATGAAAACTCTTGGGTAAATGTTGACGGTATAAATATGCAGTCCGTTACGGGTGGAGGCCATTCTGGAGGAGGCGTTTTTATCAGTGCACTAGATCATGCGCGTTTTGGGTTACTTTTTTTGAATGAAGGCAATTGGAAAGGCAATCAACTTATTTCAAGAAACTGGGTAAACGAGGTACAGAAATCATCAGAAGCAAATGCCAGTTATGGGTATTTATGGTGGCTCAATAGAGGGCCAAGAAAATGGAAGGAAGTAGATGATGAGTCCATTTACTTTGCTGCCGGTTTTGGAGGTAATTTTATCGTAATCGACAAAAAGAATGATTTGGTGTTGGTTACACGCTGGCTAGAACCCAATAAAATTGGGCCTATGATGGGCTTGGTTTTGGAAGCAACCAAATAACTTCTGCCCATTATTACCGATTAGAATATCCGAGCTAGAGGGTATTCTATAGCCGTAAGAAATCTCGGTTCTTCGTCTTATAAATACTTTAATATGAAGAACAGGACGAAATATTTACTCACAGCTTTGGCCATTTTTACAATGGTAAGTTGTAAACCCCAAAGCCCATACGATACTAGCACGCCAGAAAAAATGCTTACCTCTTTAGGATTGGTTTCTAGTCAACCCGTGGACCATAATCCTATTCCCTATTTCTATGTAAAGAAGGATGCTGAGGCGATTACCAACTTTGATGAATCGGGGTTCAAAGCCTTAGATGCTTTCGAAGCTTTTAAAACAGCCATGATTAATAATTTTCAAACGAAGATTAAGCGTAGCTCAAAAGATAAGATAGAACTGTATAAAGATGATGATATGTTTTCTACTGTGTCGCTCTCGCTTTCGGCTTCGCTTATTCGCCCTCAATTACAAAGCCGATCACCAGAAGACTATGAGGTAGTTTCGGTTTCAGAACCAAATGAAGAGGGTGTGGTTGTAGTGAGGTGCCGAATGGTAGACAGAGAAACCGACCTTGAAGTGAAGGAAGAAGATGGCCATTATCTGATGTTTCTGAAGGACAAAGACTATGTACAAATCCAGAAAATGACCAAATTCTTTGAAAAAGCAGAAGCACTTTTTAGCAGAGCTGCCTCAGAAATCAATAGTAAAGAAGTTACCAATGAAAATTTTGAAGAGAAGTCTACAAGTTGGGATACGGAGTACATGGACTTATTTGCAGAGTTGAATTGATTGAAAAGACCTCAACCTCACCTAATTAACATTGAAAGACTAGAATCACTTCTGGTCTTTCATTATTTCTGAAAAGATTTGGTATGATTTCACTCTATCTTCATGATGGAAGATATGAGAAGCCACCATCACTTCATCCACCCCAGTAGCATCAATGAAATCAGCAGTCTTTTGTTTTACAGTAGCTTTACTGCCTACATAAGCATACTTTAACATACGCTGAAATGCTTCGTGTTCTGATAATCCCTTTAGTTCAGCAGTCATTTCTTGAGGAGGCTGCATGTAATCGATATTATTTGTCAAAACCCCATACATCATTTTTATTAATGAAGTTGACAAACGTTCAGCTTCACTGTCGGTATCAGCAGCAATTACGTTGATACAGCCAATCGTATAAGGCTCTTTCAAAAAATCAGAAGGTTGAAAGTTGTTGTGATAAATATGAAAAGCTTCAAAAATCTGTGCGGGCGCAAAATGACTAGCGAAAGCATAAGGTAGTCCCATTTTAGCAGCCAAGTGTGCACTATCGGTACTAGAACCTAAAATGTAAGTAGGAACGTCCACACCCTCAGCTACTGAAGCTCTTACTTGGGCCGACTTGTTTTCTTTAGAGAAGTACTTCTGGATTTGCGCAACTTCATCAGGGAAGGCAATCACCGATCTGCTTCTATCGGGTCTAATGGCATGAGCCGTAGCTTGGTCTGTGCCCGGTGCTCGTCCTAAACCGAGGTCAATTCTACTTGGAAAAAGAGAGCCCAATGTGCCAAATTGTTCTGCTACAATAAGGGGAGAATGGTTGGGGAGCATAATGCCACCAGAACCTACTCTAATAGTTTTTGTACCATTTGCAATGTGACCAATTAAAACGGAAGTTGCAGAACTTGCAATGCTTACCATATTGTGATGTTCAGCCAACCAGAATCTGGTATAATCCATGTTTTCAGCTTTTTGAGCCAAATCAAGGCTGTTTTTAAAGGTGTCTACTGGTGTAGATCCTACGCCCATTGAGGCCAATTCAAGGATCGAATATTTTATATGTTCAGAATGCTTAGGCATAACTTATCTCATTTTTTATAACCATGTAAGTAATGAGAAATGAGGGAGAATAATTCCCTGTTGCAGAGTTTTAATCAGTACATTCTATTAATAAATTTCTAAACTCTACTCCATAATCAAATTGAACGCTCCAGAGGTTAAGAGTTCAGTATTAAGAGTGAAATCCTGAGGATTTAAAATAGCAGTAAAACCACTTTCAGTCATTCCTACTTTCACCATTCTCTTTTCGAAGGTGGATGCTCCGTTTTCAGAACCTGTTTTTACCAAAACGAAATAGTTACTTTCAATTTCTACAATGGCTGCTTCTGGTAAAGCCATTTGAGATTGGTTTGAAGTTAATATTTCGGCTTCAACGTACATACCTGGAATAAAGAGCAATTCGTCTTCTTCATTGTCCAGATGACAGTGCACCAAAACCGACCTGCTTTCATTGTCAATTGCCTTATTAATTAAGCTCACGGTGGCCGTAAACGTTTTGCTTGGATCATTTTGGCGCTTGAATGTTACTTTTTGATCTACCTTAATTTTATGGAGGTCATTTTCAAAAACCCTTAACTCCATATGCATATGCTCGGTATTGGTAATCGTAATGGCAATGTCGGAAGGGTTTAAGAACATACCTTTAGAGGCATCTACAGAAGTAATAAAACCACTGATGGGTGATTTTACTGAGATCACCGAAGTCATGTTCTCTGCCGTAAGGGTGTTCGAATCAATGTTCATTAATGCCAATTTCTTTTTAAGGGCCTCGTATTGGGTTAAGGCACTATTATATTCGGTTTCTGCTTGAAGGAATTTCTTTTGAGAACTGATGTTTTCTTCTGAAAGATTCTTTTGCCTTTCGTAGTCGGATTTTAAAAAGGAGAGATGGTTTTTAACTTCAAGAAAATCCTGTTGTATTTGAATGTAAGCTGGATTTTCTAATGTGAACAAGGTCTGTCCTTTCTTGGCTACTTCACCTGGTAACAACTCACTTTCTTTAACATACCCACCAAAATAGGCGCTTACAGAAGCTTTGTGCCCTGGAGGTACATCAAACATGCCTGTGGTGTGGACCTTTTCTGAAAATTGAAAAGTATCCATTTTTCCAAGCTGCATGGCCGAAGCTTGAAATTGAGAGTTGCTTACGCTTATGATGTTCTCATTTTCATTTTCATCAATGCTCACGGTTTGGGTAGAAGCACTTGAGTCACAAGAGAACATACTGAACACAATGGCAAGGCTGCCTAAAAATAAGCTGATATTGAATGTATGTTTAGAACTGTTCATTTCAGAATTGTTAAATATTTGATGTCCAATAAGATCATGTTGTAGTTGTAGAGATTCTCTAAGTAGGTAACCTCAATACCTTTGGCATTATCGAGTAACTGTATGTATTGCAAGAAATCGATCTCTCCACTTTTAAAAGCCTTTGTGCCATTGTTGATCAACTCCTGAGCCAGCAACTTTCCAGCACTTTCGTAATAGTTTATGGCCTCTTCGTACTGTTGTAAGTCAGCGTGTTGGGCTTCGTAATTCGCTTTTAACTGTGTTTTGTAATTCTCCGACTCGTATTCCGAAATAAGCGATTGAATCTTGGCTGCGTTTACTTTTGCTTTATCGGCTCCAAAAAAGAGGGGTATACTAATGCCCGCCTGAAAACCCATGTAGGATCTTGCATTTACACCATTGTTGGTACCCCTGAAAACATTGAGGTGTAGATCGGGTAGAAGCTGCTGTTGCGCAAGTTTTAATGATTGCTGTGATAGTAATTCAGCCTTTTCAAAGTACTGAATACCCAAGTGGTTTTCGGTATCTAATGGGCTGTACTCAAGCATTTGCATTTGCTGTGGCTCTACTTCAATACCGGTGTCGGACTGAAGCCACTGATTTAGTAAAGCATAAGATTTTTGAACACTTTCCTTGCTCTGTTTTAGGGCTAAATCGAGCTCTCTCTGTTTGGCTTCTGCTGTTAATTTTTCCAGATAATTGGATTCTCCCTCTTCGAACTTGCGCGAGGCGGCTTTAGCAAAGTCTTTGTAAAGACTGTCTAAATAAGCATAGTTTCGTTCTACACTTTGCCAATATACAACAGTGTAATAGGCTTTCGAAACTTCCTTGGTAATTCTATTTTGGTCCAGTAAACTTTGTTGTTCCGAAAGAGAAGTAATGCCCTGAAGCACTTTTTTCTGGTTTCCATACACCGTTGGAAAAGCAAAAGACTGACTAAGGCCAAAGACATTGAGAGCTCGACTGTTTTCTGCAATGTTGTTTTCGTCAAAATGATAATAAACTTGAGTCTTTTCAATGTTGAATGAGCTGCTTACCAAAGTTTTGTTTTGATTTATTCTAGCCGAAGAAGCTTTTAATTCATTGTTGTTTTTTAAGGCAATATCAATCGCTTCGTTAAGGCTAACGGGTTTGGTTTGTGCCTTGCCGTTGCTGTTTAAGGCAAACATCAATAGAGTGACCATTATAAGCGGTTGTGCTTTCATTGGCTTTTTAGCTTCTTTTTTATCGAAAATGGAATATAAAACAGGTAGTACAATTAGCGTGAGAATGGTGGCTGAAATGAGCCCACCCACTACTACAGTGGCCAATGGTCTTTGAACTTCGGCACCTGCGGAAGTAGAAATGGCCATGGGCAGAAAACCCAATGCTGCGGCCATTGCAGTAAGTAGTACTGGTCTTAACCTTTGCTTTGTACCCAGAATAACTCTGGCATTAATATCGTCATGACCGTGTTTTTTCAATTCTTTAAAATGCTCAATCAGAACTATTCCGTTGAGCACGGCTATTCCGAAAAGAGCAATAAAGCCTACTCCGGCTGAAATGCTGAAGGGCATACCTCTAAAGTAGAGCAGTAAAACACCACCCACAGCAGATAAAGGGATAGCACTGTAAATCATTAAGGCTTCCTTTACAGAGCTGAAAGCAAAATAGAGTAAGAAGAAAATAAGCACCAAAGCTACGGGTACGGCAAGCATTAGTCTGGCCCTGGCCGACCTTAGATTTTCAAATTGCCCACCATACTCAACGCTATACCCCAACGGAATTTTAATTTGCTCTTTAATGATTTGCTGCACATCGTTAACCACAGACTCTAAATCTCGGCCTCGAACGTTTACCCCCACTACGATTCTTCTTTTGGTGTCATCACGCGATATTTTTGCTGGACCTTTGGTGTAGGTGATTTCTGCAAATTCGCTAAGTGGTACTTTGTTTCCGTTGGGCAATAATACCGATGCTCTTTCTATATCTTTAATATCTTTCCGATGCTCGGTGTCGTAGCGAACTACCACATCGAATTGTTTTTCGCCTTCAAAAACACTTCCAGCAGCTTTTCCAGCAAAACCCATCGTAATGATGTTATTTAACTCTTCTACCGTCAAACCATAACGTGCAATCTTTTGGCGATTAAATTTTACAGACATTTGTGGCAGACCCGCTACCTTCTCTACGGTAATGTCTGCAGCACCTTCTATATTGGCTATTGCTTTTTCTATTTCTAAGGCTTTTTGATAGAGAATATCTAAATCTTCCCCAAAAACTTTGATGGCTAAATCGGCTCTTACACCTGTAATAAGTTCATTGAAACGCATTTCTATGGGTTGGGTAAACTCAAATTCTACCCCCGGTATTTTGGCAGAAAGGGCTTCTTTAAACTTGTCGGCCAGTTCATCTTTGGTTTCGGCCGAGATCCATTCTTTGATAGGGTTTAGTTTAATGATTACATCACTTTCTTCCATCGACATAGGGTCGGTAGGTACTTCTGCCGCGCCAATCCTAGTCACCACTTGATCTACCTCTGGAAATTCTTTGAGAATTTGTTCCATCAGGGTAGTGGCTTCAATGGTTTTGCTTAATGATGTTCCAGTTTTAAGTACTGGCTGGATTACAAAATCGCCCTCGTCTAAGGTCGGCACAAACTCTCCACCCATTTTCGAGAATAAAATACCAATCGCAATGAGTAAGGCTGTAGCGGATGCTAACACAATTCCTTTGCTTTTTAAGGCCCAAGTAATGGAAGGGGTATAAATCCTGTCTAGAAAACCAATCAGTCGATTGGAGATGTTCTTTTTACTTGGATTGGAAGGTTTTAAAAAGATAGAAGCAACCACTGGAACATAGGTAAAGCAGAGGATCATTGCGCCAATCAAGGCAAAGCAAAACACCATAGCCATTGGCTTAAACATTTTACCTTCCACACCTGAAAGGGAGAGGATTGGAATAAAAACAATAATGATAATTAGCTGCCCAAAAACTGCTGATCGCATCATTTTTGTAGAACCGCTGAAAGTGATTTTATCGATCAAGCTTTGCTTTTCACCTTTCGGAAGACTCATGATTTGGACTCTTTCGGCTGTGATTTTGAAGGCAATGTATTCGACTATAATCACTGCCCCATCGATGATAATACCAAAGTCGATGGCCCCTAAACTCATCAGGTTGGCATCTACTCCAAAAATATACATTAGGGAGAGAGCAAAGAGTAAACAGAGTGGAATTACAGAGGCTACTACCAAACCAGAGCGGAGATTTCCCAATAGTAAAACCACAACAAAAATTACAATTAAGCAACCGAGAATCAGGTTTTCGGCTATGGTGAAAGTGGTTTTTCCAATCAATTCACTTCGCTCTAAAAAGGCATTAATAGTAACGCCAGGCGGGAGTGAGGTTTGTATTTCTTCCACACGTGCTTTTACTGCTTCGATTACCGCTTTAGAATTGGCGTCTTTGAGCATCATTACTTGGCCGAGCACTTTTTCTCCTTCGCCATTTCCTGTAATCGCTCCAAAGCGATTGGCATTTCCAAAACCAACTGTGGCCACATCACGAATAAAAATTGGAGTGCCATTTCGGTTGATTACCATAATGTCCTCTATGTCTTTAAGAGAACTTAGCAAGCCTTCTCCACGAATGAAAAAGCTCTCATTCCCTTTTTCAATGTAGCTACCGCCTGCCACACTATTGTTTTTTTCTAAAGCATCAAAAACCTGAGAGAGTGATAAATTGAGAGCACGTAACTGCTCTGGATTAATAGCGACCTCGTATTGTTTGAGATAGCCACCCCAAGTGTTTACTTCTACCACTCCTGGTATTCCAGATAATTGTCGTTTTACTATCCAATCCTGAATAGTTCTTAAATCGGTAATCGAATATTGATCTTGATACTTAGGGTCTACATCTATGATATACTGGTATATCTCTCCTAAACCCGTAGAAACAGGCCCCATAAATGGTTTGCCGAATTCAGCAGGGATTCTCTCTTCGGCACTTTTAATTTTTTCTGCAATGAGTTGGCGGGGTAGGTATGTGCCCATTTTATCTTCGAACACCACGGTAACCACAGAAAGCCCAAATTTAGATATTGAGCGAATTTCCATTACACCAGGTAGGTTGGCCATTTCCAACTCTACAGGGTAGGTTAGGAATTTTTCTACATCCTGAGTTGCTAAATTACGCGATGTAGTAATGATTTGAACCTGATTATTTGTGATATCGGGTACCGCCCCAATGGGTATATTGGTAAGCGAAAAAACTCCAAAACCCACCATCACTGCTGTGAAAATCATCACAATGAGTTTGTTTCGAATGCTGTATTGGATAATCTGTTCTAACATCACTATTGGTCTAAAATTGACTTCTCAAATCTATAATGTTCTACTTAGGCTTCTCACAAAGAATACTTAAGGTTTCCTTAAAAATGCGATGGTAAAAGTGGTGCCTTTATTTATTTCACTTTCTACTGTAAGCTGAGCATCCATGGCGTCTGCTGCTTTTTTAGCAATAGAAAGCCCTAAACCAGCTCCAGTAATTTGTTTGTGCTCTAGGGCATCGGACCTAAAGAATGGGTTGAAAAGTGAGTCGAGATCTTCTTTCTTGATGCCAATGCCATTGTCTCGTATTTTGCAAAGCGTATAATCACCCTCAGTAAAGATTTTCACATCAATAGATTTACCTTCATGAGAGTATTTGATGGCATTAATAATAATGTTTTCGAGAACTAAGCTGGCGTAATATTGAGGCACAAGGCTTTCTGTTTTAGCATTTGCCTCAAAGGCTATTTTTAGTTTTTTTCTTGTTATTGCAACGTCATTTCTAGATAGCACTTCATCTACCAAGGCGACTAAGGAAATAAGATGATTGTCTTCTATCTCATTTTTAACATCGAACCTTGCCAATAAGAGAAGTTGCTCAACAATGTTGGTCATCCTATCTATTTCACTTAACCCATACTGTACTTTTTCTTCATATTCTGACTGGGCACGAGGTTTTCTAATCAATACCTCAAGTGTGCCTCTGAGGGTTGAAAGTGGAGTGCGGAGTTCATGCGAAGCATCAGAAGTAAACTGTCTTTCGCGTTGAATGGCATTTTCTATGCGTTGCAGAAGCTCGTTAATGGCTGAAGAAAGCTCGAATATTTCATCTTTGTTGGGAGGTAGAGGAACTCTCTCGTTCAGGTTGTTTTTTGTAATGGTATTTGTAGTGTGAATGATGGCTTGAAGGGGAGTGATACTTCGCCCTGCTAAGGAACTTGAAATTAAGAAGAGCCCAAAAAGAACAATAGGAAAGGAAATCAGTAAGGTTTTTTGCAGTTTTTTGATCACCATATTGGAGGTTTCCATTGAAATAGCGGTGAGTATATAGCCTTGTTTTCTTCCGTTCTTCTCAATTGGAATTTGGGCCTGTCTAATCGCCCTATCAATAAGGAATGTGCTAATATGATCGTTGCTATTTACTGCATCTGAAAAAGTGAGATGTTGCTCTTTTAGGTTAGGCGATTTATCCATTAACCTACCTTGATTATTGATTAGCTGAATAAATACTGGGTTCACTTGAACCTCGCGATGTTCCCTTTCTGCCCACTGGGCTTTGTTCATAAAATGAATGCTATCATTTTCAATGATGATTTCTTTTGAGTGTTTTTGGGCTTGATATGAGAGCTCTTTATCTAGGTTGCTGAAAACGGTTTTCTTTACGCTTAGAAAAACAATAAGAAATGCAAAAGCCGTAATAATGGCTGTGGCTACCGTATAGTATAGCGCAATTCTGTTTTTGAAATTTAGTTTCATAACTCCTTAGCCATGTAGCCTATCCCTCGCACTGTTTGAATGTAATTTTCAGTTTCGCTTAGCCTAAGCTTATTCCGAAGTGCGTTTATATAAACATCGATTACGCCTGTATTGTACTCAAAATGAATGTCCCAAACGGATTCTATAATTTTGGTTCTGTGGCAAACCGTGTTTTTGTTTCGAATCAAATATTCTAACAAGGCGAATTCCTTTTTTGTAAGAAATATTTCTTGTCCTTCCTTATGAACTTGATGGGCATTTACATCTAAAACGATGTTTCCAATGCTCAATTTTTCAGCTCCACCGCTTGCAGCAGAGCGTAACTGAACCTTGATTCGCTCTAAAAGTTCTTCAAAATGAAAGGGCTTTTTAATGTAATCGTTGGCGCCAGATTGCAAACCGAAAATGGTTTCTTGCAGGGTGTCTTTAGCGGTTAAGAAAATGATAGGGGTGTTGTTATTCTCTTTTCTGAATTGCTTACAAACTTCAATTCCGCTAAGCCCCGGAAGCATCCAGTCGAGTAAAAGCAAATCATAATCATTGCTTAGCGCCATTATGAGACCTTGATTACCATCTTCGGCTGTATTCACCACAAAGGATTCCTCTTCCAAACCTTGCTTTACAAAATTGGAAATCCCGAGCTCGTCTTCTACAATCAGAATTCTCATGCTCTAATTTATGCTATGTTAAACTAGAGTGTGCCTTGGGTTTTCTTAAATTTTCCTTAAAAATAGTCTGAAGGGCTTTTTCTAATTCGATTGGTAGTAAGAGTTATTAAATGAGATTATACTCCTTGCGAAATTTTCCCAGGCTTTGCTGCTCCTAAACCCACGTAAAGTTTAAGAAAGGCGATGATTAGCAAAAAGCCAAGTGAATAAATCCAGTTGTCTGTCAAATCGAAGATACTGCCGAAAACAATTGGGCCTGTAGCAGCTATTAAATAACCTATGGACTGTGCCATTCCTGAAAGTTCCGCAGCGGTTTCCGAATCGTCAGAACGAAAAATGATTAACATCAATACCAAACCAAAACTTCCACCTAAGGCAAAACCGATTAAAGATACCCAAATGGGTACCAATCCTGCTTGCGGAAACATTAGGCCTATTAAACTAATGGCTTCTAACAGTACAAGTACTACAATAATACTTCGCTGATCGTTTTTTCTACCTGCCCATAAAGGGATGAGTAACGACCCTAATACACCAGTTCCTTGAGATAAAGAGAGCATCCAGCCTGAGTATGAGGCATTATATCCACGGCTTTGAAGAATGTCTGGAACCCAAGTTAAGATTACATAGAAGGCAAAAGATTGCAACCCCATGAAGATAGCGACTTTCCAAGCCAACTTAGAACTGGCTAAGTTTTTCATGGCTTTCATAAAGTTGCGGTGCTTTTTGGCTTTTTTGATGGGCCAAACTTGAGGTAACCAAATAAAGAAAGCTGCTAAAGAAAGTATGGACCAAACAGCCAGGGCACCTCGCCAACCAAAGGCTTCGTTTTGAGCTAAAGGGACACTTATACCTGCTGCGGTAGCTGCTCCCACAGCCATTATGCTGGAATATAAACTTGTAATAAGTCCAGAATTAGAAGAGAAATTACGCTTTACCAAGCTGGGCAAAAGTACATTACCAAAAGCGATACCAATGCCTGAAAGGATGGTTCCTATGTACAGTGTGGATACTAGGTCGATTGAACGAGTAAGAATGCCAATTGTGATCAAAAAAAGCGCTCCAGCTAAAGTAGCTGCCATTCCAAAACGCTTGGTAAACAGAGGGGTGAGCATTGAAACTACTCCAAAAGCTAAGAGGGGTAAGGCCGTAAGCAAACCCAGCATGGAATTAGATAAACCCGTACTTTCCCTTATAGTACTTACCAACGGACCTACACTGGCCAATGCTGGACGTAGGTTAACTGCAATAAACAAAATGCCTGCAATGAGTAAAGCTTGCTTTGGTTTCGAACCTACTTTCGAAGCTTTTGAGTCGGTTTCTAACATTATTGGTACTATAGATAATGAGCTACTTCTGTTATAGTAGTCATATCCTAATCACGAAGCTTTAGTAAAAGTTCGTTTAATAGCGCAATTGTTTTCAATGTGAAGAAGAAGGCTGAACAACAGCGTTTATTCGGTTCTCTTGTATTTTAAACCTGGGCCATCGCAGGGTGCCCAAGTACCTTTAAGTGTGTTTTCCGACTCTATGATTAATACCTCAATTAAATCGCCTGTACAGTTAGCTATTAGCTCATTGTCGCTTGGGTAAGTGAGTTTGATGGAGTGCTCTTCTTCTGTAGAATTGAAAACGAAAGTACCAGAGGCAGAGGTTTGCACGCCATTTGTTGTTCTGGATTTAGTGAAGGTGCCAGTATTGGTGTTTAAGAGGTAATATTCTTGCCAGTCCATGTCATTTCCTGTACTCACAGAAGGAGTAAAACTACCTGTCATTTCAACTAATTCCCACTTTTGTTCATTGCCTTCAATAATGCAGCAATCTAGCTCTTTGGAACAAGAGGAGAAGAAGATGAGAACAATGGCGGCAGCGAATATTATGTTTTTCATTTTCAATAAGTTCTGTGCTTGGTTTGACACAAGTTGAAGGAGAAAGGTTGGGTTTCAAAACCTTCTCTTATTCTTCAATGGCTTTAGTAAATCTTCTAAACCGTTGATTTTGATTTCGTAGATGGTAGAGAGGAGCATGCCCAGTTTGCCATTTGGGAAGCCTTCTTTAGCAAACCATTCTAAATAGTAAGTGGGTAAATCGCACAGCGTGGTGCCTTTGTATTTACCGAAAGGCATTTTCATTGTAACTAAATCGACAAGTAGCTGCGGGTTGGGGCCTTCCATTGGCGCAAGTTAATAAATCAGAGAAAGCATAAGCATAAAAAAATGCTTTGCGATTTCTCACAAAGCATTTTTAATACTTTCAACTGAGTGGGCTTATTCGCCTCCTTCAAGTTCGCCTCTTTTGGCCATTCTTTTCATTTTGTCGTTAGCGTAAATTGCTACTTCAACTCTACGGTTGGCCTGTCTTCCGGCATTGGTATCGTTTTCAGCAATAGGCTGACTTTCGCCATAACCAGCTATTTCCAATCTTTGGTAATCTAAACCAAGGCTTACCAAATACTCTTGTACCGAAGCTGCTCTTTTCTTGGAAAGCGTCATGTTGTATTCATCTGTACCAGTATTGTCTGTATGCCCTTCAATTAGCACGTTAGTGTCTTCATATTTCTGAAGTGTAGTGGCTAAATCCTTAAGGTTTTCCTTTGTATTTACATTCAAAGCAGATTGGTTGGTGGCAAACATTAAACCTGAATCGAAAGTAATTTTAATACCTTCTCCTACTCGTTCTACTTTTGCTCCTTCTAAGTCGTTTCTTAACTCTTCAGCTTGCTTGTCCATTCTACGCCCAATTAAAGCACCTGCTGTACCGCCAACGGTAGCACCAATAATGGCACCCAAGGCTGTGTTATCCTTACCTGCGATAACTCCGCCTAATACTCCACCAGCCGTAGCACCAATGGCTCCGCCTTTTACTGTGTTACTCGCTTGGCAGCCAAACAATAGGGCTCCAGAAAGAAAAATTGCTGTTATTAGTTTCAATGATGATTTCATGATTTCGTATGTTATTTGATCTGCGTGTTGATATTCAATTCCTGTACCATTACAAATTTCATCCAAAGAGGCGTTTTTTGGCTAATTGCGTGTCCCAAACTTTCCCATATGTGTAAAAGAGTACTCAATTTGGAAAAATGCTCAGCTAATTTTCTTGAAATAAACTGATGTTGAGAAGTGGATAAGGGTTCGGTTGTCTACTTTTTATAAAAAGCCAGTGCCATTCTTATTTCTCCATAGCTGTAGTCGTCACCAAGTTTATTTTTGATTTCTTGAGTGCCTGTTGTTTCAGGAGTTATGAGTGAAAGGATGTTATTAAGTTTTGTTTCGCTTATCAACCGCTTAATATCCACTTCTCCGCTTGAAATGTATTTGGTTAAATGACCTTCAATGGTACTTGGTACCAAACCACGAGTTTCGGCAATTTCTTCTATGGATTTTCCTTGTTGATACAATTCAAAGCTAACCTCGGCTGTAGGTGTTTTGGTACTTTTATCTTTCGTTATCTTTTGAGTTTTTCTGTCTTTGTAAAGTATAGACCCTAGCATTTCGCCTTTGGTTAATTCTTTACCTTTTAGGGCATTGCTTGCCAGCAAATGAAAGCGCTGTATTTCCGCTTTTTTGTTGAAATACAATTGCTCTAACGCTTTCAACTCCTTTTTGTATTCTGTAATTCTAACCTTGGTTTTTATTGCCTCTTGGTGTTCATCCAAGAGGTCGGTGAGTTTTTCAAGCTCCTTATTAAAGTATCCTTTTGCTTTTTCGGCCCTTTCAGCTAAATGGGGTAAATAAACCTCCATTGTCAGTATTCTCTGTACTTCTCCTATAAAAGTAGCACCTACTTTTTGTAAGGGAAGTGTACTTTCTAAAAGCCTTCTATTCCAACCTAGAAATTCTTGTTTAGCCGATCTGCTCTCTTCTTTATCGAAGCCCTGTATATGTTGGCTAAGCGAATACATTACTCCAGAAAAATCGAAAGTACTTTCAGATAATTTGGCGTAGTACTTCTTTTGATAATTGGGCAACTGGCTTGTCAGTTGGTCAGAGCTGCTTTTTGTAGCCATAAAGGCATTCATGCTCTTACTTCTCTCAAAACTTTCTTCAGGCAAGCGTGAGGCTAGAATTAATCCATTGAGGGAGGTCAGCCTTGACAAGGCTACATATACCTGGCCATGAGTGAATGCATCTGTAAGGTCTAGAATTGCTTTTTCGAAGGTAAGGCCTTGGCTTTTATGAATTGTGACGGCCCAGGCTAGTTTTAAAGGATATTGCTCAAATTTACCCAGTACCTTTTCTTCAATTTCGTTTGAAGCTTCGTTGAGTTTGTAGCGTTTGTTTTCCCAAAGGTGTTTTCCCACTTCAACCTCATTACCGTTTTCAAATTTCACCCAAATTTCGGAAGAGCGTAATTGATATATTGTACCAATTTTCCCATTAAAGAATTGGCCTTGACCAGAAGCATCGTTTTTGATAAACATTACTTGAGCTCCTAATTTTAGAGAAAGCTTGGGGTTGGTGGGGTAGGCGTTATCGGGGAAATCCCCACTTATATCTGCTTGGTATTCGTGTTCGTTCGACTGCAGGTTTTTTAGTCGGTTGTAATTTATTTCATCTGCTTTTCTGTTGTGCGTAGTTAGGTAGATATAACCACTCTCTGATTTTTCTTTGACTTCGGGGTTGTAAAATGAATTGAGGTAAATTAAGTCTTCATTGTTTTGCTCGTTGTCTCTAAACCTGTTCAGAATTTGAATAAACTTCTCATCGGTTTGCCTGTAGATTTTATCTAATTCAACATGAATAGGAGGGGCTTCGCGAAGGGCGTGGGCATCGAAAAAGTAACTGCTTTTATAATATTGAGAAAGAACGTTCCACTCATTGTCTTTTACCACTGGTGGCAGTTGAAGTAAATCACCAATGAATAATATTTGAAGCCCACCAAAAGGCTCGCTTCTGTTTTTTCGGAGGTAGCGCAGCATGTGATCGATGCAGTCCAATAAATCGGAACGCAGCATACTGACTTCATCAATAATTAAAAGTTCTACTTCTCGAATCATCGCCCGTTTTGAGGCGTTAAATCTTACGTTCGAAAATAGATTGAGGAGTGTAGTTATTTGACCTCCAGTATTTGGCGGTGTGATGCGCTCTGGAATAAAGGCTCCGAAAGGCAGATGCAATAAAGAGTGGAGGGTCACTCCATTGGCATTAATGGCAGCAATGCCCGTTGGGGCGGCTACAACTACTTTTTTATGGGTGTGCTGAACTATATATTTTAAGAAAGTAGTTTTACCTGTTCCTGCCTTTCCTGTAAGAAAAATATGCTGATTTGTGGTGTTAATGTAATGCGCTGTGGTTTGAGCTATACCACTCAGTTCGTAATTCATGATTAATAATAATTATATAAAAACACCATATCAAACAAATTTTAGATTTTGTTTAATATGGTGAGAACTGCTGTCCAGATTAGCTCATTATGGCAACTGGCGCTGTAAAGTCTTACAACAATATTACTTTTTTACTGGAACAGGAATTAATCCTCTTCTTTCCATTTCGTAGAATTCTCTGAAGGAAATCATACGTTGTTGTGTTTCGCACCATAATTTATTTGAAGCAAGTTTTAGACTATCTCTAAACCCAATTATTGTTGGGAATTGATTTAGCCAAGGATTTTCCTTGATACACTTCTTCAAATTATAATTAGGGATCAGTGGGTTTAAGTGGTGCACATGGTGTATCCCGATATTGCCCGTTAACCAATTGAATACCCTAGGAATTTTATAGTAGGTACTTCCTTTCAAAGCTGAAGTAACGTAATCCCAGTTCTTTTTCCATTGTTTATAGCCGTGCTCGTGTTGGTGTTGTACATAGAAAAACCAAATGGCTATAATGGAAAACATGACCAAAATAGTAAGGTGTACCAAAAGGAATTTTGCCCAACCTAAGCTGAAACCTAAAATTGTAAAGGCTGCTAGTAGAAGAATGTTGTTTACAATTACTCCCTTTTTAGCGCTTTTAAAGGCCGGAAGCTTAATTTTAGCCAGTCTGTTATGGATGAACACATAATAGATAGGCCCTAAAAGGAACATCACTAAAGGCGAACGGTAAACTCTATATCCAAACCTTTTGCCTTTACTAAATTCCTGAAACTCAGCTACAGTATAAGTGGTTACGTCACCAATATCTCTTAGCTCTAATTGTCCATTTAACTTGTGATGTACGCTATGCGATTTTGCCCAATAATTAAAAGGAATGGTAGAGAAGTAGCTACATGCGTAACCGATGATTTTTTGAGCTTTTCTATTTTTAACAAATGACTGATGTCCACAGTCGTGTTGGATAATGAAGATTCTTACCAAGAAAAAGGCGTTCAGCATTCCCAGGGCAAACGTTAGCCAATAACTAATGTCTAGCGAGAAATACATTAAAATCCAGATGCCAATAAAAGGTAAAAATGAATTGATGATTTGTATCGTTGCCTTGGTTTTGTGTTCTTCGGTGTATTTTCGAAGAGATAAGACTTGATCTTTTTCTAGGGTAATTTTTTCAGCTGTTATTTTCTTCATTTAAAAGGGATTCAATACTGCTAACCTTTAAGGCTGCAAGCTAATCATTACAAACCCCGTTCCATCATTTAAGTTCAGCCAATATGGCGTTTCTGTCAAATAATCCGACCATTCGTAATAATAGTAATCACTTACGTTTTTGAGTTTTATATCTTCACTTTAGGTCAAAATCTATAACAACATGTTAAAGAATTATTTTAAAGTAGCGTTGAGGAGTGTATTTAGACAGAAAATGTATGCTTCTATCAATATTTTTGGTTTAGCCATTGGTATCTGTTGTTGCTTACTTATTGTAAGCTTTGTTTTGGATGAGTTAAGCTATGATAATTTTCACCCTGACGGTGACAGTACTTATAGAATTGCGCTAGATAGGAAGTTTCCAGACAATGGTTTTCAATATGCACGTTCGCCAATGCCTATTGGTATGACGCTCTATAATGAACTGCCAGAAGTGACGGCTGCTACTAGGCTTTACAACAGCTTTGGTTCTATCACTATTCAAAAAGTCGATCAATATTTTGACGAACAAAATGTAATTGCAGCGGACTCTAATTTCTTTGATTTTTTTGGTGCTAAGTTGCTCTTAGGAGACATTAAAACTGCCTTAAACGAACCTAATTCATTGGTAGTGACCACGGAAATGGCGCAGAAATATTTTGGCTCTACAGATGTAATTGGCAAGCAGCTAGAGATGCAGAATATAGGTCAAATGCTGATTAGAGGGGTAGTAGAGCCAATGCCAAGCAACAGCCACTTCCATTTCGATTTTCTATTCTCATTAAAAACCATTCCTAACCTATACAACAACCAGTTTTGGGGCTCATATGTAGCTTATAATTATGTTAAAATGGAGGCTTCAGTAATACCTGTTGTTGAAGAAAAAATTCAGGAGGTTTTGCAACGTCATATGGAGCCGCAAATCCAAAGTATTTTGGGAATTAGCTGGCAGCAGTATGAAGAAGCAGGTAATGCTCATCGTTATTTCTTTCAGCCTTTAAAGGGTATTCACCTTAATTCTAATTTACAATGGGAGCTAGAGCCAAACGGAAGTGCTTCAACAGTATACCTGTTTGCAGGTATTTCTGTCTTTATTTTACTTATTGCTTGTATCAATTTCATTAATCTGGCTACGGCACGTTCAGCAAACCGCGCCAAGGAAGTTGGAATGAGAAAAGTTTTAGGAGCGCTTAAAGGTCAGTTGGTTTTTCAATTTCTTACCGAATCGGTGATCATGTGTTTGTTGGCATTGGTCTTGGCTGTAGGGATGACGGCTTTAATCCTTCCTTTTTTTAATGAATTGGCCGGAAAATCCATCGCGTTAGATACTTTTCTGAATCCAATTGTAATCCTTGTCATGCTTGGGTTCTCTTTACTTTTGGGTATTACAGCTGGGCTTTATCCTGCTTTTTACCTCTCAGCTTTTAAGCCAGTAACGGTACTGAAAGGCAAGCTGGCGGGTGGGGCAAAAAACTCTTGGTTGCGCAACGGGTTAGTTGTTTTTCAGTTTGCCGTATCCGTGATTTTAGTTGTGGGAACTATCGTTATTTACCAACAACTTCAATATCTCAATAACAAACAGCTTGGTTTTGATAAAGATCAACTAGTGGTGATTGAGCGCGCCAATTTACTGAGGGGGCAAAGCAATACCTTCAAAAATGTACTCCTTAATAACCCTAACATTTTAGAAGTAAGTGGGGTGAATACAATACCCGGAAGACAGATTGTGGGAGGAACATTTACGGATGTTACTGGCGATGCCAGTGATCGGTTTCTACTCCCTAATTTACGTGGCGACTACGATTTAATTTCTACTATGGGTTTAGAAATAGTAGAAGGACGTGCATTCAATTCTGAAATTGTTTCAGACTCTTCTGCTGTAATTATTAATGAGGCAGCTGCCAGAATTTTTAAATGGAATAACCCAATTGGTAAACAGCTGCAACCCATCAATGGCCCCATCTATAATGTAATAGGTGTTGTCAAAGATTTTCATTTTGAATCGCTTCATCAAGAAATTGGGCCATTGGCGGTATTTGCTAATAGTTTGAACGCCAGAGCTTCAAATTTGATGGTAGTTAAAGTTAACGCGACCAATATAAAATCAACCCTTGATTTTATGGACGCAGAATGGAAGGAGTTTATTCCTGATCGACCTTTGGCTTATCGTTTTGTGAATGAAGAATTTGGCGCTTTGTATCAGGCAGAAAAACGTAGCGGAAAAGTGTTTACCTCTTTTTCTGTGCTCACTATTATTATTGCATGCCTTGGTGCGTTTGGACTTGCCGCATTTTTGGCTACTCAGCGTACAAAGGAAATTGGGGTTCGTAAAGTTCTTGGTGCCTCCACCATTGGTATTGTTCAGTTGCTCTCAAAAGACTTTGTGAAGCTTATTCTTCTGGCCAATTTAATTGCCGTACCAATTGCTTATTTGGCCATGAATGAATGGTTGCAGAATTTTGCATACGCTATTGGTATCAACTGGCTCACCTTTATATATGTAGGGCTTGGTTCAATTCTAATTGCCTTATTAACGGTTTCTTATCACAGTATTAGGGCAGCATTGAACAACCCAGCCGACACATTACATACTGAATAGTGGATGAGCAAGGAGTGGTATTCGGAAAACATTAGATCAATTATGTTGTTTTTTCTTGGGTACTAAACTGAGAAGTTTGGACTCAACTTTATCAAACTCATTCTTGAGTTTTTCTGGTGCTTTTATTCTAATACCAATGTAAAATTTCCATGTAGATCTATCATTGGTAATTTTTGCAGCCGTATTTTCTCCTTGTCTATGATCGAAATGAGAATAAGAACCACGTAAGCCGGCAAAATATTTATTGCCATTATAGTCTAATTGCACATCGGAATTAAAACCAGTAACGAAACTGCTCTGTCTTGTTTTGATTTCCTCTGTTGGTAGTCGGGTAAGTAGGTTTGTATTTAAATAACCAATGCCCGGCCTAGCGTCTATGCTCAGGTAAATTTGCTTACTCAATAAAAAAGTGTGGATATAACCTATGGAGGCAATGGCTTCAATCTGAGTGGATTTTTGACTTGAGTTTGTTCCTGTTAAGGGTGTTTCATCATCAAATGAATAGTGGGTTAGTCTAAGGTTAGGCAGAAAGCTTCCAGCGCTTCGCAATTGCTTTTCTGTTTGAAGAGTGACTGCATTAAGGGAGTAATCAGAATTCAAAATTCGGCCCATTCTCAATCTTAATATTTTTGTTTTTAAGTCAGGGAATTGAAGATAAGGGTCTCCTTTTTCCCAAGATGAAATGTAATCGTCAGTGTTTTTGAGATAGTACCCTTTTGTTTTTACCCATGAAAAATCTGAAGTCCACTGCCCTGGGCTGAAAACGAAGCTTAATCCGTTGGTTTTTGTTTCGCCCTTTATGTCATTATCTGAATTGCTAGGAAGTTGGTTTATAAGAAACTGATAGCTTAAGGAAGCAAAGCGGTAGTTGAAACCAATTGAGTTAATGATGCTACTGTTGGGTCTAAGGTCAGAGCCAGGGCTTCCGTTGACTTTAAACCACTCGGCTGAATTTAAAGTCTCTAGTTTCAGCGATATTTTTTCCTTCAATGGTTGTTTTGAAACTAGGGAGTCAGAAACATCCCCAGATTGAGCATAAACGCTCACAACCTGAAATAAACTTAACATCAAAACTATTAAAGACCTGTTCACAGTGATGTGCATAGAGAATTAAAAAAGACAATATCGTTAAAATTCATACGATTCACCCATGCGAAATAAGATAGATTGCTGAACTACTTATTGATTATTATTGATAAAAAAATAGCCATAACATTTCTGCTATGGCTATTTAAGTTGTTCTGGTATAATCTATTTTTTCACTCCTGGTAAGTCTTTTGGAATTACATCCATCCACCACATTTTAGGAAGTGGCTTTTTAGTTGGGTGAAGTTCATCAAGTGTATTTCCATCATACAGTCGGCCATTTTTCATTACATGGCTAATGTCTTTTGAGTTCTTAATGTTGTCTAAAGGATTGGTGTTTAGTATCACCAAATCGGCTAGTTTACCAGTTTCAATAGAACCTAGGTCGGTATCTAAACCAATGGCTTCGGCCCCTAAAATAGTGGCTACTTTAAGTGTGTTCAGTTCACTCAGCCCTCCCAACTGCATAGACCAAAGCTCCCAGTGGTAGCCAAGTCCTTGTAATTGACCATGGCTTCCTACACCTGCTCTTCCGCCAGCTTCTACCAAGTCTTTCACGAAAATAGCATGGTCTTCAAACACATGTTCTTCTTCCATAAACCAGCCATCATTTCTTCGTCTGGTTCTTGAATCAAGATTCTCATGCGGCATAAAACGATTTAGTTTTGGGTCGGCATGAGGGTTTTCAGTAGCATAAAAATAGTTCTCAGCCCATGGGCCACCGTAAGCTACTAGCAATGTTGGCGTGTAAACCGTTCTTGAAAACGAAACCAAATCAATTACATCTTTATACAGTGGGAAAATAGGGAAGGTATGCTCATGTCCAGGGTATCCATCAATCACTTGAGTAAGGTTGGCTTTGAAATCCAATCCGCCTTCTGTAGTTGGCATAATGTTCTGCTCTTTTGCCGCCTGAATTATCCACTGCTTTTGCTGTCTATTTCCTGCACCATACATCTTAATGGTTTTGGTATTGTAGTAAGCACTGTAGCGTTTCATTACCTTTTGAGCATGTTCTAAGCTACTGATGTTTTCGCTACCAAAAATACCAGGGCCGGTAGAGTAAATTCTTGGCCCAATGAGTTTGCCAGCATCCACCAAATCACCATAAGTGAGCACATCTGTGGTCGCAGTTTGCGGGTCGCGGGTAGTAATAACACCAAAAGCTAAATTGGTTAAGTAAGGCCAGAACTCTCCTCTATGAAGATTCACTGGATGGCGGAAATGAGAATGAGTGTCTACAAAACCTGGGACAATCGTTTTGCCTGTCATGTCCATTACAGTAGTTCTTCTTCCTGCAGTGAGGTTGGTACCTACTTGCTTAATGCGGTTGTTTTCAATAAGGATGTCACCTTTTTCAATCACTTCATCACCCTTCATGGTAATGATTCTGGCATTCTTTAAAAGTATAGAACCTCGTGGAGTGTCTCTTTTGATGTTTACAGTGATACGATTTTCAGTTGGTTCATACTCTTTTTTCTTCTCCTTATCTTCTTCTGCTTTATTCGCTTCATCAATGGCTTTGGCGGCTAATAAATCATATACTACATGAGCATTTCCTACTGCCCAGTGTACTTTAGTTCCATCTGCATTCCAAGCAGGAAACTGGCCTCCGATATCTGTAAGTTGACGAGAAGGAAAGGCCGCGTTTGCTGGGTTTGAAACCGAAATGGTAGGTGCATCGCCACTTACTTGAGGTACAGTAACCACGAATAAATCATTTACAACTTCGGCCAAAGCCTGATCACCTTCTGGTGCCATTTTTATCCATGATGCATTCGGAGCATTACTCGAACCCGCAGGGGCTTTTCCTCTAACGCGCACATGAAATTTCTCATCTGTACCATCCCATCGAATAGACGATAAACCTCTTCCGCTCGAAAGGTAGATTCGATCAGAGTTTTTAACAAAATGGGGATTGCCACGGCCATTGGAATAGGTGATGAAATTATCTACTGAACCATTGGCCGAAATCCATACAATATCGCTAGTTCCTCTGAAGGCTGTTCGTTGCAGGGCTTCTCTAAAATCTTGTGCCAAACCTTTAATCAATACGATTTTGCTTCCATCGTTTGACCAAACAGGGTTTTGATAAACCGAATTGTCTTTGTTCAGTTGAGTTAGGTTTTGACCATTAGGGCGAACTTTGTATACTTTTCCGCCTTCGGCTTTCCAACTAACAAAGGCAATCCATTCTCCATCAGGAGACCAAGCAGGCTCTGCTTGAGATTCATTTAAAGTTACCAGCTTTCGTGGGGTTCCATTCGGTAAGTCCATGATATAAAGCTCGTCAAGTGCAGTGAATGCCATTTGCTTCCCGTTAGGAGAAGGCGCTACATCTCTAATTTGAGTAGCTACAAACTCTTCTGAATCTGAAATTGGATAATCAAAGTCTAACTCTGGGCCTAACTCTATGCTCGATTTTACTCTGAAAGGAATCTCTTGTGCTTTTTTAGTGGCTACATTAATCTTCCACATTTTTCCATCATAAGAAATTACGATGCTTTTGTTGTCTGGCGTCCACGAAAACCCAGGTAAAACATCTCTTGAAGCACGAGACTCTTGGTCGTCATGTTGAATAGGGTAGGCCAACCAACTTTCGTCTCCTGTGGCAAGATCCCTTAAAATTAAGCCAGTTTCTGCATCGTGGCGCGTGGCATAAATTAACCACTTTCCATCACTAGAAGGGGTAGGACGGAATGATGATCCGTATCGGGATGACTGCGCAGTGATTTCTCCTGTTTCACGATCATAAGTAGCCATTTGGTACTGTGGCATGCTTGCATTGTATTGAGAAGAACCTGTTCTTCTTGAAAACCAAATGTATCGGTCGTCTTTCCCGAATGCGCCTTCTACCATTCTCATGCTACTAGGCTCGTTCACCAAGGCTGTTCCAGAACCGCCTTCCACATGGTATAACCAAAGTTTATGCGATCCGCCACCTTTTGAGGCGATCATGTATTTTCCATCAGGCGTCCATTCTGGCGACTGATAAGCATTGGAGTTTCCTTTGGTAACTTGATTCTTTTCTTTAGTGGTAAAGTCATAGGTCCATACGTTCTCTCCACCAGATTCATCTGATATGAAAATCACTTTGTTGCCATCAGGGCTAAATCTAGGTTGACTGTCAAACTGCATGCCCTTGGTAATTTGGGTAGCATTGCCTCCAGATATTGGTATGGTATAAAGGTCGCCTAGAAAATCAAATACAATGGTTTTTCCATCAGGGCTTACATCAAGGGCAATCCAAGAACCTTCTGTGAGGTCGAAGTCAAAGGTTCTGCCCGGTTCAAGAGGTAAGTCTTTTTTCTTTTTTTTGTCTGTTTTACTTGTGTCCGATTTTGCTGGATCGGTTTGGGCAAAACTTGTAAGCGCAGTTGTTGCAAAGAGCAAAACTACCAAAGTCAGTTTTACAATGGTTTTCATAGAATTCAGCTTTGATGTGGTTGTTTAATCGCGAAAAATATAGGGATTTAATTTTCCGACCAATGCGAATGATGTGAAGGGTTAGAATGCAGTATAATAAGGTATAATCTAACCTTTACTGCCCTGTTACTTGGCTTCTTCTTTCAAGCAAAACGGTATCTCTCCAAATACCATTCATCTGCCCTATTTTTTCTCGATAACCAATTTCTCTAAAACCTAAGGCGGTATGGAGCCTAATACTACCAGTGTTTTCTCTGAAAACGCCAGCTTGAAGTGTCCAGAAACCTTCGGATTCGCTGGTTAAAATGAGTTGTTTCAGTAATTGCGTTCCTATTTTTTGACCAAGCTGCTTGGTAGAAACATATACACTTACTTCGGCTACACCTCCGTAAACACAGCGGCTAGACACTGGGCTTAGGGCTGCCCAGCCTACAACTTCCCCATCTTTTTCTGCTACAAATCGACAGGCTTGCAGATGTGAACTATCCCACTTTTCCCAACTTGGAGTTTCTGTTTCGAAAGTGGCCTGACCAGTGGCAATGCCTTGCGCATAGATTTCTGCAACCTTCGGCCAATCATTTTCAGCCATTGTTCTCAGGTGAAGCATTGAATTAGTTTTGAATGTCAGGCGATTTTTTGATTTCTTCCTATCAGGAAATACAGAATAGATCCTAGAACTGGAAGAAATATAATGACCAAAACCCAAACAACTTTGCTGTCGCCAGCAAAATTACTTTTAAGGCAGTCCACTAAAGCTACAATCCATAAAATTACAGGGAAGGAAATGATAAATAGTATAATTAGCATTTCAGCTCCTCCAGGCATACCTAATAAGTGCATGATTTAATTTTTAATGGTGATACATAAAATAGATTCACTAATCTAATGATTTACTGTAATTATTGTTCGCTTTATTTAAAATCAGAACGAATAGGTTGAAATAAATGAATTGGGCTATTTGTAGATACTTTCTCAACTTTGGCTTTTGAAATTATCTAATGTCAGAGCAAAATCACCCAATCAATATTCTTAGCCAAAATGAACTGCTATTACAGGCAGAGGTTAAAGCCTTGGCAGGCCAACTGGTTGAGTTGGAGCAAAGCGTTTCTACTTTCGAATCTGCGTTGAGGTCGCAATTAGCAGATGAGTTAATAGAAGTTCAAGAGCTGACCATTCTATACAAGGAGCAGAAGCAAACCAAAAAAGAAAAGCGACTTGCTCAAAAACAGAGAGGTAAGAATTATCAGCCGCCAGTTGCTTTGAAGGTTGTTCCAGAAAGGGTTTCTAATAAGAGTTCCGATGCAAATGAGAAGGAGAGGAAACGTCTTTATAGAGAAGCAATGCTTCATGTTCATCCAGACAAGTTTAACATGAGTGAGGGACAAAATGATTTGGCCACTGAAGTAACCACCAAGCTAATTGAAATCTATAAGTCAGGTGATTTAGGTCTATTGGAAGATTATCATGCTCATATTTTTAGCGGTAATGCAATGCTTGAGTTTGTAGACAAACCGAAAGAACTACAAAAGAAAAGTAGTAATAGTGAATATTTAAAAAGGGAGAAGGAAAGGTTGTTGAATGAAACCGAACTGATTAAAGCGAGGTATACATATAAGGTGCTTACTAGTTATCCCAACCCGATGACCTTTGTAAAAGAACTTAAAGCGTATTACATAGATAGAATTAACAAACTTAAAAGACGTACAAGGACGAAGTAAAGAGCTTCGTTCCAAGTTTAATTCCATTAGATTTTTCTAAATTCACCCATGTCTAAAAAGTATACTGTAGCAGTAGTACAAGCTGCCCCCATTCTATTTGATTTAGAGAAAACCTTGGCAAAAACGGCTCATTTGGTAACAGAGGCAGCTAGCAAAGGAGCTCAGTTGGTGTTATTTCCCGAAGCCTTTATTTCCGTTTATCCCCGTGGCTTAAGTTTCGGTACAGTAGTCGGTAGTCGAAGTACAGAAGGCAGAGAAACTTGGCTGAAGTACTGGGATTCATCCATAGAAGTACCGAGTAAGGCCACTGAACAATTAGGTGAAATGGCGAAAAAGGCCAAAGTATTTTTAGTATTAGGGGTTAACGAAAAGGACACCGTTTCAGGAACAATGTACTGCACTGTGCTTTACTTTAGTCCAGAAGGTCAGTTAATGGGTAAACACCGAAAACTCAAGCCAACCGCTGCCGAACGCATTGTTTGGGGAGAAGGGGATGGTTCAACCCTTTCAACCTTTAATACTCCTTTGGGTAAAATGGGCGGATTGATTTGTTGGGAAAACTACATGCCGCTGGCACGAATGGCCATGTATCAAAAAGGAGTGCAATTGTACTTGGCGCCTACAGCCGATAGCCGTGAAAATTGGCAACATACTTTAAAGCATATCGCCTTGGAGGGCAGGTGTTTTGTGCTGGGCTGCAACCAGTTTGTAACCAAATCTATTTATCCTAAAGACTTGCCTGGAATTGCTGATTTAGATCAACAGCCTGAAATAATGAGTAGCGGAGGCTCAGTGATTATAGCGCCAACGGGTGAAGTTTTAGTTGGGCCACTTTGGGATGAGGAAGGAATACTTACTGCCGAAATAGATATGGATGAGATTATCAAAAGTAAGCTCGATTTCGACTCGGTTGGACATTATGCAAGGAATGATGTATTTTCATTGACAGTGAAAGACCAGCCAGATTTAAAGGATGTTTGAATAAGTAAGCTTAACCTATTATCTAAATCGTTGATTTGATTTTTCATGCCCCTTCACTAAACTTCTTACCTTTGGGAAATTTTTTTGATGAAGAAGATTAATATAGCCATTGACGGTTTTTCAGGCTGTGGGAAAAGCAGCACTGCAAAAGAAGTAGCCAAGCGATTAGCATATAAATTTATAGATAGCGGAGCTATGTATAGAGCAGTAACCTTATATATGCTCCAGAATAAAGTAGATATTAAAGATGATGCTCAGGTTTCTAATGCGTTAAATGCTATAAGTATAGATTTCAGACATAACCCTCAAACTGGTAAAAGCGAAACTTTTTTAAATAATGTATACGTTGAAGAAGAGATTCGGAAAATGTACGTTTCAGAATTTGTGAGTCCTGTGGCAGCCATTAAAGCGGTAAGAGTAGCCATGGTTGCTCAACAACAAGAAATGGGTGAAAACAGAGGTGTTGTAATGGATGGCAGAGATATCGCTTCGGTGGTTTTTCCTGATGCAGAACTGAAAATATTCATGAAGGCTAGCGATGAGGCAAGAGCGAAAAGAAGACAAGCCGAATTAGACGAAAAAGGAGAGAAAGCATCGCTCGAAGAAATTGTAACAAATTTTAGGGAACGAGATTTGCAAGACTCCACCAGAAAAGAAAGCCCTTTGATTCAAGTTCCAGAAGCAATTGTAATAGACACTTCAGATATGGAGTTTGAAGAACAAGTAAATAAGGTGCTAACTTTGGCAAAAGAAAAGATAGAAGGCTAGATATTAAAAGTATGGAAGTCACAATCGATAAAAACTCAGGCTATTGTTTTGGGGTGGAGTTTGCCATCCAAATGGCAGAAGATGAAATGAAAGAAGGAGAGCTGTATTGCCTTGGCGATATAGTTCATAATGGTATGGAGGTAAACCGACTAAATGCCAAAGGCCTGAAAATTATTGATAGAGAAGACTTAAAGGAAATAAAAAATGCCAAAGTTCTTATTAGGGCCCACGGTGAGCCGCCAGAAACCTATCAGCTGGCCATGGACAATAATATTGAATTGGTAGATGCATCTTGCCCTGTAGTGCTCAAACTTCAGAATCGGGTAAAAATGGCCTATGACCGCATGCAAGATGTAAATGGTCAGATTGTAATTTACGGAAAAACAGGCCATGCCGAAGTAATTGGCCTTACTGGGCAAACAAATAATGAGGCAATCATTATTATGGAAGATAAAGACTTGGATAAAATCGATTTTAGTCGCCCGGTAACTTTATATAGTCAAACCACAAAAAGCACAAAAGGCTTCTATAGAATTCGTCAAATGATTGAAGATAGAATCAAAGAAGCCAAGGGAGAATTTAAGGAAATTGACTTTAGCGCAAACGATAGTATTTGCCGCCAAGTGTCAAATAGAGAACCACAGTTACAAAATTTCGCAAAAGATCAAGACGTTATAATTTTTGTTAGCGGAAAGAAAAGCTCAAATGGTAAAGCACTCTACAGTGTTTGCAAGCAACAAAATGAAAGAAGCTATTTTGTTGAGTCTGAGGAAGAAATAGAACTTTCATGGTTTAAAGAAGACGATAAGGTAGGTATTTGCGGAGCCACTTCCACACCAATGTGGCTTATGGAACAGGTAAGTAGCTTTATCGAAAAATCTTTTGATAAACTACCAGTCGCATAATTCTATACTAATACTTTTCTTACCATTTTTTTTGGACTAAATTGCGCCTCGAAAAGCTAAAAAATGGCTTTTTGTTGACGGTAAAAATTTTACTTTTGCCTCAACTTTAGATCAAACTATTGATTCGCAATTAAAAGAGTATGTCCAAAATTATAAAGCTTAAAAAGGGCTTTGACATCAATCTGGCGGGAAAGGCAGAGCATAAGATTGCCGATTCCATTCACCCAGAAACGTTTGCAATTAAACCCACCGACTTTATTGGAATGAAGCGTCCTAAGTTACTCGTTAACGAAGGCGACAACATTAAAGCTGGAACTCCAATCTTGTTCGACAAGATGCAGGAGAACGTGATGTATTGCTCACCGGTGAGTGGTGAAATTGTCGAAGTGAAAAGAGGAGCCAAAAGGAAAATCCTCGAAGTCAAAATTCTAGCCGATAAAACGATCGAATACGAATCGTTTCAATCGTACAGCCCATCAGATATTACAGGATTGAGCCGAGAAGAAGCTCAAGTGCAAATGCTGAAAGCTGGCGTGTGGCCAAACATTGTTCAACGACCATTTGGTATTGTTGCCAATGAAAATGATAGCCCAAAAGCTATACATATTTCGGCTTTCGATACCCATCCATTGGCCGCTGATGTAGCCTTTACCCTTCAAGGTGAAGAGGACGCTTTTAAAACAGGGATCAATATTTTAAGGAAATTTACTGACGGTAAAATTCACTTGAATCATAACCTGAATGCAGAAGTGTCTAAAGTGTTTGCCGGTGTAGAAGGCATAGAACATAATAAATTTTCTGGACCGCACCCTGCAGGTAATGTAGGCGTTCAAATTCACCACTTAGACCCTATTAATAAAGGAGATGTGGTTTGGACTTTGACACCGTATGGCGTTGCTCAAATTGGTAAGCTTTTTAGCCAAGGAAAATATGATGCTTCTAGATTGGTAGCAGTTTGTGGTTCAGAGATTAAAACACCTCAGTATTACAAAACCTACAGTGGAGGAGCCATCAATAAACTAGTTGAAGGAAACACCAAACAAGACCACGTTCGATATATTTCTGGTAACGTTTTGACCGGAGAGAAAATCGAAAAAGATGGTTACCTCAGCTTTTATTCAAATAGCATAACGGTGATTCCTGAAGGAGACCACTCAGAATTCTTAGGCTGGATTATGCCAAAGAAAAATGTGTTGAGTTTCCACAGAGCATGGGGCTTGTTCTCTTTCATGAATGGTAAGAACAAGGAATATGTACTTGATTCGAACACCAATGGTGAAGATAGGGCCTTTGTTCAAACAGGAACTTTTGAAAAAGTAACTCCAATGGATATTTACCCAACATTTTTACTAAAGGCCATTTTATCGGAAGATTTCGATAATGTAGAAGCCCTTGGTATTTATGAGGTAATTGAGGAAGATCTTGCTTTGTGTGAATTTGTTGATGTTTCTAAGCATGACGTTCAGCACATGGTAAGAGAGGGTATAGAATTGATACAAAACGGATAAGGATGAAGTTTTTACACAACCTATTAGAAAAACAAAAACCGATGTTCGAAAAGGGAGGGAAACTTGAAAAGTTCTACTACCTGTTTGAAGCTGGCGAAACGTTTATGTTTTCACCGCCTAGCACTGCCAAAAATAAAGGCGTGCAAGTGAGGGACGCGATTGATTTGAAGAGAATGATGATGACTGTGGTGATTGCCATGATCCCTTGTCTAATCTTCGGAATATTTAATGTGGGATATCAACACCACATTGCTGTTGGAGAGGCAACTACTTTTCTTTCTGTGGATAACCTATTGTTTGGCGCCCGTTGGGTATTGCCAATCGTATTGGTGTCTTACGCTGCAGGAGGTATTATAGAAGCTATTTTTGCGGTAGTAAGAAAGCACCCAATCAACGAAGGCTTTTTGGTAACGGGAATGCTAATACCTTTAATTGTTCCTCCTACCATTCCATTATGGCAAGTTGCTTTGGCAACCGTATTTGGTGTATTAGTAGGGAAAGAGATTTTTGGAGGTACAGGAATGAACATTCTGAACGTTGCAATGACCTCTAGAGCATTCTTATACTTTGCTTACCCATCACAAATCTCTGGTGCGGTTTGGACGCAATTGGCAGACAAAACTCCAGTAGATGCATATACAGGAGCAACAGCACTAGCTGTAGCTTACGATTCTTCAACTGCAGGAGGAAATGTAGTTTCTGCTTTGGGAGATAGCTTTAGTTTTAATAACCTATTTATGGGTATGGTTCCTGGTTCAATAGGCGAAACATCTACTTTGTGGGTGTTGGTTGGAGCAATAATTCTAATTGCTACAGGAGTAGGAAGCTGGAAAATTATTGCAAGTGTATTCGGTGGTGCCTTTATTATGGGAGCTATTTTTAATGCCGCAGGACTTAATCCGTTTATGGATATGCCAGCGCATTATCACTTGGTAATGGGTGGTATAGCCTTTGGAGCTGTGTTTATGGCAACTGACCCAGTGTCGGCAGCCCATACAGAAACAGGGAAATGGATTTACGGTTTACTAATAGGTATGCTTAGTGTGCTGATTAGAGTGGTAAACCCAGCTTATCCAGAAGGTATTATGTTGGCGGTGTTATTAATGAATGTTTTTGCTCCGTTAATTGATTTCTATGTAATTCAAGCAAATAAGAAAAGGAGGTTAGCACGTGCGACAGTCTAATACATACATCATAGTATTCTCTTTAATACTCACAGCAGTATTAGGAGGTTTATTGTCAGGAGTTTCTCAAGGTTTGGGCCCTACACAAAAGAAGGCGCAAGACTTAGATACCAAGAAGCAGATTCTTGGTGCTATACCAGCTGAGAAAGCCAAATTGGGCGATATGACACCAGAGGAAATTCTTGCTCGATATGCAGAAGTGATTAACTCTGAAGTGGCTGATTTCGAAGGCAATTTGGTGACTACCAATGAGAAAGGAGAACCTTTAGTTGCTGAGAATGTAAACATTGAAAAGAATTACAAAAAACCAGCTGAAGAAAGAGTATACCCAGTTTTCAAATATAAAAATGGAAGCGAAGTAGCCTATATTCTGCCTACTTATGGTGCAGGACTTTGGGATGCAATTTGGGGCTTTGTTGCTTTGAACGAAGACCTAGAGACTATTAAAGGAGTAACCTTCTCTCATAAAGGAGAAACTCCAGGGCTAGGAGCTAGAATTACAACTGATGAAATTCAAGAGCGCTACCAAGGCAAATCCATTGTTGAAAACCAAGAATTGGTTTTTGTTACTATGGTGAAAGGTGAAGGAAATCCACCATCAAAATTGGGGCCTACCAAAGTAGATGGGTTGGCTGGTGCTACCCTTACTGCAAATGGTGTAAACGCAATGTTGAGCAATTACCTAGGATATTATCAGGCATACTTTAATAAGCATTCTAAGAATGCCGATGCCATGTCAATGAATAATCAGTAAACAAAGAGGATATGAGTACTGAAACTTTAGAAAAACCAATCGTAAAGAAAGAAGCAATTTTTTCAAAGCGTAGGAAAAAATTTGTAATCGATCCATTGAGTGATGATAACCCAATCACCATTCAGGTTTTGGGTATTTGTTCTGCCTTGGCAGTAACTACTCAAATGAAGCCTACAATGGTAATGGCCATTTCTGTAACAATGGTATTGATTCTCTCTAACTTGGTTATTTCTCTAATGAGAAATATCATCCCTTCAAGGGTAAGGATTATTGTACAGTTGGCTGTTGTAGCAACTTTGGTAACCTTAGTAAACGAAGTGTTGAAAGCATATGCTTTCGATATGTATAAAGAACTTTCTGTATTTATTGGTCTGATCATTACCAACTGTATAGTAATGGGGCGTCTTGAAGCTTTCGCTTTAGGAAATAAGCCTTACGACTCTATGCTTGACGGATTGGGCAGTGGATTAGGATACTCTTGGATTATCCTTACTGTAGCTTTCTTTAGAGAACTTTTGGGGTCAGGCAAAGTATTTGGCTACCCAGTTTTTGAAGCGATTGGCATGGACAATCTTGCAACGAATGGCTTAATGGTAAGTCCAGTAGGTGCTTTTATGGTACTTGGATTTATTATTTGGGTACAAAGAACTAAAACAGGTTACGTAGAACATTAATTAGAGCAATCATGGATTTAATTAACTTAGGTATAAAGTCGATTTTTATAGAGAACATGGTTTTCGCCTATTTCTTGGGTATGTGTTCTTTCTTGGCTGTTTCAAAAAAGGTGTCTACGGCAATGGGTTTAGGTCTGGCAGTAGTATTCGTTTTGGGTATTACCGTACCAATGAACTGGCTATTAGATCAATTCGTATTGAAAGAAGGAGCCTTAACTTGGTTGGGCGATAGCTTTGCTACAATCGATTTATCTTTCTTACGCTTTATCATGTTCATTGCCATTATTGCGGCTATGGTACAGTTGGTAGAAATGATGATCGAGAAATTCTCACCTTCTCTTTACGGTTCATTAGGTATTTTCTTGCCACTAATCGCGGTAAACTGCTCAATTTTGGGTGGAGCGTTATTTATGGCGCAAAGAGATTATACTTTAAGCGAAGCCACTGTTTTTGGTTTTGGTTCAGGAACAGGGTTCTTATTAGCAATTGTGGCTTTGGCTGCAATCAGAGAAAAATTGAAATACTCAAATGTTCCGGATGCCTTGAAAGGATTGGGAATTACAATGTTCATTACTGGTTTAATGGGTATTGCATTTATGAGCTTTATGGGTATCTCGATCTAATCGAAATTGCCTTTTAAAATACAAAGCACACTCTGCAAAGGGTGTGCTTTTTTTGTGCTCAGATTTGAGAGCGGGAATGTATAACCAAACTTGGCAAAATCTCTGAGCTTATTTCCTCCTTCTAATATCTAAAAACTATCTTTGCAGTCTATGAGTAAGAATGAATTCAAAAGACATACTGTAACAGCTGCCTTACCTTATGCCAATGGTCCTGTTCATATTGGGCATTTGGCTGGAGTTTATGTGCCAGCCGATATTTACGCTAGGTATTTAAGGTCGAAAGGAGAGGATGTAGCCTTTATTTGTGGTTCAGATGAACATGGTATGGCCATCACCATGCGAGCACGTAAGGATGGTGTTAATCCACAAGACATCGTAGATAAGTACCACGGAATGATTAAAGATAGCTTTAATCAGCTAGGAATCTCTTTTGATATTTACTCAAGAACCTCTAATCAGATACATCACGAAACTGCTCAAGAGTTTTTCAGAACACTTTATACTGAAGGAAAATTTGAAGAACGAGTAAGTGAACAATATTTCGATGATGAAGCGGAGCAGTTTCTAGCCGACAGATATATTACAGGTACTTGTCCACGTTGCTCACACCCTTCAGCTTATGGCGACCAATGTGAGAACTGCGGAGCTACGCTCAATCCAACGGATTTGATTAACCCAAAGTCTACATTGAGTGGCAATACGCCAGTTATGAAAGAAACAAAGCACTGGTATTTACCTTTGCAGGATTACGAAAAGTGGCTTACAGAATGGATTGTTGAAGGCCATAAAGAAGACTGGAAATCGAATGTTTGGGGGCAATGCAAATCATGGATTGATGGCGGTTTACAGGCCCGTGCCATGACACGCGATTTGGACTGGGGAATTAAAGTACCAGTAGAGGGAGCTGACGGAAAAGTGCTTTACGTTTGGTTCGATGCACCTATAGGCTATATCTCGGCCACCAGAGAGTGGGCTGAGGCCAATGGTAAGGACTGGAAGCCTTACTGGCAATCAGACAATACTAAATTGGTACACTTCATAGGTAAGGACAATATCGTTTTCCATTGCATTATTTTCCCAGCAATATTGAAAGCACATGGCGATTACATTTTGCCAGATAATGTGCCTGCTAACGAATTCTTGAATTTAGAAGGTAATAAGATTTCAACATCAAGAAATTGGGCCGTTTGGTTACATGAATATTTAGAAGAACTTCCAGGTAAGCAAGACGTACTTCGCTATGCGTTGTGTGCCAATGCTCCTGAATCAAAGGATAATGACTTCACTTGGAAGGACTTTCAGGCAAGAAATAACAGTGAGCTGGTTGCCATTTTGGGCAACTTTGTCAATAGAGCAGTAGTGCTAACACACAAATACTTTGAAGGGAAGGTGCCTGAAAGGGGAGAACTCTTTGATATTGACAACGAGACTATTGAGGCACTTAAACAAATGCCAGACAAAATTGGCGCTTCCATAGAGCGTTATCGTTTCCGTGAAGCACAATCAGAAATGATGGAGCTTGCTCGTTTAGGTAACAAGTATTTGGCTGATACAGAGCCTTGGAAACTGATTAAGACAGATGAAACTAGGGTAGCAACCATCTTGAATATAGCCTTGCAAATTGTGGCTAATATTTCAGTTGTAGCCGAGCCGTTTATTCCTTTTACTGCGGAAAAATTGAGAAGCATTTTTGAAATGGATCAACTCAATTGGGCTGCTGCCGGAAACCCAGACTTGATTAAATCAGGTCAGCCTTTAACCCAAGGTGCCCTACTATTTGAAAAAATAGAAGATGACACAATTGCTGCTCAAATTCAAAAATTAGAAAACACCAAGAAACAAAACGAAATGGAAAATAAAGAAATTGAACTAACACCTTTAAAAGAAACCATTGTATTCGATGATTTCATGAAGTTGGATTTAAGGGTAGGAACGATTTTAGAAGCTAAAAAAGTAGCCAAATCGAATAAGCTACTTGAGTTTTTGGTAGATACTGGTGTAGACAAGCGCACTATTTTAAGTGGAATTGCTAAACATTATTCTCCTGAAGAAATGGTTGGAAAGCAGGTGACCATTGTGGCAAACTTAGCTCCAAGACCTATGATGGGTACTGTGTCGGAAGGAATGATTTTAATGGCAGAAGATGCTGAAGGAAACCTAAGACTTATTCAGCCAAATGAAAAAGTAAACCCAGGTTCAACGGTGAGTTAGATTTTTCACTCAGTTGCTCTGGCTTTAGAATTGGATATCACAAATCCTCAATTAGAAAACTAATTGGGGATTTTTGCTTTTATCTGATTATGTTTTGGGAGAGATTAGTGCCAATTAAAACCGATTAAAAACCTCACCCATAAATGGGCAAAGGATTTTTAATCATATGTTTTAGAATGGGCTTTTTAAGCGTAATGGGGAATTACACCTTCTTAACGTTAACGGCATTCATGCCTTTCATTCCGCGCTCAAGTTCAAAAGAAACTTTATCGCCTTCACGAACCTCATCAACAAGTCCGTTTACGTGTACAAAGAATTTTTCTTGTGTTTCTAGCTCTTTAATAAAGCCGTATCCTTTTTGATCATTGAAGAATTCTACGCGGCCAGTTCTTACCGTTTCAACCACATCTTCTCTTTTCGGAACACCAATTTCAATGCTTTTGGCATCAATCTTCTTCTTCTTGATTGTTGGATCTGGCGGAGTGTCGGTGATGTTTCCATCTTCATCCACATAAGCAATCATATTATCCAGTCCACCGCCTTGAGAGTTTTGTTGACGCTCTTCTTTCTTCTGCTGCTTATCCTGACGTTTCTTTAAACGCTTCTTCTCTTTTTCTTTTTTGTTAAATGTTTCTTGTGATTTAGCCATTCAATGTTTTTGTTAAAAATGATGCAATAACTGTTCTACTCAAACAATCAAGGGGGTAAAGAAATACTCATTTAGTAAGTGGCTTGTTCGCAGAAAACCGATGAAAATCAGAAAATCGTACGATTGGGGAATTACTCGAAGGGTATTTACATCATTACGCTCGCACAAAGTTACGATAATTTATAAGAAAATCTGTATTAACAATGGCATTTACACTGAGTTATAGGCCTTGACTGTCCAGAAGGCAGCTTTAATTTACCTAGTAAGTGTTGGTCATATTGCTATCAATACAAATAATGAAGTCAGCCATTAGTTTGTTTTCTTCCAATAGTTTGCCCAAGTCGTCTTGCATTACCGTAGCGATTGTAGCGTATTCCAAATCATTTCTTTCTCTTTTTAGGTACCACAAAATACCTTCGTAATGATTTGAATGGTATGAACCATTATAATGCATAAAGGTGTGGTTGGGTTGGTAGTTCTCTAGAATGAAATGTGCCATGGTAGCATCTTTAGAGGCCTGCGCTTCCACCAATTGCGGTGTACCATGACCAGCCATCATGGCCAGAATGTTTTTGTAAGTAGGTAGTTCGCTATCAAAGGGCATTGGCAGCGGAGCCATCCACGATTTCTCTTCAGCCGAAAGTGTATTAAGTATTTCAAAACCATTTTTGTTTACCATGCTTGCATACCTTCTAGGAATGTTTGTAGCAATAAAAGGAAGTTGTTTCTTCTTCGCCAAATCTACCAAAGGAGCATAATCGGTTTTGTAGTTGGGCCAAAGTCTGGCCAAGGTGTCTAGTGCTTTAGCATCAATATTTCCAGCCAAGTATTCATTCAGTGGTTTCTGATTATCTGCTTCAAACATTTCTGCACCTAAAATCATATCGTTAGAGGCACTTAAATCATTGGTGACCTCGTATTGCATCCAGTGTGCAATGGCGTTGTTGTGAAGCTCTCCAAATAGGATGATGTCTTTCTTGTCCAAAGTCTTCATCATCTTCTTGTAAGAAACCTTTTTGCCCTTAGCGGTATAAATCACATAAGCGGGTTTCTTTTGACCATGACTTAGGAAAGTAACAAGGGTAAAAATTAAAAGGAATAGAGAGCGCTTCATCAGTTTGATCAGATAATTGAGTGTTGAATTTAACCAAAAAATTGAAGGACGGAATACATATTTATATGGAAAAGGCCTTCGGAGAGATGAAGCTTAGGCTATGATTAGTTTGAAACAACTACTTTCTCTTTTACCTCAACATTGATGGAGTCTAAAAGAGCTCTAGAGTCTTTAATAAAGCGTTTCATTTTGTTTTTTGAGTACTCTGTAAGTCCTTTAAAGTCGTTGGCTTCATATTCTTTACAAATCAACACCTCATAGCTTCTTCGCTTTTTGATTAAGGGCTTATTTACCCATGTTAAGTGATAACCATAGTCCGTGATTTGGCTCAGCCCATTTTCTTTCGAAATGGTGATTTCCACCATAGCGCCTCCGTCTCTTTTACGGATACGTTGGTCAGAAAGAAAATTGCCCAAGGAATAGGCGATAAACCGTTCTTTGTTACCATTAGCGGCCTGAATAAACTCCATGGGTTGAATCACATGCGGGTGTGCACCAATGATAATATCAACACCCTGTTCGAATAAGAATTGAGCTGTTTCTCTTTGTGTTTTAGAGGGCGCTGAATCATACTCAATGCCCCAGTGAAGGAAGACTACTAGTTTGTCGATTTTTTTGCTAAAGGCGTCTTCTATATCGCTTTTCATGGCAGTGGTATCCGTGAGGTTAACCAATGCAGGCTTGGGTACTCTTCTTCCATTGGTGCTTTCTGTATAGTTCAATAGTCCAACCTTAATAGAGCCCTTTTCCATGATAATCAGATTTGAGCTGTCTTTGTGGTTTTTGTCTAAGAAAGTGCCCGTATGCCTAACTTCAATGGAGTCTAGCACATTAATGGTGCGCTTAATGCCCTTGAGGTTGTGGTCGCTGGCATGGTTATTTGCCGTAAGAAGAATATCTATTCCGCTTTTTTTAGCCGCTACAGCAAGTTCATCGGGAGAAGAGAATCGAGGATAGCCACTATAAGGTGTGCCTGCCAAAGTAACTTCAAGATTGGCAATAGCAAAATCTGCCTTTTGAATCAATGGGCTCACTTTACTGAACATTCTATCAAAACTATAAGTACCTGTTGTGGTATCTAGCGCAGATTCTATTTGAGCGTAATGCCCCATAATATCACCTATAAAAAGCAGAGAAACCGTCTCGGTAGTATCTGTCTTTTGCGCCATTAACCAAGATGGGCAGAGAAATAAAGTGATAAAAAATAGTGGCTTCATAAGAGTTGAGAGGGGCACTTACATGTTTTCATATATATTAGGGTGCTTTTATTGGGTTTCCTTGTTTGTCAATTTCAAACCAAGAGTCACTTTCTACTCTTAGGTGTTCGTCCATGTCACGATATTCTCTGGCGTTAAAAGTTACTTCAGCTACACCATTTTCGAACCATTTAGCGAAATCATATTGGCAGGGAATTACTATCTCACCTTTTTCATTAGCAAAACCCATTTTCCCATTTCGCTGAACTCTCGTTAATCCTTCACTGAAATAGTCAGGTCCATTATCAAACCATACAAGGTCAAAAAGAATATCTCCATTTCTGTTTACACCAACTGTTCTGCCATAGGTGCTATCATTTGGATGCAGTAAGACATTTGCATAGTGTCTTAAAGTGTCGGTTCCAAAATACGCAAAGTTTCCAAAATGAATTACAGTATCTCCTTCTACATTCAAATAAGCTACACTGGAACCGTATTGAAGATATTCTTCGTTTGTTACGGCATATAAATAGGGGGCATTTGTGTCCGATTTTAGAATATCATGATATTTATAGTTCGTATGTTCTTGCTTTATGGGCTTTCCACAAGACGTAACTAGGAATACTATTGAAAAGTAGAACAGTTTTTCAAAGCTCATAATTGACTGCAATGTTTGTATGTGTAATGTGTTGGTGGCGTATTTATCTCATGTAATTTATTAATAAATTCTTATTTATGCAGTTTGGGAAGTGTTGATTTTTTGCTTTGGAAGATGTGCTCTTGTTTTACTTCCGATTTTGGCGTGGGGACAATGTATTGATGATTATCAAGATATGAGGCATAAAAAAAGCTCCACATTTCTGTGAAGCTTTTTGTTGGTCTACTAGGGCTCGAACCTAGACTCTTCTGGACCAAAACCAGACGTGTTGCCAGTTACACCATAGACCAGCTTTATTTCGGAGTACAAAAGTAGTATTTGCTTTCTATTTTGGAAACGAATTGGAGAAAAAATTTAAGTCTTTTTTACCGTTCAATTTTCCAGAAAGCAATACCTCCGGCTTGTTTACCAAGGTATGCGGTGTCTATCAGGCGGTTAGTTGTTAAATCAATTACATCCACCATGCCCGGATCATCACCAATTCCTTCTACAGAAACAAAGGCAAACTTGCTGTCTGATGAAATGGCTACCCCATGAGTTACTTTTTGGCTGTTATCTAATCTCGCCAATTCCTTTCCAGATTCTAAATCCCAAACTCCCGTTTTGGCTGCCGTTTTATAAGAAACCACCATACGTTTCCCGTCAGGAGAAATATCTATGTTATAAGGCCCTTTATCAGTTTTAAATTTGCGTGTAGTCTTCCATGTATCTGTACTGATTTCTAATACTTCAGCAGCGCCATTTCCGGCTACATAAACCAAGTTTTTTGTAGGGTGTGTACTTACCCAAGTAGGCTTGAAGGCAGAGTGCTTCATGGCTGGCATAACACCCATATCCATTTTAGAGTGATCCATCTGACTGTGGTCCATACCCGCCATGGATTTTTTCTCTTCATCCATTTTAGATTTGCCCATGTCCATTTTGGAGTGGTCCATCATACTATGGTCTTCAGGAGCCATTTTAGAGGCTTCATCCAGATCGAGTGTTTTGGTGATTTTTAAGCTTATGGCGTCTATTTCAAATAATTCACCCGACATCATGGCTACGGAATATTGTTTCAAGCCATCGGAAGTAAGCCTTGAGCCGTGGGGCATTGCACCAGTCGTGATTTGAGTCAATTCGGTCATGCTTTCCACATCAACTACCGAAACCGTGCTTGGCACCATATCGCCATGTAGGTTGAAATTAACACAATAGAGTAAGCCAGTAGCCGCAGAAACCTGCATGGAGGCTGGAAATAAACCAAGAGTGACTGAGCCTACAGCTTTGTCGGTACCAGTTTCATATTTGTAAAGTGTCCCAAACGGATTGCCATGCGCTAAACTGAGGTACCAATATTTACCTTCTGGGCCAACTGTAATTCCGTGAGGCCCCTCGTTTTCAGCAGGCCATATGCCCACAGGAATGTTTTTTATGGTTTCAGCCTTTTTACCATCGAATTTCACCAAAGCCACCTCATCTTCTGATTCGGCCGCTACATATACATAGTAGTTTTGGGCTTGTAGCGCAGTAATGGCAATTAAGGAAAAAACGATTATGAGTGTTTTTTTCATCTTTTACTTAGATTTAAGATGTGTCGGTTAATCAATGCAAACGTGGCACAAAGCTTTATACCACGTTTGCGTTGATGCTTACTTTACTTTAATAGGAGTGTTCTTGGGCTTTTCTGGCTCTAATTTAGCAGACCATAATCCGCTGTTCCAATCAGAGAAGAATACGTGACCTTTGTGAAGTTGAGCACCCCAAGTAAATGGAGCGTTGGCTGTATATCCGTTTGCATCGTTCGGAATGATCCAAGCAATTTCACGGCCTTGTTTTCTCAAATCACCCATTAACTCGCCACTTAGGTCAACTACTCTTACACCTCCGTTATAGAAGGCTACGTAAAGTGTTTCGCCTTCAATCCAATAGTTATGAGAACCAGCGTAAGGTACTTCAAACCTTGCCACCTCTTGTGGGTTTTCTAAATCTGTGAAGTCTACCACGTGTAGGTAACCACCCGCCATGTTTACTCCACCTTTACCAGTGTTTAATCCATAAGGGAATATTTCGTCTCCGCCAATCACATAGAACTTTCCAGTTGAAGGGCTACGGAAAGGGAATGAGGCGTGGTTTGCTTTGTTAGGGTAGGCATAGCTCGCGAACTGCTTTGGATTTTCTGGTGAACCACCAGCAATACCGTTTCCAACATCTACTAGTTGTATACCATCTGCCCAGTTTGAAGAATAAGCAATGCCATCTTCAACCCAAACATCGTGAATAGAATGACCAGGAGTATCTAATTCGAATTTAGAAACTGCACGTGGGTTCTTAGGGTCTTTAATATCAATAATATAGTATTTCTGACCTCCGCTAAGTGCATATAAATAGTCTCCAGAAATGAATACGTTATGCACACCACCAGTCATGTTTTCGTCAAATCTAGAAATGATTTCTACATCTCTTGGGTTAGAAACATCAATAATTACCAATCCATTTTTACGGTCTGAAGCTCCTTCTCGGCTGATAACACAAATTTTACCGTCTTCCGAAATCTTCACATCATTTACGGTTCTGGCATCCACCTGAACAGAATCAATTTTAGAAATATTGCTTGGGTCGGTTACATCCCAGAAATAGGCAGTACCATCGGCACCCCAAGTTCCTGTAACGGCATAATCTCTTCCGTCAATTCCTTCCCAAACCCAAAAATCAGAAGTATGCTTGTCGTTTACAGAACCCTGACCCACCATTTCTATTTTTCTGGTTACTTCTCTTGGTGTGATTTTAAGCGTTTTAGAAGCTGATGCTACTCCGCAAGATGCAGTTACAGTATATCTTCCAGCTTCGTCTGCTACAAAACGACCATCATTTTTAATCAAACCAGAGGCGCTTTGTGAAGTATTGTCCGATACACCGCTGAAAGAGTAGAAGATAGGAGCGTCTTCAACGATTTTTCCATTTTTATCTAGGGCCTTGGCCTTAAAGTGGAATACATCGCCAGTTCTAGCCGTGTTCATTTCTGCTTCCAATTGAATTTTGACAATTGGGTTGCTCACCACATTCACTGTAATGGTATTGGTGATGTTTTCGGCTTTTACGGTAATGGTTGCTTTGCCTGGAATCAATGTATTCACCATTCCGAAATCATCTACTTCGGCAATATTGCCATACATAGAGCTAAATTGTACATCAACATTATCTCTGGTTGCCCCTGATTTGTCGATAACATGATACTTAAGGGCTATTGATGTTCCAGCGTATATTTTCTGTGGGATATCGTCAATTTTAATTGACGCAATTGCTGGATAGTTTACCTTGATTTGGAAGTTTTTTCTTACACCATCTGCTACTGCTACAATATCATAAGTACCTGGCTGAATGGCGTGAGCCATCATGGTTGAATCAATACTTAAGCTTCTTCTAGCTCTTGAAAGTAGGTTGATTGGGTCTTTCAGCTTTTTGCCATTTTCCATGACATAAGCAGTAATTTGTTTCTTCTGTCCAACTTCCATAGTAATGTTAGCTGGCTCAATTACGATTTCTTTCTGTGCAAAAAGAGTGACAGGAAAGAGTAATGCCAATATGTAAAGGGCTTTCTTTAATTTCTTCATAACTCGTTGATGTGGTTGATTAATCTAACAATCTAGTCATAAAGAGAAAGTACTACAATTGTTTTTAGTGATATGGTTGAAATTTTATGTTGACTGATGCCTGAAGGAGAGAGCATAAGCGATTGATTTATAAGGTAAAACCAAATAATATGCTTACTGGCAATCAAGAATAGGCCTTTTAACTAAGGCGAATTCTGTACGGCTTATACCGTTATTTTATTCAAAACTGGTTATGGTTACGGTATGGTAAAAGTTGGCGAACTAAATTTTCTTTAAGTGTTTAATACTGGTGACAAGACTTTGAACAGAATTTTCCGCCCAATTGCCATCTTGTTCTACAAAGAAATATTCTAAGCCTGCGTCTTTGTCATAAGCAAAGAGTTGTTTCCAATCTATTCTTCCAGCACCTACTTCTTTCATGGCCCGGTCTTCGTCCATACTCATGTCTTTTACATGCCAAAGGGGGAATCGTCCCATGTCTTTTTGAATAATCTTGAGAGGGTTTTGGTCTGCATATCGAACCCAATACATGTCGAGCTCCATTTTCACCAGATCGGCATCGGTTTCTTTTAGAAGCACATCGTATGGTATTTGACCGTCAATCTCTTTAAATTCAAAAGCATGATTGTGGTAAGCGAATTTAATCCCCGATTTTTTGCAAATTTCAGCTGACCTATTGAATAGCTCAGAAACTTTTTTGTACTGGTCAATAGTTTGTCTTTCTGCACTGTCAAGGTAAGCACAAACTAAATATTCAGCACCCAATTCTGCTGCGTCATCAACAGCCTTTTGCCAATTATTTACCATTGTGCCTGGTACTGTATGGGCTTGTATTCCAGTGGGCACATGAATGCTTTTTAGTTTGATTTTAGAAGCGTCAATAATTGCTTTGGCTTCTTTTACGGGCATGCCTAAAAGCTTGCCATCAGCAAAGTCAAAGAACTCAGCATAATCATAACCCGCCTTTTTCAGTGTTTTTAAGGTGCCGTCCATATCTTTTTTAATCACATCACGAACAGTATACACTTGAAAGCCAAAGTCTTTGATTTTACCTTCAAAAAATGGCTGGCTAAAAAGTGAACCTGTGGCTAATAAGCCAGCAGAGGTTAAGGCCGACTTCTGCAAAAAATCTCTTCGTTTCATAATTCTTGTATTTGAGCTTATTAAGCTACTAAAATATACTCAGGTGACAAATTATGGTGCACTTTGATATGAATAGAAAAAGCCTGCTTATGGCAGGCTCTCAATTCTTTACTATTTGAATTCAAAACTACTTCAATGCCTCTAGCGCTTTTTCGTAATTCGGTTCGTCTACAATTTCTGGTACTTGTTCTGTATATACCACTTTTCCGTTTTCGTCTAAAACAATTACGGCTCTTGAATGTAGATTCAATAATGGCGGGTCAACGATTTCTAAGCCATAATCTTTACCAAACTGTCCTGTGGCATAATCAGAAGCATTGATTACGTTTTCAATACCTTCTGCACCACAAAATCTGGCCTGAGCAAAAGGAAGGTCACGAGAGATGCACACTACCTTGGTGTTTTTTAATCCTGAAGCTTGTTCGTTGAATTTTCTTACCGAAGTAGCACAAGTGCTTGTATCTACACTTGGGAAGATGTTCAGCACTACTTTCGATCCTTTTAAATCTGAAAGTGTTAGTGTTGATAGATCAGTTTTTGTTAGTGTGAAATTCTTGGCTTGTTCACCAACTTTTGGGAGACTGCCTGATGTATTAATTGAATTGCCTTTAAGTGTAACGGTGCTCATAGTTTTGTTATTTTAGAATAGAACAAGTCTCTACTTTAATTGTTCCTCGAGTTCATATAATCTTTGGCTTTTTCTAAATCTTCCGGTGAATCAATGGAGATTCCCACATGGTCGATTTCAACCATCTTAATTTTTTTACCTGTTTCAAGGTAACGAATACACTCGATTTTTTCTGCATTTTCCAACGGGGTCATCGGAGTGTTTTTGAAAGCGAGAAGTGCAGCTTTTCTAAAGGCGTAAATGCCAATATGTTTAAAATAAGGAATGTCGATCTCTTGGTTCCGAGGATAGGGGATAGGGGAACGTGAAAAGTAAATAGCAAAACTGTTTTGGTCAGTAATCACCTTTACGTGATTAGAGTTTTCAATATTTTCTTTGCCCTTTAACCTTACCATGGGAGAGGCCAAATCTATTTGTTGCTGTATATCACCTTCAAAAACTGAGATCAATTTTTTTAGTGTATCTGTTTGTGTAAAGGGTTCGTCACCTTGAACATTAATTATTATTTCAGCGTCAATATTTTCTGCTGCCTCCGCAATTCTATCACTTCCGCTTTCATGCGTTTCAATGCTCATAATCACTTGACCACCATGGGCTGTAATTTCATCCCTAATAATGGTGCTGTCAGTAACCACATATACTTGATCAAACAAACCTGTACTTAAAGTAGCATGATAGGTGGTCAGAATTACAGATTTACCATGGAGGTTGGCCATTAGTTTTCCTGGGAATCTGGAGGCTTCGTATCGGGCCGGAATCATCGCAACTACTTTCATAAGAAGGTTTTTTTCAAAAATAGATAGAAATGTGGAATCATAAGCTGAATGATCCCGATGTTGTTTATCCCATTTTGGGAATGTGATTTGATGATTGGGAGTAAAACCTTCTGTTTTTAGAGTGAATTATTTTTTAATCGTCTGTTGATCAGCTTGTTATGTTTATGGTTGGTTTTGGCAAGTGGCTTGTAATAGTATGTCTAAAGATTACATAAATAAAGATCTTGTTGGATTGTGAAGTTGATGGTTATTTATCTATTTGGTTGAGGTGTGGCCCGAAGAATACGTCTTCGGGCCACTATTTTTTAAAGTAGCTAGAATTAAAAGTGCATAAAAAAGGAGTGATCTGCATCACTCCTTTCTGTTTTAATAAGATTTTAGATTACTGAACAAGAATACCTCTTTGGGCTAAGACATCTACATCAGGTATCTCAACTCCATAGGCTGTTCTCATAGCGCTTAAAATTAGGTTTGCTATAATGGCGTGCCCACGAGGGTTTGGATGAATACCATCAGTAGAGAACACTCCGTTTGGACTGAAGTCTGGAGCCAAGTTGGTTCCGTTCACTTTTATTCCCAATACACCATCTGCTTCAGCTTTTACTGCAGCAATTGAATCAGGGTCTCCTAAACCTAAGGCCAACTGAGTTACAAGAGCATCATTGAGGCCAAACAGGTCTGCAAATTTAGGTTGAACATCTACAAGTGTAATTACCGTAGCTCCAGCTCCTTCATTAATTTGGGCAACCACACCTTTAATGATTTGGTTAAATGTGGCTCTTGCTGTAACAGTTTTTACAACTTCATTGGCAGAAAGAACATATTTGTCAGCTATAGGTACAGCCAAACCAATTGGAGCAGCTCCAGTACCAATGACTGTTGCAGCTGTTAAAACTGGCAGGTCGCTAGAAGTGGCAGGTCTTGACTGTCTGTATGGCTCTAAGGCTTGTCTTTGTGCAGCCGTTATTTGCTGACTTGCTAGTAAGAAGTCAAAATTTGGACCCAAATCAGCCAAATCTTTGTCGTGCATCAAAATAGGATTCGGCCCAGCAGCATAAGCAATTTTTCTTTTATTGTATTCTGCTTCAGAAATTCCATAAACTGTATTGAATGGAGCTGGTAGTTGGGTTAGGCCGAAAAGAGCTGCATTAACACCCTGTAAAGCTGTATTTAATTGCTCAGCAGTTGCAGCATCTAATGCCGCTACGTTCCATTTTACAGCTCTGAAGTAAGGAAGTAAAACTAATGGAGGTAATGTCATTACTACTCCTTTGGCACCTGTACCTGCTAATTGACTTAATGAACCAGCTAAAGCGTTTTGGAAATTACCTTGAGAGGTAATTGCAGCTTCGTTTACACCACCGCCAACCGCATAACCAAGGGCATCGTTATTTCCTAACCAATAGGTATAGAAAGTAGGACTTGCTGCCAAGGCATCAGATAATACAGTAGAAGTACCTGGGCTACTTGCAAAACGTGCATATAATGGATTAGAACCAGCAAGAGCAGGGTCATTGATGTCCACAATTCTCATACCTGGTACAGCAAAATTGTTAAGTTGAGCCTTGTTACCAGCGTATGCAGTTGGCACTTCGCCTGCCAAAGGTCTTGGTCCCGGAATGCTAAGGTCTAATACATATCTCCCTAAAATGGTATTGTTAGGTCCAATTCCTGAATAACCATTTGGAGAATTGATGTCTGGTTGGTTAAAAGAAGCACCTCCAACTCCCGAAATTTGAAACTGAGTTCCTAGAAAGTTAGCGAATGAATGCACTTGACCATTGGTGTAAAGCGCGCCATCCATATAACCAGCGGTAATAGAGTTACCAATACTTACATATTTGGTCAAAGTAACCGAGCCGTTTGTTCCAGAAGGGTCGGTTACCACTGGTAACGGGTTGTCGGCCTTTCTTTGCTCAACTAAAGTTTCTTCTTCATCGCAAGAGGTCATTAATGCCCCTGATGCTAATAAAGCGAATAAATATAATTTTAAGTTTTTCATTTTCATGTCGATTTATTTGAAGAATTCATCAAACGTGATTTGGAAATAGTAGATACCCCCAAGTGATGGGTTACCAAATGAAGTAGTGTATCTTTCATTCAATAGGTTGCTAGCACCAATTTTGAAAGTAGATTTCCAAGTTGGAACCTTATAGCTTACTTGTGCATCTAGTGTTCCGAATTCAGGAATTACACCCGTTCCGAAAGAAGATTCCCAAAGGAAAGCTTGCTGCCATCTATAGGTAACGTTGAATCCAAGTCTATCTGTAACTTTTCTGTTTGCAAACTTGATATTGTATCTGTATTTCGGAGTGTTGTAACTCGCTGCAAAACCTTGAGCAATAAGGTCGTCTTGCGAAGTCAATTCATTGTAAGCTACGTTACCACCAATTTCATATCCATTACCAATTTGGTAATCCAATTGAAGTGCCCAACCTTGAGACTTTACTTTTCCATCAGCATTTACATCGAAACCATAACGCTGAGTTGGTACAGTACCATCTACAATTTGTTGTCTTTGTCCTGGAGTACCAGCGTCTGGGTTTGGTTGTCTTAAGCCATTAGGTACAGCTTGAGTAAAGTCAATTTCCGCAATAAAGTCTGTATATGTGCTATTATAATAGTAAGCATCTACAAGCAACTTTCCATCTGCAAATAGACCTTTATAGCCTACTTCGAAAGTGTTTACTTTTTCTGTTTTGAATTCATTGTTAACACGATCTTCAATAACAAGAAGGGCTTCATTTCCAGCCTGTCTAGCAGCATTTACACTTTCTGTAGTATATACAGTATTAGTTTTAAAGTTGTAACGATCAACTAATAAATCGTTACTACCAATAAGTCTTCTTGTTACCACATCTAAATCAATGAATTGATCTTGAGTAGTAGGGATTCTAAAACCTCGTTGGAATGAACCACGAATGTTATGATTGTCGGCAATGGTACCAACCGCTGAGAATCTAGGTGAGAATTGACCTTTGAAGTACTCATTCTTGTCGTAACGAACTGAACCTTGGAATGTTAGATTGTCGTTGGCTACACTTTTAGATGCTTGCAAGAAAGCTCCATACTCATTGAAGCCAATCTCTGAGCCATCATTTTCTAAAGCGAAAAGAGTTCCTTCAGAGTAAAGTGCATACCTTCTAAAGTTGGCACCTACGATAACATCAGCAAAATCAATTCTTTCACTCAAATTCCAATTTCCTTCCATGTGGTATAGGTCTGTTTTGTCAAGGAATTTTGCACCTCCTTGAGAAATAGGAATAGCTCTGTTACTCTCTACAAGTGCGTCAAATGCTGCTGAACCTGGCTGAGGTTGTGCTGCATCTGCAGAAACTCTTGCCGAAGCATGCGCTTGCTCTATGCTAGCTCCTGCCAGTCTTGCACCAGCAAATGCTGATAGATATGGAGAAAGGTAAGTTTGTTGGTTAATCAAAGAGGCTAAAGTGTTAGCTGCGTAAGTATCACCAGAGTTTTCTTGAGTAGTATAACCTCTTAGATAGAACTCAGATCCTTTCAATTCTAGCTTCGCAGTTGTAATGCTGAAGTTGTCTAATACGAAACGGTCGTTAGCTGTATATACTGTGCTACCCGATCCATAATTAAACTGGCCTAATAATTCTAGGTTATCATTTAATCTGTAATGAAGGGCTCCACCGATTTTTACACTTTCTGTGGTATTATCTACAAAAGACGCCTCGCTGAAACCAGTAGGAGTGAAGTAACCTGACATGTCATCTGGGTAAAGCGATCTTGTTGCTGCAACGGAAGCATTTCCTTGAGCAATCGCTATATCTGCAATTCTTCCTACTGTAATTCCGAAATCACCATAAGTGTTTACACCATCATAAAAACGATTATTACCTCTTTCAGTAGCACCTCTTTCAACTACACCTGGAGGGGCACCAGTGGCTAAGCCTTGGTCTCTGGTATCAACACCTCTAAAATCATTAGCACGTAAATATGATGCAGTTACTTTAAAGGCTAATTTATTATCAAATGCTTTAGCGTAACGAAATCCATAATCTTGATACAAGGATAAGTTATCGTCTCTTTCATCTACATGGTTTACGCCAGTTTTAGCATAAACACTTAGTCCTTGATATTCGAAAGGGTTTTTAGAGGTAAGTAGAAGGATACCATTAATGGCGTTTGGCCCGTAAAGTGCAGAAGATGCACCAGGCTGTAATTCGGCAGACTCTAAATCTAGGTCGTTAATACCTACAATGTTTCCAACCGCAAAGTTGAGGCCAGGTGCTTGGTTGTCAATACCGTCAATCAGTTGTACAAATCGAGTGTTACCATTTGCACCAAACCCTCGTGTGTTAATGGATTTAAATGTGATACTCTGAGTACTGAAGTCTACCCCCTTTAATGTGGCCAAGCCTTCATAAAATGAGGCAGCAGCGGTGTTTCTAATGTCTAGGATGTCTAGTTTTTCAATTGAAACGGGTGATCTTAAGATACTTTCTTCTACTCTTGAAGCAGATACTACCACATCTTGTCCGAATATAACTTGCTCTTCCATTTTAATCTCAAGCCCAGTTACATTGGCTTCAGTAATGGATATTTCTTGAGGGGTATAACCCACATAAGAAAAAATAAGTGTTAAAGGCGCTGATTGGTTTACCGTAAGACTAAAGTCTCCTTTGGCGTTTGTAATCGTTCCTATTACCTTGTCTTTTACCCTAATGTTTACACCGGGTAGGCTTTCACCAGAAGCGGCATCTGCCACTCGGCCTGAGATTGAAACTTGTGATTGACCATAAACTGCAACGGTCTGCATGATCAAAAATACAAGCGCCAGTCCCTTCAAAATTCTCTTCATCTTCATCATCTTATTCTGAGTTTGGAAACAAATTAAGTTTGGCTTGTTAGTATAAATACGGTGCGAATCGCATCGTCTATCTCAAAAATACAATGTTTTGTAAGTTTAAAAAGGGTTTACGGGAAAAAATATTCGTCATGCATACTAAATTCAGTAACCCTCTGCACCATTGATAGACAGTTTTAATTATTGTTGGCTGCCTTTTTTAGCTTCTTCTTCAAGGTGCTTTACCAGCTTATCGCATAGGCGGTTCATTGCGGTAGACATGAATTCATCACCTGTTGAGTTAAGTATGCTTTGGGCTAAACCACCAAGGCAGTCAACATAGAATCTTTTCATCTCATCAATAGGCATTTCCTTGTTCCAGAGGTCTATTCTCAAGGTGTTTTGAGTATTATGGTCCCAAATGTTTAGGCTTACCGATTTGGTTTCTTCTTCTCCATCACCTTCCTTTTCGGTGGCATCCCAGTATATTTTTTCAGGAATGTTCTCACTATCTAATACTACCCTAAGTTTAATTTCTGATTCCTTCATGTGCGTGTTTTTTTGTCAAAGATATACCTTGACGGATTAGAATGAATTTAATTTTGATTTGAGGTATTTTAATTATGTGATTCTGTCTTGATTTTCACGTAAACGTCTTTCTTACGTTTATCTTGAATTTTGATATTTATCACAAGTTAATCAGTACGCGATATCGCTAATTTGACGATGTTACCCATCGATTATACTTACATAATGATTATTAAAGTTTGCTAAAGCTATAGCCGTAGTTGAATACCAATATTGATTTAGTTTTCAATCGTTGTATTGTGTCATCGTTTTTGAAATTCCAATGGTACAGAATGAGTATATCATTTCGATGGCCTTGTCCATGGCAAACGGAAGTTCTTCGAATTCGTTTTTACTGAACGGGCTTAATACATAGTCTACTTGTCTTCCTTTTGAGAAATCATCTCCGATACCAAACTTGAGTCGAGGGTAGTTTTGCCCTCCGCATAATTCTTCAATGTTCTTTAGGCCATTGTGCCCAGCGCTTGATCCTTTCGCTCTCATTCTGAGTTTAGCAAATGGAATGGCCAGATCATCTACTATAACAAGAACATTCTCAACGGGTATTTTTAACTCTTGCATCCAGAATTTTACCGCCTTGCCACTCAAGTTCATATAAGTGGTGGGTTTTATCATGTGGACTGCTCTGCCCTTGTATTTAAATTCAGAGTGATAAGCGAGTCGATTAATTTCAAATGAAACGCCTTTGGCATCGGCTAACCTATCTAATGTTAGAAAGCCGATATTATGCCTTGTTAGCTCATATTCAGGCCCAATGTTTCCAAGTCCAACAATGAGATACTTCATCTTAATGCTTTTTAATTTGTATGTATTTTTAATACCTACGCAAATAAAAAAATCCCGCCTTTAAAAGGCAGGATTTTCATGTTTTCAAATAAGAATTTTTTATTCAGCAGATTCAGTTGCTTCAGAAGCACCTTCTTCACCGTTTTCTTCTTCCTCTTCCTCGTCAGTTAATCCAGCGCCTCTTAGTGCTCTTGGAATTGCTACAGAAGCGATAGTTACTAATGGGCTGTTTTGGATTTCAAAACCTTCAGTAGTTAATGCACCAACTTTTGTTGATTTACCCAATTTCAATTTAGAAATGTCTACTGAGATAGAATCTGGCATGTCTTTAGGTAATGCCTTTACAACTAATTTTGGTTTCTTAATTACCAAGCTACCACCGTTGATTACACCAGGAGCTGTTCCTTCCATTTTTACTGGAATTTCCATTTTGATGTATTTTCCTTTGAATAACTGTAAGAAGTCAACATGCAAAAGCATGTCGCTTACTGGGTGGTATTGTGAATCTTGAACGATAGCTTCAAAAATTTCTCCTTCTACGTTCAAGGTTACGAAACATGGCTCTGGAGTATACAATACGTCACGGAACTGAATAGCAGGGGCATAAAAATGCACCTGAGCATCACCACCATAAAGTACGCATGGAACTTGACCTTCGTTTCTAAGCCTTTTTGACTCAGTCTTACCGAGATTTGCTCTTTTAAACCCTATAATCTCTACTTTTCTCATAATATATAATTGTTAAATAAATAGCTCGCTAATAGACCCATCCTGGGTAACACTCTTAATTGCTTTTGCAAAAAGCTCTGCCACTGTGAGTACTTTAATTTTGTCTGACTCTTGTCTTAAAGGAATGGTGTCTGTTACTACCAATTCTTCTAAAACAGAGTTATTAATATTATCATATGCCTTGCCAGATAATACTGGGTGAGTACAGAATGCTCTTACTGAAAGCGCGCCTTCTTCTAAAATGATTTTGGCCGCTTTACAAATAGTACCTGCAGTATCTACAAGGTCATCTACTAAAATCACGTTTTTGCCTTCTACGTTGCCAATAATTCTCATTTCGGCTACTTCGTTGGCTTTGGTGCGGTGCTTATCGATTACCACCATTTCAGCATTGAAATGCTGCGCGAAAGCTCTTGTTCTTTTTACACCCCCAACATCTGGTGAAGCAAAAAGAAGATTGTCTAAGTTCAGTTTTCTAATGTAAGGAACGAATACAGCCGCTCCATCTAAATGATCAACTGGAATGTCGAAAAAGCCTTGAATTTGTCCTGCGTGTAAATCGCAAGTCATAATTCTGTCGGCACCAGCTGCAGTAAGAATATTGGCTACTAACTTAGCACCAATTGCAACTCTTGGCTTGTCTTTTCTGTCCTGACGAGCATAACCGAAATATGGAATTACAGCAATTGCTTTATAAGCGCTTGCTCTCTTTGCCGCATCAATCATTAAGCAAAGCTCAAATAGATTGTCAGAAGGTGGAATGGTAGATTGAATTAAAAACACTCTATTGCCTCTTACTGACTCTGTGTAGTAGGGGGCAATTTCTCCATCACTGAACTTTTGAATCTCTACAGATCCCAATGATTTACCGTAGAATTCGGCAATCATCTTTCCAAGATAAGCTGACTCAGTTCCGGCAAATAGTTGGTTGTCCATGATCTTAGGCTTTTGGGCTTTGAAAATTGAACCGCAAAAGTAAAAAGATTTATGTTAAAAACAGTGATTCAGGGCCACATGATTTTTTATTTCTCTCAAACTTACAAAATGCTTCTTTGAGTAGAAGAGAACAAGCCTTGGTTTTTGTAACTGTTTGTGTTTCGGTGAATTAAGATAAAAAAAATCGCCTCGCGTTTTATCCAGTGCACCCGAAATCAAATTGAAGTCTTTTGGTAAGGCTTTAAGGTTGATGAACTTGAAGAAAATTTTAGAATCGGTCTGTACAAAAAAGGCCATACTTCCGTACGGCCCTTGAGTATATTTTTAAGAAGTTTGGTCAATTAAGCCAAAGTACCTTCTAATTTCGAAGTTAAAGTTCCTTTAGGTACAGCACCTACAACACCGTCTACTTGCTTACCATCTTTGAAGTAAAGAAGTGCTGGGATTGAACGGATACCATATTTCATAGAAATGTTAGGGTTCGCGTCCACATCTACCTTACCAACTACTGCTTTTCCTTCGTATTCACCTGCGATTTCTTCAACAACCGGACCTACCATTCTACAAGGGCCACACCATGCTGCCCAAAAATCTACCAATACTGGTTTGTCTGATTTTAATACTAACTCATCAAAGTTAGCGTCTGTAATTTCAATTGCTTTTGCCATTATATATTTATTAAGTTCCTTATTTCGATTGTTGCAGGTTGACAACAAAACTAACTAAAAAGTTCAAATTGATAGCCAAAACCATTTCAACTCTTCATTGTCATTCTAAATAGTGTATTGACTGAGTTTATTTCATCCGTTAATTTGTAATCAACTGAGCTGAGTTCGCGTGCTTTTTAAGTGTTCGGATTAAGTTACTATTCGGGTCTACTTTTACATTTCTACTTAAAAGTTCAACGCTTAGATTCTCAGATTTTTCTACCAATTGAATTCTAAGTTCTGTATTTCCTTCATGCTCTTTTGTCAATTTCATGATTGTGTCAATCAGCTCTTGATCCACGTCTCTGGCATTAATACTCACCTTAATTCCTTTTGCTCTTTTCTCTCTTAACTCACTTAAAAGAGAAATTGCAGCTACCTGTAATTCCCAATCTTCGGGAGTAGGGGTAATGTGTGGATTGTCTCTGATTTCATTCTTCTTTCGCCAATTCAATTCTACCCTTCCTGTAATAAACAGAAATTCGCCCGGCCTTAAATACTGCGCATGGTTCATGTATTTTTCACCCATCAAGAAGAGTTCAACTGAGCTGTTGTAATCTTCAATGCTAAGAATAGCGAAGGGTTTTCCGTTCTTCGTTTGGCCATTTCTAACTCCACTGACAATGCCACCAATTGAAATATCTTGGTTAGGAAATCTCTTGATGTCGCCCACAGGTTTACAGAAGCTTTCTAGCTCTACTTCAAATTGGTTCAGTGGATGGCCTGAAATGTAGAAACCTACTACATCTTTTTCAATTTTGAGTTTTTCCATTTCGCTGAAAGGCTCGCAAACTGCTACACTAGGTAGAGGTGTGGCCACATTACTATCTCCACCAAATAGCGACACCTGCGCTGCATCTTTTTCAGCTTGTTTGGCATTGGCGTAGCGAATTACCTTTTCTAGAAGCGTTTGCTCATTTTCAGGCGCGTATAAATACTGTCGTCTGTGGTAATCTTTAAAACAATCGAAACCACCAGCCATGGCCAGCGATTCACAGTTCTTTTTATTTACCGCTCTTAGGTTTACTCTTTCGGCAAATTCGAAAATGTTAGAATAGGGACCGTTCTCTTTTCTTTCAGTAATAATCGACTCTATGGCAGCTTCACCAACGCCTTTTATGGCTCCCATTCCAAAGCGGATTTCTCCTTTGGCGTTTACCGTAAACTTGTAGTTCGATTCGTTGACATCTGGCCCCAAAACAGGAATACCCATGCGCTGGCATTCTTCCATAAAGAAAGTCACCTGCTTAATGTCGTTCATGTTGTTGCTGAGTACGGAAGCCATGTATTCAGCGGGGTAGTGCGCTTTTAAATAGGCCGTTTGAAAAGCCACATAAGCGTAACAGGTAGAGTGTGATTTGTTAAAGGCGTAAGAAGCAAAGGCTTCCCAGTCTTTCCAGATTTTCTCTAGTTTATCGGCTGCATGGCCCTTTTCAACCGCCTGACCAACGAACTTAGGCTTCAGCTGATCAAGCAACTGTCTGTTTTTCTTACCCATGGCCTTACGCAAAACATCGGCCTCACCTTTGGTGAAGCCTGCCAGCTTCTGCGAAAGCAACATCACTTGCTCCTGATAAACCGTAATACCATAAGTTTCCTCAAGGTATTCCTTCATGTCTTCCAAATCGTAGGTGATTTCTTCGTCACCGTGTTTTCTTCGAACGAAAGAAGGAATGTATTCCAACGGCCCTGGTCGGTACAGGGCGTTCATGGCAATTAAATCGGCAAAAGCAGTAGGCTTGAGATCACGCAAGTACTTCTGCATTCCGTTGGATTCGTATTGGAAAATACCAACCGTTTCACCGCGCTGGAAAAGCCCGTAAGTAAGCTGATCGTCCAGAGGAAAGTCATCTGGAATTAGATCAATATAGTGGCGCTCCTTTACGTTCTTTACCGCATCCTTAATAAGGGTGAGGGTTTTTAGACCCAAGAAGTCCATTTTGAGCAAGCCCGCATTTTCTACCACGGCATTATCGAACTGTGTACACCACATGTTTGAATCTTTGGCTACTGCCACTGGTGCAAAATTGGTAATGTCGTCTGGCGTAATAATTACTCCGCAAGCGTGAATTCCGGTGTTTCTAACCGAGCCTTCAAGAATTCGAGCTTGGTTTAAAACCCTAGCCAGTTCGTCATTTCCATGTGAAATCTTAATCAGTTCTTGGGCCAGCGCTACCTGATCTCCTTTCAGTTTATCCTTTAATTCTTTTTCACTAAAGGCGAATAGCTTGGCTAAAGAAGTGTCGGGAACCAGCTTGGCAATCCTGTCGGCATCGGGCAAGGGGAGTTCCATTACCCTTGCTGTATCTCGAATGGAAGATTTGGCCGCCATACTACCGTAGGTAATGATTTGGGCTACCTGATTTTTGCCGTATTTATTGATTACATAGTCAATTACTTTTTGGCGCCCTTCATCATCAAAATCAATATCAATATCGGGAAGTGAAACCCTGTCTGGGTTAAGGAAACGCTCAAAAAGGAGATCGTACTTAATAGGATCGACATTCGTAATTCCTATACAATAGGCCACTGCCGAACCTGCTGCCGAACCCCTTCCTGGCCCAACGGAAACGTCCATCTCCTTGGCCTTGTTAGTGAAATCTTGAACAATAAGAAAGTAACCAGGGTAGCCTGTATTGGCAATGGTTTCTAGCTCAAAATCTAGTCGCTCCTTAATTTCTTCGGTGATCTCACCATAGCGCTTTTTGGCACCTTCATATGTGAGGTGGCGCAAAAAGGCGTTTTCCCCACGTTTCCCACCATCGGCATCGTCTTCCTTTGAAATAAACTCTTCAGGAATATCGAATTTAGGCAGAAGTACATCGCGCTCTAGCTTGTAAGATTCTATTTTCTCAACAATTTCGTTGGTGTTCGAAATGGCCTTGGGCAAATCTGTGAAGAGCTTTTTCATCTCTTCAGGCGACTTGATGTAGAATTCATCGTTCGGGAAACCGTATCTAAACTCTCTTCCGCGTTTTCCTATATATTTTTTAGGCTTACTTACCGATTCAGCATCTTTAACACAAAGCAAAATATCGTGTGCTACGGCCTGCTCTTTCTTAGTGTAGTAAGTATTGTTGGTAGCGATATATTTAACATTGTGTTTCTCACAGAACTGAAGTAAAATTTGATTTACGTGGTCTTCTTCTGGAATACCATGTCGGTTGATTTCAGCATAGAAATCATCGCCAAACTGTTCTTTCCACCATACAAAAGCTTCTTCTGCTTGGGTTTCGCCTACATTCAGAATGAGGTAGGGCACTTCGCCCCAAAGCCCACCTGTAGTAGCGATCAAATCACCTTTATACTTTACTAAATCGTCTTTGTCAATTCTTGGTAGGTAGTAAAATCCTTCGGTATAGGCGATGGAGGCCAGCTTAACTAGGTTGTGGTAACCTTTTTTATTTTTGGCCAACAGTACGCTTTGGTTACCGTTGTCTTGCAGTTTTTTATTACTTCTATCGGTACAGATGTTAAACTCGCAGCCTACAATTGGAGTGATTCCTGCCGACAGGGCTGCTTTTACAAAAGTAAATGCGCCCATCATGTTTCCATGATCCGTCATTGCTATGGCCGGCATTCCCATTTCCTTGGCGGTATTTACCATGGCGGTGAGTTCGGAAGTGGCCTGCAAAATGGAAAACTGTGAATGACAGTGTAAATGTGAGAAAGGGACTTCCTTTAAATCGGAAAGGGTTTCTTTGTCGATTTTGCCAATACCACCTGTACTTTCTTGCTCATCTGTTTTTGCAAAATTGGCTGCATCAAGTTCTGGGGCTTCATATTTAATTTCCGATAAACGAATGCCTTCTAAGGGAGGAACTACGCTGTGTTCCAGTAAACCGAAGAAGCAGCGGGCAGTTGCATCAACATCATATGCTGCATCGTGGGCATCGTCAAAGCCTTTCCCGAAGAGTTTAAAGTGTAGTTCTGTAAGGGTAGGCCATTTAAATTTTCCGCCTTTTCCGCCCGGAATAGCACAGAAGTCGGTAGCTACATTTTTGGTGTCGATGTTTTCTACACCTTCGAGCTTATTACCTTGTTCGGTACGTAAATATTCCGCCCCAACAATATTTAAATCAAACTCTATGTTATGACCAACCGCAATTTTGGTTTTGTTGAGGTCTTCTGTGAAAGCTTTTAGAACCTCATTAAGGTCGTGACCTTCTTCCAATGCCCTTTCGGTAGAAATGCCATGAATTTGCTGAGAGTTATAAGGAATGGTGAAACCATCGGGCTTTACAATGAAATTTTGAGCCGAAATCAGTTTTCCGTAACCATCGTGCAGCTGCCATGCGAGCTGAACCAATCGTGGCCAGTTCTCTAAATCACTTACCGGAGCGTTATAGTTTTTAGGTAAACCAGTGGTTTCGGTATCAAATATCAGGTACATAGGCTGTTAGTCGGAATGACGATTTTTCGATCGGAAATAATAGACTAAAGTACGGAAAATGATGGAAAGGTGGAGGGCTATTTGAAAAGTCTTGGACGGCTCTTTCTGAAAAACAGAAGGGAATTTTTGAAACCGCAAAGCCATTGCGGAGTATTGATTATTTTTCCTGTTGAAGCTTATCAGAGCTAAAACGCCCGGTTTCTTTCCCTGAGGCACGAAGGGTCTAGAAACTATAATATTGAACGTGGGGCTTTCTGCTCTGTACTAGTCGTTGCGTTTCGCTGCGACTCTCTAAATCACCCAATATAAAAGGCTTATTTCAATAACTCCCTTTTGAGTTTTATGAAATTTAAACCGTTGAAAGGGTATTTCATACTTTATACTTAACGGTTCAAACCTCCGTGCTTGGTCTCAGGGAGACGCTAAAGTGGGTGCCGTAAGAGTCTGTCTGTTCGGAGAAGCGGTGTTAGGGGATGAACAGATTCTCGCGGTCGGTTATTTCTCTATCGCGAAATACTCTCCTTCAGAATGACGGTGAGCGAGAGGGCTGAGGTTACGCACAACTGATTCCTGATTCCCGATTTCTAATTTCTGATAACCAATAACTCTTAACTAATCCCTAACTCCCTTAAACCAATAAATCCCCACTCATTTCAAATATTCTAAGCTTAACAAATTTGGAGGCATAATGCTTTGGTTTTAGTGGTATATTCAGCCAAACCTTAATAACAAAAGATGAAGAGATCACTTAAAATACTATTCGCTTTGCTATTTCTGGCGTGCTTTTCTTTGAGTGCACAGAAAATTCCCCACCCAAGGGAAACCTTTGGTCATGAAGTAGGTGCCGACTATAAACTGGCCGACTATGACCAAATGTTGGAATACTACGACAAACTAGCTGCTTCTACTGATCGTGTTCAAATGATCGAGATTGGAAAGTCCGTAATGGGGCGTCCGATGAAGCTTGTGTTTATTTCAAATGAAGAAAACATGAAGCAACTGGAGCGATGGAGAGAAATAAGTGAGAAACTTTCTAGAGCCGAAATTACAGAAGCTGAAGCCAGAAGATTATCGAAGGATGGAAAAGCCATTGTTTGGTTTGATGGTGGAATGCACGCTACAGAAAGAGCGCATGCGCAAATGACCTCTGAATTAATGTGGAGAATTGCTTCTGAGGAGTCGGAAGAAATGCAAAAAATTAGAGACAATGTAATTACCCTAGTAGTGCCTGTAATCAACCCTGACGGTGTTGATATTGTGGTAGACTGGTATAGAAAAACTTTGGGAACACCTTATGAGAGTTCTGGTCCTCCAATCCTTTATCAAAAATATGTAGGTCACGATAACAACCGCGACTGGTTTATGAACAATATGCCTGAAACTAAGGCAGTAACCACAGTGCTTTATAACCAGTGGTATCCGCAAATTGTGCATAACCATCACCAAACAGCCCCAAGAGGAGCAATGATTTTTATTCCTCCTTTCCGTAGCCCAGTAAACCAGAAAATTCACCCTGGAATTACTACAGGGGTTAACTTGGTAGGTACAGCCATGGCGAATCGTTTTGCCATGAAGAAAATGCCAGGTGCAATTGCACATACTTCATTTAGTATGTTCTGGAATGGCGGTATGAGAACAACTCCTTATTACCATAACCAAATTGGTATTTTAACGGAAACTGCTCAGCCAACACCAACACCAACGGAATACCCTGTAGACAGAATGCCATCAGTAGTAGGAGGCAAGCCAGCCAATGCTACTGAGATTTTCTACCCTTATCCTTATAAAGGTGGAACGATGACTTTCAGAATGGCGGTAGACTATATGCTTGAGTCATCAATGGCGGTGCTTGATTTGGCTGCTGACAAAAAGGATGAATTCCTTTGGAATATTTATAGCATGGGTCGCGATGCGATTGAAGATAAGGAAGGTGCTTTTGCTTATGTAATTCCTAAAGATCAGTGGAACCCAAGTGAAGCGATGAACCTTACTAACATTTTAATGCAAGGTGGTTTAGAGGCGAAAATGGCAACAAGTGCATTTAGCGTAGATGGAAAAAACTACGAAGCTGGTTCTGTGATTTTCTACGGTGCGCAGTCTTTCCGTCCTTATTTGGCCGACTTAATGGAGAAACAAGTGTATCCAGATCAATTCCAATACCCTGGTGGACCGCCAATGCCACCTTATGATTTAGCCGGATGGACGCTGCCTATGCAAATGGGGGTAACTGTAGATCGTATTACAGAGAACTTTAATGCTTCTACTTCTGATATTACCGAAAAACTTAAGCCAGTGGCTGGTGCTGTTTCGGGCAATGGAAAATACGGTTATGCATTCTCTAACAAAGATAACCTGAGCGCAAAGGCCATTAACCGTTTACAAAAAGCAGGGTATACGGTAAGTATTCTTAAAGAAGCAACAGACGGCATGGAAGCTGGTTCTGTTTTGGTGCGAAGCAAAAGAGGCTTGGATGATAAGGTAAAGGAGATTAGTACCGAGATGGGGCTTAACTTCAATGGTATTGACAAAAAGCCAAGTGTAGAAACTGCTGAATTGAACAAAGTTAAAATTGGTATTTACAAATCTTGGCAAGCCAATATGGATGAAGGCTGGAGCCGTTGGATGTTCGAACAATTTGAATTCGATTTAGACACCCTTCATAATGCTGAAATCAAAAATGCTGACTTGTCTCAGTACAGCGCTATTATTATGCCTTCTCAGAGTCCTCGTGGAATTAAAGATGGATCGAACAGAATGCCTGAGAACCTTCGTGGAGGTATTGGCGAAGAAGGTGTAGCCAAATTAGATGCTTATGCTAAAAATGGTGGTGCAATTATATTCTTTGACGATGCTAGTAATTTTGCCATTGAGGAATTTAAATTACCAGTAACCAATGTATTGAAAGAACTTAAATCTTCTGAATTCTTTATTCCAGGTTCATTAATCCGTACCGACATCATGACTGATCATCCGCTTGCCTTCGGTATGCAACCACAGGTGGCCGCCTCATTTGATAATGGGCGAGCGTTTAAGGTGAATGCTGGTGCCGAAGGAATTGAGGAGGTAGCACGCTATGCTTCTAAGGATTTACTTATGAGTGGCTGGGCAATGGGAGAAGATAAGTACTTGGCGAATACATCAGCCATGCTCAATGTGAACTATGGTAATGGTGATTTGGTATTGTTCGGTTTTGGTCCGCAATTCCGTGGTCAGCCTAGAGGAACTTATAAATTGATTTTCAACTCTATTTATATGGGTGCTGAAAAGAAGTCGATCAAAATGAATAAAAAGTAAAGAGATCAAAACTCATCTAAAAGCCCTGCCGTTTTTTGAAATGGCAGGGCTTTTTTTATGTCCTTTTCCTCTTAAGATTTTGAGCTAAAAATTGGACAGATATAAACTAAAGATAATTGAATGCACACTGTTTTTCATCCTGAGTGAAACGAAGGAACTAAAAACAGCATCATGCAAATCAAGACAATTAGATCCTTCCTCCGAAGCCTCGGAGCCAGGAAAGGAAAATAAGCCTCTTTATGTTAAATAATCATCATCATTAATTTGGTTTAGGCCATGGTCTTAAGGGCAAAAAAATAACCCCTCAATTACGAGCGGTTTCAGTTCCTATTTTAAAGACTTAGGTTGTCGTCATTGTGCTACTGTGCATCCCATTTTATAGCGACTTGGGGTTGTCATTTGTGTACTTAAACAGATTTGGGAGTTAAAAGTTTCCTTTAACCTTAGATTTTTGAAAATAAAAAAGGGTTGAACGTCAGTCCAACCCTTCTCTTCAATATTATATAATGTGCTTAACCGATTTTCTCGATCAAGTCAGCAGCTCTATTAGAGTAGCCCGCCTCGTTATCGTACCAACCTACCACTTTAACAAGTGTTCCTTGCGCTGAAGTAAGCTGAGAATCGAAAATGTTTGAGTGAGGGTTTCCAACGATATCGATAGAAACGATCGGATCTTCTGTGTACTCAAGAATGCCTTTCATTGGGCCTTCAGCCGCAGCTTTCATTGCAGCGTTTACTTCTTCTTTAGTCACTTCTCTTTTCAATACCACAGTAAGATCAGTTAAAGAACCATCAGGAATTGGAACACGTAAAGCGATACCGTCTAATTTTCCTTTTAGGTGAGGTAACACCAAACCCACTGCTTTTGCGGCTCCGGTAGAGGTAGGGATGATAGAAACCGCGCCAGCTCTTGCTCTTCTCAAATCAGAGTGAGGTGCATCTTGAATACGTTGGTCAGAAGTGTAAGCGTGTACAGTTGAAATATAACCGTGTACAATTCCGAAATTATCATCTAAAACTTTGGCCATAGGAGCCAAGCAGTTAGTAGTACATGATGCGTTTGAAAGAATAGTTTCTTCGCCAGTCATGCTGTCTTCGTTAACACCCAAAACAACGGTTGGGATGTTACCTTTTGCAGGAGCAGAGATAACTACTTTTCTAGCACCAGCCTTTAAGTGTCCACCAGCACCTTCTTCATCCACAAATCTACCAGTAGACTCAAGAACAACATCAACACCTAGTTCACCCCAAGGAAGGTTAGCAGGTTCTCTTTCAGCATAGATTTTGATTTCTTTGCCATTTACTACAATACCATCTTTAGTAGAAGTTACAGTTCCATCGAATCTTCCATGAACTGAATCGTACTTTAAAAGGTGGGCTAAAGTTGCGGTGTCAGTTAAGTCATTGATCGCTACAACTTCGATGTTTTCTTTGGCCAACAATACTTTGAAAGTCAATCTTCCGATCCTTCCGAAGCCGTTGATCGCTACTTTGGTTTTAGACATATCTAGAAAGTTAATTTATGTGATTCTAAAAAGTGGTGCAAAGGTAACTAAGCCTTCTGCTATATCCAATACAATCGAATGAAGTTGCGCATAGTTCCATCAAAATGGTTGAATTTTTTTGAAGAAAATATTTTTGCAATTAAAATGGACTACTATATTTGCACCACGAAAAAAATGGTCCGTTCGTCCCTGCCTGCGGCAGGCAGGTAGGGGTTAGGATTTTCAGAAAAAAAATTAAATGTTCTTTGTATACGTTTTGGTTTCGGAAGCTGATTCTTCTACTTATGTAGGGTTTACTTCAAATTTGGATGAAAGGCTTAAGGCTCACAATTCAGGTAAAACAAAATCAATTAAACATAAGCTTCCTATGAAGCTGGTTTACTTTGAAGAGTTTGAAACTAAGGAGTTGGCTATTCAAAGAGAACAAGAATTAAAAAGAAACAGGTTTGCTAAAGAGCAGCTGTTTAAGAAAATATTTTAACATGGTCCGTTCGTCTAGGGGTTAGGACACTGGGTTTTCATCTCAGCAACAGGGGTTCGATTCCCCTACGGACTACTTTCAAAAGCTCAGCAATATTGCTGAGCTTTTTTGTTTTAATGATTTTAAAGTATGGAGGAACCCACCACGCAAGCTGGCCCAATTCTAAACTCTTTCACTGGTAGAGTTTTTAACGAATCGTCCTCCTACGGACTACTTTCAAAAGCTCAGCATATTGCTTGGCTTTTTTTATGCTCTTTTCTTTACTGAAATCAAAGAAGGGTTAACCTAGCTCAATATTTATATAACTACCGTTATACTATTCTAAAGTGTAGGAGGTGTGTTTTTCATGTTGTTTATACTGAGATTGAATACTTTTTATTTTATGTTTGATTATGATAAAATCAATTGTTACTAGTTTCTAGTAAGGAATAATAACGATGAATAAAATGAAGGTGACAGAAAGAGAGTACCCTGTATTGAGATGTCTTGTCGAAAACCAATTAACTGATGAAATTAAAGAGTTTGTTTTTAGGCAAACCTCTGAAAGAAAGGAACAAGATGATATATTAAGTAGCCTGAAGTTTTTCGAAGGAAGAAAACTTAAAATAAGTTATATATCTGATTCTGTGCATAATATGCTAACGGATAGTCTCAATTATGTTCATCTGAAACATTTACTTAAAAACTCTCCAGAAACAACGGGACTTTTATTACTTCCTAGAGTTTTGTTGCCAGACTTCACTAATGTCCCAGATTATGTTAAAATTGACAATAGAGATTACCCTCTGAATGCAATTATGTACAGCTGGATTAGTCTTAATGCACATGACAGAATTAATGAAAATTACGATGAAGAGGAACCATGGGATGAAGAGGAAAGGATGTTGCTAATTCTTCCAATCTTTGGGGATGGAACGACTCAGGCAACTAGGCAATTTGAGATGACAAACAATGATGACCTATATAGATGGGAATATTCTGAAAGCGAGGGAAGGGCTTGGTATGGGAATGTTTTAGACTATGTGATGTCGTTCATTTTGTTCTATAATTATGAGGAAAATAAAAAGTTGACTACCCAAGATGTGAGAAAGAGGAAATTTGAGATTAATGAAGAAGGTAGGATAGATTCACATATTAATAAGGTGGAAATTATTGAGTAACAACTGAGAGCTCGACATATGCCGAACCCTTCTTTGTTTTCTAAATAGGCTAAATCTATATATTTTCTTTCCTAAGGCGCCTGGGGAGTCTTGGAGGTTTTTTCTTTGGGCCTGAGATCAAGTCGGCAACTACTTTGGTTCTTGGGAATTGCTCTAAAATGATTTTAAAGAATACAGTAAGCGGTATGGACATGATAAGCCCAGGAACACCCCAGATATAGCCCCAAAGCATAAGCATTACTAAAATGGTAATGATGTTGATTGAGAAGGATTTCCCCATAAACACGGGCTCTAATACACCTCCAAAAAGTGCTTGAACACCCGTAATGCTTAGAATAAAGAAGAACAAGGTGCTACTGGCATCCATTTCGACAAAGGCGAATACGGCCAGAAGTATTACCGATACAAATGAGCCAATCATTTGCACGAAGTTGATTACAAAGGCAAAGAGACCCCAGAAAATAGGGAAACTCACTCCAAAAAAAACGCAGGCTAAGCTTATGCCTATGCCAGTAAAAAGGCTTACCATAAACTTCACCTTAATGAAGGTGATGAGGTCTTTCTCAATTTTCATGAAAGTCTTTACTGAGGCAAATTCTTTTTTCAGAATAGTGCTGCTCAAGAGCTTTTGAAAATTGACAGATTCGGCCAACCAAAGAATGGCAAAGAAGGCTGTCATTAGCGTCATTGAAACCGTATTCTGAACAAAACCGAGAATAGTGCCTACATTTTTGAAAGAACTATCTTTTCCAATAATACCACCCAAAAGGTTTTCTCCCTGTAAAAGTGTCACCCCAAAAAGCTCTTCAATCGACATAATCATAGAAATGATTTTCGATTCTGCCTTCTGAAAAAAGTCATTTTCTGCGGATAGTATTTCTCTGCTTGAAAGCTGTATTAACTCAATTCCTACTTTAAACACACCTGCTATAATCAAGATGATAATTAAGATGCTGATGGTTTTGGGTAGATTTTTCTTGTTGAACCAACGCATGAGTGGTAGGAACAGCAAGGCGATAAACATTGAGAAAATGAGCGGAATGAATATAAATGAAAGCAGCTTCAGCAGGTAGAATACCAGCGGAATTACAATGATCAACAACAGGGTATTTGTTGTCTTTAAATCTTTTAATGGATTGTCTTGCATCTTTATTTTTTGCTCTCCTTATTTTAGGCACTTAAATGTTCAACTCACATACGAGTTTGCCGCGCAAAAGTACGTAAGGATCATGTTATTTTTCTTTAGAAGACAGAAGAATCTGTGGCCTGATTAAACATTTCTAAAAAACGCATTCCTTTATATGAGTTGCCTTTATCATTAAGACGCGGACTCCAGACTGCAACACTGAAATGCTCAGGAAGTACAGCTATAATGCCGCCTCCCACACCACTTTTTCCTGGAATTCCTACTTTAAAAGAAAACTCACCAGCTTCGTCATAAAAACCGCACAGCTGCATTAATGTATTGATTCGCTTTGATTTTTCGGTGCTGATTATTCTTTCTTTTGAAAACGGGTCAACGCCATCATTGACTAAAAACATAAAGGTTCTAGAAAGCTCAGCGCAGGTCATTTCAATAGCGCATAAGTGAAAGTAGAAATCTAAAACTACATCACAATTGCCTTGAATATTGCCATATGCCTTCATTAAATTGATTAGTGCAGCATTTCTATATCCATATGCCTTTTCCGACTCAGCTACTTTTTTATTGTAGTCGATTGAGTTATTCCCTGCAATTTTACGGATGTATTCAATAAAGGTCTGTTTTGAATCTTGAAGGTGATCTACTAAAATGTCGCAAACCACCAAAGCACCAGAATTGATCAAGGGGTTTCTAGGAATTCCCAAATCATATTCTAATTGAACTAGTGAGTTAAAGGGAGTACCAGAAGGCTCAACCCCAACTCTTTTCCAGAGTTTTTCTCCCTCCAATTCATAGGCCAAAACTAATGAAAGTACTTTGGCTATACTTTGAATAGAGAATTTTTCATTGGAGTCTCCATAACTGAAGTTTTCGCCATTCATAGTGGTAAGATGAACTCCAAATTTAGTGGGGTCTACACAGCTTAGCTCTGGAATATAAGAAGCTACTTTACCAGGGTCATTTACATCAGAAAGAAAATTGCAGGTATTGGTAAAAGCTTGTTTGTATTCCATTCTATAATTCAATTATGGTTTTAATAGGTCAAAAAAAATGATGTGTTAAACCTAAAGAAATTGAGAACAGAACAAAAGAGAAAGAGGATTGTTTGCTGCAATCCTCTTTCATGTGTTTTAATAAATGGCTTTTCGCTGTTCTACCCAAGCGTCATTTTCGATGTAATCATCATAGGTACTCAATTTATCTAAGAAACCTTTTGGCCCTAACTCCACAATTCTATTGGCTACGGTATGGGTAAATTCGTGGTCATGCGAAGTGAATAACACTGTTCCGGGAAAATCTTTCAAAGCATTGTTAAAGGCTTGAATCGATTCCAAATCTAAGTGATTGGTAGGTTCGTCTATAATCAAAAGGTTGCCCTGCTTCAGCATCATTCGAGAAAGCATACAACGTACTTTTTCTCCCCCAGAAAGAACGCTACACTTTTTGAAAACCTCTTCGCCAGAGAAAAGCATTTTACCCAAGAAACCTCGAATATAAACTTCATCTTTCTCTCCGTCCGAATATTGCCTTAGCCAGTCAATCAGGTTGTCGCTCGATTCAAAGTATTCTGCATTATCATTCGGTAAATACGAATGCGTAATGGTTTGACCAAACTTGAATTCACCAGAATCAGCTTTTACGGCACCTGTCAATATTTCGAAAAGGGCAGTAGTAGCCATGCTATCTTTACTAAGGAAGGCGATTTTATCTCCCTTATTCACAAACAGGTCTAGGTTGTTAATAAGTGTTTTGTCTTCACTCTTTTTGTTTAACCCTTTGATCTCAAGAATTTGATCCCCCGCTTCTCTGTTTTGCGTGAAAATAATGGCTGGGTATCGTCTAGTAGAAGGCTGAATGTCATCAAGGTTAATCTTCTCCAATAACTTTCTTCTACTTGTTGCTTGCTTAGATTTAGAGGCATTGGCACTAAATCTGGCAATAAATTCCTGTAATTCTTTCTTCTTCTCTTCTGCTTTTTTATTAGCTGAAGATCGTTGTGTTAAAGCCAATTGGCTAGACTGATACCAGAACGAATAGTTACCAGTATACAGTTTTACTTGGCTAAAGTCGATATCAACAATATTGGTACAAACAGTATCTAAAAAGTGTCTATCGTGAGATACTACAATTACCGTGTTTTTAAATTCAAGCAAGAAATCCTCTAACCAAGAAATGGTGTTAATGTCCAAGTCGTTGGTAGGCTCATCCAGAATGAGAATATCAGGGTTGCCAAATAAGGCTTGTGCTAAAAGCACACGTACTTTTTGGCTACCGTTAAGGTCTTTCATTAACATATAATGAAGGTCTTCGGTAATACCTAGGCCGCTAAGTAATGAAGCCGCATCTGATTCAGCATTCCATCCGTCCATTTCGGCAAACTGACCTTCCAGCTCAGAAGCTTTAATTCCATCCGCTTCAGAAAAGTCTGGCTTCATATAAATGGCCTCTTTTTCTTTCATCAGGTTCCACAGAATGGTGTGTCCCATCATTACGGTATCTAACACTGTGTTTTCATCAAAGCCAAAGTGGTTCTGGCTTAACACTGCCATTCTTTTTCCAGGCTCTAAAATCACTTGGCCTGAATTAGGGTCTACTTCCCCCGAAAGAATTTTCAAGAAAGTAGATTTTCCAGCTCCATTGGCGCCAATTACGCCATAACAGTTGTTGCCCGTAAACTTGATGTTTACTTCATCGAACAATACTCTTTTGCCGTAAGCGAGGGAAATATTTTGGGTTGATATCATAGCTACCGTATTTTAAGGCCGCAAAGGTAAGGGGATCAAATGGGAAAGGGAAGTCAACAAGCAACTTTATGATTTGTATACCTTAACTATTAGAAATAAGTGAGTTATGTTTATAGAAAGTTGATTAGTTTCGCGGGATTTTTTACATGACTAAGTTCTCTGAAGAGCAGTGGATCAACTGGGTTGATCAGCTCTCACAAAATGATTTTGTTGTAATTGATGATTTTCTCGATAAGCAATTGTTTGAGAATATTCGTACCTATTTTCTCGATCGCCTTGAGACAGATGGCTTTTCTGATGCGGCCATTGGTGCCTTGAATCAAAAACAGCTTGAGAAATCAATTCGCGGAGATAAAATTTATTGGCTGGAACGAAAGAACGACCTTGAAATGGAATCTTTTTTCCAGCTTTCAGATGAGCTAATTCAACAACTCAATCAGCTTTGTTACCTCAGTCTTTCAGGTTGCGAGTTTCACTTGGCACATTACCCGATTGGTACTTTTTATAAAAAGCACATCGATCAGTTTAAGGGCAGAAGTAACCGATTGATTTCAGTGATTATCTACCTAAATGTGTATTGGAAACCTGGAGATGGGGGAGAACTTAAGGTTTTTAAAGAAAACGGTGAAGAACTGCTAGTAGAACCTCTCGCAGGCCGATGTGTAATGTTCAAAAGCGACACTGTGCCTCATGAGGTAATGAAAACCCAAGTAAACAGATACAGTTTAACTGGCTGGTTATTATATCAGCCATCTACACTTGGGTATTTATTAGGTTAAACTTATCGCTTCAGAATGGCCTCTACTACCACAGGTAAGTGGTCGGAGGGGTACTTTTTATCTTTTGAATCACTAAGTACTGCATATTTTCTCACTTCAACCTGATATGGATTGGTGAAAATATAGTCGATTCGTCTGGTTACTGGCTCATTATGTTTAAACCCGTTGAAAGTACCTTTGGGGCCAAAAACTAAGTCAGTACTATAGTGGCGAGCATCGTTCATTCTAGAACTGAGTTTTTGAATAGGTTCAGAATCTGGCTCAAGATTAAGGTCTCCCATAAAAAAAACAGGTAGATTCTCCATGTTCAGTTTTCTTATTTCGGTTGTAATAAGATCTACACTGTTTGCTCTTGCAGTATCTCCCACATGATCGAAATGGGTATTAAACACCCAAAATTTTTGATTAGTAACTTTATGCTGAAATAAGGCATAGGTACAGATTCTTTCTAGTGCTGCATCCCAGCCTACACTTGGCTTCTCGGGAGTTTCCGAAAGCCAAAATGTATTTTGATTGATAAGCTCTAAGGTTTCGTTTTTGTAGAAAATCGCAGTGTATTCTCCAGCTTCTTTACCATCATCTCGCCCTACCCCAATATGATTATAGGTAGGTAACGCATCTTCTAAAAAAGTTACTTGATGAGAAAGGCCTTCTTGAATTCCCAATACATCGGGTTCTATAAAGTTGATTTGATTGGCCAGCCAGCGTTTACGCAATTCCCAATGATTCTCCCCATCATTAGGGTTGTCATAGCGAATATTATAGGTCATTACTTTAATTGGGGTTTGACCAATTAAAGTAGGAGTAAGTAAAATGGTGAATAGGAGAACGAATAATTTACGCATTGGTCAAAGTTCGGAATTGATTTGGAGATTATAAAACAAACTGACTGTTCTGGTAACCAAATTTTAGGCCAGAGCCATAGAGCACTAGACGGAATGGATAAAAGAGATATTCGTTTTTGATTTGAATGAAAAGACCATAAAAAGGAAAAGGTGCCCGTACGGCACCTTTCCTCTCCTAAACACCACTATGATTGGATAACCATTTAATCCAACTGCTAGCGAAAATCTTTAACCCAAATCTTAACTTTAGATTGGTCCTAAGTAAAAAAGTGAAACAGTACCCCCCGCGTTTGATGCCGCTCTTTGAACGTTACAAATGGCCTCTGTTTGTGGGACTGGGGGAGAAGGAGCGCCCAAAGGTTTATTGTTACACACAGGAGGAGCAACACTTGCTGTGCATATATCGCAGGCATAGGGGAAAACCCCTATATTCCCAATGTTTTTACCCAGCGCAGCATTCTTGAATTTTGTTACATTCGGGTAGTTTGGTCCCGCATTCCATTTCTCTCCATCCGTTAATAGAAATTTCATGTAAGAATTGGCTCCTGATACATTACTTATATCTACCGTTTCCCAGTTCTTGGGGTTGGCATGGTAAGTATTCAATGTGAATTCAGCTAGGTTGATTCCCATAGGGAAATCGTTAGTCGGACAATTCATTGGAGGAGAATTGAAAGAAATGTTTCCTGCAAATGCTTTATTTTGGGGAGAATTGTAGGATATAAATTTACTGGGTGCGAGCGTAAAATACCCTTGATTCGGATTGGTGATATTTTTAATGAAAGGTATTTTAGTGATGTCGGAAATGTAGCCATCTCCTTCATCTAAAGTAAGATAGACCTTGACTTCTTCAGTCCAGTCGTTGATAATGATAAATTCAGTAGTTCCCATATTTGGCTTATTTGAAAGATCAACAAGCTTTCTTGTTTAAGGAAGAGCTATTGATCTAAGTTTAAGACATCCCAAAATTGAGGAGTAAAAGGAAGGGTTTAATCGGCTGTAAGTAGTAATTTCACGATACCACTTTAGAGGTATGGGCAGAGCAGATCGAGGCCTTAATTTTGAAGAGATTTCAACTAAAACCAATTATAATTATGTCAAATGTTATTAATGATCAATATCCTTTGGGCCCAGGTGGGTCGTATGGGATGGCTACATGTATTGTTGCCGAAAACTTAGCTTTTGAAGATACAAAGGGTGTAGGAAAGGATCCTCTTGCATTCCCTGAACCGTTTTGTCCATTTTTAAGGATGACCAAAGTTGAAAATACCCAAGCACAACGACTGCATGTGGTAATTTTTGCTCCTCAAGGTTTTGTTTTAGACCCTAAATCTCCCTTGGTCTGTGACTATATGGGAGCTGAATTGTTTTTTTATGTTAATTTCAAGCAAAACACGGTAGATCCAACTAAAAAGCAATGTTTCGTAATTCATGCTGATTTCACAGTTGAATTTTCTGCCAAACTTAAAAGAAAGAAAATCTTCGTTATTCCAGTACATGGCGACCCAGAGGAGGGTGAAGCTACTAAAGTAGTGGTTGAGGATGATGGAGAAGTATAATCTATGCTAAATTTAACTATGGGATCAGGTAATTTTTTCAGTCTATTAATTTTTCGCTTAGGGCTTGGTCTCATAGTTTTACTTATATCTAGTTCACTCTACGGTTTTACACCTCAAGACCAGTCTAGAATAAAACAACTACAAGAAGATGCCGATCGAATAGGTAAAAACAACCTAGATTCAGTCTTATTACTTCTAAAAATGGCTGAGGATTTGGCCATTAAAGAGGATATCCAGAAAGTTCAAGCAGAAAATGCATGGATTAAGGCTAAAACTTATTATAGCCTTAGAGATTATGCTCAATCGCAAAAATTTGGCGAACAGGCCATCAAGATAGCTACTCCAATAAAGCATTTCCAAGTGCTCGGAGATACCCATAATCTGCTTGGCCTTTTAATTAAAAGAGAAGGTAGAACTGATTCAGCCATTGACGAGTATAAACTTAGTTTGAAATACAAAGAGCTATTATCCGATTCCTTAGGGATTGCTAAGACTTTGCAGAATATGGGGCTTGCTTTTAGGGCATTAGAGCTTCACGATAGTGCTCTTGTATATTATCAAAAGAGTATAGATATCAAAAGCGTACTCAACGATACGCTTTCTTTGGCCAAAACCATTTCAAACTTAGGTACTTATTATTTTGATGTAGGCAAGTATCAAACTGCTATAGAAAAATTTCAAGAGGCCGTAAAAATATATTCAAAGGGAAATCACCAAGAAGACTTGGCAAGAAATTACAATAATGTTGGTAGTGCTTATCTCAGACTGGGTTATTATCAACTTGCTTTAAATTTTTACTTAAAAGCACTGGATGAATATAGAGCTTTAGGCTTGAAGTTAGAAGAGGGCAATACCTACTATAATATAGGAGCCCTTCATAGTTACATGTCAAATATTCCTGAGGCTTTAAATTACTATTCAGAAAGTTTGAGGATTTATGAATCCATGGATAATGATTTAGATAAGGCGGATGTATTTCTGGGATTGGGTGAGGTTTATCTAAAGGACAATAATCCTGAGGATGCATTAAAGTATTACAAGATGAGCGAAGACCTTTATATTAAAAAGGGGCGGCCAGGCGATTTGGCACTCGTTCAGCATGGTTATGGTAAAGCTTATGCCCAATTGGAACAGTATCAGAAGGCCAAAGCTTATTATCAAGAGACTATTTTAAGGAAGAAGGAGCAAAACGATGTCAATGATTTGGGTAATGTTTACAACAGTTTGGCAGTAACCAATTATAAGGCTAAGGAATACAATGAAGCTTTGATCAACTATAAGAAGGGGCTAGAGATTGCCGAGGAACTCAAACTCCCAGCATTGACAAGAGGATCACTTATAGGTCTTTCAGAAGTATATGAGGCATTAGGTGATTCGAAGAGAGCTTATCAGTACAGATTGCAATACGAGACAGTCAAAGACAGCTTGGATAATGTGGAAAAATCACGTCAACTGGCTGAAATTAGAGAAATCTATGAATCTGAAAAGAAGGATGAGCAGATTTCGCAATTAGAACTTGAAAACCAAGTGGTAAATGCTAAAAGCGAGGCAAATGCGGCTTTAGCGGCCAAAGAAGCGGCTAACAAGTTGGTGTTCATTATTTTAGCAATTGCATTATTTGTTTTGGCGCTAATCTTCTACTTCTACTTTAGACAGCGACTTGTGCTTACTAAATTGAAGGTGAATGAAGAAAAGGAATCTCACAATAAAGAGGTAAATCAGCTAATGGTTCAGCAGCAAACCAAAACCCTAGAGGCTATGGTGGAAGGACAGGAGCAAGAACGTAAGAGAATCGCTAAAGAATTACACGATCACTTTGGGAGCTTAATGGCAACAGTAAAGGTGAACCTGACTACAGTGGCTTCGAATAAGGAAGTTACCCCCGAAAGCGAACTCCAAATGCAGCATTTAGCTAAGCTTGTAGATCAAGCTTGCGTAGATATTCGAAGCTTATCCCATACTATGCACGTGGGTATTTCTGAAGCTTTCGGTTTAGTACCTGCATTAAAAGACTTGACAAACTCTATTTCTCAGTCAGGGAAAATTCAGGTGTCGTTTCATGCCTCGAACTGTGCGGAGAAACTCGATTCTACAATTGAAATTACTGCCTACAGGGTAATTCAAGAGCTTGTGAGTAATGTGTTGAAACATGCAAAGGCCACAAAACTGACAATTCAATTGACCTGCTTAGAAGATATTATAAACATTATTGTTGAAGATAATGGTCGTGGTTTCGATGCTGATTTCTTAATGAAGAATTCGCAAGGAATGGGGCTTAAGAGCCTACAAGAAAGAATTACTGAATTGCATGGGGAGTTTGAAGTGGACAGTAGGTCTGAAAAAGGAACTACGGTTATTATTGATTTACCCATATCTATTGAACAAACCCTGTTAAAAGTATGATACGCGCCTTGCTTGTAGATGATCATCAATTGTTTGGTGAAGGAGTTCGCTCTATGTTTAAGCCCAATGATGGAATTGAAATTGTGAAGATCACAACCAACGGCAATAACGTTCCTTCCATACTTTCTGAAATAGAGGTAGATATGATTCTGATGGACATCAGTATGCCATTGATTGATGGCGTTGGGGTGTTGGAGTTAATGAAAAGTAAGGGTTTAGATGTGCCGGTTTTGATGCTCACCATGCACCAAGACATGAAGTACATCAGAAGAACATTAGAAACTGGTGCGCAAGGCTATATTCTTAAAGATGCCTCAAAAGCAGAACTTACAGAGGCTATTGAAAAGGTAAGTAGAAGAGAAAACTATTTTCACCCAAAAATCAATAATCAAATTTTTGACTATCTGCGTGGTAATAAAAACCCAAGTGAAGGGAATTTGGTAGATCAGCTTTCAGATAGAGAAAAGGAAATTATTAGCTGTATTGGGAAGGGGATGAACAGTAAGGCCATTGCCGAGGCCCTTTTTATTAGCGAGCATACAGTTAAAACTCACCGCAGAAATATTATGCACAAACTGGGTGTTAAGAATACTGCCGAGTTGGTTACCTTTTCAATGGAAAAAGGAATTATTTAGCCTAATTGAATCTCTGCAAGTTTAGCCTTTTGGTTTGACGGGAATCCAAATCTCTTCTTCTGAATTGGGGTCGGCATTTTTGTATTTCTCCCCTAAAACTTCAAAGTGAGGTCTGTGATCTAAATTATAACCTGATTTAGGTAACCATGTACCGAAGATATAACTGAAGATTCGGTGATCAGCGCTTGAACCTTTATAGTCGAAAACGGCATAAAGCCCTTCTTTCAACACAAAGCTTTCCATTCCTTCTGGAATTATACTGAAATCAGAAACTTCAACTCCAGCCCATTTTTCAAAGGTTTGCTCAAATTGGCCAAGGTTTAGTGGTTCGGAATACACTTGCATGGAAATGAGATCGGAACTGAGTGCGTTTATGACTTCCCTTCTCCTGGGCATAAAACTGCCCCAAAGCTCACCAGTTCGATTATTGGCAAGCGACATTTTTAATCGCTTACCAATAATTCTTTTTTGGGGTAACCTCTCAATTCTAGGTTCAATATTCATTTGATATGAATAGTAAGATTACTGCTTGGAATCATAAAGTACCTTTCCACCCACAATGGTCATGGTTACTTTTGTGTTTAGAATTTCAGCTTCAGGAATCGTCATAATGTCTTTATTAAAAACGGTAAAGTCCGCAACTTTGCCAACCTCAATACTACCTTTAAAATCTTCTTCAAATTCGCTGTAAGCACCAAAAATGGTGAATGATTTTAATGCTTGCTCACGTGTCATTTTTTGTTTTGGTTCAAACCCACCTTCTGGTAAACCAGCTAATGTTTTTCTAGAAACTGAGGCATAAAAAGAAGGGATGGGGTCAACAGGCTCCACGGGTGCATCCGTTCCATTTGGAATTATAGCACCCGATTTAAGTAAATCTTGCCACACATAGGCACCTTCTTCAATTCTAGCTTTACCCAATCTATCAATGGCCCAAGGTCTATCTGAACTCATGTGAATGGCTTGCATAGCTGGAATTACACCTAACTCTCCAAAACGTGGAATATCTTCGCCACTCAAATGTTGAGCATGTTCAATTCTAAACCGATGGTCTTTTGCCATGTCAGGGTATTTTTCAAAAGCAGCTTGATAGCGGTCTAGTATTTCTCGATTTGCGCGGTCGCCAATGGCATGAGAGCAAACCTGAAAACCATGTTGAAGGCCTTGTTCTGAAACTTCTGTTACCACTTCCATAGGTAAAGTTTCGTGGCCAGTGTGTCCAGCTCTGTCCGCATAGTCTTCTAACAGCCATGCACCTCGTGGTCCAAGTGCACCATCGCAGTTTAACTTAATAGAACGAACCGTAACATAATGGTCTGGGTCGATCATGGGACCTCTTTCATACCAACGCTCCAGTAATTCTGGAGATCGTCCTGTAAGCATAACATACATTCTGATTCCCAGCTTTCCTTCGGTCTTAAATTTTTCTAACCTATCAATGAATCCTTGCCCTGAACCCGCATCATGAAAGCTAGTAATTCCTTTTTCTAAACATTCTTGAATGGCCATTTCTAAAGCTTGATCGTCCTTTTCTTCAGTAGATCCAGGTACTAAACGACCAACTAATCCTGAGGCACGTTCAGTAAAAACACCTGTCGGATTACCCAAATCGTCTTTAATAATCTCACCACCTTCTACTTTACTAGAAAGTTGTTCAATACTCAATCGGTTTACGCCTGCCAATTGCATGGCTTTTTCGTTGGCAAAAGTAGCATGACCACTGGCATGACGGAGATAAACAGGGTTGTCGGGTGAAACAGCACTTAACTTATCATGCGTTTGAAAGCCCTTTATCATATTGTCGGGTCGTTCAATCCATTTGTCTTGATGCCAGCCTCTGCCAGTAATCCAGTCACCTGGTTTGGCTTTCTGAACGGCTTCGGCAACTTTTTCAACCAGTTCATCATAGGTTTTTACATACATCAAGTCTAGTTCGAGCTTGTTATAACCTATCCCCATCAAGTGACCATGTGATTCAATAAACCCTGGTGTCATGGTTTTGCCTCCAAGATCAATCACTTTTGTTTCTTTACCTTTCATGGCTTCAATTTCGGCCAGATTTCCGGTAGCTAAGATCATCCCATCTTTGACTGCAACTGCTTCTACTTTAGAATTGCTAATGTCTGAGGTGTAAATATGGCCATTGGTGTAAATGGCATCGGGTGTGTTTTTTGAACTGCAGGACAGAGCCGTGAGCGCAATAAAGAGCGCAAGGCAGAGAAGTTTAGAAGTAGGTTTCATTATTTAAGGGTTGATTTTGCTGATGAATCTAATCCTTTTGTCTGAAACCTACAACGGCTTTATATACCACTCAAGAACTCTAGCGTGTCAACGCCATCGGCATAGTCCCAAAGTTCAGGCTGTTGGGCTTTTCCTAATGGAATACTGCCTTCGTACCAGCCGTTAGCAGAAACAATACATTGAATTTTATCATGGTGTTTGGCAAGTGTAAGGTCTAGTTCCGCTTCACTATTATAGTATTCATAAAAGAGCACCGAAATAGGGGAGACAAGCTCTTGACTTTCTCTCATTAAAAAGAAACCAGAATCGAGGTGTGGTTCGCCATTTACCAAATAGATGGACTTGTTGTAATCGTAATTGTTGCGGTATTTATGATGGTCGAGCACTGTTTCATACCCCATAAGAGCATCGATCAATTTTACAAAGTCATAACCCTTTGGCGCGTAGATTTTAGAAACGTTTCTACAACCTAAGCCAAAATATTGAAAATAGTCTTTACCAAAATCAGTCAGTTCTTCAGCTGTTTCATTTCCTTTAATTACAGCTATGGCTGTTCTGTTTTGTCTGATGATGTGAGGATGCAGGGCAAAATAATGCTTAAAGTAACGGGCACTGTTATCTGAACCAGTCGCAATAATTGCATCTGCTTCATTCATTCTTTCAGCGTGAATAATATGGCTACCGAGTATTTCGGAAATAATACGAATTTCAGAAATGACAAACTGCATTAATACTTTGTCTTGAGAAGACAGCTTAACCATAGCGGTGTGTCCAGAAATAAGTACGGACAGCAAATCATGAAAGCCAACCATTGGAATATTTCCTGCCATAACCAACCCTACTTTTTTAGAGGCTTTGGGCGTTAAAGCATAGTCCTTTGTCCAAGAGGAAAGAGACTTTTCTGTCAAACATTCTCCCCAAGTGTTTAGTGTTGATTTAACACTTTCAGAAGTAAACCAAGAATTTTCATTTCTTGCTCTGAAGCTTAAATTGTCAATTTCATCGTCAGTCAGTGATTTAATCCGTTCTCCTAATTGAGCAAAAGCCTGTATTCTTTCCTTAAGTGTCATATTCTATAAATCTTGGGCAAAAATACACCTTATGTTTACTTCAAAGTCAAAATAGTGATTAGTTTTGCGGCAAATAAAAACCTTTGGCGATGAAACTTCGTCAGATAGGTTTTGTTATAAGGAAGTGATTATTCATTACAAAGGAGATCAGAAATGGCAATTATTATAACTGACGAATGCATCAATTGTGGGGCTTGTGAACCAGAATGCCCGAATACAGCTATATATGAAGGCGGTCAAGAATGGAATTGGGCTGGTGGAACTGACCTTCGTGAAGTGGAAATGGAAGATGGGTCTGTCTTGGATGCCAGCGATATGCAAGAACCTGTTTCAGACGAGTTTTACTATATTGTCCCTGGAAAGTGTACCGAGTGTACAGGTTTTCATGAAGAGCCACAGTGTGCCGCAGTTTGCCCTGTTGATTGCTGTGTAGACGACCCTGATTACAGAGAAACAGAAGAAGAGCTTTTGGCAAAAAAGGAGTGGCTACACGTATAAGTTATCCCTTCAATATATACTTGAAAAGCCTTCAGTGATGAAGGCTTTTTTTATATCCATTTGGTGATTTTGAAACACAGTTTTTCATTCTCTATACTGCTTTAGAGAATAGTTCTTTATAGTAAATTGTTCTTCAAACCCTAGCTTTAAGTACAAGCCTTTTCCCATGTTTGATGCTTGTAAAGTAACATACTCACACCCTTGTTTGATTGATAGGTTAAGAAGTATGATCATAAGTTGGTGGGCAAGCCCCTTTCTTCTTGCTTCGGGAATAATTCCTATTGCATGAATCCCCATGACATTTCCTGTTTGGTACGTAATGGCCGTGCCAACCGCTTTGTTTTGATAGTAAACTGTAAAGTAGCCAATGGTTTCATTTGTTGTGAGAAGTATATCAGGTAGAATTCTGTAGCCAAATGACATTTCAAATAAACTGCACCAATTATTGGCTTGGTCAAGAGTGACAATGGGCTCTAAGTTTATATTACATAGGCCGTCAAATGAGTCTGCTATTTTTAATGACATCCCCACTTGCTCAAACAATTTTGTAAACCCGTTTTTCTCTAATAGTTGGTATGAATGGTTTTCGTAAATTCCCCAATACGGTACAATAAGGTTAGGGTGCTTCGATAATACCTGATCTTTGGCATTCAAAACCATTTCCAAGTCTAAGTCATTGTTAAACCATAATCTATTTGGCCAATTCGAAGCCTCAATTACTGAATAGCTAAATTGTGGGTTTGCAATAAATGAATGATTGAATTCACTCGCTGTTGCCCATAATGAAGTCAAGTTTTCAATGTTTAGTTTTGCTATTGTCTGTGTGTTTTTCATTTTCCGTTGATTAAAAGAATTCCTAATATCATGGCTATCAGGCCCGAAATACGCTTAACTGTTATTGGTTCTGTGGGTAGGTTTAGCCAGCCATAGTGGCCAGCGATTACCGCAAAAATTAACTGACCACATAAGCCCAAAGAAATCATGGTTGAAACTCCGAGTTTTGGGATGGTGTAATAATAAAGGCTTATACCTAAAACGCTGAAGAAGCCTCCTGTAAACCATAAATAGGCAGGGATTATTTTTACCTGACTTAGTGTAGGGAGTTTTTCTATACTGAAAATCGCTATTGATAGAGCGAAAATAAAGCTGCTGAAAAAAGCTACAACAGAAGCCAATAATGGGTTTTTAAGAAGTACTCCTAGGTGAGAATTTAAGCCTCCTTGAATGGCCAAGAAAACGCCACCTAAAAATGCCAACGCTGATAATGTAAATTGATTCATAATGTAAAGCTCGGTCGGTAGAATGACTTCCGCATTTACATATGTTGATTCCGCTACTTTTTTAAATCTCTTCTTATTCGGCTGAGTTGAGTTGGAGTGATTCCTAGGTGAGAAGCAATATGACGTTGAGGTACTCGCTTTTCTATATTGGAGCGCTTATTCAATAGTTTTAAATATCTAGCGGTGGCGTTTTCCATTACCATAGAAATTTCATTTTGCTCTTTCTCTATAATCCAGTTTTTTTCAATGTAAGCGATATAGAAGTTTTTCAGATCTGAATTTTCCTCAATCAACCTTCTGTACTCTCTGAAATTAATGTTGATTACAACGGAATCTTCCAAAGCTTCGATCGAAAAATAAGAAGGAGTGTTTTTTAGAAGAGAGACCTTAGAAGCAGGAAAATCGCCTTCTAGAAAGATATTTTTGTTATAAATGTTGCCTTGGTTATCGGTAAAAAAGGTTCGAAAAACTCCCTTACAGATATAATGGATGTATTTGGCTGTTTGGCCTTCTCTTAATAGAGTAGCTCCCTTTTCAACCGATTGAAAGTGAATAATGGACTGAATCTGTTGCCAAGACTCCTTCGTTATTTTGGAATACGAGTCAAATGCCGACTTTAGCTCTATAATGTGTTTTTCTTCATCTATTTCCATTTGTAACACTGCCTTTCACAACGCCTTTGTTTAAGCCATCTTTCTTCTTTTGATCAAATATGAGTTTAAAATTTGATCAAAACCTAAGTTAATATCGGCCTCAATTAGGTCTATTTTGAGTTTCGCGCATTTCAAATATAGCTCCTTATAGTAGCTGTCCATTTGTATTTTGAAGTCCTTTTTAATGGCCGCTGGATTCAGCTTTATTCTTTCTTTGGTTTCTGAATCTATAAACTCATAAGGTCGATCCTCAAAATCGAAGTCGAATTCAGTTTTATGGTCGGTAACATGAAATAGGAGCACCTCATGTTTTTTATGTTTCAAATGTTGGAGTGCTGCTAATATTTCCGTTTCGTTGTTTTCATTGTCGAACATATCGCTAAAAAGAACTATCAATGATCGTCTGTGTACTTTTTCTGCCAACTGATGTAGGATAGAAGCGACATTGGTTCGCTTTTCGGTCTTTTGTTTTTCTAGCAGATGATTGAATTGAATAAAAAGCTTATGAATATGAGAGGCCGATGACTTTACAGGAGTTTCTAATTCTAGCTTATCGCTGAAGGTATGAAGCCCCACCGCATCTCGTTGTTTGTGAAGAAGGTAGGTGAGGGCAGCACCAGCCAAAACACTAAATCGCATTTTCCCAAAGTTGTGCTCAGGGTAATACATTGAAGAAGATTGGTCTATTACAATTTGACAACGCAAATTGGTCTCCTCTTCATACCGTTTTGTATATAAGCGGTCGGTCTTCGCAAAAATCTTCCAATCTACATGGCGTGTACTTTCGCCAGTATTGTAAAGCCTATGCTCTGCAAACTCTACAGAAAAACCATGATAAGGTGATTTATGTAGCCCAGTAATAAAGCCCTCAACCATCTGTTTGGCAAGGAGTTCAATGTTTGAAAATTGTTTTACGTCATCCAGAGAAAACTTCATAAGCAAAATTGAATTTGGGTCTAAAATAAGCCTTTATGCAAGGCTTTGTGCCAAATAAGGTACTGTTTTCTATATATTAAGTTTACGGAATTATACATTCGGCTATTGCAATAGTAATTATTATTGGCTTATATTGGATGAGTTTTTATAGTTATATCTACTTGGTGATTTACCAAACTAAATGTTGAATAGTGGAAGAGAACAAGGATAGTGACAAGAATGAAATTTTTTCAAAGAGGGTAAGAGCTGGTAAGAGAACCTATTTTTTTGATGTAAAGGCAACACGTTCAAACGACTACTACCTTACCATTACGGAAAGTAAAAGGAAGTATAAAGACGATGGCTTTACTTATGAAAAGCACAAGATTTTTCTTTATAAAGAAGACTTTAATAAATTCATGGAGGCGTTTGGTTCGGCAGTGAATCATGTGAAAACAGAACTAATGCCTGATTTTGATTTTGATCAGTTTGATGAGGAAGAAGACGAAATGTTTGCTGAATCGTCATCGGAAGGATCTGACTTGAAATGGGATTGAAAAAAATGTAAATGAAAAAACTTAAGAGTTCTTGATCCCTCAGGAACTCTTTTTTTTGATATGAAAAGAACAGCCATATATATAGCCCTAATTATAGCCGCTCTGCTTCTATTCATATATTATTTCACAAGCATTTTCACTTACCTCGTATTGTCGCTAGTTCTGGCTTCGATTTTACGGCCTTTGGTAGAGAAAATTAGTGGAGCTCGTTTTTTTAAGCTGAAAGTACCTAGGTGGTTAGCAATTCTCATGGCTTTTGGTGCCATGATAGTGGTGCTTACTATGTTCGTTATTTTATTTATTCCACTGATAGACGATCAAATTTCTTTGCTCTCTACGCTAGATATTGATAAAGTGACTGAAAGCATCCTTGAACCAATAAGGTCGCTTGAAGAGTTTCTGCTTGAAAAAAGACTGTCAAATGAGCCTCCAGGCTTTTTGGTTGAAGGCCTGCGCAATACAATTACAGAAGCGATAAGTAAAATTCAGGTACAGAGCATACTCAATATTATCCTGTCCTTTTTGAGCAGTTTTTTTGTAGGCCTATTGGCGTTGAGTTTTATCACCTTCCTTTTGCTTTATGAAAAAGGGCTTTTAAGAAATAGCATTATTGTTATGATTCCCAATAAGTACTTTGAGGTATCAATTGCGGCACTCGATAAAATAGAAAGGCTACTTTCAAATTACCTTTTGGGCCTATCTTTTCAGGTGTTGGTTATTTTTACAATGGCCTCTGTTGGTCTTACAATTATGGGGATTAAGTACTCCTTAACCATAGCGCTTTTTGCTGCCTTGGCAAATCTTATCCCGTATGCTGGGCCATTGTTAGGATCAGCATTCGGAATTATCGTTGGACTTTCTACATCAGGTGATTTGGTTACATCCAACGATTACATCTTTTTAATAGTAAAGGTTGTTTCCGTATTCTCTGTGATTCAGCTTACCGATAATATCTTGCTTCAACCATTGATTTTCTCCAAATCTGTTAAAGTACATCCGTTAGAAATATTTGTTATTATCTTTGCGGGCGCTTCCATAGCGGGCATCCCCGGAATGATCGCTGCGATTCCTGCATATACCATTATCAGGGTGTCGATAGTAGAGCTTAGAAGGGGGTATAAACAGTACAGTATTTTCAGATCATAGCATATTACCATGGGACTTCAGTGTGGGATAGTAGGATTGCCGAATGTGGGCAAGTCCACCCTTTTTAATGCATTATCCAGTGCCAAAGCAGAGGCAGCAAATTTTCCTTTTTGTACTATTGAACCCAATGTAGGGGTGGTTACCGTACCAGACCCTAGATTGAAGGTGTTGGAAAACTTGGTAAATCCACAGCGTGTTTTACCAACTGTAATTGAGTTTGTTGACATTGCAGGATTGGTGAAAGGCGCTTCAAAAGGTGAAGGTTTAGGTAATAAATTCTTGGCCAATATTAGAGAAGTTGATGCTATTCTTCATGTAGTGCGTTGTTTCGAAGACGATAATGTAGTGCATGTAGCAGGTTCTGTTGACCCTATGTTCGACAAAGAGGTAATCGATACAGAACTGCAATTAAAGGACCTTGAATCAATTGAGAAGAAAATTCTTAGATATTCTAAGGTGGCTAAATCAGGAGATGCTACTGCTAAAAGAGAGCTTGCCATTTTAGATAAGTTTAAGGCAGCGCTAGAATCTGGTAAAAACGCCAGAGCTGTAGAGGCTACTAAAGAAGATTTGGCTGCGGTTCGCGATTTAAGCTTACTTACAATTAAGCCGGTAATCTATGTGGCAAATGTAGAAGAAGAGTCTGTTAACTCTGGAAACAAGTTTGTCGATGCTCTTAGAGAAGGTGTTAAAGAAGAAAATGCAGAAGTAATAATTGTGTCTGCTGCCATTGAAGCTCAAATAGCTGAATTGGAAGAAGAAGATGAAAAACTGATGTTTCTTGAAGAATATGGCCTTTCTGAATCTGGTTTGAGCCAACTGATTAGAGCATCATACTCAATACTGGATTTAATCACCTATTTTACTGCGGGTGAAAAAGAGGTACGCGCTTGGACAATCAAAAAAGGATGGACGGCTCCACAAGCCGCAGGCGTAATTCATACCGATTTCGAAAAGGGATTTATTAAAGCTGAGGTAATTAAAATTGCTGACTTCGAAAATTATAAAACAGAAGTTGCTGTGAAGGAAGCTGGCAAAATGGCCATTGAAGGTAAAGAGTACATTGTTAAAGATGGCGATGTAATGCACTTTAGATTTAATGTCTAATCCATACAGTATTAAATAATTCAATAAATTTCATGCTTGTCATTGAACAAACTGTGACAACATTCAGTTAACGCTATACCCAATTAATTTATAATCGTATAAGTTAATAGGCGTTTTTTAATTAAAGTTGAGTTGTTGTGAGAGTAAGAATCATTTTTAAACTTAAGAATAGAGGGGCTGTTCTTCCGTTTCATCATCAATACATATTAGCACAGTTTATCAAGGGCGTAATTGTTAATGGTGGGGAGAAGGAATTTATTGATTATCCTTATTATAGCTTTTCAGGACTGAAAGGTCAGACAAAGGTAAGTAGAACCGGTTTGCATTATTATTCAAACTTGGTAACGCTGGTATTGTCATCTCCTAAAAAGGAGTTTATCGATTATGTGCTAACCGAAATTTTCAAGTTTGATCAGTTCGAACTAGGCAGTTTACAGCTTATTCCTCAAAACACTGAGCTTGAAAAGGTACCTGATTTTAACTCGGAAATGAAATATATCTGTATTTCGCCAATCGTTCCAGTTTCTTCTACATTCAACGGGCCTGAAGGTAAGCGCTTTATAGAACCCGAAAATGACGAATTTTCTGATTTTCTGTTTGATTCGACCCTTCAGAGAATGGAAGAATCTGGTCAGTATGACATAGATAAAATTGAAGGTTTTAGTAAGTTTCAGGCTGTTCCTGATCAAGAATACTTGAATAAACTGAGAGAAAGAGATAAGAAGTTTGCTAGAATTTACTCTCTGTTCGATATGGACGTGAAGTACGAAGTAAGGGGCTATACTTTACCATTTAAGCTTTATGCAGCCAAGGAGGTACAAGAGTTTATCTTTAATTGTGGAATAGGGAATTACACCTATAAAGGTTTTGGAATGGTAGATTTAGCCAATGCAAATCCAATTGAAAGGTCTGTGGAATACTCTTTTTCAAGGTAATGTGGCCAAAAATAGTTGGTGACTTTGCGTTGAAATTTG
>TARA_R110000796_G_scaffold88850_6_pt1 | contig 193662 bp, 183 predicted proteins | sample TARA_R110000796 | Tara Oceans TARA_R110000796 (sample SAMEA4397815) | marine metagenome | biome: Polar Biome; feature: [SRF] surface water layer (ENVO:00010504); material: water (ENVO:00002006), including particulate matter (ENVO:01000060) such as... | depth 5 m
AACTTCTCGGTGATCCAGAAGTAACTCCTATTCGTGGTAATGCTAGTAATAATGCTTTCTCGCAAGGTATGAAATGGCATGAATATCCAAAATCTACCACTTTTGTAATTGGTCTTCAAGTAGGCCTTTAATTAGCTAATTTTAAAGATATAGTATTATGAAAATAAATATAATTAAAAATAAGTTTTTGTTGGGCTTAGTGCTATTGCTCGGAACAATAAGTTGCTCTGACTTTTTAGACGAATCTGATCCATCTAACTTAACTCCAGATAGTTTTTATACAACCGAAAAGCAAGCGGAATCAGCTATTGCTGCCGTTTATGCAGATGCAAGGTTTATTGGCTCTGGGGCGGGTATTTTTTCTTCTAATTGGCAGCTATTAATGGCTCCAACTGGTGTTACAACTACACAAACAGCACAAAACTCTGACCTAAATAATTTATACTCTCTTTCATATGACGAAAATACGGGTCATGTAAAAAACTGGTGGCGTGGAGTTTATAAAGTTATTGCTAATGCAAATTTGGTAATAGAAAATGTGCCAGATATTGATATGAATGAAGCTAATAAAAGTAAGATACTCGGAGAAGCAAAATTCCTGCGTGCTTGGGCTTATTTTTATGCTGTAAGATTATGGGGAGATATTCCTTTAATAACTACTCCACAGAGTGCTGCATCTGAAGACTTTTTCCCTGTTCGTAGTCCACAATCAGAGGTATATGCTTTAATTGTTGGTGATTTATTAGAAGCAGAAAATGCTGGTCTTGCATGGACAGATGAAAGTGGAAGAATATCTCAATCTGCTGTAAAGGCACTATTGTCTAAAGTTTATTTGACAATGGCGGGTTATCCTTTAAATCAGACAGCACATTATGCCGATGCAGCTACTAAAGCCAAAGAAATAATTGATAATGCTGGCTCTATAGACCTTTTCGATACGTATGCTCAAGTACATGATGAAAGTTTAAATAATAAAGTAGAGCATATTTTTAGTCTTCAATATAATGATCTTGTTGAAGGAAATCCAATGGGTAATATGCGACCAAATTTTCAACCAGTAACGTATAGAGGTCCAGATGGAACTGGAAGCACAATCCCAACTGTTGATTTTTACAACTCTTATGAAGCTGGTGATCTTAGAGCTGTAGATCGAGAAGGATGGTTTTATTCTAGCTATTATACAAATGGTAGTGGAGAGCTATTCGACTTAGGTTCTCCATTTATTTTCAAGCATTTTAATGTTACTGCAAATGGAACCTTTGGTGTACCGGGTACTGCTAAGGACAATCTTAATGTTCCAATATTCCGCTTTGCTGAAGTTTTATTAATTTATGCCGAAGCTCAAAATGAAGCAAACTCGGGTCCAAATCAAGCAGCAGTAGATGCTCTTAAAAGAATTAGAGATAGAGCAGAATTAACAACACCAGCACTTGGTGCATTTGATCAAACTTCTTTTAGAGAAGCTGTTTGGAAAGAAAGATGGCATGAACTTGCTTTTGAAATGAAAACATGGTTTGATATGGTTCGTTTACGTAAAGTTTACAATACCAACACTGATAGCTTTGATGACTTTGTTGGTCATGTTAACTTAAACTCAAATCAAGCTTTACAAGAAAAGCACTTGTTATTTCCTATTCCAGGGCCAGAGCTTATTAATAATCCAAATTTAACACCACAAAATCCGGGGTATTAATAATTTAAAATCAATTGCAAAGGGCGAGATAGTAAATATCTCGCCCTTTTTTTAATTTTATTTTTTGATGACTTACGTACAATCAATTTTAAAAAAGATTTATGGAAACAAAAAATAGCAAAAAACGCTTAAAGACTATTGAATAAAATATCCATTTTTGAACTTAAATTTAGAATTGCCGTGCTGTAACGTTCATCCCATTCATCTAATCTATCTGATGATTCTTGTGATATTTCATACTCCAAACCCGGCAAAATCCATGAAGCATAACCGCTAAATGGATCATTTGCAGCATATAAAGAACGATACCAAGAACCAAAATACATTCCTTTTTTATCTAGAAAACTTTTTTCTAATGCTATAAGTTGTTGATTAATTTCTTTGATTTTTGATTTAGATAGCTCATCATTTTTAAGAAGTATATCAAGTTTTTCTTGCAATACTGTAGCCTTTTCCCCTAATGTTATAATCGCTTTTTTTGACTTATCAAATCCTTGAAAAGCTACATCGTAAGCTTTAATTTTATCTTCTGCATTTTTAAAATGTATAGTCAAATCTGTAGCATACCTTTCCACATCATAAGGAATTGTGGTTGCATTAGCTAATCGCAAACTCATAATCCCTGCCAATTGCTCAATTGTAGGACCCATTTTGAATTCTGGATCCACATATTTTGAATAGTAATAAAAATCATCATAATTAGAATGATACACCGTAGGGCCACCCGATTCTGCACTAAGTGAAGGTACTCCGGCATACATATAAAATGCAATGTGATCTGAACCTCCTCCTAAATTTCCTATGCTAGGCTCTTCTTTTTCTTCTGCCCATTGGTCGTATAATGTTTTATCAGAATATGGATAATCTACTATCTTGGCTGATTCCATAATTAATTTTTTAAGTGTTGGTGCTGCTGATGCTCCAAAATGTTTTCCAGAAACACCCGCATCAAAATTCAAATACGCCACTGCTTTGGCTTTTAACTGCTCCTGCATTTGTTCTACCCACTCAGAAGAACCAATAACACCATGCTCTTCGGCATCCCAATGCGCAATAAGAATTGATCTTTTTGGGCCTTTTCCTGCTTTTACAAGTTTTCCTAACGTTTCACTTAAACTAAGTAGCATAGCTGTACCACTGTTTGGATCTGTAGCTCCAAAACCCCATGCATCATAATGACAACCAAGAATAACCCATTCATCAGGATATTCACTTCCTTTTATAGTACCTATTACGTTATTTACTCGCGTAAATTCACGCTTTTGATTTACCATTAAATGTACTGTGAGCTCTTCGCCTCCAGTAATACGATACGTAAAAGGCAGTCCACCTTGCCATGTACTAGGTACGGGATCTCCTTTCATTTTCTCTAAAATTTCTTGTGCAGCTCCGTACCCTATTGGTAGTACTGGAATATGGTGGAGTTGTGACATTTCAGGGTTTAAACGTTTTACTTTCTTTTTACCGTCTAAAGGAAGTGCTGGCTCAAAAGGAGTAAGTGGGTCTCCAGTAAAATCAGCAGTTAGTACTGAGCCTCTTTGTATTGTGCTTTCGCTATAATAAGGTCCTTCTGGAAAAGTTAAACCACGTGCAAAACCAGCATCTTTAGGGTCTGTGAAAATAATAAGGCCTGCTGCACCACTTGCCTCAGCAAATTTAGCTTTGAATCCTCTAAAATTACCTCCATAACGTGTCAATATAATTTTACCTTTAGTCTCGACACCTAACTCTTTTAATTTTTCAAAATCGGCAATTGTTCCATAATTAGCATAAACAACTTCTGCGGTTACATCACCACTACCCGAGTAAGCATTCCAACCTTTCCAGAGTGTTGAATCTTTAGAAAATGGATCTTCACTTAAAATATATTCTTGCTGATTTAGTGGCTGACGAACTGGAGTTACTAATTCTACAATAGAATTTCCAGGTTCTTTTGACATATAAATATCATAAGGATATAACTCAACATCTAAACCAGCAGTACGCATTACTTTAGATAAATAATCCCGTACTACTTCATTCGCTTTATTACCAGAAACATGAGGTTTTGAAGTGATCATTTTTAAATGCTCTTTAAAGGAATCGAAATTTACAGTTTCCAAAAACTGCTGCTCTATTTCATGCTCGGTTTGTTTTAAACTTACTGTAAATCCATCTAATTCTTGAGCGGTAGATATAATACTATAACCTACTAAAAAACTAAGTAAAATAATTCTATTCATGATAACATTATTGATTGGTGTAGTTGGTTTCTTCTTTGAAATTAAAAATAGTCATTTTTTCAGCTTATTCTTTAAATCCAACAATAATGTACTTATAAGTAATTTAAAAAAATGCAATTTTACGAAATCCTAAAAATTTAAGGAGTTATTATTTATTTAATCCAAAAATTTAGGTTTGTATTGCTTTGAAGCTTTAGTTATCAACTATATTATGCTTTAAAATGATGAAAAAAAATTATATCCCATTCACAGAAAATTGAAATACTTACTTGTATATTTTAATAGCTTTTTTATTATTATTCCTTAAAAAACACGCAACAATCTGATTCTAAAATCACTACGAAAAACAATAAAAATTTGTGAATATCTATTATTATAATTATCAATTGAACTTTTTTATAAGGACTATATTTGGCATCCCTAAAACAAATTATTATGAGTGCTACATGGTATGAATGCAAAGTAAAATATAGAAAAATAAACGATTCCGGAGTCTTAAAAATGATTACCGAACCCTATCTGGTAGATGCGATTTCGTATACCGAAGCTGAAACCCGAATTACGGAAGAAATGGCTGCTTATTTAAGTGATAGCGAAGAGATTAAAATCACCAATATAAAAGTGGCAAATTTTGCGGAAATCCATCCGTTTGAAAATTCAGACCGCTGGTTCAAATCAAAAGTCTCATTGATTGCTTTTGATGAAGAAAGTGGTAAAGAACGTAAGACCAATATGTATCTTTTGGTTCAGGCTAACGATGTAAAAGAAGCTTATGATAATACTATTAGTGTGATGAAGGATACTATGGGAGATTATACTGTTCCTGCGATTACTGAATCGCCTATAATGGATGTCTTTCCTTATTTCTCAGGTGAAGAAGGCGAAACAGAACGGTTAGAAAAGTTCAATACTCTAAAAACATCTGTACCTGAAGTCATAGAACAAAATGATGATTTAGAATTTGCTGATGTACTAGCTTCAGCAACCTATACTGGTTTTGAGCCATCGGGAGAAGAGGAGAAGTAAAAAGAATATTCAAAATAAAAAAGAATGCTGATTAGCATTCTTTTTTATTTTGATTTTATGATTAATTTTCTTGTTTCAATTGCTACAATTTCATCAAGTTTTAATTCAGAGATGCCAGACATATTTTGATTATTCTCGACTCTATTTTCTTTTTTTAGTAAAATATAATAGAATTCATTTTCAAAAAAATATTGATTATCATTTAAAATTTCAATCTTAAGATTATCTGGTATTGCAATATCAAGCTTAAATAATGTTTGTTCAGCAAAAATTGCTAAATGATTCAATGCTTCTTTCTTTTCTTTTAGATTACTGATATTTAGAACTAATTGAATTTCATTAACATAATTTTCTTCAGCGCCGAATATCTGGAATCCAAGATCATTTTGATATTCATTATCCATAGAATGATTACCAAATAAATTTATTGGTGTATGAGCACTCCACCATCTGTTACCCTTAGTCCAAGTAGTAAATTTTAATGTGCTTTTATTGGTTAATATCGTTTCTAGTTGGACTACATTATTAAACACATCTAATTTTGGAGGATTTGTAAAAGGTGTTGAAATTGCTTTTTCAATTTGTTCTTTAATCTTGTTTTCATTGCAACTTATTAAAGTTATTATATAAAAAAATAAAAGTATTTTTTTCATGTTTTGAATTGAGTATTATTTATAAAATTCTTTTTCATTTACTTTTATTGTTGTTAGTTCAACTGTATATCCGTCTGGATCTTTTGTATATATTGAATCAAAGTAATGATGGTCTTGAACTTTAAAATCTAAATTCAAGTCAGTATATTTTTTTTTGGCTTTTTCAAAATTTTCATTTGTTACGTTAAAAGCAAAATGGTCAATTTTTATATTTTTTGAGTCCATATCAGCTTTAGAATCGTTTTGGTTTGCGGGAAATAATGCAATTCCCGATTTTCCAGAAAGTAAAAAAATTGGAAATTCTCCCCATTCAGATAATTTATATTTTTTAAGTCCTAAAACTTTTTGGTACCATTTAATTGAGACATCCAAGTTCTTCACTCGAATAGCTACATGATCCAAAAATTCAATCTCTATTTCATTATCCATTATTGTAATTTGTCAAAACACAAAATGTGTTTCTCATTATTTTTTTATTCTCGCTGTTGAAATTAAACTATTATTCCTTTAGATATTCTTTCAATTCCTCTTTTAATTGATAATAAGCTTCTAGTTTTTGGGTTATTATCTCTTTATTTGAGTAAGGCTTTCCCATTGAAACTGGAGTATCAAAATCATTAGATATGATTTCTACAGTGATTTTATCTCCTTCCTTTAATCCATGAGTATACCAATCCGCATGTTGTCCTTTGTCAGAATTTAAACCTCCAATTGAAATATTCAGTTCTTCTGAATCATCTTTTTCTCGTCTAATAGAATTTAGGATGCAAGAAACTATTGAATTTTTATTTTCAAATCCTGCACGACATATTCTTATGTCATTTATAAAAACTTGAAATCCAAATATTTTCTTCATACCAGTTTTTTTTTAGAATTTGAGGATGTTTTTACCATTGAATTTAAAGATATCAAAATCAATAATAATTAGTTCATTTAAGTTCTGAAAGTATCAATTTTTTCTGTAACAGTGTGTTTTTCATTGCCTTTTTCCTTACTTTAGGGTCATCGCTATGTATTAATTCAAAGTATTCAATCGGTACAACTTGCCAAGATAATCCATATTTATCTTTACACCATCCACAAGAACCTTCTTCCCCACCATTAGCTGTAAGAGCTTCCCAATAATAATCCGTTTCAGCTTGGTCTTTTGTATTAATAACAAACGAAACTGATTCATTAAATTTGAATAGTGGGCCTGCTGCTAATATACTAAACTCTATTCCTGCTATTTCAATTACAGCAGTTTCTATACCTGCATCATTTTCACTTTCGTCACTATCGAACTTACGGAAATCTTTCAGCTTACCATCTTTAAAAATGGATAAGTAGTAATCTGCTACGGCTTTGGCATCTTTCTCTACCCACAAGGATGGTGTTATTTTTTGAATTGTATCAGTCATTGTTTCGGGTTTTTTATTGTTAAAACAAGATGTTGTTAAGATTAATACTGCACCTATAGTTACAGTCCAAAAAATAATTTTATACTTTTTCATTTTTTAAAATTATTAATACGTTTGTCAATTCGTTTAATGTTATAGTGAAGCCTTCTTTGAAGCCCATTTCTATCATTTTTTCCAATCTTTCAAGAGATTCATTGTAAATAGAAATACTAACTTTCGTTATGCCATTTTCTTCATTAAAATTTAAATCCCAATTAGAACCTGGCAAATGAGGGTTTTCATCTTTATCTGCAAAAACACTCAAAAATTTGAAATTGGTTTTTGGTGTTATAGAAGTGTATTTTTGCAGTTGCCACATTTCATGTCCTTCAGGACTAACCATTGCATAAAATCTGCGTCCATCGACTTTGAAATCCATTACTTTCGTTTTTGATTTGAAGGGTTGAGGTGCCCACCATTGGTCTAGTATTTCTTGTTTGGTAAAAGCGTCCCAAACAAGAGAAAGTTCGGCTGCAAATTCTTTACTCACGAAAACTATATTTTTTGATTTGTCAACCGTAAAGTCGAATAATAAATTATTTATCATATTTTTTCCTTTTTAATTGTTGATAATAAGTTGTCTAATTGATTAAATCTATTTTCCCAAATTTTTCGGTATTGTTCCAGCCATTTATCTATTTCTTTCATTTTGTCAATTTCAAGCGAATAGTAAATTTCTCGCCCTTTTTGTTCTTGTTTTACAAGTTCGCATTCTGTCAAAATGCGTAAATGTTTTGATACAGCTTGTCTTGTTGTATTGAAGTTTTCGGCAATAGCGTTAGGTGTCATTGCGTTTAACGCAATTAAAGCAATAATGGCTCGTCTTGTTGGATCAGCAATTGCTTGAAAAATATCTCTACGCATTTATTCTCTTAATTAATGAAACTAATTGGTTGCGAATATACATGCAACTTTTTGGTTTCGCAAATTTTTTTATTTTTTTTATTATATAAAATTTCGGTAAAAATTATTTATTTGTAAGGTGTCGCATGAAGTATTGTTTTGTTTGCTCCCAGTAAAAACCTAAATTTACTCATAGTACGTATTGAGACCAACATGCACATAACTAAGTACTTTAAAGAACCTTACCCTTATTATTACAGCAATACAAAAAGAGTTATTGGCTTACTAGTATTCATTTGTTTTTTAAGCTTTTGTTTCTCTTATTTTTTTGAACCCTTTGAAATTAATAAAGTTGAACATAGAATAAATGGAATTTGGATTATGCTGCTTCATTCCTTTATTCCATTTCCTATTGCTTTTATTTATCTAAGGATTTTGAATATGAGTGTTAAAGAAGATACTCATTGGAACTTAGGTAAAGAAGTGCTGCATATCTCTATGATTTTATTATTAATTGGTATTGCTGATTTTTTAATCAGAGATTTTATCTATACCAATCCGAATAACTGGTCGCTTCAATACCTTTGGGAAGAGATACGAAATACCTTTTTAGTAGGCACACTTCTCCAATTTATTCTATTGCCTTTAAATTTAGAACGACTCATTAAAAAGCATACTATTTCATCAAAAAAAATAAGAATTGAAACCTTTGATGTATTCAAAAATAGAGAAGATATTGTTATTCAAACTCAAATTGCTACTGAAATAGTTAATCTAGATATCTCAACTTTTTTGTTTGCTAAAGTAGAGAGTAATTATACCGAAATTCATACTAAATCGCAAAAAATACTTGTTCGACTTACCTTAAAAGAATTAGAAGAACAATTAACAAGGTTTACATTTATTATAAAAACGCACCGTTCGTATTTGGTTAATTTATATCACGTTGTTGATGTTTCAGGGAATGCACAAGGTTATCTTATTAAGTTAAAAGACAGTACTACTCCCCTGCCTGTTTCACGTTCTAAAATTGAAAAATTTAATAACGTCTACAAAAAAATACAGTCGCATTAGCTTGTATTTCGTCACTTAGCCTTGTTGCTTATCACTTAACTTTTTTTATTATCACATTGTACTTTACGTTTGTTCCATTCATTTAAATACACATAAAATATGGAAAGCAAAAGAAGATATGATATTGATCAGCTTCGTGTAATTGCAATTCTAGCAGTTTATTTTCACCATATCGGGATGCCTTTTAATGGTGACAAATTTCATATTATGAATGCTAATTCTAGTAAGATGTTAGATGATATTATGGTATTTTTTGAACAGTTTAGATTGCCCTTATTATTCTTAATTTCTGGTACGGGAACTATGTTTGCTTTTTCAAAAAGAAGCTGGTGGCAATTTGTAAAAGAAAGAAGTAGACGACTTTTAGTTCCTTTTTTCTTTGGAGTTCTTTTTATAGTGCCTCCGCAAACCTATTTTGAATATTTTGGTGTGTATAGTTCTTATTTTGAAATTTATAAAAACCATGATTTTAAGGTAAATCACCTTTGGTTTATATGGAATCTTTTTATCATATCAATGTTGGCAATTCCTTTGATATTACTATTAAACTCTAATAGGATTAATTTTTTAATAAATCGATTAGAGGTGATAGCTTCTAAAAAAATTGGAATCTTACTTTGGGTTTTACCGTTAATTGTTATGACAATCATTTTAAAAAAATATTATCCAACAGATTCAAAAGAAATAAGCAATCTCTCAATTACCTTTTTTTATAGCTATTATTTTATAGCTGGATTAGTTTTAGCAACATCGAATACTTTTTGGCACTATTTAAAAAGGTATCGAAAAATAAATGGTATTGTTTTTATGATAAGTAGCCTCCTGTTTTACGCCTATTATTATGTGCCTAGTACACTTATTTCGCCATACTTTTCTATCGCAGCAAGATGGAATATATGGTATTTTGTAAGCACTTTAGTAGGTTGGACTTTTGTGATTACTTTATTAGGATATGCTCAAATATGGTTCACAAAGGGTAGCACACTATTAACGAAAAGTAATGAAGCAATTTATCCGTTTTATATTTTGCATCAAACTATCATTATTGTTTTAGGTTATTATATCATTCAATTTGATATAAATATTCTTTTTAAAATAGTACTATTAATTTGTACCTCTTTCCCCTTAATTTTCATTATTTATCGCTTTTTAATCTATCCTTTTAAAATTTCAAGAATTCTATTTGGGATGAAAATTAAAAAATAGCTGAAGAACATACTAAGCCTCTACCAATCTATCGGGAAATAGTCTTTTAAAAATTTACCCGCCCAATGTTTACCTGTATTAATGCCATCAAATAATGGATCCATTACACGAGCAGCACCATCAACAATATCTAATGGAGGTTGAAAATCGTACTCGTCTTGTTTCTTTTTTGCTAATACCGCCGGATCTTCATCAGTAACCCAACCCGTATCTACGACATTCATAAAAATACCCTGTTTTGCTAAATCTCCGGCTGCCGTATGGGTAAGCATATTTAAAGCGGCTTTTGCCATATTGGTATGCGGATGGCGTGATTCTTTAAAAGTTCGGTGAAACTTTCCCTCCATTGCGGTAACATTGATAATATGTTTTTGCCCTGTAGATTCTTTTTTCATAAGTTCCGCTAAGCGGTTACATAAAACAAAAGGCGCTACAGCATTTACGAGTTGTACTTCTATCATTTCGGTAGTTTCTATCGCTCCTAGTTTTAAACGCCAGCTATTGGTATCCCGCAAATCTACTTGCTGTAAATCGGCATCCAGTTTTCCTTCAGGAAATACTTCTTGTACCACCAAAGCTTTATCAAAACTATAGGGAATTTGTGATAATTTTGCTGATGCACGCAACCCAATTCCAGGTTCAGGGCCATGCCATGTTACGGGTATATTTTGGTTAGAAGATACTGCTGTAGATAATAAATTGAGTTCTTGCAAGCAATGCGTATGGTCGTGCAAAAGGTTTTGAACAACTTGAGGAAATGTGGCTATAGGTCGCTCTTCATTCGCCATCAAATGATGGTAAAAACCAGCTGGCCTTCGTACCGTTTGTGCCGCATTATTGATTAAAATATCTAAGCTATCGTAATGTTGCTCTATAAAATTACAGAAAATCTCCACACTCGGAATATGACGTAGGTCCAACCCATGAATCTTTAAACGATGACCCCAATCCATAAAATCTGCTTCTTTAGAAAAGCATAAAGCGGAATCTACAGGAAAGCGTGTAGTAGCAATGACGGTGGCACCACCGCGTAAGAGCATTAAAGTGATGTGATACCCAATCTTTAAGCGAGAGCCTGTGATAACCGCTACCTGTCCTTTTACATTAGCCGTCTGAAAACGTTTCGCGTAATTGAAATCGCCACATGCCGTACACATAGTATCGTAAAAATGATGCAGTTTGGTAAATTCTTCTTTACAGACATAACAGTTACGTGGAATCTCTAATTCTTGTTGCTCTTTATTAGCCAGATCTGAGGCTTCCAATAATTTAGGTGCTACAAAAATATGTTCTTCCCTCGCACTTCTGATACCAGTCTCTTTACGTGCCACCCGATCCTTTTTTGCTTGTTTGCGCTTGTTGGCTTTTTTTGCATCTTTTTTACGACGTGAGAATTCGTCTCTATTGGGTCTGGAAAATTGTCCCGCTACTTTAAGTAGTGCCGTTCGTTGTTCTTTAGGAATATCAAAAATCTGATCGGTATGGGAAACCAAGTGGCCTAATAATGCAATACATTTTTCGATCTCTTCTGAAGAGATGGGTGGCAAATTCGATAAGGAATCATCGGTCATAACTATGCACTTTCACTTGATAATATACCTCAATTTGTTCAGTTCCTGATTTAATTCTGCTGAAGTTCAATAGCGTTATTCTAAAATCGTAATTCGTACTTTTTTCTTTTTTAATTTTGTATTGCTTAGTTTTTGAACTAAATCATCAGCAATTGCTAATGGTATAGCCACAAAAGCACAATCTTGTTTCAATTCTATTGTTCCTAATTGATCTTTTGTGATTCCGCCTTGTTTAAAGAATAACCCAGCAATATCACCTTTAGAAATTTTATCTTTTCTACCACCAGAAATAAATAATGTTTCCCAATATTGTGGTTTACGAGGGGCTTTTACCGAAATAGTAGCTCTATTCGGGTTTTTAACAAATTCAGGAAATTCCTCTTTCTCCCATCGCATCACATAGGCAGTTCCCTTTGTATTTACACGTGCTGTTCTACCATTACGATGCGTAAATTCTTCTTCCGACGGTGGTACATCATAATGAATAATATACTTAAGTTCAGGAACATCAATTCCTCTTGCGGCCAAATCTGTAGCTATTAAAAGCTGACTCGTTCCATTTCTAAATTTAATCAATGCTCGATCACGATCATATTGTTCCATATCTCCTGAAAAAGTAGCATGACTAATTTTATTTTTAGTGAGAAATTTATCTAAATATTCAATATTCTCTTTCACATTACAGAAAACAATTCCTTGTTCATTTCCTAAATGAAATACTAAATCTAATAGTGTTTGTGATTTGTTTCTTAAGGGAGAAATAACCGTTTTAATATCTAATTTAAGTGTCTTTTTCTCTTTTAAATAATTAATAAGTACCGGCTTATCTAAACGTACAAAACTAGGAATTTCAATATTCTGAGTAGCTGAAGTCAAGATACGCTTATTCACACGAGGTACATTGGCAATTATACCTTTCATCTCGTCAGAAAACCCTTTATCTAAACACTTATCAAACTCATCTAGCACTAAAGTTTTAATGCTGTCTTTAGAAAAACGATCATTCATAAAATGATCTAAAATACGACCCGGAGTACCTATTAAAATTGCTGGATTATGTTTTAATTCCAGCTTATCTTTTGCCATGGTACGACCACCATATACTGCATTTACTTTAAAACCTGTACCCATAATCCGTAATACTTGCTCTATTTGTATGGCCAACTCACGAGAAGGAACCACAATTAAGGCTTGAACCTCCTCTATTGTTGCATCCAAAGTTTTTAAAAGCGGAAGTAAAAATGCTAAAGTTTTACCTGTTCCTGTCGGAGAAAGTAAAATTGTATTGGTCGTTTTATCTATTACAGCAATAGCTTCCTCTTGCATTGGGTTCAATTGATGGATATTTAGTTTTGCTAAAATATCCTCTTGATCTTTTATACTATTTGCCATGACAACTATTTATTTTTCTTGTTTTTTGGAGCTTCTTCTTTTGGAAGAATATTAGTGGTATGCTCCAAGTAATTTGCTAAAACCTTTTCGATTAATTCTTCTTTTGTAAGATGATGAAATACGGTTTTCACTTTATTTTTAAAATCTTCTGAAACCTCACGATTTGGCTTAGTCTTGAATATTTTTTTTGCCCAAAGTAATGCATTGGTTTCTTCAATTCTCGCTGCATCTGCTTTTTTTATTTTTTGGAATGTAATCCCCAATTCTTTTTCAAAAACAGGAATATCAGCAACTTCTTCCTGTTGTAATATGGTTAATGAAAGTCCGTTTGCTCCTGCTCTGGCCGTCCTACCACTTCTATGTACGTACAAATCATAAGTTTCTGGTAAATGGTAATTAACGACGTACGAAATATTCTTCACATCAATACCGCGTGATGCTAAATCTGTTGCTATTAAAATAGAAACTTGACCTTCTCTAAATTGTCCCATAACACGGTCACGAATCACTTGTGTTAAACTCCCATGTAATGCCCCAGAAGAGAATTTATTAATCGCCAAGTTCTTGGCTAGTTTATTTACTGCAGCTTTTGTTTTACAAAATATGATCCCTTGTTCTCCTTCTCTTGAACTTAAGAAGTGTAATAAAATATCTAACTTTTCGATTGGATCTACTACTATATATTGATGATCAATACCTTGATGCCCAATAGTATCCATATCAGCCTCAAGGTGCATTACATTTTTATTTAAGTAATTTTGCACTAATTGTTTTATAGTACCAGGCATTGTAGCCGTAAAAAAGAATGTTCTACGATCTTCTGGCAATTCTTTTACAATCGGATCCAAATCTTGCTTTAAAGCCGTTACCATTTCATCGGCTTCATCTAAAATTAAATATGCTGTTTTTTTTATATTGATGGCTTTCTGCTGGATCAAATCTACTAAACGACCTGGCGTAGCCACCACCACATGCGTAGCACTTTTTAATTTTTGTATTTGCGGCTTTATAGCCGTTCCTCCACAAATTGAAGTAATTACAATAGCTGGATTATGTTTTGCAAATGCAATCAAATTGGCATAAATCTGTTGCCCTAATTCTCGTGTAGGCGCTAGTATAACTGCTTGTATGTTGTTGTTTTTTATATCGATTAATTGTAATAAAGGAACTCCAAAAGCTGCGGTTTTACCAGTTCCTGTTTTTGCTAGCGCTACGATATCTTTCTTAGCTGTAAGTATCAACGGAATGGTTTTTACCTGAATATCTGTAGGAGTTGTAATCTGTAAATCGGTTAAGCTTTGTTGAAATACTTCAGTAACTCCAAGCTTTGAAAAATGCTTTGACATAAAATAATTTTCCGCAAAGATAAGTACAGTTTAATGGGAATAAGATGTTTTGGCGGTATTGTCTACAAATACTACTTTTTATCGCTTTCTGACGCTTTTAAAAGACTTATTCTGCTAGCCACCAAGTATTCAATGTTGTATGTGGAGTTTCTAATACTATTTTAGTGAATTTTCCAGAGAATTCTGATAATGGGATTGTTAATTGTTGCTTATCTAAAGAAATCGATTTTACTAAACTATACTCATCCTTACCACCAGATGAAAAAGTATTTGTAGTACTGATTAATATTTTTGCCTTATTTTTAGTTTTACTTAAATTTTCCCAAGTAAGTTTTAGCATGTCTCCTTCTTTTTGTGCCTTTAAATTAAAAGCATCAACAGGAGAAATTAAAGAAACTCCATCCCATTCCCTCTTAGTTTCTAAAGGAACATTCATATTCAAAAAATCTACCATCGTAGGAAGCAGGTCTACAATAGCAGGATTTTTGCTCTTAAAGTATTTATTAGTTTGCTTTTCATTGGTGACAATCCAAGTAGAACGCTCTCTATAGGTTTGTCCACCATGACCTTTGCCGTCTTTTTCGCTACGGCCATGATCTGTAGTAATAAGTAGCAACCAATCTTCATCAGTTGCTTTTTCTCTTTCCTGAATAGCTTCCCATATTTTTCCTATTTGAGCATCTTCAAAAGTAATGGCTTGCTCTAGTTGAGGACTATCACCATAACCATGACCCATATCATCTGAATATTCTAAATACACCCAAGAAACATCAGGACTTTCTTCTTTAATTGTTTTTGCTGCTTTATCAGCTACAGCAGCATCAATACGTTTCATAAAATCTCTTAACTTATCATGAGGATAATTAATCGTATCCAGTTCAAGTCCGTCAAAATTATAATCTACTTTGATAGTATTTGTTTGCTTCAAACCATCTCCTACCAATTTGGTACGATTATCTAGCCATGAAGAAAATACTGCAATAGTACCCTCTGGATTTGCATCTTTATAAAGTCTGAATATAGATGGATAATTATAATTTGGGTTTTTAATTTCGTTTCCAAATACATTATGTTTATTAGCCCAAGTACCTGTAAGCAAACTATTATATCCTACTGCTGATATGGTTGGTGTTTCATTATAAGTACCAGTACCTCCACCAACATAAGCCTCAGAATAACTTCCATTTTGTGCAATAGCATCTAGATTAGGAGTTGCGGCACTTTTTAACTGATCTGTAGCTATTCCATCAACAATAATAAATACAATCTTTTTTTTTGGTACGTTTAAAACTTTACTTTCTAATGACTTTTTTTGAGCATTACCTAATGTTGCTATTAGAGTAAAAAAAACTAAAAATAAATTTTGCATGTGAATTGATGGTGGTTTTATAAAATGTATATTTAGTTTGTAAAATTAGCTGTAATTAATCACTAGAATTGAACTTACAAATTAAATAATATTTAAACCTGTGTTACAATTGTGTAAATATATTTTTGATAATTATAGCTAATAATTTCATTTTGATATTATCCTTTTTTAATATAGAAGTAGTAAAATAAAAAAAACCTACAAATACTTTAATTGTAGGTTCTTTTATAAAAATTATATTTTTTAATATCTATTTAAGTGATGCCATATCAATCACAAATCGATATTTTACATCTGAACTTGTCACACGATTATACGCCGTGTTGATTTCTTGCATATTGATTAATTCTATATCAGAAACTATGTTATGCTCTCCACAAAAATCTAACATTTCCTGAGTTTCCTTAATTCCTCCAATTAATGAGCCTGCAACACGTTTTCTGCCCATGATAAGTCCACCACCATTAAAAGGTGCTAAAGGTTCAACAGCACCTACCAATACCATAGTTGCATCTAATTTTAAAAGTGCAATATACGGATCCATTTCATGACCTACAGGAATGGTATTCAAGATAAAATCGAAACTGTTGGCATGTTTCTTCATTTCAACATTATTTTTTGAAATCAATACTTCATGGGCTCCTAAACTTTTTGCGTCTTCCGCTTTTGAAGAAGATGTAGTAATCATAACTACATGTGCCCCTAAAGCATTGGCAAATTTGACACCCATGTGACCAAGTCCACCTAATCCTACAATACCTACTTTATCACCTTTTTTCACCTTCCAATGGCTTAAAGGAGACCATGTGGTAATCCCCGCGCATAATAAGGGAGCAGCAGCAGCCGGATTCAAGTTTTCGGGAATGCGTAACACAAACTGCTGATCAACCACAATACTGGTAGAATATCCTCCATAAGTGTGTTGACCATTTATATGTTTATCATTACTATTATAGGTAAATATGGCTCCTTTCTCGCAGAATTGCTCTAAATGGTTATCGCACGCAGCACAATCATGACAAGAATCTACCAAACACCCAACTCCAACTAAATCACCTACTTTATATTTTTTTACATGAGCACCAATTTTGGTTATTCTACCCACTATCTCGTGTCCAGGAACTACAGGATATTTAGCCCCTTTCCAATCGTTTCGAACGGTATGAATATCACTATGGCAAACCCCACAATATAAAATGTCAATTTTAATATCCTCTATACCTACTTCTCTACGGTTAATATCTAAAGGAATTAAATTTTCTGTCGCCGAATTAGCACCATATGCTTTTATTATTGTTGTCATATATTATTTTTATTTATTTGATAAGCTTACAGAAAGCTCTATTGTAGCATTTAATACTTTTGAAACTGGACAAACCTCTTTCGCCTTATGGGCTATTTGTTGAAATTGTTCTCCATCTATTTTAGGAATATCTCCCTCTAAATTTAACGTGATTAAGGTAATACTCCCATCTTCAAAAGTAACTTTTGCTGTAACATCTAAGCTATTAGGTGTAAAACCTGCTTCACCTAATAAAAAACTTAGTTGCATAGCAAAGCAGCCTGCATGTGCCGCTCCTATTAATTCCTCAGGATTGGTTCCTTTGCCTTCCTCAAATCGACTGTGAAATGAATATGGTGTTTTATCTAAGGTTTTACTGGCAGTAGTTAGCATGCCTTTTCCTTCTTTTCCACTGCCCAACCATTGGGCGCTTGCTTGTCTTGTAAATTTCATACTATTATATTTTTTGAGTTTCTTCTATTGTTGTATAATCTGTATACCCCTTCTTTCCAGGAGTATAAAAAGTATCTGTATCCCAAGCTGCCAAATCATCGTTATTTTCAAAACGCTCTACTAGATCAGGATTTGAAATATAAGGCTTTCCAAATGCTACCAAATCTGCATCACCATCGGCAATAACCTTATTTCCTGTTTCTTGGTTAAAGTTAGCATTAATCATTAAAGTACCTTTGTATAAAGGTCTGAAATGTTTTGCAATTTGTGTTACAGCAAAGGGTATTTCTGAAACATCATTAAAGGGTTCTGATAAATGTATATACGCCAGATTGTAATCGTTTAATTTCTTGATAATGTATTCAAATGTTGGAATGGTTTCTTCATCCATGGTCATCCCAAAAATTCCGTTTAATGATGGATTGAATCGCGCTCCTATTTTCGCTTCAGGAATCACTTGCTTCATAGCATCTAATACTTCAAAGAAAAAACGGGCTCTGTTCTCTATAGATCCTCCATATTCATCTTTACGAATATTAGAAGTCTTGTTAAAAAATTGATGAAATAAATAACCGTTTGAAGAATGTATTTCTACACCATCAAATCCTGCTTCCATAGCATTAATTGCCGCATTTTTAAAATCGGAAATTGTTGTGCCAATATCTTCTTTTGTCATTGCTTTTGGAGTCACGGTATCTTTAAATCCATTTGGGGTATATGATTGCGCATTAGGATTTATAGCTGATGGTGCTAAAGGCAATTCGCCATTATGGAAATCAGGATGTGACATTCGACCCACATGCCATAATTGAATGACTATTTTCCCTCCTTTGCCATGCACACGCTTCACAACTTTTTTCCATCCTTCTACTTGCTCTTTAGAATGGATTCCTGCTGTATTGATATACCCAACTGCTCTTTCAGAAATCTGCGATCCCTCAGTAATAATTAAGCCTGCTGACGCTCGCTGTTCGTAGTATAAGCCATGAAGCTCTTCTGTTGCAATGCTTCCTCTGCTCCTTGTCATTGGCGCCATAACTACTCTATTTTTAAGGTTTAAGTATTTAGAGTTATAAGGCTGTAGTAAATATTGATTTTTCATATTATTCCTTTTAATTTTAGATAAAACTAAAGGATAAATACTGCAATTAAATTGACCTATATCAATTATAAAAACTTTAACTTTTTATTTTTGTTCGAATACGACTTAAACTTTCAGGAGATAGTCCTAAATAATTAGCAACATCATAATTGGTAATTCTAGTTTCAATTTTTGAATATGCAGCACAAAATTCTAAGTAGCGTTCTTCTGCTCTTTTTTCTAAAGTAGACATAATTCGCTTGCGCTGTGCTATAAAAGCATTCGTCACCAAAATCCTAAAATAACGTTCAAAAATAGGAGCTTGTTGAAAAAGTAAACTGAGATCGTCAAAACTAATTGCCAAAAGACTTGTGTCTTCAACAGCTTCGATATAAAGTTTTGATGGAACTTTATTATAAAAAGCGTCAAAATCGCCAACCCACCAATTTTCAATAGCAAATTGGATGATATGGCTATTTCCTTTTGTATCTATATAATATGCTTTGAGACATCCTTTAATTACAAAATATTCATGCTTAACCGTAGTTCCTGGTCGTAATAGAAAGTTACGTTTAGACACATTTACTTCTGTTAATTTAGCCGTAAAGAGTGCTTTATCTTCCTCAGAAATGGTAACATATTGGGAAACATGACTTAGAATAGCATCAAGCATTTTTTTATCAAAAATAAGGAATATGGACTATTTTATGTGACACCTTAAAATTCTTTTATGTTAAAATGAAAATTAGGAAATCTTAAAAATAATTCTGTAAATTTTCTTTAAAATATAGCGCATTATCTGTGATGCTTTGCATGGAGTTTTGAGCAAAATTACCGCCTTGTTCCAAATAGTAAAACTCCAAACCAGAAAGCGATGGGTCTGGTAGTATTTCAGGATAATTTATAGAACCATTCCCAAGTTCTGTATAATCTTGAGTTATTTTATCCATATCTTTTATATGCCACATTACATAGCGCCCTGGCTGATTTGCTATAAGCTCTTTGGGAGTTAATTTTGAAGATCGTACCACCCAATAAAGATCCATTTGCAATTTTACTAATGAACTATCTGTGTCCTTAAGAATGATGTCATATCCATTTTCTCCTGCATGGTCTGTAAATTCAAAATCGTGATTGTGGTATGCAAAACCTAAACCTGCTGCAGTAACTCTTTCTCCAATAGTATTTAATTTATAGGCTAGTATCTTAAAATTTTCTATGGTTCTATAGTCGGGAGCTAACCATGGCCATGTAATATACTTTGAACCTATATTAGTAGCTCCTTCAATGCATTGATCTACATATTTTTTTAAGTCGTCAATAGGTTTGTCAAAATAGGAAGAAAAATCATAATGTCCACTTGTAGCAGTAAGTCCTACATCTTTCAAAATCGTATTAAAATCGAAAGATTTGTATCCGTAATAGGTGTCTACGTCTCCTTTATAACCATATATTTCAAGATCGTCATACCCTAATGCTTTTACGCTCTTTAAGGTATTCAAAGGATCTTCTGCCATTGCATCACGGATGGTAAAAAGTTGTAGCCCCATTTTAAATTTTTGTTTAAAAGGCATCGAAAAATTTGAGATGGGAACAAATACTGCGGCTGCTAAGCAAGTAGATTGCCTTATAAAATTTCTTCTTTGCATATATTTGATGTTTTATAATAATAGATCTGACGGTATCAAAAATATACAATTATAACATTGTTTTTCAATCCAATATACTATTTCATTATTTTCAAATTTTATTATTATTTTATTTAAAAAATACTTTCTGTTTGAACATTCCGCTTATGATAACTATGCACCAGCATTTTAAACTCTATAAACCCTTTGGTATAATGAGTCAGTTTAGCTCTAATGATGCTAAAGAATCACGTAAAAAAAGATTTCTTGGTGAATTATATGATTTTACTGAAGGTATAATGCCCATCGGTCGTTTGGATGAAAAATCGGAAGGTTTATTATTGTTGACTACCGATGGTAAATTAAGTGATACTATTAATCAATCTGGAATAGAAAAAGAATACTATGCACAGTTAGATGGCGAAATTAACCCTGAAGCCATTGAACAGTTAAAAAATGGTATCGAAATAGGTTTTGCAGGAAAAAAATATACTACAAAACCCTGTCATGTTAGACAATTACAAGGCACTCCTATACTTTTTGAACCTAACAAAAAAATTCGTGTTAATAGTCATAGACCAAATTCTTGGATCAGTATTACGTTAACCGAAGGCAAATTTCGACAAGTTCGAAAAATGACAGCCGCAGTTGGCTATCCAACTTTGCGATTGATAAGAATTAGAATAGGTTCAATTACCCTAGAAAATATGGCTCCTGGTGAAGTAATACCTATTTCTATAATACTTTAAATACGCCGACCATCTAATAAATTAATAATTCGAGAGCCATAAGCTGCATTTTTTTCTGAATGGGTGACTTGAATTATGGTAACCCCTTCACTATTCAGTTTTTTAAAGAGTTCCATAATTTCTTCACTTTGTGCCGAATTTAGGTTTCCTGTGGGCTCATCAGCTAAAATTAATTTAGGGTTAGCAATTAGTGCTCTTGCAACACCAACCAATTGTTGCTGTCCACCACTTAATTGCGCTGGAAACAAATCTTTTTTACCAACAATATTAAAACGATCTAACATGTCGGCAACCATAGCTTTACGTTCAGTACCTTTATATTTTTTGTACAACAGTGGCATTTCTAGATTTTCTTGAACAGTTAGTTCATCTAATAAATGATAAGATTGGAAAACAAAACCTATATATTCCTTATACAAATTAGCTCTATGCTTCTCTTTTAAGGTATGTACTGATTCGTGTAAAAAATTGTATTCTCCTTCATCAAAAGCATCTAGCATTCCGATTACATTCAATAAAGTAGATTTCCCAGATCCAGAAGGTCCCATTATTGAAATAAACTCACCTTCTTCTACTTCAAGATTGATATCTTTAAGTAAAAAAATACGTTGTCCACCAGAGTTTACCCATTTAAATATATTTTTTAATTCTAATAGCATTTTATTTTATTTAAGTGATGATACTTTGTTTATTCTGTTCGTAAGCTTTTTACAGGATTTTGTCTTGCCGCTTTAATAGTTCTTGTTCCAATAGTTGCTAACGCTATAATTAATGCCAAAAATCCAGATATGATAAAAAACCACACACTTAAATCTATTCTAAAAGCGTAATTCTGCAACCACTCATTCATAACCCACCAAGCAATAGGTGAAGCTATTATAAATGCAACAAGTACTAATTTTAAAAAATCTTTAGTTAAGATATATGTTACAGAAAATACACTGGCGCCAACTACTTTTCTAATTCCAATTTCTTTTGTACGCTGAGAAACAATTAGCATTGACATAGCAAAAAGTCCAATACAACTCAATACAATAGCAATAACAGATCCGCTAGTAATTAAAGTAGCCATTGATTTTTCTCTTTGAAATGTGCGGTCTATATTCTCATCTAAAAACGATCCTAAAAACTCTGCATTGGGTTCTATTTTATGCCAAGCATCTTCAATTGCATCAAAAGAATTTACCATATTTGAACTTGCTACTTTCACATAAGCGTACGTTAAATCCCAATCTTTACTCATATAATAGGTAAGAGGATTAATAGCCCTGTCTAGTTCTTGAAAATGATAATCTTTTACCACTCCAAGAACAGGATAGTATACCCCATCATTAATTTCTAGTTGAGCTGTTAATGGGTCTTCTTCACCCAACTCTTTTGCCATAGCCTCATTAATAATTACGCCTAAACTATCGGCTGGACTGTTAAAATTTCTTCCCATAACCATCTCAACATCTAAGGTTGGAATATATTCATAATCTACAACTAAAAAATTAGTACTCACCGTGCGACCTTTATAATCAAAACCCATCATGCTAAAAGATTGGCTCCCATCTTTACCTCTTCCTAAATTATTATCAGAACCAGAGACTCCTAAAATATCTGGATTCCCATTAAGTTCCTGTTTAAGTAGTTGCAATGCAGAATAACTATTCTTTTTCCCATTTAATGGAATAGAAACCACTTGCTCTTTATTAAACCCTAGATCTTTATTGCGCATATACTCTATTTGACTCCTTAAAATAAGTGTTGCAGTAATTAAAAGAATTGCAATACCAAATTGAACAATCATCAAAACATCTCTAACGCGATTTTTACCAGAAGTATCTAATTTTCCTTTTAAGGACTGAATAGTTCCTATGCGACTTAATAGTATAGCAGGATATCCTCCTACAATTAAATTAATAAGTAATACTATAGTAATGAAAGCAATTATAACTAATGGAGATGTTACTATATCTAAGTTTACAGCTGTCCTAAAAATAGATTTAAAATTATCTAATAACAAAACACTTAAAATGATACCAATAGTTATTGCAATTAGAAATATAAAAAGACTCTCTCCCCAAAACTGAAAAAATAATTGTTTTTTCTTAACACCTAAAGTTTTTCGAATACCAATTTCTTTTAAGCGTTGTGCGCTTTTTGCTATGCTCATATTAATAAAATTAACACAGGCAATAAATAGAATAAGTCCTGCAATCCCTAAAATAATAATAGGTGTACTTCTGCTTATAGCTGCATAACCTTTTCTAAAACTCGTAAAACGGACATCTTTTAAAGGTAATAATTTTAGTTCTCTGTATTTGCCATTAGCATTGGCAACGGCTCCATCTCTTTTTAAATTCTCAATAGCTTCTTTATAATGCAAATTCACAAACTCTTGTGTGTTTTGTTCAAATTGAGCAACAGATACATCATTTTGCAATTGGACATAAACAGAATGATATTGAGAATCCCATTCATCTATAGTTGAAGCATATTCAGGATTGTTTTCAAAACGGATTGCTATTTCAAAATCTAATGTACTATTCGTCGGATTATTTCCGACTACTGCTGAAACGGTAAATGGTTTTTCAATACCAGAAATAAGTAGGTTAAACGTTTTTCCAACACTATTACTATTTCCGAATATTTTTTTTGAAGCATTTTCTGTAATAACCACAGAAGAAATATCCTGTAAACCATTAGAAATTCCATTTATTGTTGGAAAAGTAAACATGGAGAAAAAATCTGGATCTACCCAAACAGCATCTAAATTAATTTCTTTATCCTTATAAAGTGCCATTGTACTAACATCTAATACCCTTGTGATTTTTTCAATTCCGGGTACTTCATTTTGTAAAGACTTAGCAAAAGGAGAAGGCATTGTGGTACCTGCTTGCGGTCCTTTTGGGCTTTGCTGTACTGAATACACCTCATAAATTCGATCTCCATTTTTATGAAACGAGTTATACGACAACTCAAAAAAGCCAGCCATAAATAATAGAATAGCAACTCCAAAAGCTACCGATAAACCAATTACATTGATAAACGTAAATGTCTTATCTTTTATAAGATTCCTCCAAGCAATTTTTAAATAGTTTTTAAACATGGTTTTTATTTTTTTTGTCCTCCCTCAATCCCTCCAAAGGAGGGAGGTTGTTATATTTGTCTTCTCTCCCCTTTGGAGAAATACCGTAAGGCAGAGGGGATTATTCTGCACGTAAACTTTTAACTGGATTTGTTCTAGCTGCACTTATTGTTTTAAAACTCATGATTAATAGCGCAATACTAATCATAATGCATGCACCAAGTACAAATACCCACCAACTTAAACTTGTTTTATATGCAAACCCTTCAAGCCAATAGTGCAGTCCATACCAAGCAATTGGTATTGCAATTAAAAAAGCGACTAGAACTAAGACTAAAAATTCTTTGCATAATAAGAGGTTTAACTCCATAAGTGAAGCTCCCAAAATTTTACGAACACCAATCTCTTTAGTTCTACGCTCAGTGGTATGAATAACTAAACCAAAGAGTCCTAAGCAACTAATTAATATCGCTAAACCTGTTGCCCATTTTAAGAGCGTTGTGGTTTTTTTTTCTTGGCTATAGAATTTCTGAACTGCATCATCCATAAAAGTTAATTCAAAGTCTGTGTCCGGATAAATTGATATATAAGAAGATTCTACTTTTTTCAAGACACTCGACCATTCTTGAGAGTTACCCTGTAATTGAATATGAACGGTTCTAAATTGTGAAAAACCGGTAGACCGATACCAATCACCAATCATTGCCATAGGCTGTATTGATGTATGTAAAGAGCGTTGATTAAAATCTTTCATAACACCAACAATTGGCAATTGAATAGTATCATATTTTAACATATTTCCAACCGCATCAATTGGATTTTTAAACCCTAAGATTTTAGCATAGGTTTCATTAATTACATATTCCTTAATCGTGTCGTTTAAAATGTCTCTACCTGCCAAAAGTTCAATGCCATATAATTCTCTATATTTTTCATCACCAAAAATTAACTGTAAGTCTGTGTTTATTTCTCCCTCATCCTTTACAAATGTTGAAATAGTAGAATGTGTATTTGTAGAAGCTGGTGGTGATCCTCCTAATGTAACTTGCTTAACTTGAGGAAAGCTTTTTATGTCATTTACTATAGCCAAACGCTTTCCATAAGATTTTTCATTCCAAGGAGTTCTAAAATATGCAATAGCATTAGTCTTGATTCCCATGTCCTTATGAATTAAATAATTCATTTGTTTGCCTACCAATAAAGTAGCTATAATAAAGAGTTGAGCGATAGAGAATTGAAATATCGTTAAGTATTTTCGTACTGATATTTTTTCATTACCACTCTGTGCTTGATTTTTTAAAACCGATATTGGTTTATATTTTGAAAGAACAATAGCTGGGTAAAAACCAGACAAGAAAACTACTAATAACAGTAGTACAATAATCAAGACAATCATAAATGGCTGAACCAATAATTCAAATTTTAAATCTTCTGGAATAAAATCTGAAAATACTTTTAAAAGCCAATATGAAATTCCAAAGGATAATAAAGCTGAAGCCATAGTAAGCCAAAAAGTTTCACCTAAAAATTGAAATATTAATTGCTTTTTAGAACTTCCTAATGTCTTACGAATTCCTATTTCTTTAGAACGTTTGGTTGCTTGCGCTGTATTTAAATTTATAAAATTGATACATCCTAAAAGCAAAAGAAAAAAAGCAACCAATCCTAAATTTAACAATACAGGCTTACTGGTAGTTTCTCTTCCATAATCAAACGTACCGTAATTTGTATTAAAATGAATATCGCTAAAAGCTTGTAAGTGATATTGGCTTCCTCTGCCCATAGCTGTTTGATCTTTTTCTTCATGCTCTTTATTTATAGCATTCAACTGTTGTTGTAGGTTATCGCTATTTACTTCTTTACCAAGTTTTACAAATACTTGTGTTGACGAATTGGTATTATTCCATTTATCATTAAATGCCATATCATAATCATCAAGGTTTTTTGAAGTTTCAAGAGATAAAAATTCTTTAAAATAAAGATCCGTTCTTTGATCAAAATCTGCCACAATACCTGTTACTTTCACTATAACAGAATCATTATAGACTAATGTTTTCCCCATTACTTCTTCAACATTCAAATCAGGAAAATATTTTTCAGCTCTCTTTTTGGTAAGAATTACCTCATTAGGATTACTGAGTGCTATTTCAGGACTTCCAGCAAGCCATTTGTATTGAAACATTTTAAAATAATTTACATCAACATATACCCCATCTTCAATATTTTTAAAGGCTTTAGCTGTAGTTTTATTTTCTACTTTATTTAAATAGGTTGTAAAAAAACGACTAACTATTTCAGTTCCTGTTGCTTGCTCACTTAAAGTAATACCTAATGGAACAGGTACTGCCCTATTATAAAAACTACCCTCAGGTGCTATAAATTCTGATGTAACTCTATAGATTCTATCTTGATCAGGATGAAATTTATCAAAAGTCATATCATAATAGATAATTGCCCCAATGACAAAGGATGCACTTAATCCAATAGAAAGTCCTAAAACATTAATCAAGGAAAATACTTTGTTTTTCCAGATATTCCGAAATGCAATTTTTAAATAGTTTTTTAACATGGTTTCTATTTTTTGATTGATGAATTACTCCGTTCGTAAACTTTTAATTGGATTTGTAGTTGCTGCTCTAAAGGTTTGATAACTAACTGTGATAAAACTGATACACAAAATAAGCACCGAAGAAATAACGAATATACTAGCTGTAATTTCTACCTTATACGCAAAATTTTCAAGCCACTTTGAAACTGCATACCAAGCAAATGGAATAGCAATCACAAATGCAATAAGTATTAAACCAATAAAATTCTTTGTCAATATGTTTGATATATCAAAAACATTTGCTCCCAGTATTTTTCTAACGCCAATTTCTTTGGTTTTTTGTTGAACTGAAAGTAAGGTTAGACCAAACAACCCTATGCAAGAAATGAAAATCATTAAAATAGCACCAAAGGCTATGATTTGTTGCCACTTAGCTTCTTTCTCATAGTTTTGAAAATTAAGATCTTCCATAAAATCATATTTAAAGGGTCTATATGGAACAAGATTTTTGTAAATATCTTCAATAGCTGCTAGGGTCTGCGGTCTGTTTTCTGAGGATATCCTTATTAAAAATCTTCCATATCCCATTCCAGGCTGCATTGTAAATATTTGAGGTGCTATTTTTTGTTTCAAAGAGCCAAAATGATAATCCTTTACTACCCCTATAATATTTAATTTAGTTTCTTGCCCATTAAAAAAATCGATATTCTTATCTAGAACTGAACCTTTCCAACCAGCTTCCTTTACATAAGCTTCATTTACCAAAACTGAATTCGTAGAATCACTCGGAAAATCACTAGAAAAATTTCTACCCTCAACCAAATTAATTCCCATGGTAGTTAAGTAGTTTTCATCAATATGATCAAATTCGACATGAATATCATATCCATTCGCTTTGGAATTTGTACCCCAATATCCATTTTGACGCATAGCTATCTGCTCTACTCCCGCAATTTTTGATAATTCATCTTTGAAAGACTTCATTAAACTATGGTTTTCATCTTGCCCTAAATGAAGCACAACTAAATTTTTATCATTATACCCTAATTCTTCATGGGTTAGATATTCAAATTGTTTGTACATGTACATTGTGGTAATCAACATAAATGTTGTTAAAGAAAACTGAACTATAATAAGCCCTTTAGAAAGATAATTTTTATTTGAATACGCAAGTCGATGGTATAATGTTTTAACTGGGTCAAAACGTGATAAAATAAGAGCAGGATAAAATCCCGCAGTAAATACTGTCAAGATAAATAAAATAATAAAAGATATGATAAGCTTATAATCTAATAGGTAACGAATTTCAAGCTGTTTATTGGAAACTTCATTGAAGAATGGTAGTAAGGCTTGAGCCAAAACAAAAGCAAAACAAAAAGCAATCAAACAAAGCATAAAGGACTCTCCCATAAACTGTATAATCAATTGTTTTCGTTTTCCACCTACCACTTTTCGAATACCAATTTCTTTTCCTCGCTTTAGAGATTTTGCTACATTAAGATTTACAAAATTGATACATGCAATTAATAATATAAAAAGTGCTATTCCCGATAATATATAAGAATAAAGAGGGTCACTTACTTCTGGAGTATAGGCAATCTCTTTATTTAGATGCATGCTAACTAAAGGTTCGAGCCCATAAATAAATTCAGCATCAAAACCATGTTCTTGTTCTTTCGCTAATTCTATACTTGCGTTGCTCTTAAAAGTTCTTGCCATTTTTTCTCTTATCGACCCAATATTAGCATTAGGATTTAGTAATAAGTAGGTAGGAAAGTTCATATTCAACCAATAATCATCCTTATTTTTAAAATCTTGATACTTAAAAGACAGTAATAATTTGAATTTGATACTAGAATTTTGAGGAGAATTTTTAGCAATTCCTGTAACTACAAAAGGTTCAAATTTATTAAAAATCTCTAATTCTATAGTTTTACCCATAGGATCAGTATTCCCAAAATACTTTTCAGCTATTTCTTGCGTAAGTACAATTGAATTTATATTTTGAAGTGCTGTATTTGGATTTCCTTCAACCATAGGAAATGAAAAAACATCAAAGAAATTAGGATCTACCCATGAAATATTTTCATAAAAGACTTCTCCATCTTTTTTAATAATTGAATTATTCTCACGAATACGGACGAATTCTTTTATTTCAGGAATATCTCTAGCGAAACTAGGTCCTTGAATGGCACCAGCAATACCATATGTATTTTCTTTACCACTACTTTCAATCACTTTACAAGTTAACTGGTATAGATTAGCTTCATTTTTATGAAAACGATCATAACTGACCTCATCCATAGTAAAAAGTAAAATTAGCATACAACAAGCCAAGCCAATACTCAAACCTATAATATTAATAAAAGAAAATGCTTTGTTAGCTAGTAAATTTCGCCAAGCAATTTTTATATAATTTTTTAACATGATTTCTCTTTTTAAATTGATTTGAATTTGGTTTTAACTATTCTATCTTCAAACTCTTCAATGGCTTAATTAAGGCAGCTCCTATTGATTGGTAACTGATAGTCAATAGGGCTATGAATAAAGCTATTAGTCCTGCAACTGCAAATATTCCCCAACCTATTGTTATTCGATAAGCGAAATCTTCAAGCCATCGTGACATGATATACCATCCTATAGGGATAGCGATTGCAATAGAGACCAAGATAAGTTTCATAAAATCAAGTGTAAGTAATTGGTAAATACTCTTAAAGGGTGCGCCGAGTACCAATCGAATACTAATTTCTTTTTTTCGTTGTTCTACCATAAAGGCAGAAAGTGCAAAAAGCCCCATACATGCTACAAAAATGGCGAATAGAGCAAAGCTGTTAAAAATACGTCCTATTCGTCTTACATCTGCGTGCATTTTACTAAACTCTTGGTCTAAGAACGTATAACTAAAAGCTTGGTTGGGTACATTCTTGTCCCAAATCGCCTTTATCGAACTTAAGCTTGTGATGACATCGCCTTTCGCCAGTTTTATTGAAATTGTCCCAAAGTCTTTACCAATGACAAGACTTAAAGGTTCCATATCTTCCTTTAACGATTTAAAATGAAAATCTTCAATGACTCCTACGACTGTTAAATATTGACCATTATTATCTATTTGTTTTCCAATTGGATCATTTAGTCCTAATTCTTTTACCATTTTTTGATTGATGATAATGGAATTTATAGAATCGTAGGCGAAGTCCTTAGAAAAATCACGACCTGCAATGACCTGTATACCCAGAGTTTTAATATAATCGTAATCTATCCGCCAAATTTGACCAGGCACACCTCTTCCTCCATTTCCTTCATCAGATCTTCTAAAAGTGTTACCGTTTCTTTTTGTACTTTCAATAGGTAAATAGTCACTCATAGTCACCCTATTTACTGATGATAATTCAAGTACTTGGTTTTTAAAATTTTCAACTTTATTTCCAAGAACACCCGCTCCCTCTAAAATAACCACGTGCTCTTTTTCATATCCTATTTTTTTATTAAGGATAAAATCCATTTGTTTGTATATAATCAGGGTACTAATTATTAAAACTACTGATGTAGTAAACTGGAAAATAACAAGACCGCTTCTTAATCTACTACTCTTTCCGCCTAGACTTACACTTCCTTTGAGCACATTTACGGGTATAAAAGCGGAAAGATAAAAAGCTGGATAAAGTCCTGCTAAAGCACCAATAATAACTGAAGAAACTAACATAATAGGCATGAACCACCAAGCGTTCCAAGGCATAATTATTGATTTATCGGCAATATTATTAAATGTAGGGAGTAGCATCCAGGCGAGAATGACACCCAATATAAAAGATATGATACTGTAAAGTACAGCTTCGGTTAAAAATTGAACAACAAGATTACTTTTGAAGGCTCCAACAGTTTTTCGAAGTCCAACTTCCTTAGCCCTATTAGCCGATTTCGCAGTAGAAAGATTGATGAAATTAATGGCTGCCAACAACAAAATAAATCCAGAAATGGCTGCAAATAACCAAACAAAACGAATATCCCCATGCTTAAGTCCATCTTGCATTTTCAGGTCGGAATACAAATGAATATCTGTAATAGGTTGTAGTTTATAATTAATGGTCTTCAGAACTTCTATAAAATCTGGAGCACGACCCCTATCTAATTGCGCTGGAATGATATATTTTTCTACAATAGCATACATTTTATCTTGTAATTCTTGAACATTTGCATTTTTGTCTAACAATACATAGGTAAAATAATTCTGATTGGTCCAATTCCCATTCGTATCCTCAATAGGAAGTAAGAAATCAAACTGTAAGTGTGAATTTTTCGAAAAATCTTGCATCACTCCAGTTACCGTATAGGGCTTGGAAGAATCATTATCCAAAATAATTGTTTGACCCAAGGCATTACCGTTTGGAAAATATTTTTTTGCTTTTGAATCAGAAATAACGATACTTTTCGGATTTATAAGTGCCTCTTGAGGTTTCCCCTGTTTCAATGAAATTTCTAAAATATCAAAAGCCTCTTGATCAGCAAATACAAAACCATCTTCCAAATTATTCTCGGGTTCACCCGATAAACGAAGTCCCCTTTTTCCTGCACCGAAAAGCTCACTGGTATTTACCTTTCCCGCTTTTTCTATTTCAGGAAAATCAGCTTGTAAGGCATCGGCAAAAGGTAACTGAAAATGGACACTTTTCATGACCTCGCCATTAAACATGCCTTGCATTACAACCCGATAAATTCTTTTTTTATTGGTATACTGCTGGTCATAACTAAGCTCATTGCGAATAAACAGTGTAATTAGTAAACATGCTGAAATGCCCATGGCAAAGCCTCCGATTTTAATAATGGTATAGAGCTTTTCCTTTTGAATACCTCTCCAAGCGATTTTTAAATAATTTTTTATCACGATTGCTTTTTTTTGATTGATGAATTACTCTGTTCGTAAACTTTTAATTGGATTTGCTCTTGCTGCTTTTATAGCTTGAAAACTGATTGTAACAATAGTAACAATCATTGCTCCTAACATAGCTAAACCAAATATCCACCACTTAAGAATTACATGATAGGGATAATCTTGCAGCCATCCATTCATAACATAATAAGATATTGGAATGGCTATAAAACAAGATATAATGACAAGTCTTAAAAAATCTTTAGAAAGCATATTCCATACATTAAATACGGTTGCACCTAATACTTTACGTACGCCAATTTCTTTAGTTCGCTGTTCTGCCACAAAAGAAGTTAACCCAAATAAACCAAGGCAGCTAATTAAGATAGCCAATGCAGTGAAAATACCTGATAGAGTTCCTATACGTTCTTCAGATGCAAATTTTGCACCATATTCCGCATCTACAAAATCATACTGAAAAGGAACTTCAGGAAAATGTTCTTTAAATACCCTTTCGATTATTGCTATATTTTGACTTGCACTTTGTTTTGGATTCAAACGTAAATTATAATAACTAGAATTTCCATATTTATCATAAACATACACTCCCTGTTTTACAGGTTCATAAGGCGATTGTGTAATCATATCTTCAACTACACCAATAATTTGCAGCGGATCTGATGGATCTTCCTCATCGTCATCTTTTAGGTATTTCCCTATAGGATCTTTTAAACCCATGTATTTTAAAGCTGTCTGGTTAATAAGTACTGCATTGGAATCAGAAGGAAATTCTCTTGAAAAATCTCTTCCTTGTACTATTTTCAGATTTAGTGATTTTGCATATTCAGGAGTAACTTCGGTCCAAGCAAGATCTTCTTGAAAACCTTCTGGTTTACCTTCCCACATAAATCCGCTTCGATTGGAAAATATTTGAGTAGTAGGACTACTAGAAGCTGACATTTCGATAATAGCTCCAGAGCTCAAGAACTCTGTCCGCATCAAATCATATTTGCCCGCAAAATCTTGACTAAAAGTGGGTATCTGTACTAAACCTTCTTTGTCATAACCTAAAGGTCTATTTTTTGCATGATTTATTTGTTGCATTACGATAACCGTACCAATAATAAAAGCAACAGAAACAGTAAATTGAACGACTACTAAAATTTTTCTTGGCAGCCCTGCATATTTCCCTCCTTTAAAAGTTCCTTTTAAAACATCAACAGGGCGAAATGAAGATAAGTATAATGCTGGGTAACTTCCAGAAATTAACGCTGTAACTAGAATAAATAATAATGAACTAAGCCAAAAAAATAAATTATCCCACGGAAAAGAAATTTCTTTTTTTGACAACTCATTAAAGCCATTTAAGGATATTAAGACAATCACGACAGCAATAATAAAAGCAAACAAGACCACCAAAAATGATTCACTTAAAAACTGATTAATAAGTTGACTTCGTTGTGAACCAATAGATTTACGAATGCCTACTTCTTTAGCTCTCTTTTCTGATCGTGCGGTACTTAAGTTCATGAAATTAATGCACGCCAAGAGCAATACAAAAGCACCAATAATACCAAATAACCAAACGTATTTTATTCTCCCTCCAACCTGCTTTCCATTTTGAAAACTGCTTTTTAAATACCAATCATTCATAGGAAATAAAAAAAGTTGCGGATTAAACTCAGCAGTATCATCACTTAAATTCTTTTTAACATCTTTAATCTTAGCTGTCACGTTTTCCATTGTAGTATTGTCTGCAATTTGAGCAAACATCTGAAACGAATTGTTTCCCCACTGATCAAATGAATTTTTCATCCATTCTTGAGTAGCAACTAATTTATCCCATGGCATTAAAAATTCAAGATCATGAAATGAATTATTAAAGGGAATATCTTCATAAACAGCACTAACTGTCACATTATATTGATTATTGACTTCTATAGTTTTCCCTATAGGTTCTTCATCACCAAATAGTGCATTTGCAACAGATTCTGATAGCATAACAGAATTTAATTCTCGTATACCGTCTTTCTCTCCTTTTAAAATTTTCAAGTCCAACATTTCTGGAGCATCTTTTTGCATAAAATTGCCATTCTTAGAAAGACTTTTTTCTTTGTACTTAAGGTATCTAGAAAAGTTCCAAGATGACATTATCAAATACTTAAAGTTATCTTTATACCCTTCTTTCAAAGCCATTTCTAAAGGTCTTGGAATTGCTGGACCCGTACCCGTCTCTCCATTAAATGTCTGAGATTGATAAACCTGTGCTATCTTATCTTTATTTTTAAAATAATTATTGTTTGAAACCTCATCTTGTATCCAAAGACCTATAATAAGCGTTACTGCCATACCCAAGGCAAGCCCTCCAATATTTATAGCAGAATATCCTTTGCTCTTCCAAAGATTCCGCCAGGCGATTTTAAAATAATTTTTTAGCATGATCTATTTTTTGATTGATGATGAATTATTCACTTCTTAAACTTTTTACTGGATTTACTATTGCAGCCTTTATACTTTGATATCCAACCGTAATAACAGCTATGAATACCGCTAACAATGCTGCTAAAGCAAAGATCCACCAAGCAATATCTATTCTATATGAAAAATCTTCTAGCCACTTATTCATGGCATACCAACCTATAGGTAATGAGATTAAAATAGCAATCCCTACTAATTTCAAAAAATCTGCCGTCAGCCTATAAGAGATTTGACCCACAGATGCTCCCAGTACTTTTCTTACGCCAATTTCTTTCGTACGCTTTTCTGCATTAAACGTAGCTAATCCAAACAATCCAAGACATGCAATAAAGATGGAAAGTATCGTGAAAATGACAAAAATATCCCCTAATTGTTGCTCAGATTTGTATGTGTTATTAAACGATTCATCTAAGAATGAATAACTAAAAGGTTGTCCCGGAGCTAGCTCATTCCATATAGTTTCTATTTTTGAAATGGTATTTTTAAAGTCCCCTGAATTTAATTTTGCTGCCATAAGACCAGAAGATTTAATCATAAAAAGACCTAATGCTCCAATATTTTCATGTAACGATTCGTAATGAAAGTCCTTCACTACTCCAATTATAGAATAAAAAACAGGATCATCTGTTTGCATATCATCAAAAATTCGCATCCCTAAAGCTTCATCAGCACTAACACCTAATTTTTCTAGAGTCATTTCATTAATAATTACTGACGTAGAATCTGCTATATATTGCTTATCAAAATTTCTTCCCGCAACTAGTTCGATATTTAAGGTAGAAATATAATCTTCATCTACATTCCAGTTTTGCATTTGTACCGCATTTTCTTGTTGTCTTGCTCCTTCCCAAAAATAGGTGCTATTTGAACGTGAAGATGGGGTTGGTAGGTAGCTGCTCATCGTTACGCTTTTTACCTGACTTAATTTTTTTAGTTCGTCCTTTAAAGCCTTTGTTTTATTTCCTGCAGCATATACATCATTAATAACAATGACCTGATCTTTAGCAAAACCTAAATCTTTAGCTTGAATATATTGTAGTTGCTGAAATACTACCAAAGTGCTCACTATTAAAAAGACGGATATAGCAAATTGAAAGACTACTAAATAATTTCTAACCTTTACACCGCCTACACTACTTTCGCCACTTCCTTTCAAAATACTAACGGGTCTAAAACGAGACATAAAGAATGCTGGATAGCTACCTGATACTAATCCCAACAAAACCGTAGCAACAACTAAAGCACCCCAAAAAATAGGATTAAAAAAAGGAATAGCTATATCTTTATCTGCTAAGGCATTAAAATAGGGTAAGACCAATACTGTTATCAGAAGAGAAAATAACATAGAGATTAAGGAAATAAGACCTGACTCTGTTAAAAATTGCTTTACGAGTTCAGATTTATTAGATCCCAAAGTTTTACGGATTCCTACTTCTTTTGCTCTTTTTAAAGAATGAGCAGTAGAAAGGTTCATAAAGTTTACACTGGCCAAGATTATTAGAAATATTCCAATAAATAAAAGAATATATACATTTTGAATGGTACTATTAGCGCTTAGTTCATTATCTCTACTAGAATGCAGATGAATAGCGGGTAAGGGCATGGTATGGTATTTTATATAGTTTCCTGATGCAATAAATGCTTCTTTGGTCATTCCCGGAAAAATACTTTGTGCCCAAGGCAGCATATATCTATCTAACATTCCCTGTAAGGGCTCTTTTATCGCTTCTACCTGAGCACCAGGAATTAATTTAATAAATGTAAAAAAGTTATTACTGCCCCAAATATTTTCTTTAGAAGCTGGATTGCCAGCCATGGCTAAGAACATGGAATGATTTCTTAAAAGAGAATTTTTAGGCAAATCATTGATAACTCCCGTAATAGTATAGGTTTCATTATTGTTCAATACTACGGTTTTCCCTACGGCTTCTTCTATTGGAAAATGTTTTTCTGCAGCCGTTTTTGTCAAGACCAAAGTATTTGGTTGTGTGAGTGCTGTATGCCTATCACCCTCCAACACCTCTAAACTAAAAAAATCTAAAAAAGAAGCATCTGCATAGGCTGCATCTGTTTCCTTAGTGTTGGTTTCTGTTTCATTTTTTCGAATAAGCATACTTCCCAAATCTCGAAGTCTAACCGTCGTTTCTACCTGAGATAAATCGTTTTTTAAGGCTGCTGCCATTGGTGGTGATGTTTCCCCCGCTAACATTTCAGTGCCTCCAAACTTAATATCGGTATCTATCCTATAAATCCTATCGGCATCTTTAAACATTTTATCATAGCCTAATTCATCATAGATATATAATGAGATAAGTAAAGCTCCTGCCATGCCAATGGTCAACCCAAAAATGTTTAAAAAAGTAAAAAATGCTTGATTTTTTAGACTTCTAAAGGCTATCTTAAAATGGTTTTTAAACATGATTTTTTTTTTGATTGAATTAGGAATTATTCTGTTCTTAAACTCTTTATAGGATTTACCACTGCAGCCTTTATGGCTTGAAAACTGACCGTTAGTAGCGCAATACCAATTGCAACAATTCCCGAAACCACAAAAACCCACCATTGTATATGAATGCGATAGGCAAAACCTTCTAACCAATTTTCCATGAAGAAGTAGGCAAAAGGAAAACCACAGAGCAATGCAACAAATACTAATTTTGTAAAATCCTTTGATAACATTTGGGCAATGCCACTTACAGAGGCCCCTAATACCTTGCGGATGCCTATTTCTTTTCTGCGTTGTTCTGCTGTAAAAGCAGCTAGTCCAAACAAGCCCAAGGCTGCTACAAAAATGGCCAATACACAAAATACAATACTTATTTGACCCGCTCTTTTTTCGCGTGCATATAACTTGTCAAGATTCTGATCTAAAAAGGTATAATCAAAATCTAAATTAGGTACTACTTTGTTAAAGGCACTTTTCAACCCTGCCAAGGTATTGGCAAAATTTCCTGATTTAAACCTAACTAACATGTATGATTTTCCTTCACTTGTACTATTATGAAAAGCATAAGCTTCAATGGGCTGTCGTAAAGAGGCATAGTTAAAATCCGCTACTACTCCAACAATCGTATTTGGGACACCTATATAAACTTCCTTGCCAATAGCTTCTTCTGGGGAAAAGCCCAAATAATCTATGGCCTTTTTGTTCAGAACTACTTCCACTAAGGAATCGTTTTCATTTTTATTGTTAGGGAGTCCATTTCCTGCCAAAAGTTTTAATTTTAGTACATCTATTATTTCGGCATCGGCCACATTGGTTTGGATATTCAATCCATGCTCGTCAGATTGATCTTTTTTCAAGGTACGCCCGCTAACATCAATACCAGGATACCCTTGAGCCATAGCCACAGCGTTAACATCAGTAAAATTCTTAAATTCTTGGGCAAGTGTACTCTGGTTCTGCACTCCATCTAAGCCTCTTACCGAAATTGCTATTACATTTTCAGGAGCAAAACCTAAATTTTTATTTTGAATAAATTGAGTTTGCTGATAAATAACCAACACACCTACAATAAGGGCGGCAGAAGCTGCAAACTGTAAAACGACCAAACCTTTTCTCACCACAACATTACCTTTTCCTTGTTTTAAAGATGTTGATAGTATTTCTTTAGGTAAAAATTGCGATAAATACAATGAAGGATAAATTCCTGAAATAAAAGTAGTTACTAACCATAGTATTAATACTAATGCTAAAACTCTAGTATGGAATAAAAGACCTATTTTTAAATGCTGGTCAGTCAATGCGTTAAAACCCGGCAAAACCAAAATAGCCAATACAATACCCAATACAATTGAAATAGCTGTAATTAATCCTGTCTCAAAGTAAAACCTAGCAACCAAAGATCCAGAGGTTGCACCCAAAGTTTTACTAATACCTACTTCTTTTGCTCGTTTTTGAGATCGTGCTGTAGTAAGGTTCATATAATTCATACAGGCAATAAGAAGAATAAGCACAGCCAAATAGCCTAGATTACGTACCTCATTAATATCGCCAATACGTGATGTGTAGGTATTGCTATAGGAGGCAGAATACAAATGCACTTTATCCAAAGGTTGTAAGGAAAGTGAATACCATTGTTCTTCTTTAGTTACATTTGCATCTAACATTTTGTTTATTTGCACAGAAGTAGCCTTTAAAGAAACATTTTTCTTTAAAAGGCAATAGGTTTCAAAACTGGAATTGGACCACTCTGTACTCTTATAAAACCAATAACCATTACTAGAGGCCAGTATATTGGCATCCAATGTGCTATTTTCAGGGAAATCTTTATAAACACCGGTAACTTCAAGCTTACGGCTATCATCAATTAAAACTATTTGTCCAATAGGGTTTTCGCTTCCAAAATAAGTTCGAGCTGAAGTTTCCGATATAATTACGGTATTGGGGCGATCTAAAGCGTCTACCTTATCACCTTTTACAAGCGTAATATCAAAAATGGACAACAGCTCTTTATCTACCCAATAAAAGCGATCTTCGGTGAAATTCTGATTATTTATACGAAGGGATGCAGTTCCTCCAAAATCATGTTTCAACATTCTAGCTGCAGTTTCTACATTGGTCACTTCCTTTTTTAATGCACTTGCTACCACTGGAGGTGCAGTAGCCCAAGTTTCAAAACCAAAATCGCCATCTGTCTTTACCAAAACTCTATGAATTCGATCTTTCTTAACGTACATACTGTCGAAACTCTTCTCATATGAAATAAACAAAAACAAAAGAATAACAATAGCCAAACCTATGGAAAGCCCTATAATATTAATGAAAGAAAATAACCTATTGGTCTTTATATTCCGCCAAGCAATTTTGATATGATTTTTAAACATGGTCTTATCGTTTATAATTATTCATTAATTGTTTACTCCTTACTATTCATAACTTCTGCATTATTCTGTACGTAAGCTTTTTACTGGGTTAGCAACTGCTGCTTTAATAGATTGAAAACTAATTGTCAATAAGGCAATTACAATGGCAATAATGCCTGCAATTACAAATACCTGCCAATTAATCTCAATGCGATAAGCAAAACTCTCCAACCAATTTTGCATCCCATACCATGCTAAAGGAATGGCTACCAAAATGGAAATTAATACCAACTTTAAAAAATCTACCGAAAGTAGATTTACAATACTGGTGACACTGGCTCCCAACACTTTTCTAACGCCAATTTCCTTTCTGCGTTGCTCTGCCGTAAATGCCGAAAGGCCAAATAGACCTAAACATGAAATAATTACTGCTAGCGTGGCAAATATTCTTGAAAGGTTGCCCATTAGTTTTTCACTTCTGAACATGGCATTAAAAGCATCATCCACAAATTCATATTCAAAAGGAAATGCTGGGTTGTATTTTTTCATAACATCTTCCATGGTGGCAAGTATTTTGGTCATCGCTATACCCGACTTCCCTTTTACATACATGAAATTTGCATAATCAGGATTGTTAAAAAATAATACAGGTTCCGCATTACCGTACATATTACCGAACAAATAATCCTTTACCACCCCAATTATATGATAGGTTTTTTCCCTAATGATTGTTTTACCAACTGCATCTCCATCTCCCATCATTTTAGCGAGGGACTCAGAAACCAGAACATTGGTGCTATCGGCGGCAACATCATTTCCAAAATTTCTGCCCTCAACCAATTTCATTCCGGCAGTTTCCAGGAATGATGAGGTTATGTGCCTGAAGGAAATAAGAACATCTTCCGTATCGGTACCCCCCTTCCATTGAAAACCTGAACCATTATTACCCCCGTAAAGGATTTGAGAATTGTTAAGACCAATATTTTCAACCATTCCGGATGCAATCATCTCTTGCCGAATGGGGTTGAAATTTTTGACCATATCTCCATTTACATTCATTTTGATGAGATTTTCTTTTTGGTATCCCAAATCACGCTCCTTCACATGTTGTATCTGTTGGTAAACGATAATGGTGCTGATAATAAAAATGATGGAAACGGCAAATTGCGCAATTACCAAAACTTTTCGTATAAGGCTTGCACTACCCTCTTTAGCCTTTACCCCTTTGATCACCTCCACGGGTCGGAAGGAGGATAAATAAAAAGCAGGATACCAACCTGCAAGTAGTCCACAAATAATGGTAATTAAAAAAATGGAACATATATGTAAAGGTGAGAAAAGTCTAAGTTCAATCTGTTTTTCTACAAGTAGATTGAATTGTGGCAGCAAGATGAAAATTAAAATAATGCTCAAGATAGAGGCAAGAGCAGCTGTAATAAGCGCTTCCGCCATAAACTGTGAAACCAATCTTCTTTTACCGGAACCTAGTACTTTACGTACGCCCACTTCCTTAGCCCGTTTTTCGCTTCTTGCCGTGGAAAGATTCATGAAATTAATACAGGCAATCAGTAAGACTATAAGTGCAATAAGCGCGAATAACCTAACATAAACTATTTGACCGCCTACCTTTTTTCCCCCTTCAAAATTGGACCTCAGATGCCAATCTTTTACTGAATGCAGAAAAGCGTAGGTTTTGGCCTGATCAATCTTGGAGGGAATCATTTTTTTAACCTTGTCATTTACCTCTTCAAAATTCGCTCTCGGAGCGAGTTCCACAAACGTTTCAGTAAAATTACTGCCGTAATTTTCCATCCATTCAGCACCTTTCGAATAGCGTTCAAATGGGGCTAACCAATTAAAACCAAAACTTACATTTTCTGGCAAATCTCTGACAACACCAGTTATGACATAACTATCTTTATTATCAACGAGAAGTACTTTATTTAAAACTTGAGTGTTTTCCCCAAATAAATCCGATGCAGTTTTTCGGTTTATAACGATGGCATCAGGTCTATCAAAAGCCGTTTCAGAATCTCCTTCAAGAAATTGCAGGCTAAATATTTTAAAGAAATCCGCCTTCGCATACCTGCCTTGCCTATTTATTCCATTCTCGCCTTCAGTAAATAGTAAATTCTGGGATGAGGTTGCTACTGCCCTAACAATTTCCGGAATCTCTTGTTTTAAGTCTCGGGCCAAGGGCATTGGTGTCGAATTAAACGTGCGCCATTCCCCTTCATACTTTTGATTGGTAGGCAAAAAATATACAAGATCTTGTTTTGGAAATACACTGTCAAAATTAACTTCATCTTCGACCCAAAGCAATATTAGACTGGCACAAGTTATTCCAATGGCAAGTCCAAAAATATTGAGAAAGGTATACCCCTTATTTTTCTTTAAATTTCGCCAGGCAATTTTGATATGATTTTTAAACATATTTTTTAGTTTATTTTTCTTTCCTCCCTCAGTCCCTCCAAAGGAGGGAAGTTATTATGATTCATTTTCCCCTCCCCTTTGGGGTGATGCCGTAGGAGGGATTATTCTGTTTGTAAGCTTTTTACAGGATTAGCAACTGCTGATTTTACAGATTGAAATCCTACCGTCAATAAGGTGATGAATAACGCAAAGCCACCAGCCAACATAAACACCCACCACTCTATTCCTATTTTATACCTAAAATTTTCTAACCATTTTTCAATAAAAAAATACGTTACTGGCGTCGCGATCAGAAACGCAATGATCACGAGTTTGATAAAATCTTTCGTTAATAATTGAACTACAGAATTGACACTCGCCCCTAAAACTTTACGAATACCAATTTCTTTTTTCTTTTGTTCCGCCACGTAAGAAATGAGGCCAAAGAGTCCCAGACAGCTAATAAAAATCGCTAAAATGGTAAAGACCACTGATATATTTCCCAAACGTTTTTCTTCATCATATAATTTTTCAACTTCTTTGTCTATAAATACATAGTCAAAAGGCACATTGCTCACTGTAGCTTTCCATGCGGTTTCTAAACTCGTTAACAACTGACTATAATTATTGGTTTCTGTACGAATAAAAAGCCAATTAGGCTCTTCTTCAAGATGCAAGAACAAAGGAGCAATTTCTTCTTTTAGGGAAGCAAAATGATAATCTGCTACAACCCCAATAATTTCCATCTCTGTAGTTTCATTTCCAAAACTCTGCATGAGTTTAGCATTTACTGCTGAGGCTACATCAATATGAAATGTTTTCAGGGTTGCTTCATTCACAATAATTTGTGTGGTTGTATCAGCAGCCGTAAAATCTCTTCCTGCTATTAAAGGAATATGCATGGTTTTAAAATAATCTTCACTTACCCCATTTCTTTTAACAATGATATTATGTTCTCTATTTCCGCCTGGGAGGTATAAACCGTTGTCTGCTAAAACTATTTCTGATGGAGCGTAGTTACCACTTGAAACACTAAGCACCCCTGGTATATTTAAAAAATCAGTTTTCAAACTGGAGTACTTGCTAGAAGCGGTCTCAGTCCCGATTCGTAAGGCTAACAAATTATCTTTTTTATACCCAAGATTTTTACTTTGAGTATATCTGAATTGTTGCGTGATGATAATCACAATTGCTACAAGTCCTATGGAAATTACAAACTGAAAAACTACTAATGCCTTTCTAAAATTACCATTTCCGGTTTGCAAAGCACCCCCTTTAAGAGCTCTTATAGGCTTTATATTTGAGAGAATAATGGCTGGATATATTCCTGCAATCAAGCCTGTTAAAACTCCCAATCCTATTAAGAGTAAAATAATATTGAAATCCCATAGTGCTAGATAGTCTAAATTTCCTTCTGTAAGGTCATTAACCATTGGAAGTAATAAAATGACGATGGGAATACTAATCAGTATTGAAAATAGTGACAACAACAACGATTCTCCTAAAAACTGCAGCATTAAAGATCCTTTAGCTGCGCCTATAACCTTACGAACACCAATCTCTTTGGCGCGTTTACTTGCTCTAGCAGTACTAAGATTTATAAAGTTTACACAGGCTACTAATTGGATAAAAAAGGCCAATGCCAGTAAAAAATATAAATAGGAGATACTGGAAACCTTATCTATCTGATTTTTTCTACCTTCCGAATATAAATGAATGTCTTTAACATTTATAAGGGGTAGAATCTTATTACTCATCCCTGCGTTAGCCAAATCTTTCTTACCATATAACTGAATAAAAGAAGGTAACTTAGCCTCTACCTGATTGACTTTACTATTGGGTAACAATTTAATATAACTGTACACAAAATTATTTGTGGCAAAATCTTCAAAACCTCGAACAAATTCTCCAATCCCAGGAGTACTCATACTTACAATATAATTAGGGTTCAAATGTGATTTTTTATAATGATCATCATAAACCCCTGTTACTGTTAAAATCTCAGCTTCATCTCCACTACCCCATACTACCGTCTTATTTATTGATTTTTCTTTTCCAAAAAGCTTTTCAGATAGTGTTGAGGATAACACCAATGAATTTGGTTCATTTAATGCCGATGCTTCTATCCCTTCAATGAATTTATACTTAAATACTTTAAAAAAAGTGGAATCTGCTAGATAGGCTCTAGGTTCATAATAAGCCTCTTCATGATCAGTCACCCGTATTAAATTAGTAAAAAAAACATCTGTATAAACAATACGAGTAGCTTCTTCTACTTCTGGAAAGTCTTTTTTAATTGCAAAAGCTATGGGTGGAGAAGATGCTGCAGAATCAAAATTGTCTTGCCCATCTCTCTCTATAATGGTTTCTACTCTAAAAATTGAATCTGCATTATCATGGTATTGGTCATACCCCATCTGGGAAAAAACATACAATAGAATGATAAGACAACTTACGGTACCTACTGTAAGTCCAATTAAATTTATAATCGTCTGTTTTTTATTTTTCCCCAGATTCCTCCAGGCCATTTTTAAATAGTTTTTAAACATTGTGGTGGCTATTGTGATTGATTTGATTGATGAATAAACTCTTTTACATATTATATCATTGCTCTCATAGGTTTATTCTTACTTTCTGTTACAATTTGACCGTCAAACAAATTAATAACTCTATGCGCATAATGTGAATCTCTATCAGAGTGCGTTACCATTACGATGGTAGTACCTTCTTGATTTAATTCGGTTAATAAATTCATTACTTCAATACCATTCTTGGAATCTAAATTTCCTGTAGGCTCATCGGCTAAGATTAATTTAGGATTGGTTACCACTGCTCTAGAAATTGCTACACGTTGTTGTTGTCCACCCGATAATTGCTGTGGAAAATGTTTTTCTCTGTGCGCAATTTTCATGCGTTCTAAAACGGAACGTACTTTTTCTTTACGTTCTGATTTATCCATTTTCAAGTAGATTAATGGTAATTCAACATTTTCGTAAACCGTTAACTCATCAATAAGATTAAAGCTTTGAAAAACAAAACCTAAATTACCTTTTCGCAATTGAGTACGTTGGCTTTCTTTAAGTCCACCAACTTCATTTCCTGCAAAATTGTAGCTCCCTTCTGTTGGATTATCTAACATCCCTATAATATTTAATAAGGTAGATTTTCCACATCCAGATGGTCCCATAATGGCTACAAATTCTCCACTTTCTACTTTTAAGTTTACATTATTAAGTGCTAAAGTCTCTACTTCTTCGGTTCTAAAGCTTTTCTTTAAATTCTGAATTGTTATCATCTTATTTTCTTTTTTTACTTTTCTTAAAATTACATTTCCTTAATCCTCTTTATTGATGTATTCCTTATTGTATAACTAATCCAAATAAGTTAAAATATCTTTTTTAAGAGGATTCATAGGAAATGCTTGGTTGTTTTTGGTTATTTATTTTAATACTATTTTTTCTGCTTCTCCGAAAGTATCGTAATTAGAGGTAATCACTTTTTCTCCAGCTTGAAGTCCTTCTAAAACTTCATAATATCTTGAGTTTTGCTTTCCAATTCTGATCATTCTTTTAAGTGCTTCATCTTCATTAGAGTTCACAACAAATATCCACTGTCCGCCTGTGCTCTGAAAGAAACTTCCTTTTGGTAATAAAAGCGCGTTTGATGATTCTCCTAATTGTAATTTGATATTATAACTCTGACCCGCTCTAATGGTTTCTGGCTTGTTATCTGTAAAAACTAAATCTACTTTAAATTTACCGTTGCGTACTTCTGGGTATACTTTTCTCAATCGTAATGGATACTCATTCCCATTACGTTCTAAAATAGCGACCAAATCTCTCTTAACACGATCTATATAATGCTCATCAATAGTAGCTTCAATTTTATAGTCTGTTAATACATTAATTTGACCAATACGTTCTCCTTGCGCTATACTTTGTCCTATTTCTGCATCTAAAAATCCTAGCTGTCCATCTGCGGGTGCTCTAACATTTAAATGATCAAGACGTTCGTAAACCATAGAAAGTGTTTTTTGCATACGTTCTAAATCGGTATCCAACCCAGATAATGAAGTTTTTCTTAATTGTACATCATTTTCTGTTTGTAATTTAATAATATCAAATCTCTTTTTTGCGAGTTCATAATTTTCTTTAGAAATAAGATAATCTTCTTTAGAAATTAATTCGTCATCATATAATGCTTTGTTTTGCTGATAATTACGTTCTAATTTCTGCAATTCATATTCTGAATTTACCAAGTCTTTACGGCCTTCCACCTGACGAGAATCAAAAGTTAGTTTTGTTGATCTTAAATCGTTCTGCTTTAGTGCTAAGTTACTTTCACTAGCTAGAATTTGTTCATACAATCCACTGTTTTCAAGCTTTAAAATAATATCTCCTTTTTTTACCATTGCACCTTCTTCGATTAATTTTTCTAATACACGACCACCTTCATATGCATCCATATAAATAGTAGCAATTGGAGCAACATTTCCATTTATAGTGATGTAATCGTCGAACTTTCCTTGGGTAACTTCAGCTATAGATAATTTATCTTTTTCAGTTCTAAAAGTAGAAACCGAAGTCACAAATAGTAATTTATATAGTACAAAAAGTACTAATGCACCAATAGCTATATATGCATAATGTTTTGGGCGTAATCCTTTTTTCTTTTCTAATTGTATATCCATTATATGAACTAGTTATTGGTATTAATATTAAATAAAGGCAAGCCGTTATAAAAGTCTAATGTACTTTCATTTACTCTTAATTTTAAGGCTACCTGTAAATTTGTATTCTGTGCTGTTGCAAACAAATTTTTAGCTTGGAACAAATCAAGCGTACTAATCAATCCTTTCTCATACTTTTTATTAGCAATATCGAACGCTAATTTTTGAGACTCTAATTGGTTTTCACTTTGTATAAATTCTGCTTTTAATGCTGCATTATCTTGTACTAATTGCTGCAACAGTTTGTAAAGTTCTTGCTCTTGAATTTCTAAATTATTTTGCGCTCTACTATAAGCAATTTTTTGTTGTTTAACCGCTGATCTTCGAGACCATTTATCACTAATTGGTATGTTTAACGATATGCCTATATATCGAGATGTGTTGTCTTTTATTTGTGTTCTAAACGGAATTATTTCTCCTAAATCTGCATCAATATTTGTTTCGTAGTAGCCTGTACCATAACCAGTAGCAAATGATAATGAAGGGTATAAATCTCCACGTGCAACAGCAACTTGCTTTTTAGCCGCTTTAGTTCTTAACTCTTGAGCTTTAATAATAGGAATGAAACCTAATGCCGTTGTAAACACAGAATCTAATGATACCGCTTGCAAGTTTTTTTCTACGCTCATTTCATCTATAGAAAATGCTAAATTTATTGATGATACGTTCTCTAAATTCATTTCTTGTATCAAATTAAGTTGAGCAACTTGTAAACGATTTTCAGTTTGTGTAACGGTTAATTGATCGGTTAATAAAAGCGATTCTGCTTCGTATAAATCAGCTCCAGCTTTTAAACCTAAGTCTATTTGACGCTTTACAAGGTCATAATTTGTTTTAGAAATCTCTTGCTGCTCTTTTGAATTTGCTACTAATCCTTCAATAAATTTAATATCATAAAAAGCAGACATCACTCTAAAAGCTAATAAGTATTTTTGTTGATTAACATCTTCTTTAGCAGCACTGTATAAAAATTTAGATGCTTTTATACTATTTAGTTTTTGAAAACCCTGAAACAAAGCAATAGAACCACTCAATGAGTAGTTATTTGAGAAAAAAGATGTGTTTGTAACATCATTTGTGAAAGGGTCTGTAGACCTACCATATTGAATGTTATAATCAGTAAAACCACTTATAGATGGTAGTAAATTTCTAAATGATTGTCTATAGCTTTCTTTATTAGAAGCTTCATTAAATTCAAAATCTTTTAAATTAAGGTTATGCTCAATTGCGTAACTTACACAATCATCTAATGTCCATACTTCTTGCGCCTTTAAAGAGGCAAAAGAGTGTATAAAAAAAAGTAGTACTATTACTTGTATTGACTTCATATTCTTTTAATATACATATCTATAAGCTATTGTTGTGCCATGATTTTAAAACATTGATTATCAATTAATTATATTTATTTAAATATAAATTAAAATATTAAGTGTAAAATACTTGTACAAAAACTGTCAAAAAAATTGACAGTTATTAGGGCGTGTTATTTTGAAAGAATACTTTTAGTAAGCTTTAAAGAAAATACATTTTATGCTTGATGGTAAAATATTAGTTATTGATGATACTAAGAATGTTCTTAGTGCATTAGAAATTTTATTACAGTTTGAATATAAAACGGTAAGCTGTATTTCTAATCCAAACCTTATACCTTCATTTCCTAATCTTATCGATTATGATATTGTATTATTAGATATGAATTTTTCTGCAGGGGTAAATACTGGTAATGAAGGATTGTATTGGTTAAAAGAAATAAAAAAGAAAGCTCCGCATATTTCGGTTATAATGATGACTGCCTATGGCGCTATAGATTTAGCCGTGAAAGCATTAAAAGAAGGTGCGGTAGATTTTGTTTTAAAACCCTGGAATAATGATAAACTTTTAGCAACAGTAAAATCCGCATATTCACTTCGTAAATCTCAAAAAGAGATTGGACAGCTAAAAGAAAAGCAGAATAATCTTAAGCAACTCATCAATCAAAATAAAAACTACATTATTGGAAATTCGAAAGCTTTAACTGGCGTACTTAATTTAGTTCGAAAAGTTGCGAAAGCAGACATAAATGTTTTGGTTACTGGAGAAAACGGAACTGGAAAAGAACTTATTGCAAGAGAATTACATAACACATCTGACCGAAAAGACGAAGTTTTTATCGCTGTAGATATGGGATCTATTTCAGAATCGTTATTTGAAAGTGAATTATTTGGACATACAAAAGGGTCATTTACAGATGCAAAAGAAGACCGTACTGGTAAATTTGAAGCTGCTAATGGTGGTACTTTATTTTTAGATGAAATCGGAAATTTATCACTCCCAGCTCAAGCAAAATTATTATCCGCTATTCAAAATAAAATAATCGTACGTGTAGGATCTAACAAACCCATAAATGTAGATATTCGTTTAGTTTGTGCTACCAATTGTAATTTAGATAAAATGGTTGCTGATGGCCTTTTTCGTGAAGATTTACTGTATCGAATAAACACAATTCGTATTGAAGTTCCTCCGCTTCGTGAACGTGATGATGATATTCTTATTTTAGCAGATTTTTATTTAAATAGATTTGTTACCAAATATGGAAAGCAAGGTTTAAAAATCAATCAACTCGCACAAGAAAAATTACTATCCTATGCTTGGCCTGGCAATGTTCGAGAATTATTGCATACGATGGAAAGAGCTGTGATTCTATCAGAAGGAAATATATTAAAACCAACTGACTTTTTACTCAATACAAAAACTTCAGTTTCTGTTGAAAATGGTCCAGATACTCTAGAAGAAATGGAACTTCTTATGATTACCAATGCGCTCAATCAAAATAATGGAAATTATAGTGCCGCAGCAGACCAGCTAGGTATCTCAAGACAAACGCTTTACAATAAAATTAAAAAAACCACCAAATAATGGTAAGTAAAAATATCTATTTTGAGCTTGTTCTTCGTATACTTTGCATTTCGATTACTGCAATAGGAATGGGTTTTCTTTATTTTGACAAACAATACATTATTGCTATAACTTTACTGCTATTATTAATCATACAAACCTCATTTCTTATTCGATATGTAAATCATACAAATCGTAAGATTGCATACTTTTTTGATGCTATAAAAAATGAAGATTTTACTTTGCGATTCCCTGAAAAATTAAGTGTAAAGTCGTTAGAAGAACTAAATCATAGCCTAAATATGTTAAATGCTATGATTCAAGATATCCATCTAAAAAAACAATCACAAGAACAATATTATCAAGAAGTAATAAAACAAGCTAATATTGGCATTCTCACCTTTAATAGTAAGGGTCATATTTTATTTACTAATCCTAAAATTGAAGAATTATTCAATTACACACCATTAAATCATATCAAACAATTAGCTCAGGTAGATGACGATTTATATAACTTATTTTCAGTTTTAAAACCCTTTGATAGAAAATTAGTAAAACTCACAAACGAACGTGAAAAAAAACAGATTGCTATTAAAACAACATCAATTCGACTAAATAAAGAGGATCTTTTGTTGGTTGTAGCTCAAGATATTCATCAAGAATTAGATGAAAATGAAACTGACTCTTGGGTACGATTAATTAGAGTGTTAACTCATGAGATTATGAATACCATCACTCCTATAACATCAATATCGGAATCAATTTTAAAATATTATAAAACTGATAATGGTCTTTTGCCTAGTGAGGAAATAAATGAGGGTTTACTTCAAAATACCGTAAAAGGTCTGGAAGTAATAAAAGAACAAGGAGGTAATTTAATGGAATTCGTACAATCGTATAGAAGTATTTTAAGTATGCCTGCGCCTGATAAAACAATCATAAAAGCACTAACTATTTTAGAGAAAGTTAAACACTTAATGCATCAAGAAAATCAGCACAAGAAAGTACATTTTGAGCTTATGATAGAACCAAAAGATTTGGAGTTTTTTATTGATGAAAAGCAAATTTCTCAAATACTAATTAATCTGGTTAAGAATGCTTTTCAATCTTTAGAAGCACTAGATGATGACACAAAAGGGGTTATCAAAATTAATGCGGGGATTACAGATCAAAATAAAAAATATATTCAAGTTTGTGATAATGGTGCTGGAATCCCACCTGAAATAATTGAAGAAATTTTTGTTCCCTTTTTTACCACCAAAAATACAGGAACTGGAATAGGATTAAGTCTTTCTAAACAAATTATGCATTTGCATGGAGGAACAATTAAAGTAAACTCCATCCCTTACGAAGAAACATCGTTTGTTTTGTACTTCAAATAATCTCAATCAGATAGTTTGGTTATAGGGGTGAATTCAAATTTTCTAAATTCAACTTCTGAGCCTTCCGCTTGAATAGCAATTTGACCACTGCTTTCATCTGTGTTATAACCATAGTTCACAAAATCACCATTTACCCAAACTTTAATTTCATTATTCAAACATTCGATAGTCATGCTATTCCACTCCCCTAAAGGTCTTTCAGAACCTTCAGTTAAATTTTTAATTCGCCTCTTTTTTCCATCTACAACTCCCCATTCCGTTTTTGGTCCGCGACGTTCCAACATATTTTCCGTAGTAATATCCATTTGAATACACCAAAAATCCCCTGCATTTTTATGTTCCATCTGTACTTCTATAGATTTTGGGAACATACCATATAAAGCTCTAGGTGTAGATGCATGCACTAAAACGCCACAATTACCAGGTGTTCCTGGAAAACGATATTCAATATCTAATCGATAATTTTTGTATATTTTATCAGTAATTATATGCCCATTTGGTGTTCCTAAACTTACTAAATTACCATTTCTAATAATAAAAGGATTAATTGCTGATGGTACTGTATCCATTTCAGGAACATCTATATGCCATCCCTCTAAATTTTTTCCATTAAATAAAGATGTAGATTTAGATGTACAACTAAAAAATAATATGAATACGACTAAGAACATACCTATTCTTTTCATAAAATGAAATTTAAGAGAATAATTATACTTGAAATTACTAACTTTTGGGTTAGCATCAAATATAAATATGAAAAAGCGAAGTAATGCTTAGTTTGAAACTGATTTGTTTCCCAGCCTTCCTCTAAACCTAGAAAAAATAACTAATTTTTTCTTTGTATTGATAAAGTAAACACCTGTTAATAAAATTACGGCTGCCCAGATAGATTGTTGTGTAATTTCTTCATCAAGAAAATACCATCCTAATACTAATGCAATAACTGGATTCACATAACTTGATGTTGATACTTTTTCAGGAGAAACGGTTTTTAGTAAATAATTAAATGCTGTAAAGGCAACAATACTCCCAAAAATAATGAGCATTGCCATTGAAAATTGTACAGGAAAACTCCAGTTAAAAGGTGATATCCATACTTCTCCTATACATAAGCTTACAAAAAGTAATGTAATACCCGCGGAAATCATTTGATATGCTGTATTTACCAAATAACTTTCGGGCAAATTTGCTTTTGAAACAAATAAGCTTCCGAAAGACCATCCAATAACACACATAAAAATGATGCAAATACCTAACAATGATCCTTCTTTTTGAATAATTTGTTTTTGACTTACTAAAAGATAAATTCCTATAATTCCTAAAACTACGCCTACTACAGACATGGGCTGGATTTTTTTTCCATCAATCACTCGCATTAAAATCAAAACCATAAGTGGCATTGCAGCTACTTCTAAAGCAGCAAAACCGCTATCTACAAATTTAAGTCCCCAAACAAAGACGCCATTTCCAAAAGTTAAAAATAAAAACCCTGCAATACACGAATTTTTGAACTGTCGTGCAGTTACTTTTAATGAAATTCTCATTATTTTACAAATACCCAAAATCAATACTCCAGCACAAATAAATCGTATTGATGCTAGCATATAGGCAGGTAGCTCTGTTACTGCAATTTTATTCATCAAATAGGTAGATCCCCATATCACATAAATAGCAAAAAACGCAAGGATAACTAATACGGTATTTGAAGACTTTGTCATAAAATGTCGACTACTTTTAATTTCTTTGCAAGATTAAGGATAAGTTTTTTAAAACGACATATGACTTGTTATTTAGTTATTAGAAAATTATTAAGTACATCCAATATTAAAAAATAGAACCTAAGCAGCATTAAAATTATGTTTAAACAATTTGGTGGTAAAATTTCAAAAGAAGAAAAGGTGCGTTTTTCTACATCAAAAAATTGGGATGGAGAAAAATTTATAAATCTTGAGGAAACAGTAATGGATATTGGGTTAAGAAAAATGCCTAAACTATTATACAAACAGTTTTTTGAAAATAAAGGTCGCATTCCAAAACAAAATCTACCAATTATCTCTTTTGACAAAGCTACTTTTTTAGCACCCTCTGACGATGCTAAATTTATATGGTATGGGCATTCAGTAATTTTACTTAGAATAAATAACAAAAACATACTCATTGACCCAATGTTTGGTCCGAATGCCGCCCCAATTTCTCCAGTTGCTACAAAACGTTTTTCATCAAATACTCTTGCAATTATTAATGATTTACCAGAGATAGATTTGCTTTTGCTTACTCATGATCATTATGATCATTTAGATTATGATAGTATTCAGAAATTACTACCAAAAGTAAAAGAATATTATGTGGCATTAGGTTGTGCAAGGCATTTGACCACATGGGGAATTGATGCAAATAAAATTCAAGAATTTGATTGGTGGGATAATAAGTTTTTTAATGATATACAAATTACATTTACACCAACTCGTCACTTTTCTGGTCGAGGTCTTTCGGATAGAGCAAAATCGCTTTGGGGTGGTTGGGTGTTAAAAACCGCAACTGAAAATATTTATTTTACGGGTGATGGAGGATACGGAACACACTTTAAAACAGTAGGCGATAAACTTGGACCGTTTGATTTTGCATTTGTAGAGTGCGGACAATACAACCAAAATTGGCATTTAATACATATGTATCCTGAAGAAGCAATCGAAGCTGCATTAGATGCCAGAATAAAAAAAATAATGCCCGTACATTGGGCTGGTTTTGCACTAGCACAACATACATGGAAAGCACCCGTCGAAGGCTTTACCGCTGAGGCTAAAAAGCAAAATATTATAATAAGCACTCCTAAATTAGGGGAGCTATTTACGATAAAATCTGATTTAAATACCCAAAATTGGTGGGAGGATTATGATTAGTATTGCTTTTTAAATTCGTACTTTACTTTAATTTTTTATTAAAAAAGTCAATTGTTCTTTCCCATGCCAAGTCTGCTGCTGGTTGATCAAATCGAGGAGTACTATTATTATGAAAACCGTGGTTCACATTTGCATAAAAATAAGCTTGATGTTCAATATTATTTTGTTTAAGAACTGTTTCATAAGCTGGCCACCCCTCATTTACTCGTGTATCTAAACCTGCATATTGTAAAACTAATGGTGCTTTTATTTGAGCAGCCTCTTCTGCTGAGGGCTGCCCTCCATAAAAAGGTACGGCTGCTGATAAAGTAGGTATTTTCACAGCCATCATATTCGCAATCCATCCACCGAAACAAAAACCAACTACTCCTATTTTACCACTACAATCTTTATGATTACTCAAATACTCAAAAGCTGCAATAAAATCTTCTAACATCTCATTACGATCACGTTCTCGTTGCATTGCTCTACCATCATCATCATTTCCTGGATACCCTCCCAACGGAGACAAGGCATCTGGCGCTAATGTAATAAATCCTTCTAGAGCAGCTCTTCTGCCTACATCTTCAATATATGGGTTTAATCCACGATTTTCATGAACTACTACAATACCTGGTAATTTACCAGTACTATTTTCTGGTACGGATAATAAGCCTTTTATTGTACCGCCTCCTTTGGGAGAATCATAAGTTATATAATTAGAATCTAATCGTTCATCATCAGGTTGTACTAATAGATTATCTAAATAATTCGGAGAAACAAAACTCAATAAAGATGCAACTGTAATGCCACCTATTGCGTAAAGCGATAACTTTTCGATAAATTGTCGTCTTTCTATCTTATTATGAGCATAGTCGTCATATAAATCAAAAACTTCTTGGTTAATATCTTCCTTTGTTAGTTTTTTCATATCAAAATAATGTAATTAATTAATTTTCAGATTCATAACTTCTTTAAATTTAATAAATAAATTTTGTTTTATTACAAAAAAAGAAACCCTCACAATTTATATTATGAAGGTTTCATTTAACTTATTTAAGTAATATTATGCTTCTTGTAAATTCTTTTTAGATTTACGATACATGTATGTGTTAAAAATACTACGTTTTGCAAAACGGTATTGCTTAGGAGAATTAATCAACTTAACATAAATGCTTTTTGGAACTCCAAAATATTCATAGGTAGATCCATCTAAAAAAGTAACTTCTAATAATAATCCCTTATGTTGAAAATCTAAAATTCCTGAATCTGTTATTAGTTTCGTATACTCATCTAAGTTTGCTGTCTTTGTTTCAGGAGCTATACTTACTAAAAAATGATATCCGTCAATGATTTGTCGGCTTTTTAACTCCGCTTCTTCTTTCTGTTGATCGCCTTCTTGAAATTTATCTGGATGCCATTGCTTTACCAAACTACGGTATGTGTTTTTAAGCTCTTTTAAATCGATTTCTTTTTCAATTGAAAACAATTTCTTGTACTCATTTATACGTTTCATTTTGCTAACTTTTTCTAAATCAGCCGCGAAACTACATCTTTTAATTGGTTTGACGATTTTTTATAGGTATTTATATTGCGAATAGTACTATTATCGTGTTGAATTCTTGACACAGAATTAGATAACTTTTGAAGATATTTTAACGCCTGAGCTATAAGTAGTACGGAGGTAAGGAAACTTTTCTTTTCTGTTTACACACCTAACAAAAGCTTTTTGTTTTTATTTTTTTTATATGAGCTAAATCCTAAAGATTTTGCAGACAAATAAATATATACAAAACACTCGATTAAACACCAAAACCCATGTTACTTAAAGGTTTTGTTGTAAAATGTTTTTATTTATTCAATTCGGAGATAATTAATTCAGTCAAATCATCATCCATTTTTTCTAAGAAGATAATGGTTGGACCAAAGACATTATTTATAGCAAGAAGGCCGTATTGCTCATTAAATAATATTGGTCCAGTTCCGTCTGTAACTGGATACTCTAAATTATAATAGTCAAATTCGAAATTATTTAATTTTTGATTGCTAAAGAGTTCTCTGTCTGAATTTATAAATTTGGTTCCTCCAAAAGATAGTGAATTTGAATTTTTTATAGTTTTAATAAGAACTGTTTTAGCACTATCAATTTCAGAAATATATTCATATTGTAGAGTATCCCCTTTTTTTAAAAATGAAAGAATAAATTTTTCTTTTTTCGGTTTTCCCCCGTAGTGTGTTGTTGTTTCTCTTTTTGATGTCCATTGAATATTTTCTTTAGAACAGTTCGAGCAGATAAATAGTATTAATATGTAATAAACTTTTTTTTTCATATTCTAATTAAATTCAAATTTATTATAATTTTTCAACACAAAAAATTTACTCGCTAGTTTAAGGAATTAAATGGTTTTTCTTGTATGTGTGATGTTTTACAACTTGAAAATACAAATTTAATGCCGTTGGTCGATGTTTTTTTGTAATCCATCAATTAAAATTCGCTGCTCGTCGATAAATCATCAACTTGCCCAATATTAACCAATTAAGATAATTACCATGAGAAAATCTGTACTCTTATTTATTTTATTATTAGTTACTATAACAATTGCATCTACTGGCGTTTTATAATATAGAAAGACAGATTTACATCTATTTTATTATTATTAGAGGCCAGATTCTAAATAATTTTAATAAACAATTATACTTAGAATATTAATTTATTCTCTACTCAAAGAATACCATACTAAACCAAAAAAGGGATGACCATAAACAAGTTATCCCTTTTTATTTTTAAGAATTTAAGTATAAGTTATGGTGCCATTACCATATCAAAATCTAAAGCTGTTTTATTTCCTACATTTATTTCAACATTCTCAATAACCTGAGTTGTATAACCGTCTATTTCAATAGTTACAGTATAATTCCCCGCTTCTAAACCCATTATGGTATACATCCCATTATCATCAGCAATACTGCTTGTAATTATTTCATCAACTTGACTTATGGTTATTGTTGCTCCAGGTATAGTAGCTACTACATCATTTTCTATTGTAGATACAACTCCACTAAGTGTGCCTGTGGTTGTTAAATTTGATACTTTAATAACAGGTTTAAAATTAAATCCTGATAAATTGTTATGTCCTCCTATCGCTACAAATGATTTACTAACGTCAAAATCTAATAATAAATCTTCACTTAACCCACTTTTTACTTCCAATCCGGGTTTTATAAAAATTTTAATTCCAGTTTGTTCTCCACTGGGAACATTTAAATCATAGGTTGTAGCCATTTCATCATTAAGAACAACATTTACTCCTTTAACATATACTCGAATTAAATCGTAATACCCGGCAGGAACATCAATATCTACTAATTGTTGAGTAATTCCATTTGTAAGCTCTAATAGATTTACATTAACTTCTTCTTCCATTAAAACCACAAAAGAAGAATTTTCTTCTGACTCACTAGCAGTTTCATCTTCTTCTACTGTATTTGCAGTATAGCGAGCTTCTATTTTATAAATAGTTACATTTGCTTCAGCAACTAAATCAGTCGGAAAAGGAGCATCTGTTAATTGAATACCTAATTTACCATAACCACTACCTGTATCATTTGAATCTGAACAACTAAATAGAAATAATAGTGAAGTCATTATTGCGATTAAAAAAAACTTGAATTTCATAATTTTATATTTTATTTATTTGTTTGCATATATATACGAAACATAACACTTAAAAGATTATAATACCCTACTATAAATCATCGTTTTTAGATAAAATGGACGTTTTTAATTAGTCTATATGATAGCATTGTATAATTTATTAGTTACTTAAATAATACCATACTAAACCAAAAAAAGACCGATACATTTATGTGTCGGTCTTTTTAATTTATCAAGCTTATTTGCTTATCCTATTCCAACAACTTCTAACTCGAAAGTTAGTTCTTGTCCTGCTAAAGGATGATTTGCATCAATAACTATATGGTCATCTTTTATATCTACTACACGAAGTTGACGCTCAGTACCATCTGGATTTTTAGCCATTAATCCCATTCCTATTTCTGGTTTTATTTCTTCAGGCAAATCTACTAAAGGTACTTCATGAAAAAGTTCTTTATTAATATCTCCATAAGCCTCTTCCTTAGGAATTACTAAAGTTTTCTTTTCATTAAGTTCCATATTCACCAAACCTTTTTCAAATCCGGGGATCAAACTTTTTTGACCTAAAGTAACTTTAATTGGCTCTCTCTCTAAAGAACTATCAAATACTTGTCCGTTTTTTAACTTACCAGTGTAATGTACTTCTACAGTGTCATTTTCTTTTACTTTACTCATAATCTGTATTATTTGTAATTATCAATCTATGTAATTATTGCAAACTTATGGGTTGTAAAATTGTTCAAGGAATTTATGGCTGATTTTTATAAAATCTTAACATTTGAAACCTCTTTAAAGCAAAAAAAAGGATAAAAACTATGGTTTTTATCCTTTTTGTCGTTGTTTTCAATTATTCTGAAATTAATTCTAAACCTTGATTAATTCCTTTTTCTTTTGCTGGAACACCGCGATCCATCCAAACTGGCATTGGTTCTCCTTTTAAATAATAATCAAAAAACTGAGCCATTCTTATATTGAAATCTTTTCTGTTTTGGAATTTTAATGGCCAATGTGGTTCTCCATTATAATTTAGAAACCATGCAGGTTTTCCTAATCTACGTAGACTTACAAAAAATTCTATTCCCTGATACCAAGGAACATGACCATCAGCATCATTATGCATTACTAATAAAGGAGTGTTTATTTTATCAATATTAAATATTGGCGAATTTTCTATATAGCGTTGTGGATATTCCCAAGGCGTACCTCCTATTCTACTCTGTGTATGTTCATACTGAAATTGACGACTTAATCCTGTCCACCAACGAATTCCACCATAAGCACTAATCATATTTGGAACAGGTGCGCCAGATTCGGCAGCTTTAAAAATATCGGTTTTTGTAACAAGATATGCTATTTGATAGCCTCCCCAACTATGACCTTGTACACCTATATTATCTTTATCAGCAAATCCTTTTTCTATCATTGAAGTAATACCAGGAATCACACAGTTAAAAGCACTCTCACCAGGATATCCAATTCTATATTGTATATCGGGCACAAAAATTAAATAGCCTCTACTGGTATAAAAACTATAATTTATAGATGATCTACCTGCCACTGGTGCTCGATGTGTATTTAAACCATCGGAACTACGCTCATAAAAATTAACCAGCATCGGATATTTTTTAGAAGCATCAAAATTTTCTGGTTTTACCAACATGCCTGTAAGAGGTATACCATCTAATGAAACCCAATTAACTAATTCTATGGTTCCCCAATTATACTCACTTTGTTGCGGGTTTGCATTACTTATTACAATTGGATTTTTAAAATCTAAATTAGTGACACGTAAATCTGGAAATTCTTTAAAAGATTCTTGAGTATATAAAAACGTATTTGCTAATGCTGCTTTTATAGGATTTGAATATTGATAAGGGCCTGAAATAAGATTTATTATTTTACTCTTTTTTGCAGAATACGAAACTATACCCTCATCTTTTGAAAACTCATTGAACGTACTTAATAACCAATCTTTCTCTAAATCAAGAAATCTTTCTTCTGTATCTGTTTTAATATAACGGTACCTAGTTTTAGTTTCTCTACCCTTTGTTAGTCTAACACTTTCTCCAGAATCTGGATTAAATTTATAGATATCATATCTATCATATATAAGTATATATTGATCGTCTTTTGTAAAACCTGCAGCGCCATAGGAAGATGGATATTTAGGAGAATCATTTAATTCATCATAAAAAGTCAATCCTTTAGTTAATGATTTATATCTCTTAGTAGAAATGTTATAGGTGAACCAAACACTATCTATAGGGTTATAACCATAAACATATTTTGCAATAGGACTTAAATGCGCCGAAGTATATTTTTTAAGTGCTAAATTAACTTCTCCAGTACCTGTATTTACTAATGCATAATCTTTAGCGCTTTCACCAGTCCATTGGCTTTCTAGTTCATAAGGCATCCCATTATAAACTAGGGAATATTGAGCATTACCCTCATTACCCAATTCTGATTCTGGATATTTTAGTGTTTCAATTTGAATTAGCTTATTCTTATTTTTTAAATCAATTAATGTCTGGTAAGATTTTATGGTATCGTTTTTAAGTTGTAGTTCTTGGACTGTATATAATGTTGGCTCATTATAAGTCCATACTTCTACATTTACAATTTCATCATCTGTTAGTAAAGTATCCTTTTTTATTGGAGGTTGTGCTAATCCAAAAAATAATTTTGTTTCATCTTCTGAAAAACGAATAGTACCATTTGATGATACATGATAACCTTTTGGAGCCATAGCAGGATTCACTAATTTTTCAGCATTACTGTTTCCCTCTTTCCAATAATAGAGTTCATTAGGCCTAAGTTGAATTTTTGTAGTATCAGTATCTACAATAAAGGCCAGCTTTTTACCTGAATCACTAAAATCTAGTTGAGCGTATTTAGCTTTTTTTGTTTCATAAATACTTTTATCAAGTTGCTTTTCTAAATTTATTACATGTACACTTGATAGTGCATCTTTGTTTTCACCTGTGGTAGTGTACGCAAAATAATTACCCTCTTTTGCAAAAGTATAATTCGTTACATATTTTAAAGTATCCACTTTTTGAGTAGCTAGGTTTCTTAACACAAGATGATATCCATTTTGCTTGCTAACTTTTTTTATCTTTTTTTTATTTTCTTTTTTTTCGACTGCTGTAGTATCAGTTTCTTCATTTTTAGGTTTATCAGCCTTTATATCTTCTAAATAGTATGCCACATATCCAGACCATTTTTCAGGAGTTTTGAAAGATTTAATGTTAGGAATTTTACTTAGACTACCATTTTGAATATTGTAAATACCTAATGTATCTTTTGGCATTCTATCTTTTTTAGTCTTGCGTTGTTTCAAAACTGTTACACTGTCTTTCCAAGCCTTTATGGTAAACAATACAAAATTAGAATCATAGGTGAAGACAGCTTTTTCTCCTCTAGCATATTCAAAAACTAAATCTCCTCTTGTATCTTTTAGTTTTAGTATTTGATCTTTTTCTCCTTTTTCTAAACCATATAAAATATAATTTCCGCTTGGTGAAATACGCTCATTTTGAATGGAGTTCCATAGTTCTAAATCAGAATGATCTAAAACTTTTTTTTGTGAAAAAATAGCAAAAGAAAGAAATGTAAAAATTAAAGTAAAGGTAGTTTTCATTAGAGTATAGTTATTAGTCGACTAAATATACTAAAATCATTTACTAGAATATGAATATGAAAGTCTATATGAGCATTCTTTACCTATGATTCTAATACTTTAAAATGATAAAAGAACAGTTAAAAGCTCTTTATGAAGTCAAAAATGAATTCAATTTGTGCACTTAGATTGAAAAAAATACAAAATAGAATCAATTTTTGAAATATTTTAAAAAAATAAATAAAAATATTAAAGTATTGATTATCAATTATTTAATTATTTATAAAGACATAAAATATGTTAAATATAATACAAAATAGTACCTTTTATTACATAGTACTGTAACAAAAAAATTTATCCGTCGTCTTGTTAGTATAAATCAATAAATAATTATAAAAAAAATAAGATCATGGAAACAATAAACAAACATCAAGTACATCAAACATTAGAATCATCAACTAGTAGAATATGGAACTCTAAAAGACGCTACAGATAAATTCAAACATCAATCAAAAAACATTCATCAATCAAAAAAAAACAACAATCATGGAATCATTAAATAAGCATCAAGTACATCAAACATTAGAATCATCAACTAGTAAAATCTGGAACTCAAAAAGACGTTACAGATAAATTAATCATCAATCAAAAAACATTCATCAATCAAAAAAAACAACAATCATGGAATCATTAAATAAGCATCAAGTACATCAAACATTAGAATCATCAACTAGTAGAATCTGGAACTCTAAAAGACGTTACAGATAAATTCAAACATCAATCAAAAAACAATAATCAATCAAAAAACAATAATCATGGAATCATTAAATAAGCATCAAGTACATCAAACACAAGTAACATCAACAAGTAGAATCTGGAATGCCAAAAGGCGATATAAGTAATTCTATAACCAGATTCATAAAAACCATCATCATGAAAACGTTCATCAATCAATCTACATTAGTATCAAAAAAGAATAGCTTTTTTTCAACCTTCCGAAATAATAAAAGAATACGTTGGACAGATTTAAAAAATGAAAATCAATTATCATTTACCTAAATAAGCAACATCTTTATAATAAAAAAGCAGTAGACTCATCACCTACTGCTTTTTCTTTTTCTTTTTTTAAGTATTAATCTTCTGGAGGATATCCATGTATTTCTTCGAAGACTTCATCAAAATTCTGGCGTAAATATGAATTTAATTTTAATTTGTAATCGTCTTTTAGCCATTTTAAAAAGTTATATGTACTACGGCTAATACATTTAGCATAACTCTGAATTCTATTATCAATATCTACATCTAATATTTTAGCTAATGCTAACGCATCATAAACATCTTCACTATTTTCAATACAAATTCTGCCGTGCTGCTCAATAGAACGTTCTAAGACTACTTTAGAAGATTCGCCTTTAAAAGTTGCTTCGGTATATACTTCTTTTATATCAAAATAAACTTCTTCTGATTTGGCAAACTGAACTCTAATTTCTTCAGGCATTTCATGCCTAAAATCACTTTCAATATCTTCATCATTTTGAAGACGTTCCATATAGAAATTAGGTGATTTGAAGATCATTTGCCAATCTAAATCTGCTCCCCAAGGTCCGAATCTATAATAATTATTACCTAAATCTATTACTTTAAAACTAGACTTATTATTTAAAATACGTGATCCTCTACCAATCATTTGATAATACAATGTCAACGATTTAGTTGCTCTATTCAGAATAATAGTGTCTATCGTAGGCTCATCAAAACCAGTTGTTAAGATACTTACCGATGTCAAAATTGCATCTGGAGTTTCTTTAAACCATTTTAAAATATGCTTACGTTGTTTTTTAGTTGCTGTATTATCTAAATGCATTACAGGAAGACCTGCTGCTTTAAAAGTGTAATAAATTTGAATAGAAGTATTGATACCATTATTAAATATCAATGCTTTTTTTCCTTTTGAATGTTTTAAATATGCCTGTAATGTTTTATCTAACATTGCCGGGCTTGTATATAAATCTTCGGAAGATTTTACAGTATAATCTCCGTTTGAACCTACCTCAAGAGAGGTTAATCCCATATCGTATTGAAATACTTCAGCACGCGCCAAGAATTCATTCTCTATAAGTGATTCTATAGATTCTCCTGTAATCAATTCGTTATAATTGTCCTTCATCGGAAGCTCTTTACTAGAGCTTAAAGGAGTTGCAGTAACCCCAAGAACAAATGAATTTTCAAAAAATTTAAAAAGCTTGGTGAAGGAGTTATAGTGTGCTTCATCAATAATGACTAATCCAATATCAGAAATATCTAATTTGTCATCATTCAAACGATTATTTAAGGTTTCCACCATGGCAACAAAGCAGATATACTCATCTTGATCATCTAAGTTAGCTTTGCTGTTTACCACTTTATTGGGAACACCAAAACTCGTAAGCATATCTGATGTTTGATTACACAATTCCACACGGTGTGTCATCACTAATACCTTTTTATTGTGATTTTTAAGGTATTGCCGAACCATTTCAGAGAAAATAACTGTTTTACCTCCTCCTGTTGGTAGTTGATATAATAAATGATAATTGTCTGGTGCGGTATCGAACTTTTCAAAAATTTTATTTATGGCACCTTGTTGGTAGCTATAAAGTTCTTTATCCGTCTTTCTTTCTTGCAATCCTGTTGCTATCTCCGTCATAAATGTCCTTTTCTAGGGGGAACACAAAATTAAACCCTTTAAAATGGGTTTACAAATTATTATATAAAAACAATGCCGTTTTTTGATAAAATGTACTTTAAATGAGTTGAATGATTTTTAAAACAATTAACCTTTGCCTAATTTACGTAAAGCAACCCACTGTTTTAACATTTCTCTAGAATCACATGCTGGATATCCTAAAACCGTTTTTCCTGCAGCAACATCGCCAACTACACCAGAACCTGCGCCAACCGTTGCTCCTGAATTTATGGTTGTATGGTCTTTTATAGAAGCACTACCCCCAATAATAACCCCATCACCTAAAGTTACTGAACCTGCAAGACCACTGTGTCCTGCCATTATACAAGAGCGCCCCATTATAGAATTATGGCCTATTTGTACCAAATTATCTATTTTTGAACCATCTCCGATTATCGTAGAGCTAAATTTTCCACGATCCACACAAGAGTTTGCTCCTATTTCTACACCATTACCTATGACTACATTACCTATTTGAGGAATTTTCACCAATCCCCTACCATCTGGACTAGGACGGAAACCAAAACCATCAGCTCCAATACTCACATTCGTATGAAAAATGCAGTAATGCCCAATAATAGATCGTTCACGTATAACGGTTCCTGACCAAATGATACAATTTGAACCAATCATAGTATCATCCATAATTGTCACATTCGGATATAAAACTGTATTTTCTCCTAAACTAACATTTTTACCTATATAACAATTTGCACCTACCTTACAGCCTTTACCTAATAATGCAGTTTTGTGAACAACAGCAGTAGTATGAATATCTTCTTCAAAAGATGGAATACCTGGATCAAAAAATTCTAATAATTGAGCCATTGCCAAATCGGCATTCTTAACTTTTATCAAAACTCTATTTTCCCCTGGTTCTAATGCTATTTGTTCGTCAATTACCGCAGCACTTGCTTTGGATGTTTCCCAAAGCTTAGCATATTTTCTATTGCCAATAAAAGTAATATGATCTGTTTCTGCTTTTTCAAGTTGTTCTGGAGCTGTTATTTCATGGCTTGTATTCCCAAAAACTTCTCCCTGTATAACTTTATTAATTTCAGATATGGTAAATGATTTCATGGTTAGTTAATTAGCTATTTATGATAGATTACTTTTTTTTATTACGCTTGTTATAGTTCTTATCGCCTCTTGTTTTTGGTTTCTTATATTTTTGAGCAATAATACGCTTATACGATCCACCTTGATTGGTTTTTTTATTCTTTTCTGACTTTTCATGAAAACTTCCTTGTGATTCTAAGGTAGTTTGGTCTGGGTTATTAGCTTCTATAATTTTTGGTCGTTCTTCAGCAGTTAATTCTTCTGATATTTCAACATTTGCAGGTATTTCTACTATAGGAATAGTATAATCCATCAATGCTTCTATAGCTTCTTTAAAAGGAGTTTCTTTTTCTGTATAGAATAATATCGAATTTCCTAAGTTTTCAGCTCTACCCGTTCTACCAATCCGGTGCATATAGTTTTCTGGGTAATTTGGTGTATCAAAATTAATGACATGGGTAATCTTATCTAAATCTAAACCACGCGCCATAACATCTGTAGTGACCAAAATACGGTTCTTTCCTTCATCAAACTGGCGAATAGAACGCATTCGATAGTTTTGAGTCTTATTGGAATGTATCACGCAAGATTCGTTACCAAAAGTGACTTCCATTTCTTGAAAAACAATATCCGCGCTTCTCTTATTAGAAACAAATACTAATACTTTTTTAAATGCATCTTTATCCTTTAATAATCGGATAAGTAAATTTATTTTAGTGTAAAAATTAGGTACTGCATAGCATTGTTGTGCAATATTTTCTAATGGAGTTCCACTAACAGCAATAGAAATTTTTTCAGGAGCAATAAAAAAATCATCAATTAAGGCATCTACATCACTAGTCATAGTAGCCGAAAACATTATATTCTGTCGTCTTGCAGGTAATAATTCAAAAATATTTATCAATTGAAATCTAAACCCTAAATCAAGCATGACATCAACTTCATCAATCACTAATTTTTTAATTTCTTTTAGCTTAACTGCTTTTGATAAAGCTAAATCGTACAAACGACCAGGTGTTGCCACTAAAATATCAGTTCCTTGAGCACATAATTGCTTTTGTGCATTTATATTAGTTCCTCCATAAACTCCTAAAACACGAACATTTATATATTTAGCGAAACTTTCAATATTTTCGACTACTTGAAGCACTAATTCTCTTGTAGGTACTAGTATTAAAATTCTAGGATGTATCTGTTTAGAAAATGTCAATTCTTGCAATAAAGGCAACATATATGCCATTGTTTTCCCTGTGCCTGTTTGAGCTATACCTACAATATCTTTTCCAGAAAGAACCACAGAAAATGCTGCTTGTTGAATTGGAGTTGGTTTATCGAACCCTAAATCATCAATAGCATAATTTAATTGCTTCTTTAAATTAAAATCTTCAAAAGAACCCATTTGTACTCAATTATTTTTCGCAAAGGTATGGTATTCTTTGTTGCCATTGTTGAGCGACATAACATACCTATCTTTGCAATATAAAATTTTATTTTGCATCCAAAAAATTTACATCATAGTCCTTATAATTTCAAAGAGCTCGTTAAAACTCATGCAACTTTAGTAGATTTTGTTAGTATAAACGAATATGGAATTGAAACAATTGATTTTGCTAATCCTTTAGCCGTATTGCATTTAAATACAGCACTTTTAAAACATTATTACAAGATAAATGATTGGCATATTCCAGATGGATATCTATGTCCTCCAATTCCTGGAAGAGCTGATTATTTGCACTATATTTTTGATTTGTTAGAAATTAAGAATGAGCATCAACAGGTAAAAGGTCTTGATATTGGTGTAGGTGCAAATTGTATTTACCCTATTTTAGGCAGTCAATTATTTAATTGGAAAATGGTTGGAGCAGATATTGATACAACAGCAATTAATTCCGCGAAAAATAATATTGGAGCTACTAAAAGCCTAAAAGAGAATATTGAAATTCGACATCAACAATCAAATGCTGATTTATTTAAAGGAATCATTAAGGAAGGTGAATATTTTGATTTTACGATGTGTAACCCTCCTTTTCATGCTTCAGAAAAAGAAGCAAATTCTGGGACACTTCGTAAGCTTAAGAATATTAAAAATGAGGATGTTTTTAAATTGAATTTTGGAGGTCAAGCTAATGAGTTATGGTGTAATGGCGGTGAAGCACTTTTTATCAAAAGAATGATAAAGCAGAGCGTAGGTTTTAAAATTCAAGTAGGTTGGTTTACCTGTTTGGTCTCTAAAAATGAGCATTTAAATGCTATTTATAAGTTACTCAAAAAAGCGGGAGCTACTTATAAAACAATTACAATGGAACAGGGTAATAAAAAAAGTAGATTTGTCGCTTGGAAATTCCTCTAAATTTATTTTAGTTATTTTACTATAATTTAATCCACTAATTAGTGCATAATAATATTTAATATTTTCTTTCTAAGGAATCATTTCTTGTAATTTTGCATCCTAGATTTACAACATGCCGATAGTCGATTACAAACAACACTTACTTCCTACATTAAAAAAATATTTTGGTTTTGATAGTTTTCGACCACAACAAGAAGAAATTATTTCTTCAGTATTAGAAAAAAAAGATGGCCTTGTAATTATGCCAACTGGTGGTGGAAAATCTATATGTTTTCAATTACCATCACTTCTATTTTCAAAAACCACTCTAGTTGTTTCTCCTTTAATAGCTTTAATGAAAGATCAAGTAGATGGGTGTAATGCTAATGGTATTGCAGCAGCTTACTTTAATAGCAGTCAATCTTCTGAAGAACAGCAAACTATTATTTCTAAAATAACTTCTGCTGAGTTAAAGCTTATTTATGTAGCTCCAGAAAGTATGCCTTCTTTAGAAAATATTATAAATGAAAAGTACCTAAGTTGTATTGCTATAGATGAAGCGCACTGTATTTCTTCATGGGGGCATGATTTTAGACCTTCATACCAACAGCTTGGTTTTCTTAAAAAAGCACTCCCAAACACACCAATAATCGCCTTAACTGCAACTGCTGACAAAGCGACTCGACAAGATATTGTTAATCAATTAGGAATCACTGACGCCCAGCAATTCATAACTTCATTTGATCGTAAAAATATTAGCTTAACAGTAAATCCTGCGGATGGAAGAGTAGATCAAATTTTAAATTTTATAGAAAAAAGACCAAATTCATCAGGCATAATTTATTGTTTAAGTAGAAAAACAACTGAACAACTAGTAAGCAAATTAAAAGCTAAAAAATTAGAAGCTGAAGCCTATCATGCAGGCTTAAATTTTGAAGAACGTACTCAGGTTCAAGAAGATTTTATATTTGATAAAATTAAAATTGTCTGTGCAACTATAGCTTTCGGAATGGGGATTGACAAATCAAATGTCCGTTGGGTGATTCATTATAACATGCCAAAAAATATTGAAGGCTATTATCAAGAAATTGGTCGTTCTGGGCGAGATGGTTTAGCTGCAAGTGCCCTACTCTTTCACAGTTATGCTGATGTGATTCAATTGCGTCGTTTTACAGAAGGTGCAACAAATCAAGAAGTTCAATTGGCAAAACTTGAGCGTATGAAACAGTTTGCTGAAGCTACTACTTGCAGACGAAAAATACTATTGAGCTATTTTGGAGAATTATTATCCGAAAATTGTGGTAATTGTGATGTTTGCAAAAGTCCGCCTATTGAATTTGACGGTACCATAATTGCACAAAAAATATTATCTACAATTGCACGCGTTAAAGAAACTGAAGCAACTGGGATTATTATAGATATTTTGCGAGGAGCAAAAAATGCTGCGATTTTAGATAAAGGCTTAGAACATGTAAAAACTTACGGAATAGGTCATGATATTTCTTGGAAAGATTGGCAACATTATATCATACAACTTATCAATCAAGGGTATATAGAGATTGCTTTTCATGACCATAATTCGTTAAGGCTTACCGAGTTTTCTAAAAATGTTTTATTTCAAGCGGCTAAAGTTGCTCTCACTAAACCAATTGATGTTTTAGAAAAAATTGGTAATCCTAAGGAAAAAACAACTAAAAAGAGTAAAAGCTCTGAATTATATGAGCGTTTACGATTATTACGTCATAAAATTGCTTTAGATGAAGATATTCCTGCATATTTAGTCTTTAGTGATGCTACCTTACAAGAAATTGAAACTATAAGACCAGCATCGGATACTGAATTTTTAGAAATCAGTGGTGTTGGACAACGTAAACTAGAAGTATATGGCGATTTATTCATGGAAGAAATTAGAACTTTTAACAATCAAAAAAAGATAAAAAAGGCAGATACCCATAAAGTTACTTATGAACTCTATAAAGAAGGTTTATCAATTGACGAAATTTCAGAAAAACGCAACTTAAAATCCACAACCATCTATTCTCATATCGCAAAATTATATGGAGATGGAAAACCTATACAGATTTACGATTTTATAAGTAAATCAGAAGTTGAGTCTATCAAAAAAGCTAAAACTGAATTAGATAGTCCGCCTACTTTAAAACCTTATTTTGAATATTTCGAAGAACAAATTGATTATTTTAAAATCAGGTTAGCACTAGCTATTATTGACAAAGAAGCATAAAAAAAGGCCGTTAGTTATAACGACCTTTTTATTTTAAAATAGAAAATTAAACTTTTTTAACACGAACGGCATTCATACCCTTCATCCCTTTTTCAAGTTCAAATTCTACCATATTATCTTCTTTTATTTCTTCTAAACATCCATTAATATGCACGAAAAATTTTTCTTGAGTATTTGTATCCTTAATAAATCCGTATCCTTTAGAATCATTAAAAAATTCTACTCTTCCTTTACGTACTGGATCTATTTCTTCTTCACTTTCTTCCTTCTTAGGTATTCCTAGAACTATACTTTCAGCATCTACTTTAACTTTTTTCGATGGATCTGGAGGTGTATCAACTAGATGACCATTTTCATCTACATAAACAAACATGCTATCTTGCTCTCCACTAGATTTGCGCTGTTCTTTTTTCTTTGCTTTTTCTTCACGCTTTTTTAAACGCTTCTTTTCTCGTTCTTTTTTACCAAAGGTTTCTTGTGCTCTCGCCATTCAAATTATAAGTTAAAATTAGTACTTGACATGCTTCTGATAAGCCGTCGTGAAGTCATTGAAATTCAGAATGAACGATTGGTAAATAACAATATAATGATTGTTTTGCCGAATAATCTATAAAGAAGTTGCAACAACGCGCAGTAAAAAAAGTATTTAGGACCCTATTAGTGCTGACACAAAGATAAGTAGCTTTTTTTGATATAAAAAACGGATTATGAAATGTATCATTAAATTTTGGTTATAAACATATTTTATACCTAAAAACTAGTCGTTTTGTTCTAACTCTTTTAAAATATGCTCTGCTGAATTTGTAATTTTCAAATAGCTTTTAAATCCCCATCTGGCAAAAAAGAATAAGAATACAAGCACAATTATTGAAGTTATATAAAAAGATAATCCTAAGTCTATCTTAAAAAAATCTTTCTTCCCAAATATCATAGAAAATACGGGTAAAGAAAAAAACATAACTAAAAAACTACCTAAAACAGCAAATTTTTGCAATAATAATAAGTATTTTTTTTCTTTCGTATAACTATAAATAGCTTCTTTATAATTCTTATTAATAATATTTAAATTCTTTATTTTTTTTAAAGAACGTAAAACAAGAATGGGTAATGTAGTTAGATAAAGTAAAGTTAAAATACCACAAGATTGTAAATACCAAGTATCTAGTTTACTAAAATTGCTTAAAATATACATAGCAATGCTATAACATAATACAGCTCCTACCATTTCATACCTTGAGATTGCTGTAAATTTATTTGAATATTTTTCTTGCGTCATTTTCATGATAATATCGTTTGTTAACTTTTTCTGTTTGTTTAACTCTAAAGACATTTCTTGCCAAACCTGTTGCATTTCTTGAAGTTCCATAGCTTTTTAATTTATAATTTTTTCTTTTAGTTTTTTCTTTATTCTTGAGATTCGAGTTCCAACATTTGTTGTTGAAAGCCCTGTTATTTCTGATATTTCTTCATATTTTTTGCCTTCTAAAAATAGCAGAATAAGTCCTTTTTCAAGGATATTTAATTCTTTAATATGCGCATACATTATTTTTAATTTTTCTTCGAAACTAGGATCATAACTCTCTAATTGTTGAACCACCACTTCATCAATTGAAACTGGATAAGGTTGTCGTTTTGCTTTATTGATATGTGTTAAAGCAGTATTTAACGCCACACGATACATCCAAGTACTAACCTTAGCTTCATTGCGAAACGAATCAAATGATTTCCATAGCTGAAAAACAACATCTTGATATAAATCTTTCTGATCTTCTTTACTGTTCGTATAAATGGTAGTAATTTTAAAAATAATTGCTTCGTGAGCTTTAATAACCCTTACAAATTCTTCTTCTTTTATCATTTAGTTTGTAACATTTATATATAAGTCTACATCGATTAAAAAAAATCACACAACTTGTTATAAAATTAAATTAATGTGAAATGATTCTTAATAAAATAACAATATGAATCATAAAAGTTAAAAAATAAGTAAATTTGCTTTATGAAATGAAACAAATAAAGTACTAACCCATTGTTAGTTACAACTGTAATTAAAATTATAGAATATGACTTATTTATCGCCAGAAATTGAAGCTTTAGCTAAAAGAAAAAAAGAAGAATCACTTGTTAAAAAAGAAAATTCATGTGGTATTTTCCAAGATTATGGAAAGGAATATTATGAAGAATCTTCTTCTGATAATAGTTCAATTTCTAAATAGCTACTTTTAGTTTTAAGTTTAATCCATAGGAAATAAACTTTTATCTAATCCAGGAATTAAATTAAGCGCATTTTTATAATATACTTTTTTTAAAACTTCATCAGGCAGGTCTAATCCGTACATGCTCCAAAAAGCATGGTATTTTTTATAATATGGAAAATATTCATCAGCCGTTTCAAGCACTCTAAAATAAGTAGGAAATTCTTCGGGTTGCCAACTATCTTTTCCAAATAAAATTCGGTCTTGATATTTAATAAAAAATGCTTTCGCATTTTTAGGTTGTCTCCCTAATTCTGCAATTACAGCACCAATGCCAACAGACATATTGGGCATTTCGTCCATTAGTTCTCCTAACTTTGCTAAATTATTAGCATACCATCCCATGTGTGCATTTATAAATTTTGTTTTCGGATGTTTTTTGAACATTCTGTGCTGCTCATCTATAATTTGTTGCCAAGGCGCTGGATCATTTGCTGATCTTTTTCTTCCAAGATGAGTTTTTAATTCTAACCATCGCTCATTATCAGCATCCATATCATCCCAAAATGATTTAGGATCAGCTGCATGAATTAAAACAGGTATTCCAAGTTCTGCACATTTATCCCAAATAGCGTCTAATCTTTTATCGTCTATTGCTACTCTTTTACCATCAGTATCTGTATTTCTAAGCCCAAGGCTTTTAAAGACTTTTAATCCTTTAGCTCCATTTTTAACGTCTAATTCTAATTGTTTTACAGCATTTTCTGTCCATCCAGATTTTCCAACTCCATCAAAATCTACATTTGCAAAAACCACAAATCTATTAGGATAGTTTTCTTGAATACTTGTGGTCATATTTTTTAATCTATCTCCTGAACCACCACTTAAATTTACCATGATACCTTCATTCAATGCATTCATATCATTAATTAAGTCCTTTAAACTTGCTGCTGACATGCTACGTTGGTGGCTATGAACATCTATGAAAGGAAATTTAGCTTTTTTGACCTCATGAGAAGGAACCACCAAAGTAGATTTTGGATTGTATTCTTCAAAACCCATTTCTTGTGATTTTACAGTATTTAAACTAAAAATCACTATTACAAAAAACAACTCCTTTAATTTAAACGCCATCTTATATTATTTTAATTAGCTAGTTATCATTATGTATTTTTTTAAATAGAGTTTGATAATCTTCCCAGGTATCAATATCTACTTCTTTACCTTTCGGGTAAATTATTTCAACTCTTTCATTATTTAGTAAGTGTTTAGCTCCAAAATCTTCGTTTAATTTACTTAAAGCGTCAAAATACTGTTCTCCAAAAATTGCAGGTACTCCTTTTCTTGTTTTATATGCAGTAGTAACAATACCCATATTACTTTTTTTAAAGACATTTAGCATATAATTATAGTATTCTGCATCAATAAGTGGCTGATCTGCTAAAGCAATTAGAACAGCATCATATATTTCTGGTCCTATTTGTAATATTTTAATTCCTAAAGATATGGAACTTCCTAATCCTGATTTCCAATTTTCATTTTCGATTATTTGGCATCTTTCTGATAGTATATTCGCTTTAATCTTATGAAAATTGGCTCCTAAAACTAAAAATATTGCATCAGCTTCTGAAGATTCTACTTCTTGAATAGCATGTTGTAACAGTGTGACTCCTTTCCATGGCAAAAGCTGCTTTATGTTGTTTCCCATTCGGGTTGACGCTCCTGCAGCTAACACTATTACAGCAATTTTACTCATCAGCTATGTATTCCTTTTGTTTTATCTTTTAAAAAAATAGGAATTTCGTTTCTAACCACACTCAAAATTTCAGCTAAAATTGAAATTACAATTTCTTGTGGAGTAATAGATCCAATATTCAAACCCGATGGCCCATGAATTGTTTCGAGAAACTTATATGATAAATCTGGCACTCTTTCCATTAATTCATCAAACAATTTTTCTCTTCTACTTGCAGGGCCTAAAACTCCAATATATACTGGCTTTGTATCTTTTAAAGCTAATAAAAATAATAAATCTTTCGAATAACTATGATTCATTAATACAACCGCAGTTTGATCATCTAAATTTATTGGCTGATAAGCTTCAGGAGCACATAATTGAAAATCGGTAACTCCCGGAAAATCGAAAGCATTTTTATCTTCTAATGGATGCACAATAACGGCAACTTCCCACCCCATCATACTAGCAAATGAACAAAGTAAAACTGCATCATGTTCCGATCCAATTATTAAAAGTTTAAAACATGGTGTCATTCGTTCTTCAAATACTTTCAATTCTGAGTTGATTGCATGTTTAAGACTAACAGGAAGTGTTGTGTCTTGAAATTGAACTTTGGTTCCTAATCCTATTTCAATAATTTCTTCTTTTTTATAGAAAGATGATATTTTAAAATTCAATCTATTTTTAATAGACTTGGAAAACGTATCTATAAATAAAGGGCTAAGACTAAAAGGTTCTATTAAGATATAAAGAATTCCTTCGCAACCTAAACGATATCTACCATCATAAGTCATAACTTTTGGAATAGAAGTTTCAAACACAGATTTTGATTGCAATAAAATTTCTTTTTCAACACAACCTCCACTAACAGCACCAATCATTTTACCATTTTCTAATAGTAGCATTCTTACGCCCGGCTTTCGGTATGATGAGCCATCTAAGGCAACAACCGTAGCCAATACCGTTTTCAGATTTTTCTCGGCAGCTAGTTGATGTGCTTCTACAATTCGTTTAAGTTCATGAGTCATAAGAAAAATAAATGTATTTTAATTACAATATATTGAAAATTAAGTTGAGATATTTTTTAAACATCTTCTTTGTATGTATTTAACATTCTTTTAATAAAATAGCTACTTATGTTTACTTTAAAATCAATTTTAATTTAACAATGTTTAACAATTTATCTCTGCAACAATTATAATTTTACACAAAAATTAGCGTTGTTACGCATGAACACTTAAATATTTGAAAATGAAATTAAATAAAAGATTGCCTTTATATTTACTATCTCTAATTATTTTACTGGCTTGCGGAAATGGAGAAGATGATGTTTTTTACAACCCAGGTATTGGAGGGGATTTAGGAGAAGGTAAACCTGTTGATTCTTGTCTTGATTTAGGAGATAATCAGCTTATTTTATCAATACAAGACCAGTTTACTACACTACCAGGAAAAGTCTCTATTTTCTTTAAGGTATCTGATAGTGATGGAAACCCAGTCCCTAATTTAACAGCGTCACAATTTACCATATATGAACAAGGCAGAAATGATGCTTGTTTTAATAAAATTTCAACTTCAGAATCACTAGCAAGAATTTCACCTAATTCACAAATATTTAAAAACAATACACTTTTGGTATTAGATTTAAGTAATAGTGTTTTAAGTAGCAGTTTAGAAGAATTGAAAACAGGTTCTATAAGTTTTGTAAACAACGTGATGCCAGACGTGGAAAACGAAGCTGTAAAAATGGCTATCTATTGGTTTGATGGCGAAGATGAATTACACTTATTAAACGCCCTAACTCCTTCAAAAGCTGATTTGATTGCTGCTATTGATGGTATTACAAATGATATAAGTAATGATCCTTCTACTGATTTGTATGGTGCTGTTATTAAATCTACAGATATTGCAGAGAAACTTATTAATGAAACTAAAAATGATGATATTATTGGAGCTGCATCTATTGTAATCTTTACAGATGGTACTGACCAAGCTTCAAGATATACAGAAAAAAATGCACTTGATAAAGTTAAAAATGCCAATTTAAATATCTCTTTCTTTACTATCGGCTTAGGTAGTGAAATAGATACTAATGTTCTTAAAAGCATAGGAAAAACATCAAGTGTTTTTGCTGGTAATAAGGCAGAATTAGAAACTACTTTTAACAATATCTCGTACTTAGTATCACAAAGAGCGAATAGTTTTTATCTTTTTGAATATTGCAGCCCAAAACGTAATGGTAGTGGGGATAATAATTTAGCAATTCAAGTAGTTTCTGGAGCAAAACAAGGTGCTGTGCAAACAAAATTCAGTGCTAACGGTTTTACTGGAGGTTGCGAATAACACCTAATAAATAGCATATCTGAAAGGCTATCCAAATGGATAGCCTTTCTTTTTTTACAGTTCAACGTCTTTTTAAAACATTTCATCGTATATAAGTTTCGAGAGTATAATTATTTATTTGAAATAACTTAAAAAATTTAAGATGAAGAAATTACCATTAATCGCAGTTTTAACTGTTGTAACTTTAAGTTCATGTGTATCTAAGAAAAAATATGTGGCTCTGGAGTCAGATTTAAATGATACAAGAAGTAGATTAACAAAAACTCAAGTTGAGAAAGAAGATTTAGAGGCAAAAATGTCTAAAATTGAAGCTAGAGTTGCAGAATATAATGAAAAAATAAATTCATTGAAAGATATTAATGATTCTCAATTAACAACTGTTGATGATGTTGCTGTAATGAGCAATAACACAAAAGAAAAAATGAGAAATACATTAAGTAAAGTTGATCCTGCCCTTTTAGCGAATGCTACAACATTAGAAGATTCAATAAATCTTGCTATTTCTTACAACCTTAAAAAGTCCATTGCTGATGATGACGATGATGTAAACATTGATATTGATAAGACAGTAGTGATGATTAATATTTCTGATAAACTTTTATTCAATAGCGGAAGTTATTTTGTAAGTAATAAAGCCAATACTATTCTTAAGAAAATTGCTGATGTAATCAATTCAGAGCCAAGTATGGAAGTAATGGTTGAAGGCCATACAGATTCTAAAACAATAAGTACTGAAATGTTTCAAGATAACTGGGATTTAAGCGTGAAAAGAGCGACTTCTGTAGTACGTATTCTTCAAGAAAAATATAGCGTAGCTCCTGAAAAAATGATTGCAGCTGGTAGAAGTAGCTATATTCCGCTTGTTGAAAATGATTCTAAAGAAAATAGATCTAAGAACAGAAGAACAAAAATTGTAATTATACCTAATCTAGATAAGTTCTTTGCGCTTTTAGATTCAGAGAGTCTTTAATAATTTTAGAGTAACATTTATTATATAAAAAAGGGAAGCCAATTGGTTTCCCTTTTTTTATTTTGAATTCTAGGTAGGGTTTTGTATCTTATAGTTGTTATAAATAAAAGACCCCAAAGTTTTATTTTATATGAACCATCCTATAAAAGCTATTTAACGCTAAAATTTAATGTCATGGATGTTATGAATCAAATTATCGAACAAAGTTCTCTTCAAGGAATGCCTAAATGGTTTAAAGCTCTTGCAATAGCTGCTTTTATAACTATTACTACTTTACTTTTAATTACTCTTTTTATCTTATTAAAAGATGGAGGTAATACAAGTATAAACTATGGTTATTTGTATAATAAAACTATCTAATTAGCATTGCGTTTTTAAATAGTCCCTTTTTGGCTTTTACATTTATAAGAAATCCATTGATGACTACGTAATCGACAACTCCATTTTTTTCCAATATAAAAGTTGGATTAACCCCAACATTTAATCTTAAATCTGTTGGAACCTTAAAATTATGCCCCACAATGTCAAGTGGTAATGGTGATGACAAAAGTTTAGCAGGAATGTTTTCTAAAGAAACATATAGGTAGCCTTGCTGCAATAAACTATAAGGATCAATTTTTAAAAATTCTTCAATAGATTTTATTTTTTTTGGATATAATTTACCTGCTTTTACAGTATACCCAGAAGCATCAAAAGTTTCATACCCGTAATACGTTGATAAATCTCCTTGATCTATAATTCTGCTACTATACCAAAAATCATTATGCCCTTCTTTATCTACCTCAAACCGCTGTATCCCTAAATCTAGTTTATAGGTTTTACCCAAAAGTTCATAATTCGCATTATCAATTTTTAAATCAAATAATTTTCTATCATTTTCAGGTATTTTTTCATATTCAGAAATTGGAATTTTTGTGTAACTCTCATTTGAAATTGTATAGATAGCTGATAAAATCGATACATAATTAAGTTTTCGAATTTCTTGCTTTTCTGCATCATTTAAATAACCTCCAGACTCAATTAAAATAGCGCTTGTCCCCCATTTTTGAATATTATCTCCAAATGCTCTTGGCTCAAAATCATCATTATATCTTCCTACTTGACCGGGCGCATATTTTTGAATAATGCTATTCATAAAAACAATAATCTTCATGGCATTTCCTCGAACATCATTTATATCTTTTTCATAATTATATGCTGGAGCTAAATACGATATTGTTGCTGGTTTTTCTGTGCGTTCTGCGTTGTAGTAGGTACTTTGATCGTGAAGATTAAACCCGAAATCAGCATCTAAACTATCGCGAACTTTTTTTAATATTCTACCCTCTGGAGATTGTAATTGCAATGCATCTCTATTGATATCTACTCCCAATGTATTTCTACGTTGAAAGATTTCTGCTCCATCAGGATTTAACATCGGCAAAAAATGGAGTGTAAGGTTATGTAAAATTTCTTCTTTCTCTGATTTGAAATCATTACTGTCTAAAAAATTCAGAATATCAAAAATTGCTTGTGTGGCTGTCGGTTCGTCTCCATGCATTTGCGACCATAAAAAAACATCCGTATCTCCTTTTCCAATACTTATTAAAGAGATAGATCGACCTTCAATAGATTCCCCTACCTTTTTTACTGTATACCCTTCTTTACCTTTATATTTAGCAATTAAGGGCTGTATTTCGGTATGTTTAATTCTTCTTTTATTTAATGAAGGTTCTTTATAATTGCTATAGGAATCATAAAGCGCTGTTGTAATATCTTTTTGTTGGCATGATGCATTAATGCAAATTATAAAAGCGACTGCTGAGATAACTAGTTTCATTGATTACTCTTTTTTTTCTGGAATAGGTTTAAAATTTAATTTTTTTGTTGCGGCGCGAACTTTTTTCATAAAATCTTCGCCTGGATCAGTCTTCTTTGTTCTATAGCCTTCATCTTTTTCTAACCAAAGTTCATGGCCTTCAAAATTAGTATATTCATAATGTCCAATAACATAATCTATATCATACTTAGATTTTAAATACTTCACTAAACGAATATTTGATCTTAATTGTGCTTTAGTAAGTGGTAAATTTTTTGTGCCACCAACATTCTCAACACCAATTGCACAATGATTTAATCCGATTACATGACGTGCCATTTTAGTCTCTGGCATGAGTCTATAAATAGTTCCATCTTGATCCACTAAAAATTGAGAAGATACATTTAAGCTACTCGCTGTATTTATTTCTGCTCGTGAATTTGGAAGTGTAGCTTCTTTAAAAGCCTCAAAAGAACCCTCTAATGTGGGTATAACTGTCCAATGTAAAACAACCATTTTTGGGATTATTTCAGGTGTTTCTTTATCTAAACCATAGCGATCAGAAAGATAATTTAAGGTAAGTTCTTCTCTTTCAGTATCAAAAACAATAGGCTTATCAATAATCTTTTTTTGTATACTACAGGAAGTAATTAAAAATAATAAACTAAAAAATGGTATGCTTTTATTCATAAGAAAAATATTCAAAATATATAAGATAATAAAAGTACAAAATCAATTTATACTATCATTTACTGCTATAGAATCCTTTTTTGATGCATAAAAAATAGTAAGTTTTTTTCTTCCCCATTCTAAGGCTTCATTTTTATTATTTCCCATGTAAATGTCAATTTTATTTCGATGCCTAAAATGCATTTTATCTTTAACAAGAAAAGTATCAGGAAAAGTATCAATTCGTACCATAGTATTATATACTAATCCTTTTCTCATTAAATCTCTAGAAACAGCTACCACTTTCATTCCTGGCTTTAAGGTATCTCCCCAAGCGCCAATATTTGAATTGTAGAACGTAGTTTGTGAAGGTAAAGAATTGTAAGCTGTGACTGTAACCTTTAAAGGGTTCCAATCATGTAAGTCTAATTGTTTCTTCTCACGATTAGAACACCCAATTATAAAAAGAAAAAAAACGAGCAAACAACAATATCTCTCAAAAACCATTTTTCATATGTAATTACTTAGGTAATGGAATATAAGTTACATCATCTTTCATTAAAGGAAAAGATTTATTTTCCCAATCGGTTTTAGCTTTTTCAATTTTCTCTCTACTAGACGAAACAAAATTCCAATAAATATGACGTTCTTCTTCAAAAGGAATCCCTCCAAATAATAAAACATGAGAATTTGATTTTAAAATAGTATTGCAAGTATCTTCAACCTTAGAAACAACAATATTTCCTTTTTCAACAGTCTCTCCGCAGGCTTCTATACCTCCTTCAACAATGCATATTCCTATTTCTCCTTTTAAATAATCTTTTGTATTTAATTGATATGTTTCTTTTGTTTTAACTTCAATCATAAAAAGTTCTGAATGTACAGGAACTGGCGCTACTTTTCCATATCCTTTTCCTGCAATAAGTTTAAAAGTTGCTTCACCATCTTTCCAAGTTGGTAATTCACTAGCATCAAAATGATGAAATTCTGGTTCACAATCTTCAATTTCTTTTGGTAATGCAACCCATATTTGATAACCGTGTGCTGTAAAAATATTCTTATTCCGGAGTTTCTCAGGTGTTCTTTCGGTATGACTTACTCCTTTACCAGCTACCATCCAATTTACAGATCCTGGCTTAATCAATTGTTTTGTTCCTAAACTATCTTCATGCATTATTTCTCCTTCTAACATAAATGTTAAAGTTGATAATCCAATATGAGGATGCTGGTCTACATCCATATATTTTTCAGGCCCTAAAACAGTTGGTCCCATATGATCAATAAATATAAAAGGTCCGATCATTCTTTTTTTACGAAACGGAATTAATCTTCCTACTAAAAAATCACCAATATCCCTACTTCGTTCTTCTATAATTAATCCTGTATTAGACATTTTATATTTGTTATATTTAGACGATTAAATATACATAATTAAAACCCTGATTTGTGTGAAAAATTTTAAAAGAGGTTTAGTCCTCCTGCTATTTATAATCGCATTATTAATTTATTTTAACTACCCAAAATTGAACTTAATTTCCGGATTTGCCTCTAAAAACATGGCTTCAAGTGTTTTTATTGCTCACAGAGCACCAGCTTCTATTACAGAAAATGACAATAATATTCCTTTAGTAAAACTTGCAGATGTTACAGTTGACGATAAAAGTGCGACTGGGTCTGTTTACGGATTAATGGAGCGTAAAAGTATTTATAGAGAAGGCTTAGGTTGTGTTTTAATTAATGATGATTTTGACGAAACAAAATCTTATTTAAAACCTACTAGGCATATTTTAAAAGACACCCTTCCATTCCCTTATGGCAATAATGGTATTATTGATACTGTTTTTAAAAATGTAAACTATGAAAAGTTAACCGCTGCAATAGAAAACAGCTTTTCAGAGCCTGAAATTAAAAAGACCCGTACTGTTTTAGTAAGTTATAAAAATAAAATTATAGCCGAAAAATATGCCGAAGGGTTTAATGAAAAAACTCCCATATTGGGTTGGTCTATGACAAAAAGCATTATTTCAACTCTTTATGGAATTCTAGAATATCAAGGTAAAATTGATTTGAATCAGCCTGCACCAATACAAGCATGGAAAAATGATGATCGTAAAAATATTACTATTAATCATCTTTTGCGAATGCAAAGCGGATTAGCTTGGGATGAGGATTATTCAACAATATCTGATGTCACAAAAATGTTATTCTTAGATGCTGATATGACAAAAGCACAAGAAGAGAAAAAAGCAATTGCTAAGCCTACAGAAATATGGAATTATTCCTCTGGAACATCCAACTTACTTTCAGGAATTTTAAGAAAACAATTCAAAAACCATCAAGAGTATTTAGATTTTCCTTATAAAGCACTTATTGATCGGATAGGGATGAATTCTATGCTTATTGAAGCTGATATGAATGGTACTTACGTTGGCTCTTCCTATGCTTGGGCTACAACAAGAGATTGGGCAAAGTTTGGAATATTATATCTAAACAAGGGTAATTGGAATGGTGTACAATTATTTGATGAAAATTGGGTGAACTATATAACTACACCTACTAAAAATTCAAATGGAACGTATGGAGGTCATTTTTGGTTAAATGCCGATGGAAAATATCCAGATGTACCAAGAGATTTATTTTCTGCAAATGGTTTTCAAGGGCAAAGAGTATTTATCATTCCATCAAAAGATTTAGTAATTGTAAGAACAGGACTTGCAGAAGAGCCAGAATTTAATATCAATACATTTTTAAGTGAAATAATTAGTGCTATTGACTGATAAAATACATATTTCGTCTACAAACCACAAGTATAGTACATTTGACAACATTAGTTTCTAAAACACAAATATGAAAACTATTTTTAGAATATCATACTAAAGAAGTTAGTTTTTCATTTTCATATAGTGTTCTCGTAAAAGAGCTTTGACCACAACTCAAAGCTCTTTTTTATTTTCCTAAATTGTATTCTGATTAGTCAACCTCTACAATATGTGCATTTGCCATAAATGCTTCTTGCATTCGCACCATCCGATCATCAAATTGAGTAGAGAATACTATATACTGACACTTCTCTAAACTTTCAGGAGTCCGAATTAAATCTGAATAAGCACTTGCTTTAATTAGAAACTCAGCATCTTCTACAATAAATAATTTTAGTTGACTTAAGTTAATTCCGTTGAGATAGAAAATTTTATTCAACCTTTTTGGTGTAGCAATAACAATATCTACTCCATCATAAATATCTGCCCGTTGATCTTCTAAATTTTGTTCATCATAAGCACAATAAACGCGTATATTCATTCGGGTTGTAAACTTTTCAAACTCTTTGGCTAAATGCAAAGCTGATTCTTTATCCTTAACAAAAATTAAGGCTCTTGGTGCATCTTCAAATGCTATGCAATCTAACTTTTGTAAGGTTGCAATTATTATTGCCGTAGTTTTTCCTGCACCTTTTGGAGCAATACCAAATAAACTAGCACCGCCTTTTATTTTTGAAAGTACATTTTTTTGAAAAATTGTAGGCTCAATTATTTTGAGTTTCTCTAGTGCTTCTTTTAGTACTGGTTGAAGTTTTTTAAATGACATATTTTAGATTATGATCTTTATTTTTTCCTTTTTATTTTTTAAATAACATCTTTTAGTCAGTTCACAACAACTATGCAAACGTTCACAACAATAGTTTTAAAATAGCGTATTTCGAGTATATATTAGCTGTATAATAATAAAGAATAATAAATTTTCATTTTCATATAGTGTTCTCGTAAAAGGCCTTCTCCTAACCGACTAGGTCTTTTTTAATTTAATAAAGTGATATACTTATTACCTTAATCACTTTAAAGCCTATCCCTAAGGAATCCATTTATTCTTACCAAAATCTGGTTTACGCTTCTCTAAAAAAGCATTTCTACCTTCTTTTGCCTCATCAGTCATATAGGCTAGTCGAGTTGCTTCTCCAGCAAATACTTGTTGCCCGACCATACCATCATCTGTAAGATTCATAGCAAATTTTAGCATTTTAATAGAAGTAGGTGATTTCGCTAAAATCTCTTGAGCCCATTCGTATGCTGTACTTTCTAATTCTTCATGTGGAATAACTGCATTCACCATTCCCATATCATAAGCATCTTGCGCGGTATAATTACGACCAAGAAAGAAAATTTCTCTTGCTTTTTTTTGTCCAACCATTTTGGCTAAATAAGCAGAACCATAACCGCCATCAAAGCTAGTAACATCTGCATCTGTTTGCTTAAAAATAGCATGCTCTTTACTTGCTAATGTCAAATCACAAACTACATGTAAACTATGACCTCCACCTACAGCCCAACCTGGAACAACAGCAATAACTGCTTTTGGCATAAACCGAATCAAACGCTGTACTTCTAAAATATTTAAACGATGCATCCCATCTTCTCCAACATAGCCTTGGTGTCCCCTAGCCTTTTGATCTCCTCCACTACAAAAAGAATACACGCCATCTTTTGTTGATGGTCCTTCTGCAGAAAGTAATACAACCCCTATTGAAGTATCTTCTTGTGCATCATAAAAAGCTTGATATAATTCACTAGTTGTCTTTGGTCTGAATGCATTACGAACATTTGGTCTATTAAACGCTATTCGTGCAACACCATCACATTTTTTATAGGTAATATCTTCAAACTCTTTAACAGTTTTCCAGTTGATCTCTTTCATTTGTTTTTCACTTTAACGTTTCAAAGATAATAGAAAATATATGGATTTTTAGAGGTAAGAAGTTTCAAATACAAGCTAAGAAATTATGTTTAAAAGAAAATTTAGATATCAGTGTATTTATTTAGAATTTTTAGCTTCAATCCATTTAGACATATACTTTGTACTCTGCATTGTTTGATGAAGCAATAATGATCCTATAAAATTAGAATTTCTATGGGATTCCTTATTTGATTGAATATGCTTAACTTTTTTTAATAGCTTTTTTGATAAAAATGATGCATCGTAATTTTTAGTCAAAATTTCTAATCCCTTTTGTTGAGCTTGAAGCCAAAGTTCTTTGGTTTTATAATACGTAACTGCAGCACCAACAAAATTCTCTTCAGAATCGGCCACAGCACCATTCCAAAGCGAATGATCATGCATTGCTTCCGCGCCAATAGTTGTAGTTATACTTGGGGTTCCAAAGCGCATAGCATCAATTAATTTGCCTTTTAATCCCGCACCAAAACGCAATGGAGCTAAATTAATTTTAGCTGATGTAAGTACCTTTTCTAAATTTTCTGCATATCCATGAACAAGAAAACCTTGTTTAGGTTGGTGCATTTCTAAAATTTGTTGTGGTAGATACGCTCCATAAATATGAAGTTTACTTTCTGGAAGTTGTTTTCGAATTAAGGGCCAAATAGATTCTTTAAGCCATCTCACAGCATCTATATTGGGCGCATGTTTTCCATTACCAATGCAGATAAAATCCTTTCTTTTTTCAAACTCAGGATAATTTTCAAATACTTCTTTTTCAGTTTTCTCCACCATAAATGGTAAATGCAGGAGTATACTATCATCAATTTTTATAGTTTTTTGTACTAATTGCATTTCAAAACTTGAAATTATTAAGGATAGATCACATCGGTAGATGCTTGCAATTTCTCTTTTAGTTATATCACTTTGTAACCAATTATCAATTGAGAAATTGTCTTTATTCTTATTTGCTTCAAAACGTACTAAACGGAGGCTATGCAAATCTTCTGTATCTAATATTCGTATTGCTTTAGGTACATTTTTTGCGACACGCCACCCAAACTGTTCTTCAATTAAAAAACGATCATAAACAACAATATCAGGTTGCAATTCTTTTATAAAATGATCAAAACTACTATCGTTTAGAATAATTGGAATTTGAATGACATTAAGTAACTCTAAATTATATGATAATTCTGATTTTGCTGCCGTACTTGCAAAAATCACTTCATTATTATCAGCTAAGAAAGCTTTAATAAGTTGTAGTATTCTAGTTCCAGCAGCTGTTGCATTTGGTTCAGGCCAAACAACACCGATAAATAATACTTTCTGCATTTTCAATAGATTATGGGCTAGATTCTTTCCGAAAATTTTTGTGAAATCTTTAAACGAAGTTTACGCTCATAATCTTCCGCCAACCACTCCTTATAATTTTTAGTGTTATTCATGATGCAGTACGAGTATAAACGGACTCTATACTCAATATCATCTTTTAATTGTTTTGCTAAAATACGGGCATCGTAAACATCTTTACTATTCTCTATACAAATTTGAGCATGTTGTTCTAAACTACGTTCTAAAACTATTTTAGACTTTAAACCTTGTGCAAATACTTTTTTATATTCTTCTTTAACATCAAAAGACAAGTTAGAAGATTTAGAGAATTTGGCCCTTAGATTATCTGGCATTTCATAAACAAAATCACGCTCAATATCTTCGTCATTCTTAATATTTTCAAGATAAAAATCTGGGAAAAGAAAAATTTCTTTCCAATCAATTGGAGCATCCCACATACCAAATCGAGCAACATTATTACCCATATCAAGCACCGTAAATGAATCTTTATTAGCCAAAATACGAGATCCTCTACCAATCATTTGAAAATAAAGTGTTAATGATTTAGTAGCTCTGTTTAATATAATAGTTTCTACTGTAGGCTCATCAAAACCTGTAGTTAGTATACTTACAGAAGTTAAAATAGCATCAGGTGTTTCTGAAAACCATCTTAAAATTTCTTTACGTTCAGTAGCATTATTTTTATTATCTAAATGACGAATATTATACCCTGCCTTTTTAAACGTTTCGTAAACATATTTCGAAGTATTAATTCCGTTATTAAAAATTAAGGTTTTTGTGCCTTTTGCAATTTCTTCATAAGCAGAAATTAGTTTGCTTAACATGCTGAAATTACCATATAGCTCATCAGAAGATTTTACGGTATAATCACCACCAACACCCAGTTTTAGAGTTTTTAAACTTACATCTCTATTATATACTTCGGCCTTTGCTAAAAACTGTTTATCTATTAGTGATTGTATTGATTCTCCGATAATTAATTTCTTATAATTATCTTTCATTGGAAGTTTAATATTAGAGCTTAAAGGAGTGGCAGTAACTCCTAGAATTACAGCATCTTTAAAATATTTAAAAAGCTTCCTAAATGAATTGTAATGTGCTTCATCAATAATGACTAGTCCAATATTGTTTATTTCAACTTTTTCTTCTTGCAGTCTATTATTGAGTGTTTCAACCATAGCAACAAAACACATATAATCGTCTTGATCAATGAGCTCTTTAACGCTACTATTAATTACTTTGTTCTTAACTCCAAAACCTTTTAACATTCTTGAAGTTTGTGCTCCGAGTTCTATTCTATGAGTAAGTACAACTACTTTTTTCTTTCGTTCATTAATAAAACGTCTCGCTATTTCTGAGAAAACAACAGTTTTACCTCCACCGGTGGGTAATTGGTATAGTAAATTTATATCATCAGAAGATTCATTCAAACAATTAAAAATTTTGTTCAAATCATCTAACTGATAATCATATAATGTTTTTTCTGTAGTCTCTTTTTGCAATTCCGAAAGCAATTCTATATTTATAATACGTGAAACAGTCTAAAATAAAACCGAAAACACCAATCTTACAAAACTAGCAGATTTTTAGGCTTAAAAGAAATATATAGACGTAAAATAAAAATTAAACTCATTCAATTTTATCAAGAACTCTTGAAAAATCTTCTAAATTGGACCACTCTTGTTCTTCTACATTCTGGAATATAGTAACAATTCTATTTTTAAAATCAGGTAAAATATTGTTTTGAGAAATAAAAATCACACCTTGATCAAATGAGTTGAGCATACTTTTATAAAAAGTTTCAGCTACCTTTTTTTCTTTGGAAAACGACTGTGCTATTTCAATATTAAAGAGCATTAAATCTGCCACTAAATTAGTTTCAACTCCTAGTTTTAAATAATGCTTAATATAATTTTGAGCTATAGATCTTCGCATTCTTGCTTTTTTTCTGCGCAATGGAAAATATTCATTTGATATTTTGATTTTAGCCTCTTGAATTAATTTATCTTCCTTTGGATTAAAAATAAAGTCGTAATATTCTTTTACTAAAGAAAAACGTTCATAAAGGTCTAACAACTGAATTTCTAACTCTTTCTTAGGGAGTTGTGCGACAAATTCTTTTAATGCTTTTTTACTCATACTCTCAAAGATACTGCAACTGAAATATTTTAAAAAACTTTTATGTTCTCTTAAACTTTTCACAAAAAAAAATCTAAGAACTTCTATTTCTTTGAAAAGTCCTTAAAAAAACGTATAATGTAGGTTGGACTAATAAAAACATATATGAGGCAACTAAAGATTATTAAGCAGGTTACTAATAGGGAATCAAAATCGTTAGACAAGTACTTGCAAGATATCAGCAAAATAGATTTAATAACTGCAAATGAGGAAGTTGATCTAGCACAACGAATTAGAGAAGGTGACCAAGTAGCGTTAGAGAAATTAACTACTGCAAATTTAAGATTTGTTGTTTCTGTTGCTAAACAATATCAAAATCAAGGTCTTACGTTACCCGATTTAATTAATGAAGGTAATGTAGGACTAGTTAAAGCAGCAAAACGTTTTGATGAAACAAGAGGTTTTAAATTTATATCATATGCTGTATGGTGGATTAGACAAGCTATTCTACAAGCATTAGCTGAACAGTCACGTATTGTAAGGCTTCCTTTAAATAAAATTGGATCTATAAATAAGATTAAAAAAGCATTTTCATATTTAGAACAATCTAATGAAAGACCACCTTCTGCAGAGGAAATTGCTAAAGAGTTAGAAATGACTGTTACTGAAGTAGAACAATCTCTTAAAAACACAGGCAGACACGTTTCAATGGATGCACCTTTAAAAGAGGGTGAAGATTCTAATTTGTATAATGTATTAGGTTCAGGGGACTCTCCTAATCCTGATAAAAAATTATTACAACAATCATTAAATATTGAAATTAATAGAGCGTTAGAAACTTTATCTCAACGTGAGGCTGATGTTGTAAAACTTTATTACGGTATTGGTGATAAACATTCAATGACTTTAGAAGAAATTGGACAAACTTTTGACTTAACACGAGAAAGAGTTCGTCAGATACGTGAAAAAGCTATTCGAAAATTAAAACACAATTCTCGTAGTAAAATTCTAAAAACTTACTTAGGCTAAGCAAAACCTAAGTAAAACAAAAAGGCTCGCAAACGCGAGCCTTTTTGTTTTTATAAAATATTCAATTTCTTTTTCTATGAACGACTTAATTCGTTAATGTTATAGTTTCCTAAAATTTCATTTAAATTATTAATGAAATTAACATAAGATGAGTTTTCTTGATTCTTATTTGTCATAATGTTTTCTTTTTAAGATTTGAGAGGGTTAATTAAAAAAAATCTAATTCTACTAATTCATTTAAACTTAATATTTCATTAAGATCTTGTAAGAATGTTAAATATTCTTCGCCGTAGGTATCGTATAACATGATCGTAAGATTTGGTTAATTACTTCGTTAAATTTATAGCAATGAAAATAAAATAAAAATATTATGTGGTGTAATGTTCTATAATTGTTGTAAAAACAATTATTATTTTGGTGTGCAACTATTTAACGGTCTCTTTTGTATTAAACGGAAATTCTATTAATTGTAGAAAAAAAGTATGCTCTTCTTTTGTTAAGCTATATTCGCTTTTTTTAATGCTTTCAGAAACATCATTATTTGCAAATTGAATACCATTCTCAGCGTCTGGCATTTCTAAATCAAAAGCAACTTCAAAAACATCAAAAGGCTTTTTATAGTTAATATCTATACTATCTTCATCTACTAATACGGTTAACTTTTCTTGTAATTTAGCTTTTATCAATAATGCTTTTTTACGAATTCTTGGATTGTGATGATTATGAAGACACGCTAGAAATGGAATTTCTTTTATAGTACCAATTTCAAGAATTTCATCTAATAAAAGTAATTTACAATACTCATCTGATGATGCATCAAAAAGATATTTAAAAATACTTTGATAGCTTTCACAAAGCTCTCCAGTAGCGTTTATTTTTGCTTCTTTACCATTATTCTTTAATTGATCAGAATACTTAACAAGCTTATTTTGCTTTATTCTGTTCGGTTTTTTTAATTTGATTTTGTTATTGTAATAATATATTCCAATTCCAAAAAAATATAGAATAGCTAGCCCAATACATAAAATAGATATATCCCATAGAAGATTTTCATGAATCTTCACAGTCGTAATCAAATTATAATTTTTTAGTTGGAGTAACTTCAAGTATTATTTGGTTTTTCTTACACTAGCTCTTTTTTATTCTATCTAAAGCATTTTCAATTGCATTTTCAACAATAGGATATTCTCTTAAAAAACAATCATATAGAAAGTTCAAATATTTAAAATCTTGATCATCAATACATACCTTATGCATTTGATCTACAATTCTATACAAACCATTAGTATGCATCATTTTCAAACCAGATTTTATTTTATGTGTGCTAAATGCTATTGCATCAATATCAGTAGCCTTTAAACTAACTCTAGTTTTACCAATAAACTCGATGGCATTTTGTTTAAATAATCGAATTAACTCTTCTAATAATTCTATATCTCCAAAGCATTCTTCAAATACTGGCGCCAAATTAATATCAAATGGATCTTCAACGCTAACTTTTGAAACTACGGGGGGGGATGTTCTCATGTTCTCTATTTTTTTTGTACGATTAATGTTTGATACTAGTTTATATAATAATTCCTTTGAATCGAATGGTTTTAATATGTAATCATTAATTCCATTTTCAGCACACAGATTCTTGTCTTTTACAGTAAAATCTGCCGTTAAAGCAATTATTGGGACTTTATTAATTTTCGAAGACTTATTATTTCGGATTATTTTTGCTACCACAAATCCACTGGTTTCTGGCATTCTTAAATCCATTAAAATCAAATCTACTTTACCATTTTCTAAAACCATTAATCCTTCTTCTATGACATCAGTAACGAAACTTTTGCAACCCCAACTATTCAGCCTATTTTGAATTAGTTTTTGATTCATAGTATTATCTTCAAAAACAAGAATACTCATGTTTTTAACAAGTTTCTCCTTCTCTTTTAGATTTTCAGTAGAACTGATAGAAGTTTGAATTTCTGACAGTTGACTTATTTTATATGGTAGTTCAAAATTAAAAACTGTACCAGCACCAAGCTCACTCTTTACAGTAATTTTGCCATTTAATGATTCAACTATATGCTTTACAATACTTAATCCTAATCCTGTGCCGCCATAGTTTTTTTGCGTATCTATCTCGGCTTGTTTATAGTAATCAAATATATTTTCTAAATTATCTTTAGATATTCCTATTCCTGTATCTTTAACTTTAAAATTTAATAGAACAGTTTCATCATTTTTAGCTAAAACATCAATGCTAAGATCTATACTTCCTTCATTAACAAATTTTATTGCATTACCAATTAAGTTCAATAATATTTGTGAAAGTTTTGAAGGGTCTCCTTTTATTATTTCTGGTATGTTTTCTGAGATTGAAATATTAAAAACAACATTTGGATTTATTATTAACGTTTTACACAAATAAGAAACATCCTTAAGTAAACTGTAAAAGTTAAAATCTACATCTTCAAAATATGCTGTTCCTGAAGTAAGTTTTGAATATTCTAAAAGTTCGTTTATAATATTTAAAAGCGTGTTTGACGCACCTTTTATGGCATTCACATGAGAAAGTTGTTCACTTGTAAGCTTTTCTTCTGATAGTAATTCTGTAAAACCTATTATCCCGTTTAATGGAGTTCTTATTTCATGACTTACTTTGGCAATTAGTATTTCATCACTATTCTCATTTATCTTGTTATCACCTTTTACAATTTCATGAAGATTAGTTTTTTGAATTAATTTAGTAGAAGATTTTAAATTATTAAAAACAGTTTTTTCTTCTAAATTTTCTTTAAAAGATTGAAATGATTTTTTTAATCTTTTAGCTTCTTCAGAAGTTAATTCTTCAAAAGAAAAACTACTTAGTTTTAATTCTAAATCAGATAAATAAGATAGTAGTTCGGTAGATTTCAACTTGATTTTAGATTTGTATATTAAACTTTTCTAGCTAAGATTTAGTACTCTTAAATCTTATAATATAAAAGTCAATTAATACAAGAGGCTATACAAGAAAATGTTATCTACACCTATATTGTTGTTGTAAAAAGCCATAAAATTGAGGTGTAGAAATATTACTATAATTGCTATTTATAGTATTATTAAAATAAGGGATGTTCTTAAAAAAACAGAATGCTTTTTTAGCAAGCATATAAATTTACCTATTGAAGAAAATAATAGTAAAAAAATATAAACTTTTAAATCAAAAAAATAAATTATTCTTGTGTAGCTAAACGATCTTTAACGTATTCAATTTTTGTTTTATTATGCAGTTTTGGTTTGCCATCATCACCTAAATTAACCATTATAATATTGTCAACGGTTACAATAGTTTCATGAGTCATTTTATTACGAACTTCACAATTTAAAGTTAATGACGTTTTTCCAAACTTAACAACGGCAATTCCAATTTCAACTATATCACCTTTAATAGCTGTACTCATAAAGTTAATCTCTGACATGTATTTCGTCACTACTTTTTTATTTTCTAGCTGTATGATACTATATAAAACAGCTTCTTCATCTATCCAAGCTAAAACTTTACCACCAAAAAGTGTTTCGTTAGCATTCAAATCTTCTGGTTTAACCCATTTTCTAGTATGAAATCTCATAGTATGATATTTTAAGCAAAAATAATGAAGATTTTCATGCTAAAATAACATTGGACCAGAATCATTTAAGGTTTTTGGAATATGCAAATTGCATCCAAGCTTTTTATTCAAATTAGCAATAAAATGAGCTGATAATAACGGAGATTCCAATTCCATGTTTTGGTGCACAAAAAAATGAATGTTTTTTAATCCTTTCTTTTTCCAATTTACAAGTTTGTCTGTCCAATCATCTAATCTAGAACTATCGCTTTTATAATTTGCTCCAACATATCTTATAAAGGCTTCATTATTAGTTAATCTCATATGCATAATATCTCTCCTACCCGCAGTATCTACTAGAATATTAGCTATTTTATTAGTTTCAAGTAATTGGTATAGTTCTTTAGCTACGTTTTCATCATTAAACCAATCTGTATGCCTAAACTCGATTGCTAAAGGAAATTCTTTTGGCCAATATTCAACAAAGCGGACTACTCTATCCCAATTTTTAGGACCAAAATTATTATGCATTTGTAAAAAAATCGTGCCTAACTTTTCTTTTAAATGAACACTCGCATTTAAAAATTCATCGATATATGGATAAGCATCATCATTTAATCTTCTTAAATGGCTTACATTCTGAACTATTTTTGGAAAAAATTTAAAATTCTCAGGCGTTTTTTCATACCACTTTTGATATTGTTCGATAGGGAAGATTCTATAAAAAGTCGCATTTAATTCTATACTATTAAACTGACTTGAATAATAGGCTAACTCATCTTTAGTGCCTCTTGGGTAAAAGTTTTTTAAATCTTGCTTATTCCACTTTGCACAACCAACATAAACATTTGGTTTAGAATCATCATTATATGCAGAAAGCAAACCTTCTGTATCTGGATGGTCTTGAGGGATTGTGAAATCTATTAATTCAGGATGGTCTACTTTACCAAATTTCATATTTAATTTTTATTTTAAGAATATTCTAATTTAAAATAACCATTACTAAATATGTTCATAAACCCGTTAAAAACTATATAAAATTTGAAGCAGTACCCATTTTCAATTGATTATCTTTAAAAAAAACAGTAATGATGAACGAACGAGAGCATAATTTGTTAAAAATTCGACCAGAAATTTCTTCAGCTCGAATTATAGAAAACATGAGTAGTGAAGAGTATTTTCAAAATAAAACATTACGCCCCATTCTTAAATTACAAAACCCTCTTCTGCTTGTTGTTTTTAAAAATTATATAAGTAAACATAAAAATAATTTTTATACACTTTCTTTAGAAAAGAGATTTGAATATGTAGAAAATGCCATACAAAAAGATATTAAGTTTCGTAATTCTTTAAAAGGAATTATTATTGGTCAATTTACAATTAATGAATATGGATTGTATATTGAAAACTCATCATCTTTAAATAAACGAATGATGAGCATGGTTATTGAAAGATTAAAAGATCAAATTCAGTTTTTTGAGTTAGAAGCTTTAGTTTAAAAGTGATTCTCCATTCAAATCCGTTGTTAAAATATCACTCATAAGGTTAAAATAGGGTCTAATCGCTATAAATGAAGTAATTATTTTTTCTGAAAAATCAGAAGAAATAACTTCTTCATCTGTAAACTTTCTAACAAAAATAAATTGCTTCTTTTTAATTAAATCAATATCCTTATGTTCCTTATCAAAACCTTTTGGCGCAGTTTTTAATTCATCTCCTACTAATTCTCCCCATATTTTTTTAAAAGAAGTAGCTCCAATAATTTCTCTAAATTCATCAGCATCTAGTTCTAACTCTTTCCTTATTCTAAATAAATCTTCCTTATTAGGTTCCCAAAATCCAGCAGCAATAAAACTATCTCCAGGTTTTATATGCATATAATAACCTCCTCTCAATTTTGCTCCTGTTCTTGTAAAAGAGCCTGCTAAATGAGACTTATAAGGAGTCTTGTCTTTAGAAAAACGAACATCGCGATAAATGCGAAACATTTTTAATTTTTCTATCTCATCAGCAGACCTAAGACCTTCTAAAACACTAGTGAAAAACTGTTTGACTGAAGTTTCGTGTTTTTTGAAAATTGTTTTATTTTCATCAAACCAATCTCTATTATTATTTTTTTCTAATTCTTTTAAAAAATTCAACACATCTTGTGTTAGTACTGTACTCGGCATACGACTTATTAATTTCAACAGATTTATTATGAAAGTTAACTAATTTAAATAAGTGTCTTATAAAATAATGTTTAAATTTAATACTTACTAAGTATAATTATATGGATTCAAAATCAATTATAAATAAAATAAATCTACATAAAAAACAACCTAATTTAAGATTTCGTCTTAAAGAAAAAGTTGAGGTATTTACAGATAAACTTTTCTACACATTATTTGATATTGAAACCCCTGTCGAAGAAAATCTAATCGTACTAGAAACTCTATTTGATGAATTAGTTGAATTAGGCTCATGGGAAATTAATGTCCCATCTAAAAAAGTTTGGGATAGTTATGTTGTTAAACTTCCTGAAATATTAGAAAATTTAAATTTAGATGCTGAAGCATTTGTAAATTCTGATCCTGCTTCATCATCTATTGAAGAGGTTTATATGGCTTATCCCGGTTTTTATGCTATTGCTATTTATAGGTTAGCGCACGAATTATATACAGAAGGTTTCCCACTTGTACCTAGGCTAATGACCGAATATGCACACCGTAAAACGGGTGTAGATATAAATCCAGGAGCTCAAATAGGAAAATCGTTTTTTATAGATCATGGTACAGGAGTTGTAATTGGTGAAGCTGCTATTATTATGGATGATGTAAGAATTTACCAAGGTGTTACACTTGGCGGCCTTTATGTAGCTAAGAATTTACGAAAAACTAAAAGGCATCCGACTATAGAAAATAATGTAACAATTTATGCAAATGCTACTATATTAGGAGGCAAAACTGTAATAGGTGCTAATAGCGTTATTGGAGGTAATGCCTTTATAACATCTTCTGTACCGCCAAATTCAACCGTATATCATTCTTCAGAAATAAAAATAAAAACATCGAATGTCTCATAATATTTTAGATTTAATTGGAAATACTCCTCTAGTTGAATCTCGCATACTTAATAAAAATCCAAACGTAAAATTACTTTTTAAGCTTGAAGGACAGAACCCTGGCGGAAGTGTTAAAGATAGAGCTGCATTTAATATGATTAAAAGTGCTCTTGATCGTGGTGATATTACTAAAAAAAGCCAACTCATTGAAGCTACTAGCGGGAATACAGGAATTGCTCTTGCGATGATTGCTGGCATATTTGGATTAAATATAGAACTTGTAATGCCTGAAAACGCTACCAAGGAACGTGTACAAACAATGAGAGCCTATGGCGCTACTGTTACCTTAACTCCTGCTAGTATTGGAATTGAAGGAGCGAGAGATTATGCAGAAAATAAAGTTGAAAATAATGGCTTTTTTATGCTAAACCAATTTGGAAATGATGATAATTGGAAAGCTCATTACAAATCTACTGGTCCCGAAATTTGGAATGATACTAAAGGGGAAATAACCCATTTTGTTTCTTCAATGGGTACGACTGGAACTATTATGGGAACATCAACCTATCTAAAAGAAAAAAGTAATACTGTACAGATTGTTGGTGTACAACCTACTGATAATTCAAGCATTCCAGGTATTAGAAAATGGCCAAAAGAGTATCTTCCTAAAATATTTGACGCCTCAAAAGTAGATAAGGTATTAGAAGTAAGTGAAGAGGAAGCAATACAAATGACTATACGACTTGCAAAAGAAGAAGGTATTTTTGCTGGAATGAGCAGTGGCGGTGCAGCAGCAGCAGCATTACGTCTTGCTAATACCTTAGAAAGTGGTGTAATTGTAAGTATTATATGTGATCGCGGAGACCGCTATCTTTCATCTGGTTTATTTGATTAAAGCTTGATTATAACCATTTTTTTCTTTTGAAATAAACTACCATAGCAATAAACATAATTATCATAATTCCCCATACCATAGGATAACCATATTTTAAATGTAATTCGGGAATATTATCGAAATTCATACCATAAACCCCTGCAATAAATGTTAGTGGTATAAATATAGATGCCATTATGGTAAGTACTTTCATTACCTCATTCATTTTATTGCTCATATTGCTCATATACATTTCCATCAAACTCATAGACATTTCTCTATAAATCTGTAGGCTTTCATTAATTTCAATACAATGATCTTGAATATCTCTTAAAAAAAGCTTGGTGTCTTTTGAAATTAAGGCGTTTTCAGTATCTACTAACCGACCAATCAGTTCTTTTACTGGAAAAATTTGTCTGCGTACTTTTAATACTTCCTTTTTTAAATCTTGAATTCTATGTGCAACATCAGGAGTTGGATTATCATACACTTCATCTTCTAAAGCTTCTATTTTATTATTAATATGTTCTAAAATCACAAAATAATTATCTACAACAGCATCTAATAGTGCAAAAAATAAATAATCAGCTCCTCTAGATCTAATTCTACCTGACTTCGATTTTATTCGTTCTCGAACTCCATTAAAAACATCATCTTTTAACTCCTGAAATACTAAAACCGAAGAATCTAGTAATACCAATGCTAAATGTTCGCTAACAATTTCTTGGTTATCATCTAAATATAACATTTTAAAGACCCCAAAAATATAATCATCATACTCATCAATTTTTGGACGTTGTTGTGTATTTACAGCATCTTCTAAAACCAAAGAATTTAATCCGAAAATTTTTCCTAAACTATCAATAAAAGCTTCATCACTAATTCCTACAACATCTATCCAAGAATTAATTTTATCATTTTTAAAGACACCTATTTCTTCTAATGTATTTGGCGATTTTAGTTGGAATTTATCATCATTATAATTAATAACTGAAACTATAGACTCTGCACATTCTCTATGACCTGTATATGTTACTGTTCCAGGGGCTTCACCCATTTTACGATGAAGTTTTGATGCTTTCTTGGGGCGTAATTTAAACTTTGGCTTTTTAATTGTCATGCTTTAAATTTAAAGTAAATTTATACGTGATAAAAATTTTATCTGAACTCTAATTGATTTAAAATTAATCCAGAACCCGGAGCTACGTAAGGCAATTTAATGTTACTTTCTTCTGTGAGTGAATATGCTACTTCATCGTATGTAAGTTCACCTTTACCAACTTGGACTAAAACACCCATAATCATTCTAATTTGGTATCTCATAAATCCTTCTCCTCGTATATGAAGTGCGTATGTTTTATCAGGGAAAAAATTAGCTTCTAAAATTTTATTTTTTTGTATACTACATGAATTAATAGTTCTAGTAAACTTTGTATTCAATTGTGGTCTAGCGGTATATGATTTAAAATTATGAGTTCCTTCAAATAATTTCGCAGCAACTATCATATTTTCAATTTGCAAATTTTCTAGAAAAGTAACTAAATATGGAGCGCAAAAAGGGTGACTTTTTTCACCATAAGAAAACAAATAAACATATTCTTTCTCCTTGCTATTTTGTATAATATTAAACGCTTCATCTACTTCTGAAATATGCAAAATTCGAATATCTGGAGGTAAATTTTTATTAAAAAGAGCTAGAAATTCTTTTAAATCAACAATAGGTTCTTCATCTAAATAAAGTTCAAATGCTGCTTCTAACGCAGAAACCTTTGCATCTGTTCTTCCCGAACCTAAAATCTTAAATTTTCTTTGAGGCAAAATAAATTTAAGCGTTTTCAACAACATTGATTCAATAGTTTTTTGTCCTGGTTGTTTTTGCCACCCACTATACCTAAAACCTAAAAACTGAATTTTTAAAAGATAATAATTGCGTTTTTTTTGCATTGAATTTTAATCTATCGTAAAAATACTATTTATATGAAAATAAGTGCAATTAGTTTTTTTTGTATTTTGTAAAGATTAACCAACTAAAAAATCAAAATATGGAAAGTAACAAAATAGTAAAACCACCTGTATGGTTTTGGATTATAAGCATTATCGCTTTATTATGGAATATTATGGGTGCTGGGCAATATTTAGCTCAAGAAATGATGACAGATGAAGCTAAAACATTAATGACAGCTGCGCAATTAAAACTACTTGAAGAGACACCAACTTGGCTAACTGCTGTATTTGCGATAGCTGTTTGGAGCGGTGTACTTGCCTCTATTGGATTATTATTACGAAAAAAATGGTCCAAAAGTGTTTTTCTAATTTCTTTAATCGCTGTAATTATTCAAATGGGATATTCTTCGATAATGACAAAAACTGTAGAAGTATATGGTTCAGCAGCACTAATTATGGCAATTGTTATTACATTAATTGCAGCACTACTCTATTATTTTTCTAATTATGCTATTAAGAAGAAATGGTTGAACTAAATTTTCAATTAAAAGTAAAAACCCCAAACTATTTATTAGTGTGGGGTTTTTACTTTTTTTAGATATGAAAATGATTAAAATCCGTCATCTAAGATTTCTAATTGCTTAACTTCTCCATACTTTTTAGCTATTTCTCCTATTTCAGATGCTTTACCAATAAGTACAAACTGAAATTTATCCTTCGGGAAATATTTTTCTATAATTTCTTTTGCTTTTTTGGAATCTAATGCATCAACTTGCTTGCTAAATGTATTAATATAAGATTCGTCAAAATCATATAAAAACATATCTGTTAGTAAGCTAGACAATGCCCTATTCGTTTCATAATCTGGAGGAAACTGACCTTTTACATAATTTTTAGCTGAAGCCAAAGTTTCATCATCTACACCTTTATCAAATAGTCTTTTATATGTTTCCAAGGCTAGATCTATTGTTTTTTCGGTTGTTTCGTTTGCTGTAAAAGTGCTAATAACAAAAGATCCTCCATACTTATATGGCGTGAAACTACTTCTTGCACCGTAAGTTAAGCCGGAGTTTACTCGCAATTCATCATTTAACCATGATGTGAAACGACCTCCCAGAATTGTATTAATAACTTGAATTCCTACATAATCAGGGTTGTTTCTTGTAACTCCTGGGCCTCCAATATAAAACGTAGTTTCTGTTGCATCATCTTTATTAACCAAAAGCACTCTTGCTGTATTATTTTCAGGTATTTCTGGTAGATTTATTTGTTCATTATTACTCCCCTTCCAATTTCCGAAAAGTGCCTCTATAGCTGCCTTCATGGTTTTTGTATTAAAATCTCCCACAACAGCAATTGCAGATTGAGAAGGAGCAAAATAATCTTTATAAAATTCAGCAATATCTTTCGAACTAATTTCTTTTAAAGAAGCTTTGTCACCTTCTTCAGGATTTCCATAAGGATGCTCTCCGTAGACAAATTTATTGTAATAATTACGAATTACTGATCGTGGACTTTCTTTCATTTGATCCATTTCAACCAGTCGTCGACTTAACATTTTATCTAATTCTTCTTTCGGAAAAGTAGGATTCAATAAAACATCTTGAATTATAGCCATAAGTTGCTTTTGATCTTTTTTCATAAAAGAAGAAGAAATATAACTATACTCTTTACCTGCTCCAGAATTTATAGATGCTCCCAAAAATTCTACATTTTCTTCAATCTGACTTTTGCTATAATTTTTACTACCTAATAATAAAGATTCCGCTGTTATTCCAGCTAAACCGCTTTTCTCTTTTGAATCATAAATAGCTCCTCCTGGAAAAACTCCCGTAAAATGAATTAAAGGTACTTCGTGTTGCTCCATTAAATAAACGGTAAGTCCATTTTTTAAAGTAAACTTGGTATATTCTGGCAATTTAAAATCTTGTTGTGCCGAAAGATTACTACCAAAAAGGGTAACAAATGTTACTATAATTAGTCTTTTTATATAAAGTTTCATAAATTTTATTTTTTAGTTCTTGAAATTAAAATAGTTGGTTCTATTATTTTGATTCCTCATCCATTTCAGGTTCATTATTTTGTAAAACACCAACGGTTCTATTGTTTTCAGTAAAATAGTATTTAGCAACTCTTTTAATATCATCAATCGTTACTTTTTCATATGCAGCTGGAGCATTATACATTTTTTTATAATCTCCAAAATACACTTCATAAGTACCTAGTGTATTACTTTTCCCATCAATAGTTTCAAGAGTTTGGTAAAATTCCATTAATTTCTGATTTTTAACTTTTTGGAGTTCTTTTTCAGTTATTCCATTTTCAATAACATCATCCAAAACTTTAAGAATTCCTTCTTCTAATTGTGCTGCTGATACATTTTGATTAGCTACACCATATATGTAGAATAAATTTGGATCAAAACTCTCAGGCATATAACTAAATACATTAGTAGCAAGCTGATTTTCATCTACTAAACTACTATACAACTTACTACTTTTACCGTTATTTAAAATTGAATTTAATACATCTAACGCATAATAATCATCGCTTTTAGTCTCAGGAACGTGATATGTGATTAAAACATTTGGTGTACTCACTTGCTTATGTACCATTACACGTTTCTCTCCTCTTTGTTCTGGTTCGATAGTATGAATTTTTCTTGGTTCTGGCTGCGAAGGAATAGGCTCTAAATATTCTTTAGCCAGTTTTTTTACTCCTTCTAAAGTAACATCTCCAGATATAACAACAACTGCATTATTGGGGGCATAATAAGTGTCGAAATATTTTTGTAAATCTTCAATTGTCCAATTTTTTATATCAGATTCGTACCCAATAACTGACCAACGATAAGGGTGAGCAGAAAATGCGGAAGCTTTTACCTCTTCGCTTAAATTTCTAAAATTAGAATTCTCTAAACCCGTGCTACGCTCACTTAAAACTACACCTCTTTCACTTTCTACCATTTTAGGATCTAAGGCTAAATCTGCAATGCGATCTGCTTCTAAATCAAAAATAGTTTCAATCGAGGAAGAAGGAAACCAATCGGTATAAACTGTGACATTTTCTGTAGTATATGCATTATTACTTCCTCCAGCAGCTTCCATTGTTCTATCAAACATTTTTGGCCCGTATTTTTTTGATCCATTAAACATCATATGCTCAAAAAAATGTGAAAGTCCTGTAATTCCTGGATACTCATTTCTAGAACCTACTTTCCAAAAAATATACATATTGGCATTAGGAATACTATGGTCTTCTAATACCATAATTTTCATTCCGTTCGTTAATGTAAAGCTTTTAACATCTTCGGCTTTACTTTGCGCGTGTGATAGTAGCACAAATTGCAGTGCAACTAATGTGAATATTGTTTTTTTCATTTTCAAATTATTTAGTCGATTTAAAGATAAGAATATGCTACTATAGAAAAAGTAATTTTTAAACCTAATTTTCAATAAACTATGTATTAGTAAAATACTGTTATATCCTATAAATAATATTGATTTTGCATTTTATAGATTTTTTCACAACAGCTTTTTGCAACTTCTCAACATTAACTGCATTTTAACGATTTATATCAAATAAATAAAATTAGAATACGTTTTAAAAAAAAAGGCCCCCCATGGCCTATAAACCTACTTTATGCAAATGATATTTCGCCTTTTTCCACTAAGGCCACTTATGATTTTGTCTGTAATATTGCTACTAACACTTAATGTTTTTAGTTTTTACGGATTATATACGAACAAATTTTATTTTTTAAAGTTTGATAACTATATATTCCCATTATTAACTATAGTTCATTTTATATATTTATATGCCATTTGGTTTAAAGCAAAGGAACATGAGCCACCAGATGTTCAAATGCGAAACATTGAGTATGTTATTTACTTTATTTACATGGTATATATTTTTAAATTCATAGAATCTATCTATAAATTAACAACCTATAGCGATTTTGAAAATGATTTTATGCCTGAAACATTTATCCCCGTAGGAATAATACTGGTATTAGCTCATTTTTTACTTCTGACAGTTACATTATTAACTATTATATACAGAAAAGAATATATAGGATCTTATGACTTCGAAGAATTACACGACAATACTGATTCTTGGTAAAATACAATCATAAAAAAAATCCCTTTCAAAATTGAAAGGGATTTTTTTTATTTAAAGTCCATTTATAAAACTGCCGTATAAATCTTTAAATTGATATCCTTCTTCAAAACGATGCTTGTTTAGTTTTTTATAAGCAACCAAACCCCATAACAAAAGTTCTTTTAGAAAATAAATATCATTTTTAGAAAAATCTGGTTGATGCTCTTTTATCAATTGATTTAGAGCAGGGATATCATCTAAAGCACGCTTATATTCTTCATCAGTATATTCATCTAACAACTCAAAACCTTCACCTTGAAAAAACCAATTTAACAGTTCATCATAGGGTGTTTCTTCTCCCTTTTTTTCCAATTTATTAATCTTTGGAAAATATAACGGGAATATTGATTTTACTGCATCATCAATTAAAATTGCTGCAACACCATCAGCTCCTTCTTGTTCACCTTCATAAACCAATTCTATTTTTCCTGTTATTGATGGAACAATTCCTAAAAAATCACTCAATCTAACCATTGTTGTCTCAGCTCCATTTATTAAAGCTCTTCTTTCTGCTGTACTCAATAAATTTTCAAAAGCAGTAATACTTGTTCTAGCACTTACTCCGCTTTTAGCATCAACATATTCGCTTTCTCTAGCTTCAAAACTTATTTGTTCTAGCAAATCTTTTGCTAGATCTGGTACATAAACTGCCTGTTTCTGACGTGCATCTAATTTTGATTCTTGCTCAGTAATTTTTCTTGCTGTAGCAATATCATCTGGATAATGAGTTAAGATTTGAGATCCAATTCTATCTTTCAAAGGAGTAACTATACTTCCTCTATTGGTATAATCTTCGGGATTTGCTGTAAAAACAAATTGCAAATCTAATGGCAATCTTAATTTAAATCCACGAATTTGAATATCTCCCTCTTGCAAGATATTAAATAAGGAAACTTGAATCCGAGCTTGCAAATCAGGGAGTTCGTTAATTACAAAGATGCACCTATTAGCGCGCGGTATCATTCCAAAATGAATAACTCGATCATCTGCGTAAGAAAGCTTTAAATTTGCAGCTTTAATAGGGTCTACATCACCAATTAAATCAGCAACTGTTACATCGGGTGTTGCTAATTTTTCATAAAAACGTTCATCACGATGTAGCCATGATATTGGTGTATTATCTCCTTTTTCTTTTATCAGTTCTACAGCAAAACGAGACATTGGCCGTAAAGGATCATCATTAATTTCTGAGCCTTCAACTACTGGAATATATTCGTCTAATAAATTAACCATCAAACGAGCCAAACGTGTTTTAGCCTGACCTCTTAATCCTAATAAATTAATATTATGTCTTGAAAGAATGGCCCTTTCCAATTCGGGTATTACAGAGTTTTCATAACCCCACACGCCAGTAAAAGTTTCTTCGCCAGATTTTATCTTATGTATTAAGTTATCACGAAGTTCATCTTTTATTGCTCTACTTACATAACCAGCCTTAGTAAGTGCTCCTAATGTGTTTATTTCTTTATAATTCAATTGCATATTTTTCTTTTTCAAACTTAAATTTGTTCTCTGTATTTTATACTTATTTTAATCGCTTTCTTCTATTTGCTTCGTAATCTTCAAAAATCATCTCACCCAATCCTTTTAAACCTGTAAAAAAAGCTTTGCCTTTATTTGCTTCTGTAAAATGGCGTATAAATTGCATTAAATATGGATCTTGTGCAATCATAAAAGTTGTTATGGGAATATGGAGTTTTCTTGCTTGTCGTGCCATATTATAGCATTTCTCCACAATATAATCATCTAAACCCACACTATTCTTATAATATGTACCATCAGGCATTCTCAGACAACTAGGTTTCCCATCGGTAATCATAAAAATTTGTTTGTTGGTATTACGCTTTCTTCGCAACATATCCATTGCTAATTGCAACCCTGCAACGGTATTGGTGTGATAAGGACCTACTTTTAAGTAGGGCAAATCTTTTATAGGAATCGGCCAAGCATCATTTCCAAAGACTAAAATATCTAAAGTATCTTTTGGGTAACGTGTAGTAATTAGCTCAGCAAGAGCCATTGCCACTTTTTTAGCAGGTGTAATCCGATCTTCTCCATATAGAATCATACTATGACTAATATCAATCATCAGTATGGTACTCATTTGCGCTTTATAGTGTGTATCTTCAACAACTAAATCTTCTTCATTTAAAGTAAAATCACCAATCCCGTTATTCACTTGAGCGTTTTTAAGACTCTCTGTCATCGAAATATGCTCTAATCCATCACCATAACGATATTCCCTTAACTCACCAGTATGCTCATCACCTTGACCAGATTTCCCAGTTTTATGGTTGCCAGCACCATTGCGTTTTAGTTTTCCGAAAATTTGATCTAATGCTCGTTGCCTGATGATACGCTCCATTTTAGCGGTAATTGATAAGTTTCCTCCACCACTACCTTCGCCATCTTCTCCTTCAGGAGCATCTCCACCTCCGTCCTTAAACTCTTCACGTAAATACCCTTTTGCCTTTAAATCTTCAATAAAATCTTCAATGGTGTAATTCTCATCTGTAAGTTCATACTCCTTATCCAACTCTCTAAGCCAATCTAAAGCCTCATCCACATCTCCAGAGGTATGTGTAATTAGTTCTTGGAAAATATCAAATAGTTTTTCAAAAGGAGTTTGTTCCGCTGCTTCGTAAGTAGCAAACCGGAATCCTTTTCTTGTATTCATAGCCATACCTTAAAATTAATATATTTAAAAATGAAAACATATCTTTTAATGAAAAGTTAACGATTATTCTATGTTAATAAAAAATCCACTTTTACTTAAAAATAGAACCCTAATCATTAGTCTTTAAAAACGAATAAATGCCTGATTAATATAATTCTGTTTGTTGTAACTTTCCTACTTATTATGGAATTACAACAAACGCAAGGTTTTTTAAATACCCCAGTATTGTGGGAGTCTTCATTTTTTGATGTAGAACAATTTGATTTTCCTAAAATTGATTTAACTAATTTTAAACCAAAATCAATTCCTAGAAATATAAGACTAGGTCACCAAATTGAACATTTATTTTTTCAATTATTAGAATTTTCAAAAACTTATAAAGTACTACTCTTTAATCAGCCTATTAAAAGTAATAAAATAACTATAGGTGAAATTGATTGCATTGTTCAACATATTGAAATTCAAGATGTAATTCATATTGAGCTAACGTATAAATTCTATATAATCGACAATTCAATATCAGAAATAGCACATCAGTTAATAGGTCCAAATCAAAAAGATTCTTTTTATAAAAAATTCCAAAAAATAAAGACTAAACAGTTTAACCTTATTCATACGGAAGAGGCTATCAATATATTAAAAAACAACAACATAAACACAAGTAATATAATTTCAAAAGCTTGTTTTAAAGCTCAATTATTCACTCCATATCAGAGTAAAAATATTATTATTTCTCCTTTTAACGAAAAATGTATAGCTGGCCATTGGTTAAGGTTAAAAGATTTTGTTTCTCTTAAATTTAAGAACAAAGAGTTCTACCTGCCCTCAAAACAAGAGTGGATACTTACACCACATGATCATGTTGAATGGCAATCTTTTTCAAATATAATTTTAATTATAGGTGAAAATTTAAAAAATCAGCACTCACCAATGGTCTGGATGAGAAAATCAGCAAGTGAGATAGAAAAGCTTTTTATCGTTTTTTGGTGATATTTTCTATAATTTATGATTTTAAAGTGCATTTTAACGAGATAATTTTATTTGTATCGAAATTTAATACTATTAAATGCATCTTGCATACTTTACCTACTTACAAAACGTTATAAATAAATTAAAACCCAAATTCATGACAAAAATTTTAATCCTACTAACAGTCTTTTTAAATTCTTTTAATGAAAATCCTGATATTGAATGGGATGCTATTTACACTCATGCCACTTATGCCTTAAATCATGCAAAAAAAGCAATGGAATCAAATAATTTTGATCACCAACGTTTTTATTCAGAAAAAGCATTAGAATCTTACGATAAAATCTATAACTATTTAGAGGAGTTTGATGACGAGGAATTCAAATTAAAAATAGAGAACACCATTAGCGATTTAGAACACGCAGTAGATGCTCCTGATTGGGATAGAGGTCGTTTTTATACCAAAAGAGTTTATCAAAATACACAAGATTTTATTACTACTTTAGATTTACGTGCTGCTGCAGAGCAACCAATTGAAACAACACCTATTGATAGTACAACTGTTAAACAGTAATATTAAAAAAACTATTTATAAAGCGTAATTAAAATGCATTAGCATTATAGTTACGCTTTTTACTAGGTTATTTATAGTAATATACCACCATAAAAAAAGCCCTTCCCTTCCCTACCCAATTAAATAAATAAATATAAATTTTAAATATTTTACCCTAGTTATTTGGTAGATTAAATAGGATAAACTTATTTTGCTGTGTTTTAATATAGAATCATACGTGAAAAAAAAGTATACAATTATCCTAACATGGATGCTTATTAATTTCGCATATAACCTTTTGATTTCTCAAAAAAATGTAGATACCCAAAACCTATTATGGATACGTTATAATTTAAAAGTAAAACTAAATGACACCTATCAAATAAAACAAGAAATAGAAAACAGAATTTTTTGGTCACCATGGCGTCAACATCAATTAATAACTAGAACACTTTTAAGCCGAAAATTAGACAAAGGATGGGATGCCGGTATTGGTCTTGCCTATTCTTCACAAGCCACCCCACAAGATCCGGAAATACGTGATTTTAAAAATGTTATTGAATTGCGTTCGCAGTTAGAAGTTACCTATCAACAACAATTATCCAATAAAATAAGTATTAATCATCGGTTTTGGTCCGAATTTAGATTTTTTGAACAACCAGAGGGTTCGTTTGATTATAAGAACAATCGCACGCGCTACAAACTTGAATTTTACTACACTATTTCCTCAAAAACATCCTTAAGAGCATTTGACGAAATTCTTTTAAACATAGGCGACCATGTTTTTGATCAAAATAGATACGGTACAAGCTTTCAATATATGCCTTATAAAAATTTTGGCTTGGAAATAGGATATATTAATTGGTATCAAGAACGTGCATCAGGAGTTGATTTTTATAATCGTCATATCATACGATTAACAATACATCAAACTATAAATTTAAAAAAATCTAAATCATAATAAATGTCAGAGCTATTCAATGTTTTAACCATTCCTTTTTTGCTTGCCATGTTTTTAGCTATAAATATGGGAGGGAGTGGTACTTCTCCTGCTTTCTCTGCTGCCTATGGTGCCAACGTTATCAAGAGAAGTTTAATTCCTGGGCTTTTTGGTATTATGGTACTAGCTGGAGCTTTAATTGCTGGTGAAAAAGTCTCATTAACACTCGGAAAAGGACTTTTAGATCAATCTTTCTTTACGCCATTGAACACCTCGTTGATTTTACTTTCAATAGGATTATCTTTATTAATTTCAAATTTAATTGGCGTTCCACAATCCACCAGTCAAGCAACCGTTTTAGCTATCGCAGGAGCTGCTACTGCTTTGAATGGGTTAAATACACAGAAACTTTTCTATGAAATCATCCCAACATGGATTATTTTACCCATCATTGCTTTTTTTATTATGCTTTTGCTCTCAAAATGGATTTTTCCAATGATTCAAAAAAAAGTATTTACGGATGATTATTCACACTTACAAGAACACAAACTATTAAAAATTGTTCTAATAGGATCATCTTTATATGTCGCCTTTTCAATAGGATCAAATAATGTTGCTAATGCCGCAGCACCGATTGCCTCTTTAACTGCGAATGAAATAGGTCAAGAAGCAATTCCAAATTTTCTTCCAATTATCATCCTTTCGGTTTTGCTAGTGGCTCCATGTTTTGCTATTGGGAGTTCTTTATTAGGTCATAAAGTAACTGAAAAAACAGGCAAAGAAATCGTAGAGGTGAGTCCGTTTTACGCAACAATAATCGCTATGATTGTGGCCACCCTACTTTTATTTGCTTCTGTCACTAAAGGTATTCCCACATCATTAGTGCAATTAAACGGAGCTGCTTTCATTGCTTTAAGTGTGAGCAAAAATGGACTTAAAAATACCTTTCGGAATAAAACTGTTAAACGTTTTTTCTTGGTTTGGGGAATCACCCCCATTTTTGCTTATATTTTGACTTTTATCCTGATTACTATCTTTAAATAAGACAAAGTATAATTAATCCTGTAAAAAATCAGTGTCGTTTTTTCAATATAGCTTCAACATCTTTTAAAGTAAAGCCTTTAGCTTGTAACAAGATGAGATAGTGAAATAATAAATCGGCACTTTCATCTAAAAATAATTTATCATCATTATCCTTAGCTTCGATAACTACTTCAACAGCTTCTTCTCCTACTTTTTGAGCTATTTTATTCATTCCCTTTCTAAAAAGTGATGCTACATAGCTATCTTTATTTTCTGGATTTTCTTTACGGTCTTTAATGATGGTTTCTAATTCTGTGAAAAATCCAAAATAACTTTTATTTTCTTCATTCCAACACGTATCACTCCCTGTATGGCAAGTGGGACCAGTAGGGTGAACACTAATTAAAAGTGTATCATTATCACAATCGTTTTTTATATCTACTAAATTCAAAAAATGACCACTCTCCTCTCCTTTCGTCCATAACCTCTGTTTTGTACGGCTATAAAAAGTAACCTTCTTAGTCTCTTGAGTTTTTGAGACTGCTTCTTCATTCATATAACCCAACATCAAAACCTTTTTAGTGCTTGCATCTTGAATAATTGCTGGTACTAACCCATCAGAATTTTTGGTAAAATCTATCTCCATAATTTTTATAGTCTCACAAGAATATTATTCTTTTTTAATTCTTTTTTTAAATCTTTTATCTCAATTTCTTTAAAATGAAATACACTAGCCGCTAGAGCTGCGTCTGCTTTACCCTCTAAAAAAGCATCCGTAAAATGCTGTATATTTCCCGCCCCTCCTGAAGCTATTATCGGAATATTCAACTCTTTTGATAATTTTGCCAATGCTTCATTTGCAAAGCCATCTTTAGTGCCATCATTATCCATAGAAGTAAATAAAATTTCGCCAGCTCCGCGCTGTTCTACCTCTTTTGCCCAATCAAATAATCGAATTTCTGTTGGGACTTTACCTCCAACCAAATGCACCATCCATTCTCCATCAATTTGTTTAGCATCAATGGCCACAACAATACATTGCGAACCAAATTTAGCCGATAAATCATTTATTAACTGCGGATTTTTTACTGCTGATGAATTTATAGAGACTTTATCCGCTCCATTTTGCAAAAGAACATCTACATCTTCAATAGAAGAAATACCACCCCCTACAGTAAATGGAATATTTACTTTTTCTGCAACCCGATAAACCAAATCTGCTAATGTTTTACGCCGTTCTTCTGTAGCAGAAATATCTAAAAACACTAATTCGTCAGCCCCAGCATTGGCATAAATTTCCGCTAATTCAACTGGATCACCTGCATCTCGCAAATCAACAAAATTTATCCCTTTTACGGTACGCCCGTTTTTAATATCTAAGCAAGGTATGATTCGTTTTGTTAACATTTGTTACGTTTAAAAGTTTTTAAATTTATTCCTTATTCCCTTGTAGTATATAAGCTTCTAATTGTTTCAAACTTATTCTATTTTCATAAATAGCTTTGCCAATTATAGTGCCTTCACAACCTAATTCTGCCAATTTTGGCAATTCATCAAAAGTTGAAATTCCACCAGACGCAATTAAATTTATACCACTTTTAACTCCATTGTTTGCAATACTTACCTCTGATTTTATTGACTCGTTTATTATTTTTTCATACAACTTAAATGAAGGTCCTTCCAACATGCCATCTTTACTAATATCGGTACAAATCACAAAAACAATTCCTTTTTCTTGATAGGCTTTTATAAAGGGAATTAAATCTTCATTAGAATCTTCTTGCCAACCAGAAACGGCAACTTTTTCATGCATAGCATCAGCACCAAGAATGATCTTTTCCGCACCGTAAGTTGCAATCCATCCTAAAAAAGTTTCTTTATCTTTTACAGCAATACTACCTCCTGTTATCTGACTCGCACCACTATTGAAAGCTATTTGCAAATCTTTGTCAGATTTTAATCCTCCTCCAAAATCAATTTTCAAATTAGTTTGAGTAGCTATTTGTTCCAAAACCTTATGGTTTACTATATGTTTCGATTTCGCGCCATCTAGATCCACTAAATGCAAAAATTCAATGCCATGAGCTTCAAATTCTTTGGCCACCTCAAGAGGATTTTCGTTATATATTTTTTTTGTGTTGTAATCTCCTTTAGAAAGTCGAACACACTTACCATCTATAATATCTATTGCTGGTATGATTCTCATTATAATTTTATTTTATCTATTGACATCCAAAATGGTGAATCTCCAACAGCTTTAAAACCATGTTTTGCATATAATTCATGTGCATCTTTCGTTTTTAAAGCTACTGTCTTTACTTTAGTAATTAATTCATGTGACATTATATAAGCTACTAATTCTTTTCCATATCCTTTACCTTGATATTCTGGAAAAATAATAACATCCATTACATAAGCAAACAATACATAATCTGTTACTAATCTTGCAAATCCCATTTGTTGTTTATCGGAATTATAGATCCCAAAACAAAAAGAATGATCAATTGTGGTTTGCACTTCATCAATTGTCCTGCCTTTACCCCAATAAGATTCATTACTGATATATTGTTGAATCTTATTTACATCCAAACTACTCTTCTCTGTTGAAATATAAAATGACATACCTATAATTCTAAAAAATTTTTCAAAATTAACGATCCTACTGTACTACTTTTTTCAGGATGAAATTGTGTTCCATAAAAATTATTTTTATGTAGTGCCGCACTATACCCAACATCGTACACAGATTCTGCTATAGTCTCCAAACATTTAGGAGCATAAAAACTATGAACTAAGTAGATATATTCTTCTTCAGAAATACTTTTAAACAAATCAGTTTTCAGGCTTGTAATCTGATTCCAACCAATTTGTGGCACTTTAACTGAGGTTGAAAATTTAACTACATTAACATCAAAAATTCCCAAACCTCTTGTATTCCCCTCTTCTGATGAATTACACATTAATTGCATTCCTAAACAGATTCCCAATACAGGCTGTTTTAATTTTGGTATTAGTTTATCTAAACCACTAGCTCTTAATTTAGCCATTGCACTACTTGCCTCTCCCACACCAGGAAATATAACTTTATCCGCTGCTAGAATTTCATTCACATCATCACTCAAAACTGATTCATAACCAATGCGTTGTATTGCAAATTTTATACTTTGAATATTCCCTGCTCCGTAATTTATAATGACAATTTTCATTCTTTCGTATTGAGTACTTGGTAATAATTATAACATTCCTTTTGTACTTGGTAATATCATTTTTTCAACATCTCTTTTTACTGCCATTTTAATTGCTTTCGCAAAAGCTTTAAAAATAGCTTCGATTTTATGATGTTCATTAACCCCCTCTGCTTTAATATTCAAATTTGCTTTTGCCCCATCAGTAAAAGATTTAAAGAAGTGATAAAACATTTCAGTGGGCATCTCTCCTATTTTTTCTCGCTTAAACTCAGCTTCCCATACCAACCAATTTCTTCCGCCAAAATCTATCGCCGCTTGTGCTAAACAATCGTCCATAGGCAAACAGAAACCATAACGCTCAATGCCTAGTTTCGTGCCCAATGCTTTATGAAAAACTTCCCCTAAAGCAATAGCAGTATCTTCAATAGTATGATGCTCATCAACTTCTAGATCGCCTTTAACATTTATCTCTAAATCCATTTGTCCATGACGTGCCAATTGGTCTAACATATGATCAAAGAACGCAAGACCAGTATGTATACTGCTTTTTCCTGTGCCATCTAAATTTACATTGATTTGAATATCGGTTTCATTAGTTTTTCTACTGATTTCAGATACGCGATCTTTGAGCTTTAAGAACTCATATATTTTTTCCCAATCATTGGTTTCTAGAGCAATAAAAGCATCTAAATCTGTACGTTTTACCGTAATTTCTCCCGTTCCAAGATTTGTTTCGTCATTTATAAAAATTCCTTTTGATCCAAGATTTTTTGCCAGTTCGATATCGGTCAATCGATCACCAATTACAAAAGAATTTGCTAAATCATAGGCTTCAGAAAAATATTCGGTTAACAATCCAGTCCCGGGTTTTCTGGTGTTTGCATTTTCGTGAGGGAAAGTCCGATCTAAAAATACTTTATCAAAAACAACCCCTTCATTTTCAAAAGATTTTAATATAAAATTGTGTACAGGCCAAAATGTCGATTCAGGAAAAACATCAGTACCCAATCCATCTTGATTGGTGATCATGACTAATTCATAATCTAGTTCTTTAGCAATTTTCCCTAAAAAGGTAAACGCTTTTGGATAAAAAATCATTTTTTCAAAAGCATCAATCTGCTCATCTACCGTTTCTTTTATTATGGTACCGTCTCTATCTATAAATAATACTTTTTTCATAAAGCTATTTCTTTTAAAACCTGAATCAATTTTTCATTTTCTTGTTTTGTTCCAACAGTAAAACGCAAAGTATTTTCACATAAAGGTTGCGATGTTCTATTACGAACAACTATACCTTTTTCAACTAATTGCTGGTATCTTTTAGTAGCATTATCAAATTTTGCTAAAATAAAATTCGCATCTGTTTTATATACTTTTTCTATATATTTAAATTGAAGTAAAGCTTTAGATAAAATAGTTCTTTCATTAAGTATATCAATAACTTCCAATTTTACTTTATCGATATTTAAAATTCGTTCTAATGCTCGTTGTTGTGTAAGTTCATTTACATTATACGGAGGTTTTATCTTGTTTAGAACCGCGATAATTTCTTCAGACGCAAAGCAAATCCCTAACCGAATTCCTGCCATTCCATAGGCTTTTGATAAGGTTTGTGTCACAATTAAATTATTATAATTTTTTAATTCACTCAACCAACTTTGATTGTTTGAAAAATCAATATACGCTTCATCAATTACTACTAAGCCTCTAAATTCATTTAATAATTTAATAATAATGTCTTTTGAAAAACTATTCGCCGTTGGATTATTTGGCGAACAAAGGAAAAGTATTTTTGAGTTTACATCTACTCTTTTTAAAATTTCAGTAACATTCGGTTCAAAATCGGAAGTTAGCACAACTTCTCTGTTTTCGATATCATTAATTCCTGAAAGCACCTTATACATTCCGTAAGTTGGTGGTAAGCTGATGATATTATCCACTTTAGGTTCACAAAAGGCTCTAAAAATAAGATCCAATACTTCATCGGAACCATTTCCAAAAAGAATTTCATTTGGAGAAACTCCTTTTTGTTCAGCTAAAATTGACTTTAATCCTCTTTGTTGTGGATCAGGATACCTATTCACCCCATTTTCAAAGGGATTCTCATTGGCATCTAAAAAAACCATCTTTGACCCGTCTGAGACGTACTCATCACGAGCAGAAGAATAAGGTTGCAATCCTTTTACATTCTCTCGAACTAATTCATTTAAATCAACCTTATTATTCATTTTCTATTTGTTTTAAACGTAAGGCAACTGCGTTTCTATGCGCCTGAAGCCCCTCTGCTTCTGCCATTAATTCTATAGCATTACCGATATTTTGAATTCCTAATTTAGAAATTTTCTGAAAAGTCATACTTTTCAGAAAACTATCTAGATTTACACCGCTATACTGTTTTGCATAACCATTGGTAGGTAAGGTATGATTTGTACCAGACGCATAATCTCCTGCGCTTTCAGGTGTATAATTTCCAATAAAAACAGAACCTGCATTGGCTATATTTTCTATATATGAAGTTTCGTTTTTCATACATATAATATAATGTTCTGGTCCATATTGGTTTATTAATTCTTGAGCTGCTTTTTCATCTGAAATATAAATAAGCTTACTATTTGCTATTGCCTGTTCAGCTATTTCTTTTCTTGGTAATTCCTTTAATTGGCTATCAATTTCCCTTTCAACATCTTCAAGTGTTTGTTTAGATGTAGTTACCAAAATTACTTGACTATCAATACCATGCTCTGCTTGGCTTAATAAATCTGATGCTATAAATGCGGGATTAGCACTATCATCTGCAACTACCAATAATTCACTCGGACCAGCAGGCATATCAATTGCTACACCATGTTTAGTAGCTATTTGTTTCGCTACGGTTACATATTGATTTCCTGGTCCAAAAATTTTATAAACTTGTGGGACACTTTCTGTACCAAAGGTCATGGCTGCAATAGCCTGAATACCTCCAACCTTAAAAATTTTCGTAACTCCGCATAATCTGGCTGTATATAAAATTGCAGGGTGTATTTTTCCTTCCTTATTAGGTGGAGAACACAAAACAACTTCGGAACATCCTGCAATTGTAGCAGGAACAGCAAGCATTAAAATGGTAGAAAACAAAGGTGCTGTACCGCCTGGTATATATAATCCTACCTTTTGTATGGGTCTTTTTTCCTGCCAACATTCAACACCTGGTGATGTTTCAACTGTTATCCTTGTTGTTTTTTGAGCTGTATGAAAGGTTTCTATATTCTTTTTTGCTAATTGAATTGCCGATTTTAAATCATTAGATAGCAAGTTACTTGCATTTTCAATTTCGATTTTATCAACCAAAAAATTCTCAATTTGAACACCATCAAACTTTTTGGTATATTTTCGCAAGACTGAATCACCATTTTTTTGAACTTCTTCAAAAACTTGATTTACTGTACTTTCAATATCCGCTACTGTTTTTGTCGGACGTTTTAAAATAGCGTTCCAATCTTCTTTCTTAGGATTATATATCTTATTCATCGTAGCTTTATTCAAATTTCTTTATCATGTGGTATCCTAAAGCTTCAAATCCTTGGCGTTCCCAAAACTTTTTACCTTTTTCATTTTTTCTATAACAATTGACTTCAGCACCAATACAACCTATACTTTTTGCATAATCAAACAACCAATTCATCATTAATTCCCCAATTCCGGCACTACGATAGGCTTGTTCAACAAACACATTATCTGGTTCTACATGCTTTCCCGCGTACAGTTTGTTCAAAACCCAAAATCCGCAACAGGCAATTAATTTAATGTCATCATAAACTCCAATGCATTGATAACCACCAATAGCAAGCATATCCTTTAATCTGCTTTTTAAAACATCTTCAGGAAATTTTCCTTTATTTAGTTGAATAACTAAAGGAATAATAGATTCCATATCTTTATAAGGAATCAATTTTATATTAAAATCAGCTGGCATAGTTGAGTTATAAAACCATTTTTTCTATAGGACAAACTAAAATACCTTCAGCACCCACTTGCTTTAACTCATCAATAACTTCCCAAAAGGTATCTTTATTAATTACGGTATGAACAGAGCTCCAACCTTCTTCTGCCAGAGGCAAAACTGTAGGACTACGCATTCCTGGTAATAATTTTAAAACAGCAGACAACTTATCATTAGGCGCATTCAGCAATACATATTTTGATTGCCTTGCTCGTAATACTGATTGGATTCTAAATTGTAATTTTTTAAGTATTTGCTTTCTTTCATCTGAAATTTGAGGTGAAACAGCTAATACTGCCTCACTTGTCAACATCACTTCAACTTCTTTTAAATTATTTTTAAAAAGGGTACTTCCACTAGAAACGATATCACAAATTGCATCCGCCAAGCCAATATTAGGAGCGATCTCTACAGAACCACTGATAATATGTATGTCTGCGTTAACACCTTTATCTCCTAAATAATTTTTAACCGTATTTGGATATGAAGTTGCTATTCGTTTTCCTTCAAAATCTTTAATTGAACTATATTTTACTGATTTTGGAACCGCCAATGATACTTTACACTTAGAAAAGCCTAGTTTCTCCGCTATAGAAATATCTTCTCCTTTTTCGATTAAAACATTTTCACCAATAATAGCGATATCAACCACACCATCACGTAAATATTGTGGAATATCGCCATTTCGTAAGTAAAAAACTTCCATTGGAAAGTTTCTAGAAGAAGCTTTTAACTGGTCTTTACCGTTATCTATTGAAATGCCACAATCTTTTAAAATATCAATAGATTCTTCGTTTAAACGCCCTGCTTTCTGAATTGCAATTCTAATTTTTGTCATTTTCTATTTTTTGTGTTCGGCAATCAAAAAAAGTTAAAAATAAAACCCGTTTGATTGCTCAAACGGGTTTAAAATATGTTGTACTACTACAATACACTTTTACCTCGCTTGAGAGCAAGTATAAAAATGATGATGATGTGTAGTTATGTTTTTCATTATGATGTAAAAGTAAAATTATTTTTAATCTGAAAAAATAAAAATTTCATTTTTTAACAACTATATATCATTTAATGTAAAAAATAACATATTTAGTTATTCCCCAAGATTAAAGGCAAACCACCTTCACCACCTACAACAATAACTTTTGAATTTGGAGATTCTGCTAATTTTAAGGTAGCATCAATACCTTTGTCCTTTAAAATTTGGTCATTTAATGATGCACTTAAAATTCGGTTAGCATCAGCTTTACCTTGTGCTTCTATAGTTACTTTTTCAGCTTCTTTCTTTGCCGTTACTAAACGAAACTCATATTCTAAGGACTCTTGCTCTTGTTTTAATTTACGCTCGATAGCATCTTTTATAGTTGGCGGTAAGGTAACATCTCTAACCAATATCTCATTCAATTGAATATATTCGCCATTCACTATTTTTTGGGTTTCATCAAATATTTCTTGCTGAATTGCGTCTCTTTTACTAGAATATAATTGTTCTGGAGTATAACGCCCCACTACAGAACGTGCTGCTGACCGTATAGTAGGCAAAAGAACTCTTTGAATATAATCTTCTCCTTTTTCTTGATGTAATTTCCCTAAATCTTTACGTATAGGCTGAAACCACGCCGATGCTTCCAATTTGATATCTAATCCATTACTTGATAAAACATTCATTTTCTCAAGTACTTCTTGTTGGCGTATTTCATAAATAAAAACCTTATTCCAAGGTGCTACAAAGTGAAAACCTTCACCTAATGGAGGCTCATCTGTAACTACTCCTCCTGAAAATTGCTTGTATAATACTCCTGCTTGCCCAGAGTCTACTGTAATTGTAGATTTTGAAATTAATACAACTAATACAATAAGAATAAATAGTGCTGGTAAAACAATTTTTGGTAATTTGTCCATGATTTTTTTTAAATTAATCCATTAAATTTTCTGATAAACCACTCTATAGTGAGTGCTGCTATAATTAGTGCTAAAAGCAGTCGGAAATCAATCAAAGATACAACATTTTCGACGCTTTTTTGAGTTGGAAGAAATTGATTGTTTGAATTTAATTGTTCTAATAAATCATCTATTTCATTAGCATAAAACAATTCTCCGTTGGTATTTGACGTAAAGTTTTGCATTTTTTTATAGTTTGATGACAAAAATTGTTGCTCTACATCAAAATCTAATATTGTGAATTTACCTGATTTTTTCAAATCTTCATTTGAAATAGTAACTTCAAAATCATAATATCCTGAATTTAAATCACTTAAATCTGCTTCGTAATAATTTCCTTTAAGAAGCATAGGTATTTCTTTATCTCCATTTAATTTTAAAATCAAATTTGCATTTGCATTAAATATAAAAGCTTCATCAAAATATGTTGCAGTAATTTTAGCACTTCCAACACCTTCGTAAATAGGCTGGTACTGAATATTTAGCCGGTCTTTTTGTTTTGTTTCAGAAAGAAATAACATCAACTTACCTATAAACTGATCGAAGTTTTCAAAATTTCGATCATTTCTATATGCTTGTAAACGCCATTTCCATATATCTTCTCCAAAAAAAACAGCTAATTTAAAATCGTTTGAGTCTGTAATCGTAAGTAAAGAATTTGGTAAATCAATTCCTTTAATATTCATTTGCAAAAGAGATTCACTTGCATTAGAAAATGTAACTTCTCCCACAGCGCTTTGTAAAGGTGGAAATTTATTTAAATTAAAATCTGAAATATCAAATTTTGAAAATGATTGATTTACAACCCCAAAAACTTCTTGAATTGGATATCCTGTTTCTATTTGAAATTGCTTTTGTACTCTATTTAAAAAATTCAAATCGGTTTTAATACCAACAATAATAAAAGTATTAGCCTTTTTATTTGATATATAATTATACATCTTATCAAAAGAAGCATCTGGCTGATAAAGTATAAAAAGATTAACATCATTCAGCTTATCAAATGACGTATTGGGGTTAATAATTGAAACTGAGCGCTGTTCGTTAGTTTCTATAGCTTTTTTTAAAACCCCTATATCTGGATGAGATATTGAAGAAACAATAGCAACATTAGTTTTCTCATCGATAACTTCTACTGCAATTGTTTTATAATTATTTACTGTATTTTTTTCATTTTTTAAAGCCTCAACATTAAGTTTAATTGTCTTAAGACCAATAGTATTGGCTTCTAAAAAAGTATTTATACGTTTTGTTTTATCCGTTTTTGAAAATTGAACTTGATTTTTGTAAACGGTTTTACCATCAACATTTATAGTAATAGGTGCTGTTATTGTGTTATTTCCATCGTAAGACACATAAAATTCGACTGGGAATTTATTTTTCAAAAAAGCGTATTTATTAGTATTTACTTGGGTAATTCTAATATCTTCATATTTAGTAGTATCTCCAATTATTACCGTATAAACAGGGTATTTTAGTTTATTGGCATAAAATTCATAATCTTCTCCAATAGTCTGGTTTCCATCAGAAACTAAAACTCCAATAGTATTCTTTTTAGAATAAATATCAGAAATACTTTTTAAAGCTCGTGAAATATCTGTGTTTGAATCTTTATAATTTAAGCTATCTAAAACTTCTAATTGTTCACCAAATTTGTATTCTTTTACTTCAAACTTTTCATTTAAATTGATATTATTCCTGATTTTTTCTAATACTGTTTCGATTGATTTTCGATACGGTTTTACAGAACTAGAATTATCGGAAAGAATAACCAAATTTGTTTTTTCAATAAGGAAATCTTTTTTAATGAATTTTGGATTGATTACCAATAAAAAAATAGAAAACAAAGTTATAAAACGCAAAAACGAGAGGATTATAGGTAACTTTCCTCTCGTTTTATTTTTATAATAATATTGAAAACATACTAGTCCTAAAGCAACAAAAGCAGCTAAAATAAGAACTAGTATTGTTTGTATTTGCATAATTTATTTTACTGAAAATATATAAAATTCAAAGTGTTTATTTATTATGTTAACATTCCTCCATCAACATTTAATACTTGACCTGTAACATACGCAGAAAGATCAGATGCGAAAAATAGACAAGCATTTGCAATATCTTCAGTAGTACCACCTCTTTTCAAAGGAATACCATCTCTCCACCCTTGAACAACTTTTTCATCTAATTTATCAGTCATTTCAGTTTCAATAAACCCAGGAGCAATTGCATTACAACGTATATTTCTAGAACCTAATTCTAAGGCAACCGATTTTGTAAAACCAATCATACCCGCCTTAGATGCTGCATAATTTGTTTGTCCTGCATTTCCTTTTACTCCCACAACACTACTCATATTAATAATTGAACCCTTACGTTGTTTTAACATGGTACGCTGAACGGCTTTTGTCATATTAAAAACAGATTTTAAATTAATTTCGATAACCGAATCAAAATCTTCTTCGGCCATACGCATTAATAGGTTGTCTTTTGTTATACCTGCATTATTAATCAATACATCTATTGCGCCACCAAAATCTTCTAATACTTTTGCAACTAATGCTTCAGAATCACTATAACTTGCTGCATTACTCTTATATGCTTTTGCCTTAACACCTTTAGCCATTAATTCTTTTTCTAAAGCTAAAGCTGGAGCCTCACTAGAGCTATATGTAAAAGCTACGTTTGCACCATGATCAGCAAATACTTGAGCTATTCCTGTACCTATACCCCTACTAGCACCCGTTATAATTACATTTTTACCTTCTAATAATTTCATTTTTATATTATTTGTACTGTTGATATTCAAATATAAGTTTTGTTTGATATACTGCCGAAGAAAAATTCCGTTTAAACTGAAACAATTTCAGTTTAAACGGAATTTTACACTTTTATTAAAAATAATTGAAGGGAAAAATCAATTATCCCATTACTTCTTTAACTTTTTTTCCAATTTCAGCTGGAGAATCTACAACATGGATTCCAGATGCTCTCATGATACGCTTTTTAGCTTGAGCAGTATCATCACTTCCACCAACAATAGCACCAGCATGACCCATCGTTCTCCCGGCAGGAGCAGTTTCACCTGCGATAAAACCAACAATTGGTTTTTTACTACCACTTTCTTTATACCATTTTGCAGCATCAGCTTCTAACTGACCACCTATTTCACCAATCATAACCACACATTCCGTTTCAGGATCGTTGATTAATAATTCTACAGCTTCTTTAGTTGTTGTTCCAATAATTGGATCTCCACCAATACCAATAGCTGTAGTAATACCCAAACCTTGACGAACTACTTGATCTGCAGCTTCATACGTAAGTGTTCCTGATTTAGAAACAATCCCTACATTTCCTTTTTTGAAAACAAAACCAGGCATAATACCTACTTTAGCTTCGCCTGGAGTAATTACTCCTGGGCAGTTAGGGCCAATTAAACGGCAATCCATATGCTTAATATAATTTGCTGCCTTCACCATATCAGCAACAGGGATACCTTCAGTAATTGTAATAATAACTTTAATTCCAGCATTTGCAGCTTCCATTATAGCATCGGCAGCAAAAGCTGGTGGAACAAATATAATTGTAGTGTCTGCTCCAACTTTTTCAACAGCTTCATGAACGGTATTAAAAACTGGTTTTCCTAAATGTTCTTGCCCACCTTTACCAGGAGTTACACCACCAACGATGTTAGTTCCGTACTCGATCATTTGTTCTGCATGAAAGGTACCTTCACTTCCGGTAAAACCTTGTACAATTATTTTGGAATCTTTATTAACTAAAACACTCATTATATATCTGTATTAATTTATTGCTGTGCAAAAATATAGCATTGAAAACAATTTCTAAAGTATTTCTCTTGCTTATTTACTGTCAATTTTTTTTAAAATTTCTGGAATTCTTTTTACGTATGCCAACTGTTTTAATTTCTCGCGAGCTTCTTCAACAGGACTACCAAAATAAGTTTTACCTCCTTCAATTGATTTAGATATGCCTGTCTGCGCAAGAACTACAGCTTTCTTACCTATAGTAATAGCACTTGTGACACCAACTTGACCCCAAAGTGTAACCTCATCTTCAATAATAACGCAGCCTGCAATGCCGGTTTGAGAAGCAATTAAACATTTTTCTCCAATAACAGTATCATGTCCAATATGAACTTGATTGTCTATTTTTGTTCCTTTCTTAATTCTTGTATCTCCTGTAACTCCTTTATCTAAAGTACATAAGGCTCCAATATCAACATTATCTTCTATTACCACTCTACCACCAGAGATTAATTTATCAAATCCTTCTGGTCTATTTTTATAATAAAATGCATCAGAACCTATAACAGATCCTGCATGAATAGTGACATTATTCCCTAAAATACAATTATCATATATAGAAACATTTGAATGAATTACACAATTATCTCCGATAATTACATTATTTCCTATAAAAGAATTTGGTTGTATTACTGTATTTTTTCCAATTTTAGCAGTATCAGAAATATGCTGATTTGCCATTTGAAAAGGTTTAAAAAAACTAGTAAGCTTATTAAAATCGCGAAATGGGTCATCAGATATAAGCAACGCTTTACCAGATGGACAATCAACTTTCTTATTTATTAAAATAGTGGTTGCTTTTGAACTTAATGCTTTTTCATAATACTTAGGATGATCGACAAAAACTATATCTCCAGCTTCAACAACATGTATTTCATTCATTCCCAAAACTGGAAAATTAGCTTCTCCAATATATTCAGATTGAATTATACTTGCTATCTGTTCTAAAGTATGTGGTACAGGAAATTTCATTTATTTTAATAATTGATTTTACTAGCTAAGACTACTCTTTAACTCTTTCCATGTAAGAACCACTAGCAGTATCAACCTTAATTTTATCTCCCTCATTTATAAATAATGGTACGTTTACTTCAGCACCAGTTTCTACTTTTGCTGGTTTTGTAGCATTTGTGGCTGTATTTCCTTTTACACCTGGTTCTGTATAAGTAACCTCTAAGACCACACTTGCTGGCATATCTACAGATAATGGCATTGCATCTTCGGTATTGAAAAGAATGGTTACTACTTGCCCCTCTTTTAATAATCCTGGCGCATCTAAAGCACTTTCAGCCAATGTTATTTGATTATAATCATCGGTATTCATAAAATGATAGGTATCTCCTTCAGCATATAAATACTGGTATGACCGTGTTTCAACACGAACATCTTCAATTTTACTACCACCAGAAAATGTATTATCTAAAACCTTTCCCGAAGTAACACTTTTTAATTTTGTACGAACAAATGCAGGACCTTTTCCTGGTTTAACATGTAAAAATTCAATGATTTTAAAAATATCATTATTATATCGGATACATAATCCTTTTCTGATGTCTGATGTTGATGCCATAAAATTTATTAATTTGTACTAAAATAACCTTTCATTATTCCTCTTTGGGAATCTCTTATAAATTGAAGAATTTCATCTCTCTCAGGTGTAGCTTCCATTTCAGCTTCAATAATTTGAACGGCCTGAGTATTATTGTAATTCTTTTGATATAGTATTCTATAAATATTCTGTATTTCTCTAATTTTTTCAGATATAAAACCTCTTCTTCGCAATCCAACAGAATTTATACCCACATAAGAAAGAGGTTCTCTTGCTGCTTTTACATACGGAGGAACATCTTTACGAACTAGAGAACCACCTGTAACAAATGCATGTTGCCCTATTGATACAAATTGATGCACCGCTACAAGACCTGCAAGAATAACATTATCGCCGATAGTTACATGACCTGCTAAAGTAGAATTATTTGAAAAAATACAATTATCACCTACTAAACAGTCGTGAGCAACATGGCAATACGCCATAATCAAACAATTTTTGCCAATTACAGTTTTCATACGATCTGATGTGCCTTTATGAATAGTTGCACATTCTCTTATTGTGGTATTATCACCAATAATAACAGTTGTCTCTTCACCTTCGTATTTTAAATCTTGAGGTGGTGCAGAAATTACAGCACCTGGAAAAATATTACAATTTTTTCCAATACGCGCTCCTTCCATTATAGTTACATTAGAACCAATCCATGTACCATCACCAATCACAACATTATTATGTATGGTTGTAAAAGGTTCTACTACTACGTTCTTAGCTATTTTGGCTCCTGGATGTATATATGCCAGTGGTTGATTCATTTTATTTATTTTTTGCTATTTGCGCCATTAATTCTGCTTCACATACTAACTTGTTATTTGCATAAGCGTATGCTTGCATATGGCAAATACCTCTTCGGATTGGTGTTATTAGGCTACAATGAAAAATTAAGGTATCTCCAGGAAGTACTTTCTGCTTAAACTTTACATTGTCCATCTTCATGAAAAAAGTCAAATAATTTTCTGGATCTGGAACTGTACTCAATACTAAAATACCACCTGTTTGTGCCATAGCCTCAACTTGAAGGACACCAGGCATTACTGGAGCACCTGGGAAATGGCCTACAAAAAAGCTTTCGTTCATGGTCACATTTTTCATTCCGACTACATGTGTTTCCGATAACTCTAAAATTCTATCTATCAATAAAAATGGAGGTCTATGTGGCAGAACATCCATAATTTGATGAATATCCATCAAAGGAGGTTGGTTTAAATCGTACTGCGGTACTTTATTGCGTTTTTCTAACTTTATAATTTTAGATAATTTTTTAGCAAACTGAGTATTTACAAAATGCCCTGGTTTATTTGCTATAACCTTACCTTGTATTCGCATACCAGCTAATGCAAGATCTCCTATAACATCTAATAATTTATGTCTAGCTGCTTCATTTGGGTGATGCAATGTTAAATTATCGAGAATACCGTTAGGTTTAATTGAAAGCTTCTTTTTATTAAATGCTTTTTCAAGTTTCTTCATAGTATCATCGGAAATTTCCTTATCGACATATACTATTGCATTATTTAAATCGCCTCCTTTAATTAAGCCATGTTCTAAAAGCATTTCTAACTCATGTAAAAAACTGAAAGTCCTAGCTTCTGATATTTCACTTTTAAAATTAGAAAGATGTTCTAATGTAGCATTTTGGGTACCTAAGACTTTAGTGCCAAAGTCTACCATAGTTGTCACTTGGTATTCATCAGAGGGTATTATAGTAATTTCACTTCCTGTAGCTTCATCTTTATAAGAGATAACCTCTTTAACTACATATATTTCTCTATCTGCGTCTTGGTCAACAACTCCAGCTTTTTCAATGGCTTCTACAAAAAACTTTGAAGAGCCATCCATAATAGGAGGTTCTGGTGCATTGAGTTCTATTAAAACGTTATCAATCTCAAGTCCGACTAATGCTGCTAAAACATGCTCAGAAGTTTGAATTTTAACTCCTCTTTTTTCTAAATTTGTACCTCTTTGAGTATTCACCACATAATTAGCATCTGCTTCAATTATTGGCTCTCCTTCTAAATCTGTACGTTTAAAAGCATACCCATGATTTTCAGGAGCTGGCAAAAATTTCATCGTTACATTTTCTCCAGTATGTAAACCTACACCCGAAAGAGTAACTTCTTTAGCAATTGTTCGTTGTTTAGTATTCTTATTACTCACGGCCAATCTTTTTTTCTATTTCGTTAATTCTATTAATAATTTTTGGTAAATTTTTAAAATGTACATAAGACTTATTATAGTCTCCAATTGTAAAAGCTGGTGATCCTTGAATAATTTCACCACTTTTTATATTTCTTCCAATACCAGATTGCGCTTGTACACGAACATTATCGCCTATCGTTATGTGTCCAACAATTCCGACTTGTCCACCAATCATACAATGTTTCCCAATTTTAGCAGAACCTGCAACTCCTGTTTGAGCAGCAATTACTGTATGTTCTCCTATTTCAACATTATGAGCTATCTGAATTTGATTATCTAATTTTACGCCTTTTCTTAATATGGTTGAGCCTAAGGTTGCTCTATCTATTGTAGTACCTGCTCCAACATCAACATTATCTTCTAAAATAACATTTCCTGTCTGAGGAATTTTATTAAACTCTCCATTCGCATTTGGTGCAAAACCAAATCCATCTGAACCAACGATTGCACCACTATGAATAACGCAGTTTTTTCCTATTAACGATTCTGAATAAATTTTAGCTCCGGCATAAACAATAACATTATCACCTAAACTTACATTATCGCCTATATATGCATTAGGGTAAATTTTTACATTATCTCCTAATTTGGTGTTTTCTCCTATATATGAAAATGCGCCTATGTAACAATTTGTACCATAAGAAGCGGAAGCTGCAATATATGAGGGATTTTCAATTCCTATTTTATTACTTTTCACTTGATTGTAATATTCTAAGAGTTTCGAAAATGATTCATAAGCATCATCAACTTTTATTAAAGTTGTTGTCAAGCTATGTTCAGCAACAAAATCTCTATTGACTATTGTTACAGATGATTTTGTAGTATATATATGTGGTGTGTATTTTGGATTTGCTAAAAAAGTAAGAGATCCATGTTCCCCCTCCTCTATTTTAGCCAATTTATCAACTGCGATATCTGGATTGCCTTCTAGCTCTCCTTCTAATATTCCCGCAATTTGACTAGCTGTAAATTTCATAAAAGCAAAAGTAACAAAAATAGTTAAACAGAAAGTTTAGGATAACAGATATAATACTTAGTTATGTTTTTTGATAATGGCTTTAAATTTAATTGATCAGATGCTTGCACAACATCAGTAATTCTACCATTATCACGAAGTATATTTATATTTTGAATATGTTGGTTATAAGCTTGATTTTGAATAATCCCAGTAAAAACAAAGTACCCTATTTCATGAGAATTAAGTTTAAACTCTTTCATGAAAAAATCTAATTGTTTGGTTAGTTTTTTTTCATTAATAGGATTACTTTTTATTTTAATATGTAATAATTCTCTATTAAGGATCATTTTACACAACTTAGATAAAACAAAATCTGAATGATTTTGCCATTGTTTAATTGCCGATATAATATCTACATCATCTAATTGAGCAAAGCGCAATAAATGTTCTTCAGTGAAATTTTCTTTACTCACTTTATTCATCATAAAAAACAATAAAGATTCACTACAATTTAACTCCTCTCCTTTAGCAAGCAACTCTTTAGCTCTCCTTAAAACATGTATCAAAAGTTGCTCAGCAACTATCCCAGTTTTATGTAGATATACTTGCCAATACATAAATCTTCGAGCCATTAGAAATTTTTCAACAGAATAAATTCCTTTTTTTTCAATAACAAGCTCATTATTTACCACATTAAGCATGGATAGTAATCGTTCTGAATTAATATTACCTTCAGCAACTCCTGTATAAAAACTATCTCTTTTCAAATAATCTAATCTATCAACATCTAACTGACTAGAAACCAATTGATTTAAAAATTTTTTCGGGTACTTTCCTTTGAAAATCTCTATAGCAGTCGTTAAACTTCCGTTAAACTTCTTATTGAGCATTTCCATATATAATAAGGATATATATTCATGACTTACACCTTCTACAATGGTATGCTCCATGGCATGTGAGAATGGACCGTGACCAATATCGTGTAATAAAATAGCACAATACAGTCCATTTTCTTCTTTTTTAGAAATTTCAATCTCCTTAATACGAAGCACTTGCACCGCTTGTTGCATTAAATGCATACAACCAATAGCATGATGAAATCTTGTATGATGCGCACCAGGATACACTAAATAAGAAAGACCCATTTGAGAAATTCTTCTCAATCGCTGAAAACTTGGCTCTGCAATTAAGCTAAAAATTAAGGAATTGGGTATATTTATAAATCCGTAAATTGGATCATTAAAAATTTCAAGTTTCTTTGATTTTATCAAATTAAAATGATTTATACTTGATACTAATTTGTCAAAGTTATATAATTGGATTCAAGTAAAGAGCTTAAAAATTACATTTTTGAATCTCTTTTTAACTTATAATAGAATTAAATAGTTTAAATGAGCAAGATAACCATACTTTGGGTAGATGATGAAATAGATTTATTAAAATCGCATATACTATTCTTAGAAAGTAAAAATTATAACGTAATTACCTGTAAAAGCGGTCAAGAAGCACTTGAAGAAGTTGCAAATACACGCTTTGATATTGTTTTTTTAGATGAAAACATGCCAGGAATATCAGGTTTAGAAACACTGACTGAATTAAAAAATATAGACTCAACATTGCCTGTTGTGATGATTACTAAAAGTGAGGAAGAATATATTATGGATGAAGCTATTGGTTCTAAAATAGCAGATTACCTTATAAAGCCTGTAAATCCAAATCAAATTTTATTATCACTTAAAAAAAGTTTAGATAATTCTCGGTTAGTCTCTGAAAAAACTACAGCTAATTACCAACAAGAATTTCGTAAAATAGCGATGGATTTATCTATGGTGAATTCGTATTCAGAATGGGCAGAATTATATAAAAAATTAATCTCTTGGGAATTACGCCTCGAAGAAATTGAAGATTCTAGTATGTTCGAGATTTTAGAATCTCAGAAAGTAGAAGCTAACAATCAGTTCGGGAAGTTTATAGATCGTAATTATGAAGATTGGTTTACTGATGAAGATGGCCCTATTTTATCGCATACCGTTTTTAGAGAATTGGTGAAACCCGAACTTAAAGAGCAACCTACCCTTCTTGTTGTAATAGATAATTTAAGATATGATCAATGGCTTGCTTTTGAAGATACTGTAACACCGTTCTTTAAAAAGAAAAAAGAAACCAACTATTTTAGTATTCTACCTACCGCAACACAATATGCCCGAAATGCTATTTTCTCTGGATTAACACCCTTAGATATGGAAAAAAAATATCCTAACTGGTGGAAAAATGATACCGAAGAAGGGGGTAAAAATTTATTTGAAGCAGAATTTTTAGGCGCACAATTAAAACGCTTAGGATTAGACCTCACATGGGAATACCATAAAATTAGTAGCCTAAAACAAGGAAAACATTTATCACAGAATTATAAATCTCAAAAGAAAAACGATTTAACTGTTATTGTCTACAACTTTGTAGACATGCTTTCGCATTCTAAAACCGAGATGGAAGTTATTAAAGAGTTAGCTTCAAATGATAAAGCCTATCGCTCTTTAACACAAAGCTGGTTTAAAAATTCACCATTACTTGAAATTATTCAGCAAGCACAAACCATGGGGCAGAAATTAATTATTACTACAGACCATGGAACAATAAATGTAAAACAGCCTTCAAAAGTAGTTGGTGATAAAGACACTAGTTTAAATTTGCGTTATAAAACGGGACGTAGCTTATCGTATGAAAAGAAAGACGTGTATGAGTCGACCAATCCAAAAGAAATTTTCTTGCCTAGTATAAATATGAGTAGTTCATTTATTTTTGCTAAGAACGATTTATTTTTTGCCTACCCCAATAATTACAACCATTATGTGAGTTATTATCGTAACACCTACCAGCATGGAGGGGTTTCTTTAGAAGAAATGATCATTCCGTTTGTAGTTTTGGAGCCGAGATAGTTTATATAAAATAAAAAGGGAGAAATATCATCTTTCAAAGTCCAGTATTTAACAATGCTTAATCCTTGATTTATTTAGATTAAGTTTCCTTTTAAACTTAAAGTCAAATCTGACCAAAAATTACTATAGAAATTTTGAGTAAGCATCAATTCATTATGGGATCCAAAGTTATTAATAGAACCATTTTCTAAAACATAAATTCTATCGGCAATTTTTGGCAAGGAATGAAGTCTATGGGAAATAAAAATTATGGTCAAATTAGCTTTTAATTTATTTAAAAGATTTAGTACTAACTGCTCAGTTTTTCTATCCATTGCAGAAGTAAACTCATCTAAAAGTAGAACTTGTGGTTTTTTATAAAGTGCACGCATCAAAGCAACTACCTGTTTTTGTCCGCCTGAAAGGTTAATTCCTTCTTCACCAAGAATTGTAGCATAACTTTGAGGTAATGAATTTACAAAAGACTCAAAACCATATTCTTGGCAAAATTTAACGATGTTTTCTGGTTTGTCCACTTCTCCCAAAAGAATATTATCTACGACATTACCTCCAAAAATGGTTACATCTTGTGGCACAACACCTAAAATAGAACGCCAATTTTCAGTGCTTACTTCTGTCAATGATATTTCACCATTAATAAGAACTTCGCCATTTTCAAAAAGATAAAATTTTTGTAATATTTGCCCTAGTGTGCTTTTCCCACTACCACTTTCACCAACAATAGCTATGCATTCATTTTTATTAACCGATAAATTTATTCCTTTTAGTAATTGACTTCTGCCAGCAAAACGGAAAGAAAGATTTTTAATTTCGAGACTTTTAAATGATATGAAAGTAGAATTCCCTTCATTTTCTTTTTCCATAGCAGCAAACTCATACATTCTATTAAATGCTACTTTAGCTTCATTTATAGGGATTGTTATTAATGCTAAACTAGCTACAGAAGGCAATAAACTGCTGGCGACACCAAGTACTGCCATTAACTCCCCCAATAGCATTTTTTCATCATATACTTGAATAGCGGTATAAACTAAAATACCAATTAAAAAAAGAACACTAAATATCCCTGAGTAAATAGACAAACGCACATTAATGCTACCTAGATTAAATACCTTCTCTTGGTAGCTACCATAAATAAGTTGGTTTACTTTTTTAAATATATTTTGCCTATTATAATTTTTAATTGTGGCTATACCCTGCATAGAGGTAATATAATTACTCTCACTAAAAGCATAACCTTGCATCACTTCTTTTTGGGCAGTAATGATTCTTTTATTGAAACTGTAGATAAGAATAAAATAAAAAGGCAAACTTATAGATGAAATAATCCCCGCCTGCCAGGAATAATAAAACAAAAAAACTAAGGAAACTAACGTTACCAATGCATTAATAACCACATTACCAATAATTTGAATTATTACACGTTGTACTCTTTGCGTATCGTTAAGTCTAGCAACTAACTCCCCTATTTTACGAGTATCAAAAAATGGTTTTGGTAAATTAAGGAGCGCAGAATAAAAACCATTAATAATACGGTTATTAAAATCTTTGCTCTGACGTATTAAAAAATAATCTCTTAAGGCAGTAAATAATACTCTTACAAATAATAAAAAAGTAACTAAAGAAATTCCCGTAATTAATTTATTGAAATCTTTTGAAGGGAGTATATCATCTATTAGTTTTTGTGAAAATATTGCCATAGCCATGCCTAATATGGCAATGCCTAAACCAAGCAATACACTAAATGATATTACCCTATAATCTTCTTTTAAAAGGTTTATAAACCATTGTTTTTTATCCTTATTTTGCTTCTCAGTGTTTACAAAATAAGTATTTGGTGTAAGTGTTAAACAAGTTTTAGACTTCCATACTTTTTCTAGTTCTTCTTTTGTATAAAGTACAATACCCTTTGCAGGGTCTCCAATAGTAAATTTATCATTTTCATAACCATAGCAAATTACATAATGTTGCAGGCGGTCTTCAATAACTACGTGTAATATTAAAGGCTCTTCATGATCTATTACTGCTTGTATGTCCGCTTCATTACCTTTTGCTGTAAAACCTAATTGGTTAGCCGCTTGATACAAGCCTAATAAAGTAGTGCCTTCTTTGGTTGTACCACTTAATTCACGCAGTTTTTCTAACGCATTTGAACCGTTGTAATATTGAATGAGTGATAATAAACAGGCAACACCGCAGTCGGACTGGTCGTGTTGAAGTACAAAAGTTTTGTTGATGTGTTTATAGTATGCTAATTTTTTCACTCCCATATGTTATTCCTTCAAGGCTTTTAAAATACCGTTAGCATTTAATTGACCTTTATGTTTTTTGATTAATTCTTGATTTTTATCATAAATTAAAAGGTAAGGAATAGAGGTAGCATCAAATTGAGTAACAAAAGTGTTAGCGTTATCATGTAGAAAAGTAATATTAGGTTGTTGGCTTAATTTATAGTGTCGAGAAAACACTTTAATAATTTCTATCGGTTCTATAGATACAAAAAGGATTTGAGCGATTTTAAAACTTTCTAAATTTTTACGAATGCTTTCAGCCTCATGTTGACAAAAATCACATTCACTATTGAAATAGATAAAAATTGTAGGTGTCTTAGTTTTTAAATTTGAGTTTGTAAATGGTAAATCATTTAGTGTCCTAAATTCAAAATTAGATATGGTTTCTAATTTAGAGGCTATCTTGTTTTTCTCTTTGGATTTTGCGACAATATGGTAACTAAAATATGCTAATACGCTAAATGTTAAACCAATTATTAAAATAATAATTACTTTTCTTTTATTCATAAATTAGCTCATATTTAAGGTGAAAAACATTATACCAACTACCCAAATTAACAATGCAACTCCATAGCTGCTAGACACAATTTTTATACCTAAATGTTCTTCTGTATGGAGGAGTAATTCTTTATCTAACAAGTGGGCTAGAAAAATCCAATAAGCTATCTCAAAAAGATTAATAGTTTGTAAGGGGTATATAAACCAAGACTCTAAACTTTGATAATCAAAAATATTTAAAAAAGATAGTGGATAAAAATACTGTAAATCTTCTAAAGTGTAACTTTGTTGAAAAAAATAAAACCAAACGGTTTTAAATACTATAGTCAAAAGAAATATAAATTCAGCTTTAGTTACAATTTTGAATATTTTCTTATATATAATTTCTTTGCCGAAGAAAAAGCACCCAGCATCTAAAATTATAGAAATAATAGAGATTTTTAATAATAGAATCAATGGTAAAATTATATACCCAACAAATTCCCATTTTTTTTGATAATTAAGATACTCAGTAATTTGTTCGATGGTAAACCTTTCAGATAAAGATAAATATACTAATTCATTGAGATTCATTAGATATTTACTTAACAAGCTAACAAACACTGTTATAATTGAAAGAACAAGAAATAACAAATAATTATTTTTCAAATATTCTAAGTTTTAAAAGGGAAGAGTCTTTCTTCCCTTTAATAATAAAAATTAATAAGTCTTATTTATTTTTTAATCAATATACCACTCAATATACTTGTAATTCCAATGACTAAAACACTACCGTTCGACAAAATGCTTTTAGTAGTAGATAATGTAGATAAATCATAAATAAAAAGTTGATAAATAAATAATCCTATACATATGGAACCTATCGAAATTAATATATATTTAATACTTGCTTTATTCTTCATAATTTTAATGTGTAGCATCATATACACAATCACCTAAGGCAAATCCAGTGCTCATACCTGAACCAATAGCCGCTCCCCAAGCAAACCAACCAACAGGACCTCCCGCTATTGCTAAGGCTGTTAAACTAACCAGACCTGCTACTGCCCCAAAACAACTGAGTGCACTGCCACCTTTTAAATTTTCCATTTGATTTAATTCTAATGCTTTCATATTTTAAAATATTTATAGGTTATACCATTCAATTTAAAATTGGTATTTAGAAACTGCGAATGGCGTTATCAATTTCTAAATTTTTATTTCCTAATACTCTATTTACTTATAGTAATATAAATTATTTTTAGCTAATATAGCAAATTTTCTATATAAATATAAAAATGTGTAGAAAAATTACTTTTTCTTCAGTAAGAAATAACTTTAGTACGTACTTCATCGATTATTTATATATTTGTTAAACATTTAATACATCCCCCTTATGTTTAAAACTGTAGACCGTATAATGCAGTTCATAAAATATTCTGGCTTAAGTGCTAGACAATTTGATATTTCTATTGGTGCAAGTAATGGATATACATTACGTATGCAAAAGAATAAGGCCTCTGTCGGAAGTGATGTTATAGAGAATATAGTTGCTACCTATCCGCAACTTAATTTAATTTGGTTAATTACTGGCGAAGGTGAAATGATAAAATCTGAAACAGAAATTTTAGGGTTTAATCAACTCCCAAGAGATAAGCAAACTGAAATTGAACAGCTTATTGAACAAAAAATTCGAGCAAGACAAGAAGAAGAGTTGAAACATCTCCTTAAAGAAGTTACAGATGAAATAAATGCGATTGAGAAGAAAAAAGCAAAAAATTAATTTAATTGTATTTCTCTTTGAACAGCTAATTTTAAAGTGTTTAGTTTTTCATAATACATTTTTTCGTCCATAGCATTTCGGTTTTTCCTTAATTGCTGTAATTCAACAATTAGTTCATTTCTTTCTATTTTAAGATTATTTAGTATTTCTATAATTTGATGTATTCTTTCACTTATTACTTCATTAAGTATTTGAGCTTTACTTCTGTACTTTATCCATCTAGCTAGAAAAAAAATCAGAGCTAATAAAGGGAGTATTATCGGTAACCCATAAAAAATTTCTTTCTCATCTAAATATTGATTACCCTGTAAAATAACAAATGCTTGTAAAGCTACTACTGCGATATGCATTAGTATAGCATATTTCCATATTTGATTAGTGGTAATATACCAAATAATCAGTAAAATGAGTAAGGCTACTTTAAAAGACAAAAACCATATAAATACCCATGCCTCATCAAAAGTAGTTTGAAACTTAAAAAACCAAAAATCTATAAAATCAATTCCTTTAGGTACCAATTTAAATAAAAAAAATATAATAGGAATTGATAACAAAAACAAAGCGATTATATAATCAAGACGATTATTTTCTTTGCTCTTCAAATGGTTGCTTCTTCCTACACTATTAGTATACAAAACTGTTTGTAAATTTCTTAGTTCGCCATATAACTTCTTATCATTTGTTTTGTTAGAATTACTTGTTGATGCTATATTTTGAAAAATATGTTGATTTTTGATCTCATTCTCCTTTAAAAGCATAATCTCTTGCAATAAATCAATATCAATTATATTATAAAAACTCGATTTAAATACAGCTAATTTCTTATCCAAAAAAAACAAGAAAACTAAGTTAAAAATCAGTAAAAGTAGAGCCGTAAAATAAGAAACCATTATACCAAAACCTTCATCTTTTAAAATACCACCAACTTGATAATAGGCAACAATTAAAATAGGGATTAAAAAAAATTTCCATCTATTTGATGTCGTTAAAAAAATCAAGGAAATCAATAGAATTAAATGCATTTTTGAAAAATTATGATACATCATTGATTGAACATTACCATCATGATTTGATTTAAAAGAAAAAAAAGGTGTTTTTACAATAGCTATTTCTGGAAATACTAAATAAGCATACATTAAAAAAATGAGTATTATTATCAACGAAGTAATGATGATGTCAAAAGCGTATTTTTTTTTAAAATATGAGGTCATTACGTATTAAGTTTGTGGAAAGATAAAATTTAAAATTGTAAGTAGTTACTTTGTTTTATGAAAAAAGAATTCACTCAAAAACAGCTGCCTGAAATAGCAAAAGAACTTATTGCCGCAACCTCTTCTAAAAAATTATGCTTCCATGGAGACATGGGTGCAGGAAAAACGACTTTAATCAAAGCTTTAGTAAAAGAATTAGGAAGTACGGAAGAAGTCAACAGCCCTACTTTCGGAATTGTCAATGAATACCACAAACCAAATGGAGAGGTTTTAGCCTATCATTTTGATTTTTATCGTTTAAATGATGAAAGTGAAGCTTTAGATTTTGGAGTGGAAGACTATTTATATTCAGATAAGTGGGTTTTTATGGAATGGCCTGAAAAAATAAGCTCGCTACTTCCATATGATTCAGCAGCTATTTTCTTACAGGTATTAGACGACAAAACTAGAATGATTACTTTGCCTTAAATTACTAGTTTCTAATTTTTATCTATTTTTTTGATTTTCAGTATCGTACAAACGTGATTTTTAGTATATATTTTTCGATGAAAGGAGATTTTTTCGATAAAATGTATGGTTTTACGGTTTAAAAGTGTTATTTTACCGATGAAAAACTTTTTTACTGTAATTTATTTCCTACATTTGTCTTGAAAATGAAATTAACCTTTATTTAAATTTAGTTACGATGAACACAAAAAAACCCCTTTTGGCATTAGCAGCAATTGCCTGCTTCGCATTCACTTCTTGCACATCAACCAGCTCTGCTGATGATAGTGTATATGAAAATGATTCAATTGACAAAACAACAGTTAAAATTCCGACCCACGGTATTGACAAGACCACAGTTAAAATTCCAACTCACGGTTAACAATCAATTTTAGTAAAATTCATAAGGTTTCTATATACTAGAAACCTTTTTTTTTTGTTATTATATCATATACAAATTGATTAATGTAGAAAATGACTGATAACAATAAGCCTAAAAAAACTGATTCTGCGAAAAAAAAGTCGAGAAGCATTTTGATAGGAAGTATAGTGGCCATCCTAATCGCAATAACTCCTTACTTATTTTATACCTATGAATATTTTCCTCATGGCGAATTTTTAGAAACCCCATTTTTTACCTACGAAAGTAAATACAACCTTAGTATTTATGCGACCATGTGGTTCATAATGGGCAAAATGATTCCATTATTGCTTTTAATTTTATGGTTTTTCACTTGTAAGCATTGGTGGTACCATATTATATTAATACCGATAGCTATGTATGCTTTTCAGCTATTTGGTATTATTATAGATGACACAAAATTAATTGACGAAGTAGAAATATTATGGCTCATACCTATCATGCTAATCATTACACCATTTGTTTATTTTATTAGAGTCAAATTGTTCGATAAGCATGTATTGGGCATTGATCTTGAAGCTATGGATGCTGAGTTAAAACAATACAAAGAAAAAGAACGGCTACAAAAAGAAAAAGAGGCAGACGATAAAAAGTTGTAAATTTGTTTTTGCAATCTTATTTGGGTAGACAAATACCTATCTATTGAGATTAAATTATACTGATGTACACTATATGAACCAGCCAACTTCGCCATTTAGTAAACAGCAATTACTGCCGCAAGAAGAAACCTTAGAAGTTCTACGCCAAAAAGGAGAACTTTTTATTGGAATACCTAAAGAAAATCAATACCAAGAAAAAAGAGTTTGTTTAACTCCTGATGCTGTAAATGCTATAACTGCAAACGGACATAGAATACTAATAGAAGCTGGAGCTGGAGAAGGTGCACATTTTTCAGATATTGATTATACCAATGCAGGAGCTGAAATTACTAGAGATACTAAAAAAGTTTTTGGCTGCGCCATTATTCTTAAAGTTGAACCGCCAACATTAGCAGAGCTAGAAATGGTAAATCCGCAGACAACTGTTATTTCTGCATTGCAAATTAAAACACAATCAAAAAAATATTTTGAAAAGTTAGCCCAAAAACGCATTACAGCAATTGCTTTCGAATATATTATGGACGATGATGGTAAATATCCTGCTGTACGTTCTTTAAGCGAAATTGCAGGTATTTCTTCGGTACTTATTGCTTCAGAGATTATGGCCAACACCAATAAAGGTAACGGACTTATGTTTGGCAATATAAGTGGTGTTCCTCCTGTAGAAGTTGTAATCATTGGAGCAGGAACTGTTGGTGAATTTGCTGCAAGATCAGCTATTGGCTTAGGTGCGAATGTGAAAGTGTTTGATAATTCTATTACTAAACTTAGAACCATACAAACCCATTTACGGCAAACAGTTTACACCTCTACTATACAGCCTAAAAACCTTTTAAAAGCACTAAAACGCTGCGATGTTGCTATTGGTGCCACAAGAGGAAAAGATAGATCTCCTGTGGTTGTCACCAAAACTATGGTAGAGCATATGAAAAGAGGTGCCGTTATCATCGATGTCAGCATTGATATGGGCGGGTGTTTTGAAACAAGTGAAATTACAAGTCATGATAAACCAACTCTTGAAAAATATGGTGTTATTCATTACGCCGTACCCAATATACCTTCACGATATCCAAAAACAGCATCTATCTCAATAAGTAATATTTTTACTCCTTATCTTTTAAAAATAGGTGAAGATGGTGGTGTAGAAAATGCTTTGCGTTTTGATAAGGGTCTTAGAAATGGACTTTATTTTTACAGAGGAATATTGACTAATAAATCTGTTGGAGAATGGTTTGATCTTTCTTACAGCGATATTAACTTTCTTATTTTTTAAAACTTACATATGCCATTTTTAAAACGATTAGGCTTTTTTTTATTCGGACTTTCTATTGGAATTGTTTTTCTTGCTTTCTTCTTAAAAAATAAAGCAGAAGAAACTGGAACCGAATTTTGTTATTTCCCCAATTGTAGAGTGTTAAAAGATTTACGTTCTAAATCATACTCTTATTCAGAAGAAGTAACCGCTATGATTGCTTCTGGAGAAATAGATTCTCTAAAAATTAAAAGCTTTTTTTTAAATGGTGAAGTAGACTTTAAAAATAGTGATACAAAATCTGAACCTTGTAAAACATATCTGATAGAAAACGAGTCAAAAGAAAATGGACGACAGATACTTACTGTCAAAAATTGTCCAACTAAAATAAGTATTGAATCTATTAAATAAAACAAAAGCCAGATATTATTATCTGGCTTTTGTTTTAAATTTTTCTTCGTTTACGCTCTTGTTTGAGTAAATTAAGTTCCCTACTTGTTTGTCCAGCAACAGATGTGTTTTCTTCAGCTCTTCTGATTAAGTAAGGCATTACGTCTCTAACAGGTCCAAATGGTAGATATTTTGCAACATTATACCCATTAGCAGCCAAATTAAAAGAAATATGGTCGCTCATACCGTATAATTGTCCAAACCAGATACTTGGGTGATTGGGTTTTATATCCTTTTGATTCATTAACTCCATTAGTTTATAAGAACTCTCCTCGTTATGTGTGCCTGCAAAAATTGACATATCTTCTAAATTCTCAATCATATAAGCAACAACTGTATCAAAATTTTTGTCTGTAGCGTTCTTTGAACCACATATTGGTGAAGGATATCCTTTTTGATGTGCTCTTTCATTTTCTTTTTCCATATATGCCCCTCGCACCACTTTCATTCCTATTTTAAAACCTTCATTTTTTGCTCTTTTATGAAAATCTTTTAAATAATCTAAGCGATCCCAACGGTACAATTGTAATGTATTGAATACAACCACTTTTTCTTTATTGTATCTTTTCATCATTTCCTCTACCAGATTATCAGCCGCATCTTGCATCCAGCTTTCTTCTCCATCAATTAATAATGCTACATCTAAATCATAAGCCTTTTTACACGTTTTATCAAATCGTGCTACTACTCTATCCCATTCTTTTTTTTCAGCACTGGTAAGTTCTTTTCCTTCTCCTATTTTTTGAAATAATGCAAGTCTTCCGTATCCTGTCGGTTTAAAAACTGCAAATGGGATTGCTTCTTTTTCTTTTACAAAGTCTAAGACTTTTAAAATGGTTTCTAATGCATTGTCTAGCGGATCTTCTTCATCTTTTCCTTCAACAGAATAGTCTAATACCGAACTAACTCCTTTGGTAAATAATTTATCAACTACAGGTAAACAATCTTTTTCGTTGACACCTCCACAAAAATGATCAAATACAGTAGCTCTTATTAATCCTTCAACTGGTAAATGAGTCTTAATTGCAAAATTAGTCATCGCAGTACCTATTCTAACCAGTGGTTCTTTAGATATCATTTTAAATAAAAAATAGGCGCGTTCTAATTCGGCGTCAGTTTTTAAAGCAAAAGCTGTTGCTGTATTCTCAAAAATAGATTTCATTTCTATCAATTTTTTAAGGAATCAAATATAACTACTCAAAATGTATTCTTAGAATTAAAATAGTCTTTATTTTGCACCAAAGATTTAATCAAAATGAAATCCATTACTTCTTCTTCTTACGCTGTGCATTTTAATGAAATTGCTTACAAAACTCTTAACGAGCATTTAACTGCTGCCAATTATTCAAAGATTTTTATTTTAGTTGATGAAAACACTCATAATTTTTGTCTCGCCCCTTTTATGGCTGAGATACATGGCGATTATGAATTTGAAATAATTGAAATAGAGCCTGGGGAAATTCATAAAAATATTGAAACATGTACTCAAGTATGGGAAGTTCTTTCTGAACTTGATGCTGACCGAAAAAGCCTTTTAATTAATATTGGCGGAGGTGTTGTTACTGATCTTGGTGGTTTTGTCGCTTCAACATTTAAAAGAGGTATAGATTTTATTAATGTACCAACAACATTACTTTCAATGGTTGATGCCTCAGTAGGCGGCAAAACTGGTGTAGACTTAGGCGCTCTTAAAAATCAAATTGGAGTTATTAACCAACCAGTTATGGTATTAGTCATATCTACATTTTTAAACACTTTAGACGATAGACAGATGCAAAGTGGTTTTGCCGAAATGCTTAAACATGGCTTAATAAAGGATAAAACGTATTGGAGTAAATTAAAGTCATTAAATAATCTTAATGAAATAGACCAATTAATTTATCATTCTGTTACAATTAAAAATGAGGTTGTGCTTCAAGACCCTACAGAGCAAAATTTGCGTAAAATTTTAAATTTCGGACATACTCTTGGGCATGCTATTGAATCTTATTTTTTAGAAAGTGAAGAGCATGATTTATTATTACATGGCGAAGCTATTGCTGCTGGTATGATTTTAGAAGGATTTATATCATCTGAATTAACTAATTTATCAAAAGAAGAATTAGACGATATAAAGCATACTTTTTTAAGTAACTACCCAAAAATATCTTTTTCAAATAAAGACATAGAAAATATTTTAGCACTATTAAAGTTCGATAAGAAAAACTCACACGGTAACGTAAATTTTGTACTACTAGAAAGTATTGGAGAACCAGTAATTGATATTAAAGTACCGCAAGAATTACTGTCAGAAGCTTTTTCTTACTACAAAGAATAAGGAGTTCATGTACTAAAAATCAGCATTTTACAACTCTTACTAATTTTGAGCAAAAAAATAATATAGTTTAGGTATATAAATACAAAACAACCAAACTATGTTACGAAAAATTGTTGATTACAAAAAGTTGAGTCACGAAGTGGCAGCTTTGCTTATTGAGAATTATCCTCACGGATATGGAGATTCTGATATTATTGCATTTAAAAATATGCACGGCGAAATTATTGAAGCTGTAGAAGTAAAAACTGAGGATATTATCTATTTAGTTAAAATAAGCAAGAGTCTTTCAAATTTTATTGCAACTTTTGATGATAAGATTGAAAAAGAATTAGAAACAAAACCAGAAGTTATCTCTGAAGATGATGCTCAACCTATAGAATTTGAATTTGAAAACGAGTACGAGACAGAAGCAGACTTTGATCTTCAAGATTAAAAATACCTTTCTTGTAAAATTCGCAGGTGATGTTTTAAATGTCCAGATATAATAAAACCTGTAGCAGCTACACTCATTAATGAATTACTTGCAACCCCCCTTTTTTGCAAGACCTTTTGATCAAAAGATTCAAAAAGAGCAATCGTAGATTTGCGAACTGCTATAAATTCATTTAAAATACTTTCTTTACTCCTAGTCTTTGCATTACCACTAAGCACATAATCATCTTGTTCAAAACCTGGAAAATGATTTTCATCATTTCTAGAAAAACAAAGTCCTCTATACTGAAAAACTCGTTCTGTATCAATAATATGCAATAGTACTTCTACAACTGACCATTTTCCATCAGCGTATGAAAAGTTCCATTTTTCAATAGGAATAGTTTCTATGTTATTTTTAAAATTATCAAGACCATCATATAAAGCATCTAGTAATGAAATGTCTTTTAAAGTACTAATATATGTTTGATAAAAAGGATTGTAATCTTCAGAAGGCAGCTGCGAAACTTTCATTTTAATTTTAAAATATAATTTAATAAAACAAAAAATCCCAAACATAACTGCCTGGGATTTCAATATTTCAAATTAATGAAATGCGATTACATTTCATTAAAGATGGTATGCATTAATCGTTTTTTATCATTTATGCTTTCCTCTAAAGAAATCATAGTTTCTGTTCTGCTTATACCATCAATATCATCAATCTTGAAAATGATATTCTTAGCATGGTTTGTATCTTTTGCTCTTATTTTACAAAAAATATTGAACTTCCCTGTCGTGATGTGAGCAACGGTAACATTAGGTATTTGATTTAAACGCTCTAATACAAACTTTGTTTGATGCGTTTTTTCTAAGAAAATACCAACATATGCTATAAATGCATATCCTAATTTCACATAATCTAAAGTTAGAGAAGAACCTTTAATTATTCCAGCTTCTTCCATCTTTTTTACACGAACATGAACTGTTCCAGCAGAAATTAAAAGTTTCTTAGCTATATCAGTAAAAGGTGTTCTGGTGTTATCGATTAACATATCCAGAATCTGGTGATCTATTTCGTCTAATTTTACTTTTCCCATTTGACACTGTTATTTTGAGCAAAAGTAACTAATTAAGAAATTAAATTCAATAAATCTTAAATAATTTTAACAAAAATGTAATGATTTAATACATATAAAAAATAAAATTCATTTTTTTAATAGTAAGCTATATATTTTTTTATTGCTTTTAATTTTTTCTAAATCACTATTATCCAGACAATTATATGTAATATGACCAAAAAATCCATTAATTTTTTCAATTATTTCAATGGTAGGAACAAACGTTAAAATTTTAGATTCAAGAACTTCTTTGTATAAAATTCCTACAGAAGTATCTTTTTGTAAAGATTTATCTAGAATTTCAGCATTTTTTATAAGAATATCATAAAAAAGCTTTCCATTTTCAGGTATTATAAAGTACTCTTTTTGGGGATATTCATTAACAGTCTGATTTGCAATTACCTCTACACCTTTCAACAATGCACAAAATATCAATGCCCTTGTTTCCTCTCTTTCATAATCATTCGGAAAATGACCAGATTCAAATAAAACAGTTGGCTTATTAAGCATTTGAAAAGTATCCCCTACACAATTTGCGTTAAAAGCATCATCATATCTACCAACTTGTTCAGGTATATATTTTTGCAATTCTTTATTCATTGCAACTATAAGTTGCATACTTTGTCCTCTAGTAATTGAAATTGTCCGTTCTTCATCATGAGCTGGGGCTAAAAATGATACTGTTGCAGGCTTTGAAGTTTTTCCTACGTTAAAAATAGTACGCTGGTCATGCAAATTGAAACAATAATCTGGCTGAAAATTTTCATAAACAGCTCTTAATATTTTACTTTCTGGCTGCGATTGAACTTTAGCATCTCTATTTAAATCTATTTCGTTTGCATTAACCCGAGTATATACTTCTGCTCCATCTGGATTTAAAATCGGAATTATTTTTATAGTACAATTTTCTAAAATGCTTTTGGCTAAATCAGTATCAGTATTTAAAAAATTTAAAAAATCTAAAACTGCTTTTGTAGTGGTAGATTCATTGCCATGCATTTGAGACCACATCAAAATTTTATAAGAGCCTTTCCCAAAAGTAATTGCTTTTATTTCTTTTCTTAAAACCGATAAGCCAATATTTTCTACAGAAAATTGATTACTTAATTTTTCTAGAAAAGGGAAAACCATATCGTTAGTTACATACCTACCTGTAATAGAATTTACTTTAATACTAGCATGTACTATCCTTAAATCTGTCATTATAAACTGTTCAATTTAATTACAAAAATAAGTGCTATTTTATTTACAATTGTAATTAGTATAATTTACATTTGTTAACTATAAAAACTGTTATTTTGTCTAATAGTATACAATTGTAACTTAAATTACAGCCTACTATTTTAAAAATTTATACGAAACATTCAACTATTTAAAAATCAATTAATTAGAACCAATTATATATACTCTATATTAAATCGATTTATATTTATATCATTATTTTATAGGATGAATTAAAGAATAAAAAAGTATACTTTGAAAAAAATAAATTACAATGGTAAATTCAGATGAATTCATAAAAAGACTTGAAAAGATATTAGATTTTTACGGCCTTTCATCTGCTGCTTTTGCAGATAAAATCTCCGTTCAAAGATCAAGTATTTCACACCTACTCTCTGGCAGAAATAAACCTAGTTTAGAATTTGTTCTGAAAATTATTTCAGCTTTTCCTGAAGTAAATTTATATTGGTTATTAAACGGAAAAGGCACATTCCCTTCTAATCCTGAAAAAGAAATTCAAGCCACTCTTCCTCCCTCTGAAATTGTAAAAGAGAATAGCACATCAAAAAAAAGTGTATCGAAAAAAAATATTGAAAAGGTTATTATTTTTTATGATGATGGAAGTTTTGAAGCATACAACATGTAGCTTTATCTTTTTTGCAATATTATAAATATTAGGGTTTTCTTATATAGCACATCCCAACAAATTTTCTTTATTTTGTATCTATGGGAAACCGATTTTTAATTTGCGCCGCACTTGTTCTAAGTTTAACATCTTGCTATCAGCCAGAACGTAATTGTAAAGACTTTAAAACTGGAGATTTTACTTTTGAATATGAGTTAAATGGCGAAAAAAAGTTTAGCAATTTCACACGAACAGATGCTTACAGTATTGAACATTATGAAAACAAAACAGATACCGCAACCGTTCGATGGATTAATGATTGTGAGTTTGTTTTAAACCCAAGTGATAAAAAAACCCCTATTCATTACAAAATATTGTCTACCACTGGAAACTCATATACTTTCGAGTACAACGTAGTAGGGAAAACCAATAAATCTAAAGGAACAGCTACTAAAACCAATTAACTATGTTTGAAATTTTCACAAGTCCGGATGCTTGGATTGCATTATTAACACTGACTTTTTTAGAAATCGTTTTAGGTATAGATAACATTATATTCATAAGCATAGCTGCTGGTAAATTAGAAAAAAGTCAACGGAAAAAAGCAACAAATATTGGACTTATCTTGGCAATGGTAATGCGTATTTTATTACTTTTTGGTATATCGCTACTTACCGCCATGAAAAAACCATTTTTAGTTTTACATGAATCATGGATTTCAGGTGGAATCAGCGGGCAAGGATTAATCTTGTTTTTGGGAGGATTATTTCTATTATATAAAAGCACTAAAGAAATACGAGAAAAAATTGAAGACAAAGGGCATGATGAACGCGAAGTAAAAAGTCATCGTAAAAAAACTCTTGCTAGCGCAGTATTACAAATAACTATTATAAATATTGTTTTCTCATTTGATTCTATTTTAACTGCTATCGGCATGACAAATGGTATTTCACCTAATCCAACAGATGCACTTGTATTAATGGTAGTTGCAGTGGTTATTTCGGTATTGATTATGATGCTATTTGCAAATCCAGTAGGCAATTTCGTTAACAGACATCCTTCTATTCAAGTTTTAGGATTATCATTTTTAATATTAATTGGCTTTATGTTGATTGCAGAATCGGCACATATTAATCACCTTATAATTTTTGGTAATGAGGTAGGCACAATTCCTAAAGGGTATTTATATTTCTCAATAGCGTTCTCATTAATGGTTGAATTTTTTGATATGCGAATGAAAAAAAACAAAAAACCTATAGAGGAAGTGATTGACGAGACAGAAGTTTAAATTAAAAAGCCTGGCTAAAAACAATTAGTTAGCTCAAACTATTATTTCATCAAAGAGTATTTACCTTACAACAATTCTAACATTTTATTTGTGCCATAAAATTTATATTTGAAGAACTTAATTGTTTTTAATAAACAATTTTTTAGGATTTAAAACTCTATTAAATTGAAAATGAATTATTTAAATCAAATAGAGCGAATTAAATCAAAATTAGTTCAGGCAAAAATCACTGATAAGACTTTTAAAGTATTTGGTTCGAATACACATAAATATATTTTAAACAAACCCGTGCGAAATGATGAAGTAACATCATTTGAAAAAAAATACGCTATTCAACTTCCCGAATGTTATAAATCTTTTATTCTGAATATAGGGAACGGAGGTGCCTCTTTTTCAAATTCAGGAGCAGGTCCCTTTTTTGGTATTTATTCTTTTGGCGATCATGTTGATAATCTTATTTATGATAGTCCTGAAAAGTATTTAAGCAATAAATGCATACTAAAACCAAATCTTACTGATGATGATTGGTCAGAAATAACTAAAAAATTAGATGATGACACAACTTCAAGTGAAGATTTTGATATAGAATTAGGAAAAATATATAGCGGTGTATTACCATTAGGATCTCAAGGTTGCACATACATACATGGATTGGTTTTAAATGGTGATTATAAAGGAAGAGTTGTTAATGTGGATATAAGTTTCAATAAACCAAGTTTTGCTTTCGAGGATAATTTTTTAGATTGGTATGAAAGATGGCTTGATGAGATTATTTCAGAAGAATTAATGGATAAAAATTACAATTGGTTTGGGTATACAATGAGAGGTAAAGAAATGGAACTGCTGAAATTATTCCAATCAACTGATAATATTCAAACAAAAAAAGATGTTCTTATAGCAATTCTAAGAAAAAAAGAAATAAGTAGCGAGACTTTAAAATTCGTTGAAAACGAATATAGCTCAGCTAATGAAAGTCTTAAAATTGAGTTGCAACAAATAATAGCTAAATTTACTTAATTTGATTAATATAAATTAATAGTCATAAGTGCTTTTGTTTTAGAGAAAATAAGTCCTCAATTTAAAACTGCTATTCATTAAATTATAATAATGATTCATAAATTGAGTCTTAAAAAATTTCTATAAAAACTTACATTTATATTAAATTGAAGAAGACAACTTATATAAAAAATTAATGAAAATAACTTCTTACGTTATAATTATAGCATTTATTGGTGCAATTTATGGCGCTTATGGTTTTAAATACAACAAAGATATATTCACCCAAGAAAAAATATTTGATGAAATGGCTGGAATAATACCATTTATCATATTAATAACATCATTAATACTAATTGTAATTTCATTAATAATCAGAGTAATTACTAAAAAATATTGAATAAAGTCTAGAATTAATTTACACCCGCAAAAAAATTATGTAACGAAATAAAAATGATACTTTTTGAAAAAACTTAATTAGGTCTACTATATGCAATTTCAGGATTTTTTATTTTCTGATCTTTAAACAAACGTTGCTGCTGCTTTACGGTAAGAGTACTTCCATCTGGACTCCAGCCTGGAGGTCCAAAAATATACATAAATGCATGAGAAAGCTTGTCAGCCTTTTTTACATCATTCCAAATATCTTTAAACTCATGTGTTAAAATAACAATTGGATTATTAGAATTTGGAGCGTGAATAACTCCGTATTTCACATCTATATCATCATCTAATTCTTTCCAAGTACCAAAAATTTTGTCAAAAATATTTAGAAAACCTCCATGATTCTTATCTAAATACTCAACATTTTGAGCATGATGCACTTGATGCATGGTATGTGTATTGAAAATCTTTTCTAAAAATCCCATTTTTGGAATATATACAGAATGCAATTGAAATTGCCACAGTGCTTCTATTCCTAAACAAACAACAACCATTTCTGGAGGAAAACCAATTGCTGGCATCCACATATAAAATAAAGGTTTGTACAATATTGTAAACCATCCATTACGTACTGCGGTTCCTAAATTAAAATTATCTGAAGAATGATGCACGATATGAGCTGCCCAAAGTATTCGAATCTCATGATTTGCTCTATGAAACCAATAGTACGTGAAATCATCTGCCAACTGACAAAGCAACCAAACGAACCAAGCATAACCAAAAGCTTCATAACCCAATATATTCACGCGAATACCTGCTGCATTCATTGGATTAAACAAATCGTAAACAAACTCAAAAATTACAATTGCTGAAATTACTTTAATTAAAGGTGCTATAATTGCAGATCCCACCCCCATAAAACCACTAGCTGCTAAATCTTTCCATTCATACAAATGTTCATCTCCATGAGTTTTACTATACGTAAGTTCTAGTAAGATAAAAGCAATAAAACAAGGAACTCCATAAACTAGAGGGTTTGTAAAATCCATAAATTAAAATTTTTCTAAAGGTAGTATTATTAGTTTTTAAATATTATATAGTTTAACATTAACCATAACCACAAAATAAAGTGGTTTGTTGTTTCTATTTTAAATATGCTTTTCTTTTGATATCAAAAATCTATTCTGAATTTAAGAAATATACACCTATCTATATTTTACAAAAATATTAAGCTTTTTACTAAACCTATTTAAAAAAAAATTAATATCCTCAAAAATTCTAAAAATAAAGTTGGCAATATAACTTTTTTAACTAATACGCCAATAACAATATTATAAAGTTAGTATTAACAGTGTATAATTATAAAAATGATTTTTATAATTATACACTTTTTAAAAAGTTATGGAAAATTAAATCTCAAAAAAAATCTATCAAAAAAGAGTTGCTTGCGAACCATCTCCTCCTTCATTTTCATTTTTTTTAGATGTATTTTCATTGTTCTCTACAATATCGCTAACCGATTCTTCGTCGACAACTTCTAAATCATTAGTAGGTATTGGTTCAGGTTCAATATATTCTAAAGACTCCAAAGCATTTATGTTTTTCACCTTTTCAACTGTTAATTGATTACCTAAAGCTTTTATTCCTTTTATCGATATAAAACTCTCTATATCAATATTTTGATTTATTTTCACCTCTTTTCCTCTTGGCTTAACAAATTCAATTTCTACAACTGGTCTCCAATCTGTTGAAACTAATTCTAGAAATGATTTTGGATGTTCAGAAATAAAAACGTCTTCCCTATTTTCATTTTCTATTAAAAATCGTTTCACATAATACCTGTCTTTTTCTCCATCATAATAAATTGCTGATAGTGGTTTAGCAGGTATCCATTTTTCAAGAACAATCATATCTTCATCAAAATGCGTTGATAATTCAGGTAAAAGAGTTTTCACAATGCCTTTTTGCGTAACCACAAGTAACAAATCTTCTCCTTTAAATTCACCCAACAACTCACCTCTTCCATCTACATTCAACCTCCTTACAACATCATCAAACCAAATTTTACGCGGCTTTAGGGTTGATAACCCTTTTTCTTTTAATTCTATGCGTTTTACAGCATATTTAGTTACTACATTACCTTTTGAGGCTCTTCCTTTTATGAGTACGTCAGCAAAATCTATATCCCATTTCAGCTTTTTAATACTCCCTGCTTGTCGCAAATGAACAGTTATTACCTCTGCTTCTCCATTTGGGTTTTCAGAAAAGTAAAGTACTTCAGAATTTGGGTTGCCGTTAGTCAAATCATAAGATCGATCTCTAGTTACACCTGTAACATTAAATCTTTTTATATAACTTGGACCTCCTTTTCCATCCTTATAAATCATATTATAAATAGTTCTCTTGTCTTTCTTTTTAAAGACAGCAACATGTATAATATTTTTTCCAACAAATGTTTTAGCATCAACTTTAGTGATCATCATTTCGCCATTATTTGTCATCACGATAATATCATCAATATCGCTACAATCGGCTACATATTCATCACGTTTTAATGAGGTACCTACAAAACCCTCTTCTCTATTTACATAAAGTTTTGTATTTCGGATAACTACTTTTGTCGCTTCAATATCATCAAAAACACGAATTTCAGATTTACGCTCTCGATCTTTACCGTATTTAGATTTTAAGTTTTTAAAATAGTTAATAGTAAAATCTATAATGTGCGCTAAATAGTTTTTTACTTCTGCAATTTTATCTTCAAGACTATCAATTAGTTGCTGCGCTTTATCTATATCAAATTTTGAAATACGTTTGATTCGAATTTCTGTTAATCTAACAATATCATCCTCTGTTACAGCCCGTTTTAAATGCTTAATATGAGGCTTTAAACCTTCATCAATAGCACGAATAACACCTTCCCAAGTCTCTTCTTCTTCAATATCACGATAGATTCTATTCTCAATAAAAATACGCTCCAGAGAAGCGAAATGCCACTGCTCTTCAAGCTCTCCTAATTGCACCTCCAATTCAGCTCTAAGCAATTCAACTGTATAATCAGTCGATCGCTTTAACATTTCTGTTACACCAATAAAAAGTGGCTTATTATCTTCAATAATACATCCTAATGGAGAAATAGATGATTCGCAAGCCGTAAAAGCATATAAAGCATCTATAGTTTTATCTGGAGATAAACCTGGCGGTAAATGAATCAGAATTTCAACATCAGCGGCCGTATTATCCTCAATTTTACGAACTTTAATCTTTCCTTTTTCATTAGCTTTTAAGATAGAATCTATTAAAGTAGAAGTATTATTTCCGTACGGTATCTCATTAATAACCAATGTATTTCTATCTAATTGTGATATTTTAGCCCGAACTCTAATTCTACCACCTCTTAATCCATCGTTATAATTACTGACATCAATGATTCCTGCTGTAGGGAAATCTGGAAATATTGTAAAACGTTGTCCTTTTAAGTGTTTTATAGATGCATCAATCAATTCAACAAAATTATGCGGTAATACTTTTGTTGAAAGCCCGACTGCAATACCTTCTGCGCCTTGAGCTAGTAATAAAGGAAATTTTACGGGTAGATTAACTGGTTCTTTTTTTCTACCATCATAAGAAGACTGCCATTCTGTAATTTTTGGACTAAAAACAACCTCTAAAGCAAACTTAGATAATCTTGCTTCAATATATCGAGATGCAGCAGCACTATCGCCTGTTAATATATTCCCCCAGTTTCCTTGAGTATCAATCAGTAAATCTTTTTGACCAATTTGAACCATAGCATCGCCAATACTGGCATCGCCATGTGGATGATACTGCATGGTATGCCCAACAACATTCGCGACTTTATTGTAGCGGCCATCATCAAGCTCTTTTAAGGCATGCATAATACGTCTTTGAACTGGCTTAAAGCCATCTTCAATTGCTGGTACAGCACGTTCTAAAATAACATAAGAAGCATAGTCTAAAAACCAATCTTTATACATTCCCGTAACTTTCGTCAGGGAATCATGGGTGTTCTCTTGATTATCTATATTTTCTTCGTTCAGCTCTTCGTTCTCTTCCATCTAGAAAGAATCGTATTATTTTGGTTTATATTTAGTTATCTTCTACTAAGTCTAGTTCTACTTTAAGATTTTCGATAATGAATTTTTGGCGATCTGGAGTGTTTTTACCCATATAGAATTCTAATAAATTCTCAATCGACATTGTTTTATCTAACATCACGGGCTCTAATCGAATATCATCTCCTATAAAATGTTTAAACTCATCAGGTGAGATTTCTCCCAAACCTTTAAATCTTGTTATTTCTGGTTTTCCTGTTAATGTTTCAATTGCAGCCTGTTTCTCTTCAGGGCTATAGCAATAAAATGTTTGTTTTTTATTTCTAACTCTAAATAATGGTGTTTGTAGAATATATAAATGATTTTCTTTTATTAATTCAGGGAAAAATTGAAGAAAAAAAGTAATCAATAATAATCGAATATGCATTCCATCAACATCAGCATCTGTAGCAATTACGATATTGTTATAACGGAGATCTTCCATTGAATCTTCAATATTCAATGCTGCTTGCAATAAATTAAACTCTTCATTTTCATACACAATTTTTTTACTCATTCCGTAAGAGTTCAAAGGCTTACCCCTAAGACTAAAAACGGCTTGTGTATTTACATCTCGAGATTTGGTTATAGAACCAGACGCAGAATCACCTTCAGTTATAAAAAGTGTACTCTCTAAATAGCGATCATTTTTTGTATCTCCTAGATGCACACGGCAGTCACGGAGTTTTTTGTTATGTAAATTAGATTTCTTAGCTCTATCTTTTGCAAGTTTACGAATTCCAGAAAGTTCTTTTCGTTCTTTCTCTGCTTGCATGATTTTCCGTTGTAGCTTTTCAGCAGTATCTGGATGCTTGTGTAAGTAATTATCGAGTTTAGTGCCAATAAAATCATTAATGTAGGTTCGAACAGTTGGAAAATTACCTCCCATATCAGTAGAACCTAATTTTGTTTTTGTCTGACTTTCAAAAACAGGCTCCATCACCTTAATAGCAATGGCCGAAATTATAGATTTACGAATATCTGATGATTCGTAATTTTTTCCATAAAAATCACGAATAGTTTTTGCAATCGCTTCTCTAAATGCAGCTTGATGCGTTCCTCCTTGTGTGGTATGCTGTCCATTTACAAAAGAATGATATTCTTCACTATATTGAGTTTTGCTGTGTGTAATTGCTACTTCAATATCATCTCCTTTTAAATGAATAACAGGATAAAGCATATCATCCACATTATTATTATCTTCTAAAAGATCTTTAAGTCCGTTTTCTGAGTAAAACTTCTCACCATTAAATACAATTGTAAGCCCTGGATTTAAGTATACATAATTTTTGAGCATACGCTCTATATACTCGTTACGATACTTATATTTTTTAAAAATTATCTCATCTGGAATAAAAGAAACTTTTGTTCCTTTTCTTTTTGTAGTGTCATCAGGACCTTCTTCAGTGACTAAATTTCCTTGGTGAAATTCAGCCGATTTTAATTTATTATCACGGGACGATTCCACTTTAAAAAAAGTAGACAATGCATTTACAGCCTTTGTACCTACCCCATTAAGTCCTACTGATTTTTTAAAAGCTCTAGAATCATATTTACCTCCGGTATTCATTTTAGAGACAACGTCTACTACTTTACCTAAAGGTATACCACGCCCATAATCGCGAACAGAAACTAAATTTTCTTTGATACTTATTTCGATGGTCTTCCCTGAACCCATTACAAATTCATCAATACAATTATCTATAACCTCTTTTAAAAGAATATAGATACCGTCATCAGCAGAAGAACCATCACCTAACTTACCAATATACATTCCCGGACGCATACGAATATGCTCTTTCCAATCTAGGGAGCGGATATTATCTTCAGTATAATCTGTATTTTCTGACATGTTTGGGATTTCTTCGAAAGAGTCGCTAATATAGCAAGTGTAAATGAAAGATAAAACTACGCATGCCGAAAGTAATCAACAATGAATGCTAAAGTTTTGTTGATATTATTCAGTCAACATAGTTAAACGGTAAATTATTCTAATAAAATAATGTCATTTACTCTTTTTTCTTGAAACAACAGAAACCCCAATAACTACAATAAACATTCCAAGTAATTGCAGGTAAGTGATTCGTTCATCTAAAAAAAAGAATGCTAATACTATTGTAGAAATAGGTCCTAAACTTCCAAATATTGAAAAAGTTGATGCTCCTAAACGTTCTATAGCTGCAGAAACTAAAAACGATGGCAGTAATGTTGAAAAAATAGCCATAGCAAGACCTAACAAATACACTTCTTTAGGGTAATTTAACAAATCAAAATTTCCTTGAAAAAAATAATGTAGTGTTACGCAGAATGTTGACACAATCATAGCATAAGAAGTAAATTGCAATACTCCGAACTTAGGTATTAACCATCCACTACCTACCAAATACGATGCATAAGTAATTGCACTCAAAAAAATTAAAAATCCTCCTAAAATCAAATCATCCCCTTCTAAACCTATTTCATCCCAAAAAGTAACGATTACACCAAAATAAGTAATTAAAATCGCAACGAATTGCTTTTTAGTAAGTTTCTTTTTAAAGAATATCCATGTTAGAAAAACTACTATTGTAGGGTATATAAAAAGAATAATGCGTTCCAATCCAGCTTTTATGTACTGCAACCCCATAAAATCGAACAGGCTAGCTAAGTAATAGCCAATAAATCCGAAGAAAAACAACCAAAACCAATCTATTTTTTTTATCAGATTTGGTGCGGTGGGTTTCTTCCATAAAGCAATAACCACATAAAATGGAAGTGAAAATGCCATTCTAAAAAAAAGCAATGTCAGGTAATCGACTTGATAGTTATAAGCAAGTTTTACCATTACCGCTTTTGCAGAAAATAGTATTACCCCAAAAATGGCGAAAACTGCACCTACTGTTGTTGAAGATGATTTTTGTAACATCTTAACAAACTTATAATGTATACTAAAATTTAGTAATTCAGTTTAAAAGTAAATTACGATACCCATTTGTATAAAAATAGTTATACGTTAAACCTAAAGTGCATTACATCACCATCTTTAACAATGTATTCTTTACCTTCAACTCTCATTTTACCGGCTTCTTTTACTTTAGATTCACTTCCGTAAGCTACATAATCAGTATATGCAATCACTTCTGCTCTAATAAAGCCTTTCTCAAAATCGGTATGTATTACCCCAGCTGCTTGTGGAGCTGTTGCGCCAACAGGAATAGTCCATGCACGCACTTCTTTAACCCCAGCAGTAAAATATGTTTCTAGATTTAATAACTTATAAGCTCCTCTAATAAGTTTACCAGAACCCGGTTCAGTCAAACCCATATCTTCTAAAAACATTTGGCGTTCTTCATATGTTTCTAACTCGGTTATATCAGCCTCTGTACCCACAGCCAAAAAGATAACCTCAGCATTCTCATTAGCTACATTAGCTTTTACCTTTTCAACATAAGCATTACCATTAACTGCAGCATCTTCATCAACATTACAAACATACATTACGGGTTTATCGGTAATAAACTGTAATGGATAAACAAATTCTTTACGATCTTCTATTGATATATCAATAGCTCTAATTGAAATTCCTGCTTCTAAACTCGTTTTTATTTTAAGCAATACAGCTTCTTCCTTTTGCGCTTCTTTATTTCCTGTTTTAGCAGCTCTTTTTACTTTTTCTAATTTTTTATCTACAGTTTCTAAATCTTTCAACTGTAGCTCCATATCAATAGTTTCTTTATCTCTAATAGGATCTACAGAACCATCAACATGAACAATATTATCATTATCAAAACAACGTAACACATGCAAAATAGCATCTGTTTCTCGTATATTTCCTAAAAATTGATTTCCTAAACCTTCGCCTTTACTTGCCCCTTTTACCAAACCAGCAATATCAACAATCTCTACAGTTGCTGGTAAAACGCGTTCTGGATTTACTAATTCTTCTAATTTTTGCAATCTAGGATCTGGTACATTTACCACACCAATATTTGGTTCAATAGTACAAAATGGGAAGTTTGCGCTCTGTGCTTTAGCATTTGACAAACAATTAAAAAGAGTGGATTTCCCCACATTTGGCAATCCTACGATTCCTGCTTTCATCAATTTTTGATTTTAAAGGTGCAAATATAACCTTTCTACTAAATTCCAACTTAAAAACAACCTATAATAAACCTAAGTATAAGTTTAGATTAATTTTCATACTAAAAAATGAAATTGATATTACTTTATTTCCTACTAATATAAATTTTCGCGCCTAAATTTAAAGAATCATTATAATTCAGCATCAAATTGAAGATATTTTCTAAAGAAAATGTTAAATCAAATCATTTTTTCTAAATTCACACTATTAACCTCAAAAAAACTACTCTTTATGAAATTAACTAACATTATTACTTTATTGCTCTTTTTCAGTATTTCATCACTCTTTTCGCAAACCGAAATTAGAGGAACTGTAACTGATGCAGAAGGCATGCCCTTAGCTGGAGCAAATATTGTAGAAAAAGGCACTGTAAATGGTACTACTACAGATTTTGATGGTAATTATATCATTTCCGTAGCTAGTAATGCTACACTTATATTTAGTTATATAGGATATGCTACTGTCGAAGAGAATGTATCGGGTAAAACTACTATTAATATCACTTTGGCAGAAGGTATGCAATTAAACGAAATACAACTTGTTGGATCTAGAAGCCCGAGAAGAACAGCTACAGACACTCCTGTACCTGTTGATGTTTTAGATGTTGCAGAAATAGCTTCCAATACAGGTAAGGTTGAAATTAATGATATTTTACAATACGCAGCGCCATCTTTTAATGCTAGCAAACAATCCGGTTCGGATGGAGCTGATCATATAGTTCCAGCTTCATTAAGAGGATTAGGGCCTGACCAAACTTTAGTGCTTATCAATGGTAAAAGACGGCACCAGTCTTCTTTAGTAAATATTTTTGGCACTAGAGGTAGAGGTAATTCGGGAACCGATTTAAATGCTATTCCTGCTTCTGCAATTAAAAGAATTGAAGTTTTACGAGATGGGGCTTCAGCTCAATACGGTTCAGATGCTATTGCAGGTGTCATCAATATCGTTCTTAAAAATAATACTGACGGGTTTACTGGTGGAGTTACATACGGGGCTTATAGTACTGCTATAGGTGAAGGTTGGGCAGAAGAAACAGGAGAAACTTTATACAATGTTGAGGGAGAAAATAGACTCGATGGGAAAAGCAAAAAGTTTGATGGAGCTACCACTAAAATTGATGCCAATTACGGAATGCCTATTGGAGAAAATGGTGGATTTATAAATTTTACAACCGAATTTTTATCTAAAGATAAAACATTAAGACCTGGGTTTTCATGGAGAAAAGGATACGGTAGTGCTGCTATCGAAGGATTTAATTTTATGATCAATTCCTCTATACCAGTTGATGACGCTACAGAAGTTTATGCTTTTGGCGGAAGAAATTTTAGAGATACGAATGCAAATGCCTTTTCTAGAGATAGTTTTGATGAAGGTGATAACAGAAGTGTTCCAAGCCTATTTCCTGATGGTTTTACACCGCATATAACTTCTCTAATTACTGATGTTTCAGTTTCTGCTGGCGTTAGACATACCACAGCAAATGGATGGAATGTTGATTTTAATAACACCTACGGAAAAAACAACTTTCATTATTACATTAAAAACACTAATAACGCTTCATTAAAAGACGCTTCACCAACAGATTTTGATGCTGGCGGCCATTACCTTTCAATGAATACAACAAGCTTAGATTTTAGTAAGTTTTTTGAAGATGTTGCATCAGGTATCAATATTGCTTATGGTTTTGAATATAGAACAGAAAACTTTGGTATTTTTTCTGGAGAAGAAGCTTCCTATGCATTATATGATGATAACGGAATTGCAATTACTAATCCTGCGATACAAACCGTTGCGCAAGATACCAATGGTGATGATTTACCTGGAGGGTCTCAAGGTTTTCCTGGCTATAGTCCTGATAATGAAGTTGATCGCAGCAGAACTAATTACGGAATTTATTTAGACACTGAATTAAATGTTACTGAAGATTTTATGCTTGGTGGTGCTGCTCGCTATGAAAATTATAGTGATTTTGGAAAAACTATTAATTTTAAATTAGCCAGCAGGTACAAAATTGGTGATGATTTCGCCCTAAGAGGATCTATATCTACAGGTTTTAGAGCCCCATCACTTGCGCAATTGTATTATAATTTGATTTTCACAAACATTGTTGCTGGTGAATCTGTACCTTCTTTATTATCTGCAAATAACAGTACCGTTACAAAAGCTTTTGGTATTGGTCAATTAAACGAGGAGCAAGCATTCAATGCAAGTTTAGGTTTTACGTATACAAAAGGTGGGTTTTCTGCTACAGTTGATGCCTATTCTATTTCTGTTGATGATAGAATTATACTTACTGATAATTTTACAGATCAAGCTGTATTAGGTCCTTTAGGTGTTGATGCTGCTCAGTTTTTCGCGAATGGTGTTGATACAAAAACTACTGGTTTAGATATCGTTTTAGGTTATGAAACAAGATTGAATGACAATGCGAAAGTAAAAGTTGCATTAATAGGTAATATAAATGATCTTGAAATCAAAAAAATTCATAATGGTAGTTTAAATGAATTTACATTTTTTGGTCCGCTTTCTCAAGCCTACCTTAAAGCTGCAGCTCCAGATTATAAATTTGGTTTAAATCTTGGTTATTCCTCGGAAAAATTTGATGCAAATGTAAGCTTAACTCAATTCAGTCAAGTAGAACTTCAAGATTTTCAATGGGTAGAATCGCCAGCAACGACACAAGCTGAAGCTGATGCTTTATACCCAGTGGCTACTGACATTTATAAAGCAGCTTTAATTACTGATATAAGTTTAGGATATAACTTTTGTAAAAATTTAAAACTTACAGTTGGAGCCAATAATTTATTTAATAAATACCCTACTCCACAATTCGACGGTTACACCGATCAAGGTGGTTTAGCAGATTCTGTTCAAATGGGATCAGATGGTATGTATTTATTTAGTAGAATAAATTTCAAATTCTAAGTGTAAAAGAAAAAGAAACCCTAGCAATAATATCTTGCTAGGGTTTCTTTTTTATAATTGTATAAAAAAATAATTCTTATTCAGGATGCATAAATTTTTGCTTCGTAAGTAATACTTCTTCGCTTTCTACATGATCATCATCTGGTACACAACAATCTACAGGACATACTGCCGCACATTGCGGTTCTTCATGAAACCCCATACATTCTGTACATTTATCAGGTGAGATATAATATACTTCATCACTTATTGGTTCTTGAACGTCATCAGCATTAACTTCTTTCCCGGATGGTAATACAACACTACCCTTTAGAGATGTTCCATCGCTGTAACGCCATTCGTCTGCACCTTCATAAATTGCTGTATTTGGGCATTCTGGTTCACAGGCCCCGCAATTTATACACTCATCAGTTATTATAATTGCCATAATTTTCTTTTTCTTTTATGCTGAATTAATTTCAGTATCAATACTTTTGCACAAAGGTAAAACCTAATACAATCCTAAACAAATATAATGAGAGACCATACGTTAAGAATTGAAGCTTTTGTTAAACTTGGCACTTTTTTTAAAGAATTTTGCATTTATACTAACAAAGATAACGCTTCACCTGAATATTCATCGGAATTATATAACACTTTAGAGAGTAGTATAACTTTAGCAAAGTATAAAAATGGATGGTTTACTAGAGAAAATATTCTTTTTAGCATAGAAAATTGGGGAAATGCTTTATCTAAAGAAAATATAGAGGCTTGGATTGCTGACTATACTCTAGAATCTAACAAACAAAGTAAAACCGTGGCCTTAATTATGGCTGGAAATATACCTTTAGTAGGTTTTCATGATTTTTTATCAGTTCTACTAACTGGTAATAAAGCATTAATAAAATTATCTTCAAATGATAATATTTTACTTCCTGTTGTTGCCGAAATTTTAATTAATATCCAACCATTATTTAAGGATTATATTGCATTTAATGAAGGTCAATTATCCGATTACGATATGGTTATAGCTACTGGCAGTAACAATACAGCTCGCTATTTTGAACACTATTTTAAAAACAAACCCCATATCATTAGAAAAAACAGAAATTCTATTGCCCTATTAACAGGAAATGAATCAAAAGATGACTTAACTGCATTAGGTGAAGATATTTTTAGATATTATGGTCTTGGCTGTAGGAGTGTTTCCAAAATTTATGTCCCGAAAGAATATGATTTTGATGATTTTTTTAAAGCCTTATATTCATATCATCCTATTATAGAACAAGTAAAATATGCCAATAATTACGATTATAATAAAGCAGTTTATTTAATGAGCAAATTTAAATTATTAGAAAATGGTTTTTTAATTTTAAAAGAGGATGCAAGCTACTCCTCACCTATTGCTTCTCTTTTTTATGAAACTTATAATGATATAGAAGAGATTAAAACTAAAATACTCCAAGATCAAGATAAAATTCAATGCATTGTATCAAAAGGTATATTTGAAAATGAAATTCAATTTGGAGAAACACAGCAACCAAAATTAACAGACTATGCAGATAATATAGATACTGTTCATTTCTTGTTAAGAAACTCCTAGATTTTTCAAGTTTAAACAACTTATTTCACTTAAAATTTAAGACCTTTGCCAACTTAAATAATACTACAAAAAAATGAAAAAGCACAATTTTAGCGCAGGCCCATGTATTCTTCCTCAACAAGTTTTATTAAAAGCTTCTGAAGCAGTACAAGATTTTAACGGCTCTGGTCTATCCCTCATAGAGATTTCTCATAGAAGTAAAGATTTTGTAGACGTTATGGAAAAAGCTAGAGCACTTGCTTTAGAACTTTTGGGTCTTGAAGGAAAAGGCTATAAAGCATTATACTTACAAGGTGGAGCTAGTATGGAATTTATTCGTGTTGCCTACAATTTATTAGAAACTAAAGCTGGGTATCTTAATACTGGAACTTGGGCAAACAATGCAATTAAAGAAGCTAAATTATTTGGTGAAGTTATTGAAGTTGCTTCTTCTAAAGCTGAAAATTACAATCATATTCCTAAAATGTTTGGTGTTGCAAATGATTTAGATTATTTACACGTAACTTCAAATAATACAATTTTCGGGACACAAATAAAAAACTTCCCTAAGGTAAATATCCCTTTAGTATGTGATATGAGTTCTGATATTTTCTCAAGAGAGCTAGATTTTACACAATTTGATTTGATTTATGCTGGAGCGCAAAAAAACATGGGACCAGCCGGAACAGAATTAGTTGTTATAAAAGAAGATATTTTGGGGAAAGTATCACGAAAAATACCGTCTATATTAGACTACCAAGTTCATATAGCTAAAGATAGCATGTTTAATACACCTGCTGTTTTTCCTGTATATACCTCTATGCTGACATTAGAATGGTTGAAAAATTTAGGTGGAATAGCGGCTATTGAAGAAATTAATAACAAAAAGGCACAATTATTATATTCAGAGATTGATTTAAATCCTGTTTTTCAAGGTTTTGCAAAAACTGAAGATAGATCTATAATGAATGCTACTTTTACACTTACCGATGAAAAGCTGAAAGATACTTTTGATACCATGTGGAAAGAAGCTGGTATCAGTGGTTTAAATGGCCATAGATCTGTTGGTGGTTACAGAGCATCAATGTATAATGCTTTGCCATTAGACAGCGTTGGTGTTTTAGTAGATGTAATGAGTGAAATGGAAAGAAAAGGATAAGCTTCTTATTTTCTTTATCAATTTCAAGTGTAAAAAATCAATTAAAATTTACAATGAGAATATTAGCAAATGATGGTATTTCACAAGCCGCGATTGATTCATTAAAATCAAATGGCTTTGAAGTTCTAACGGTAAATGTCGCCCAAGAACAACTAATAAATTATATCAACCAGCATAAAATTGAAGCACTTTTAGTTAGAAGTGCTACTCAGGTTCGAACAGATATTATAGATCAATGCCCTAGCCTAAAACTAATTGGTCGTGGTGGTGTTGGTATGGATAATATTGATGTTGCTTATGCAGAAAAAAAAGGATTACATGTTATCAATACTCCTGAAGCTTCTTCAGAATCTGTTGCAGAATTAGTATTTGCGCATTTATATGGTGGTGTTCGTTTTCTTTATGACTCAAATAGAAACATGCCATTAGATGGTGATTCTAGATTCAAAGTTTTAAAGAAAGGATATGCAGGTGGAACCGAGTTAAGAGGAAAAACATTAGGCATTATTGGCTTTGGAAAAATAGGGCAAGCAACTGCTAAAATTGCACTTGGTGTTGGAATGAAGGTTGTATATAATGATGCTGAATTAGACAAAGCTACCATATCATTATCATTCTATGACGGTCAAGATATCTCTTTTGAACTAAATAATAGTGCAAAAGAAGAGGTTTTAAAGACTGCAGATTTTATTTCACTTCATGTACCACAGCAAAAAGCTTATGTATTAGGTAAAACCGATTTTAATTTAATGAAAGATGGTGTCGGAATTATAAATACTGCTCGTGGAGGTGCTTTAGACGAAGTAGCTTTAATTGACGCCTTAGAAAGTGGAAAAGTAGCTTTTGCTGGATTAGATGTCTTTGAATCTGAACCAAAACCAGAAATTCGAATATTAATGCATCCTGATATCTCTTTAACTCCACATATTGGAGCCGCTACACAAGAAGCACAAGATAGAATTGGTCTAGAATTAGCATCAAAAATTATTGCACTCTTAAAATAAGGCAATTTTTAAAATTCAACCTTAAAATTTGTACATCTTTTTTGTACATTGATAAAAATTTTAAAACCATACTATAAAATGTCAGGATTATTAGATTTACTAAGTAGCCCAATGGGAAAGCAACTAATTAGTGGTGTTGCTGGACAAACTGGACAATCAGAAAACAAAACAGCAGATGTATTAAGCATGGCAATGCCCTTATTATTAGGTGCGATGAAGAAAAATGTTTCTTCTTCTCCACAAGCTGCACAAGGGCTGATGAGCGCTTTACAAGGTGGTAAGCATGATGGAAGTATCTTAGACAATCTAGGAGGATTATTTAGCGGCGGAGTTGATGATTCTGTTATGAATGATGGTGCTGGAATCTTAGGTCATGTATTTGGTGGAAAACAAGCAAATGTAGAAAACGCATTGAGTGAAAAATCTGGTTTAGATGCAGGTACTGTTGCAAGTATTCTTAAAATTGCTGCTCCAATTGTAATGGGGTATTTAGGGAGACAAACTTCACAAAGTAACGTAAGTGATGCCAATGGAATGAACTCCCTTTTAGGAAGTATGTTAGGAGGTCAACCACAACAAAATCAAAGTTTAATAACTACTCTTTTAGATGCCGATGGTGATGGTAGTATTTTAGATGATGTTGCAGGTATGGTAATGGGTTCTAATAAGAAAAAAGGCGGTCTAGGAGGTTTATTAGGTGGTCTTTTTGGAAAATAAGGGTTTAAAAAATCAAATAAAAAAAGCCGAGCTATTGTTCGGCTTTTTTTGTATCTTAAATGATATGAAAAAGTCTATTCTAAAAACACTGCTTGTTTTAATGCTTATTACAGGCATAGCATATAGTTGTTCTAGTAATAAAGCAGCTATAGAACCAACGGCAGAAGAAAAGATTGCATTTAATGAAACTGCTGGTGATACCATAACTATAGCTGATGAGAAAACAGAGTATGAAATTATAATTATAGAACCTGGCTTTAATTTTTGGCTACAAAGTGTTGCAAGACCTGAAAATTATTACTCACAAAGCTATTTAGAAAATAGGAATGCTATTTGGGTAATGGAATGGAACCAAAGAGTTCAGCAACCACTCCGATACAATTCTAATTTATACGAACTAACTATAAATTATGATAGAACCATAGATTATGGTTACGACGTAAATTATAAGCTTTACAATTACTTTATTTATTTTCAGCGCAAATACAATCAACGTTTAGGGACTTTTATTCCACGGATTTAATTTTATCTTTGCAAGCGATTAAAACCTACTATGGAAAAATTAAAACAACGTTGGGGACTAGAATCCAACTTTGCTGTATTTATTATTTTGATTGTTTTTGCATTAACAGGATCGTCATCTTTAAAAATAGCCAGACCAGTATTAGATTATATAGGATTTACTAGAGAAATTTTTTCTGATGATTGGCATTACTCTATTTTGTATTGGACGTTACGCATTTTAATCATCTTTCCCATTTATCAAATTTTATTGCTTGCATTTGGATGGCTTTTTGGTCAATTTAATTTCTTTTGGAATATTGAAAAGAAAATGCTGAAAAGGCTAGGCTTTGGCTTTTTACTCAAATAATCTTATGCTTTTGTTAACAGTAAATTCCATTTAGTTTTTAGTAAATTTGAAAAATGAGAATTTCTGAAAAAAAATTACTCTTTTCCTGTATTTCTATTCTAATTTTATTAGCATTAGCAATACCTGATGTTGCAAAAACAGCTCATGCAATATACGAACACAAAGAGCAGACTTGTATAAAAAAAGGGTCTGTACATTTTCACGAAGCTGAATTTGATTGCGATTTCCATAAATACCATATTACAACTTATTTTTACCCCGAAGCTATAAATTACACTTTACTTATTCCTGAATATAGCATAAATCAAAATGAAAATTATTATTTCTTATTAAGTGAGTTTCAAAAACTTCATTTCTCACTTAGAGGCCCTCCTGTCTTTTCATAACACACTGTTTTTTAAATATTTACAAACGTTTAATTTAATTATAAGTTATGAAAAATTTATTTATTTCATTGCTCTTAGCAATGCTATATAGTACTACATATTCACAAAATTCACTATCAGGTACAATTACTGATGCAACAAGTAAACAACCCTTAGAACAAGTTTCTATTTACTTTCCTCAATTAGAAAAAGGCACTATTACAGATGATTCTGGGAAATATGCTATTCATAATTTACCTACGGGCAATTATAAAATAGTTATATCCTATTTAGGATATCAAACCATCTCAAAATCTATAGATTTAAATTCAGAACAAACGACTTTTAATTTTGTACTAAAAGAGACTGCAATAGAAATGGAAGAAGTTATTGTCTCTACTCCTTTTCATAAGTTACAAAGCGAAAATGTAATGAAAGTTGAATATGCAAATGTAAAAGAGCTTAAAAATAAAGGAGCGATTACATTAGCAGACGGAATTACAAATATTGCAGGAGTAGAAAGCGTTTCTACAGGAATTGGAATCGGAAAGCCAGTAATTAGAGGTCTAAACGCCAATAGAGTTTTAGTTTACACACAAGGTATTCGTTTAGAAAATCAACAATTTGGAGACGAACATGGTTTAGGTGTAAATGATGCTGGTATTGAAAGTATTGAAGTTATAAAAGGTCCTGCATCACTTTTATATGGTTCAGATGCAATGGGTGGTGTTTTATACTTAAATCCTGAAAAATTTGCTATTCCAAATGCTACTGCAGGAGATGTTAATTTAAATTACTACTCTAATACAGAAGGTCTGAATGCGAATGCTGGTTTCAAAACTTCAGGCGATAAAATAAAATTTTTACTTAGAGGAGCTATTACCTCACATGCCGATTATAAGACGGGTAGTGATGAACGTGTAACCAATTCAAGATTTAAAGAATATGATGTTAAAACCGGGATTGGCTATCAAAATACTTCTTTTAAAACAGAAGTACGTTACAACTATAATAATTCTAATTTAGGAATACCTGAAGAAATTGGTGAGCAATCTACAGATCGTTCTCCAATGAAACCAAATCAGACAATAGACAATCATATCTTAAGTTCAAAAAGTAATTTACTATTTGATAAATCGAGTTTAGATTTGACAATTGGGTATACCTCAAACATTCGTAAAGAATTTGAAGAAGGTGAAGATGGGGCTGCTTTACACATGAATTTAAACACCATAAATTATAATTTACAATACCACTTGCCTAAATACGGAATTCTTGAAACAATTATTGGAACTCAAGGTCTACACCAAACCAATACAAATTATGGCGAAGAATTATTGATTCCTGATGCCACTACTAATGATATTGGTTTTTTTGGAACTTCTCATTTACACTTAAATGAAAACAACGACATGCAATTGGGTATTCGTTATGATCATAGAGCTATAAGTGGAAAAGAAAATGGTGTGATTAATGAAGAAGGATATATTCCGGAACTAGATAGAGATTTTAGCAGTTTTAATGCCGCGCTGGGATATAAAATAAATTTTCTTGATAATTTTGTTACTAGAATTAACTTAGCAACTGGTTATAGAGCACCAAATCTAGCCGAATTAACTTCAAATGGTGTGCATGAAGGTACCAACCGATTTGAAATTGGGAATCCTGATTTGAAAAACGAACAAAATTTGCAGACCGATCTTGCTTTAGAATACAAAAATGAGCATTTTGAGGTATATGTAAATGGATTCTATAATTCGGTAAATAATTATGTTTTTATAGCGCCGAATGGAGATGAAATAGATGGAAACCAAGTGTTTGCTTACAACCAACAAGATGCAAATTTATACGGTGCTGAAGCAGGAATTCATATTCATCCACATCCGATAGATTGGTTGCATTTTGAAAGTAGTTTTCAAACCGTTAGAGGAAAACTTAAAAATGATGATAACCTTCCTTTAATACCAGCTACAAGCATAACAAACACTTTAAGAGGAGAATTTTCAAAAATAAATGATTGGCTAAAAAATAGTTACTCGTTTGTTACCTTAAAATCTGTTTTCAAACAAGATCAAATAAGTGCATTCGAAACAAATACAGATGGGTATAGCTTATTAAGTGTGGGCTTGGGTACTCAAATTACAATGCTAAAAACTCCTATGGATTTACGAATTAGTGGAAATAATCTTTTAAATAAAGACTATGTTTCACATCTATCTCGTTTAAAATATGATGGAATTGGAAATATTGGAAGAAATATAACTTTAGGGATTAGCGTCCCCCTATAACAAACAAAAAATTTAAATTAAAAAAGGAGATAAATTAATTTTATCTCCTTTTTCTATATTCATTTTATTTTACTTCTATGGCTTTAGCAGATTTTGAGCTTTTAAACACGTATGTATAAAACCACATTAGTGTAAATGTTGGAATAAAATCAGAACCAGGTATTAACTCCTCTACAAAGGTTACTAAACCTGCCGCTTGACCTATTTTTCCTTTGTATAATTTTGTCATCAGCCAAGCTGATATTGGTGCCCAAATTATATCTGAAAACTCTCCTATTCCTGGAATTACAAATGAAAGTAACCCCATGGCATCAAACAAAAGCCCTAAAAAGAGGTTTCTAATTTTTTTATCTTTAGTATTTGACATATTTAAAATTACTGATTTTAATTAATTTTAATCAAAATAGATGCCAAAAAAAATCTATATTTTTCTAAGATAAATCAGAACTTATCAATTTTAAAAATTCATTTCTGGTTTCTTGTTTTTCAAATTGTCCTCTAAACCCAGATGTTGTGGTTACAGAATTTTGCTTTTGAACTCCACGCATCATCATACACATATGTGAAGCCTCAATAACAACGGCTACACCTTTTGGCTTTAATGTGGTATTAATACATTCTAGAATATCATGCGTTAATCGTTCTTGTACTTGTAAACGTCTTGCAAAAACGTCTACTACACGAGGTATTTTACTCAAACCAACTATATGTCCGTTGGGAATGTAAGCTATGTGCGCTTTTCCAAAAAAAGGCAACATATGATGCTCACATAAAGAATACAATTCAATGTTTTTTATGATAACCATATCATCATAATCCTCTTTAAACATTGCGCCTTTTAAAATTTTAACAGCATCTTGCTTATAGCCTTGTGTTAAGAATAACATGGCTTTAGATGCTCTTTCTGGGGTTTTAATTAAACCTTCACGAGAAATATCTTCTCCTATTTCATTAATTATAGTCGAGTAATTATTTTTTACTTCGTCTTTAATTTCTATGTTGTACTCTTCAAAATTTCTATATGGAGCCATTAATTTTTAAGTTTTAAAAAACTATTTTGTTTATTGTTTTGTTTTTTTTATTAAACAAATCTACTAAATATTGTTGTTATCTCTATTAAATTATCATTTTATTAAGACCTTAAAATAATCAAAAAAAGTTGCTCTGTACTTATTCATTCTGTATTTGGCTACAAAATAAGTAAATCAATGTATCACGTAGTGCTTTAATTTTAAAAATTGTATTTAGGAATCAATGGCATTAGGTTTTGCCATGTCTGTGCTAATGCTTACTTTTCAATTTTTAAATAAAATTGCATGATAAAAGCTGAAAATATCCAAAAATTCTATGGAGATCTTCAAGTATTAAAAGGGGTAAATCTTCATATTGCTAAAGGAGAAATTGTTTCTATTGTTGGACCATCAGGAGCCGGTAAAACAACGCTTTTGCAGATTTTAGGAACTCTCGATCTACAATCAAACAAAAAAGATAGTAGATTAACTATAAAAGATAGTGATATTACCGCATTATCAGAAAAAGAATTGGCAAGATTTAGAAATGAAAATATTGGTTTTATTTTTCAATTTCATCAATTATTACCTGAGTTTACAGCATTAGAAAATGTTTGTATTCCTGCATTTATAAAAAAAACGACTAAACCTGTAGCTGAAAAAAGAGCGAAAGAACTGTTAGATTTTTTAGGCTTATCACACAGGTATCATCATAAACCTAGTGAACTTTCTGGCGGAGAACAACAACGAGTTGCCGTAGCTAGAGCATTGGTTAATAATCCTTCTGTTATTTATGCTGATGAACCAAGCGGTAATTTAGATTCTGAAAGTGCTGACAATCTGCATAAATTATTTTTTAAACTTAGGGACGAATTTGGACAAACTTTTGTTATTGTTACCCATAATGAAGAATTGGCAGAAATGGCCGATCGAAAATTAACCATTGTTGATGGTCTAATGGTCGATTCATTATGATTAATGCCGTCTGGAACTTTGTAAAAAACCCAATTTATCTCCCCTATTCGGAAATTACATTACAAGAAAAAAAATCAATATTTATTAAACTTTTGATTTTAAATATTTCCTTTAGCTTTGGTTTAGGCTTGTTGTTGGGTATTGTAACTTCATTTTTAGAAGTCGATTTAGGAAATCATGGTCTTGATGAACTTTTTAAAAAGTACAATCTATATCTCGTTTTTTTACTGGCGGTAATTGTTGCTCCTATTCTAGAAGAATTACTATTTAGAGGACCTTTACTTCTTTTTAAAAACTCAAAGTTTTTTAAGTATGCATTTTATGCCTCTGCCCTATTATTTGGCGCCATACATTTAACTAACTTTGAATCTTATGCTAATTTTTTATGGCTCGCTCCTATTTTAGTTGCTCCGCAAACTGTAGCAGGCGTATTTCTAGGTTTTGCACGGGTTAAATTAGGCTTACTATGGTCTATTTTACTACATGCATGCCATAACGGTATCTTATTGACTCCTTTTTTGTTATCTAATTTAATTGGGGCAACATTATAATGTTATGAAAATAGATGAATTAAAAGCATTTCTAGACGAAAAAGTAGTTCAATACAATCATCCTACTTTTTTAGAAAGCGATCCGATACAAATTCCGCATACTTTTACTAAAAAAGAAGATATTGAGCTTAGCGCTTTTCTAACTGCTACAATTTCGTGGGGAAATAGAAAAAGTATCATTACAAATGCTAAAAAAATGATGGCATTATTGGATGAAGCGCCTTTTGATTTTGTAATGAATTATCAAGAAGATGATTTGGCTCGATTTAATTCTTTTGTTCATAGAACCTTTAATGGAGAAGATATATCATTTTTTATAAAAAGTCTTCGAAATATATATCAAAATCATGAAGGGCTTGAAACCGTTTTTAAATCCAAATCTAAAAACCATACGCTACAACCTGCAATATCAGCTTTTAAAAAAGTGTTTTTTGAAATTCCGCATCCAAAAAGAACCACAAAACATGTTTCAGATCCTTTAAAAAACTCTGCTGCAAAACGTATAAATATGTTTTTACGTTGGATGGTACGTGATAATGCCACAGGAGTAGATTTTGGTATTTGGAAAAGTATTTCTCCAGCCTATTTATCATGTCCTTTAGATGTACATTCAGGCAATGTAGCAAGAAAATTAGGCTTATTAAATCGTAAACAGAATGATGCAAAAGCATTAGCCGAATTAGATCAAAATTTACGTAAATTAGACCCAAATGACCCTGTAAAATATGATTTCGCTTTATTTGGTTTAGGGGTTTTTGAGAAATTTTAGCAGTACATAATTTTAAAAATAGCTAATCTCATAGTACCATATGACTTAAATTTAATGGTATTTTTTTTCCGCCTTCTGCAATTGATTTATAAATAGCTTCTACAATAATCATATCTCTTTTTCCCATTTCTCCTGGCGCCAAATTTGTTGTCCCTTGAAGAATATGTTTTGCAAAATCGTCCATTTGCAGTTTTTGTTGCCTTTCGTGAAGGAAATTAATTTCTTTCCCATCAGAAGTTCTCCCATGTAATGGGCCATAATTATTTGCCGGATTGAGTTCTAACCATCCATTCTCAAAAGTCGAATACAATCTATTTGCATTTGCGCTCCCAGATGTCATAATATTCCCAATTGCGCCATTAGGAAATTCGAACTGAGCAGTAATTGTTTCATCAGTGTCTTTAAAATAATCAGGTCTTGTGCTAAATTCTTGAGCAACTACTGAAATAGGATTTTGACCAGTACCATAAATTGCACTTTGTATTGAATAGACTCCCATATTCATTAAAGCACCTCCTCCTGCAAGCTTTTTATTTAATCGCCATTGCTCAGGGTTACCTCTAGAATTGTAAGCAGCTTCTGCATTTACATACAATATATCACCATAAACCTTTTCTTTTACTATTCGTTTTACCTCTTGCGTGTAGGGTTCGGAATGTAATCGGTAACCAATTCCTAATTTCACTCCTGCTTCATCACATGCTTTTATAATAGCATCACACTCAGCAACATTTATAGCCATTGGTTTTTCACAAATTACATGCTTACCAGCCTTAGCTGCTCTAATAGAAAATTCAGCATGCATCGCGTTTGGCAAAACCACGTAAACTATATCAATTTCATCATTGTCTTTAATAGCATCAAAATTATCATAATTATATATGTTTTTCTTAGGAATACCATATTTTTCAGCCCAAATACTTTCTTTTTCAGGAGTTCCGGTAACAATACCGGTTAATTTACAAAAACTAGTTTCCAATAAGGCAGGTGCTAGTTGGTAGGTACTATATCCTCCCAATCCAACTAATGCGACACCTAGTTTCTTATCTTGATTACCATTTAAAGTTTTTCCATAAAGCAATGGCGAACCCGAAAAAAGTAGTGCGCCTCCTATTCCTTTGCTCATTGCGCTGTTGAATTTTCTTCTTGTTAACTTGATCATTTTTTTGCTTTTTAAAACATAACCTACTGATTATAAATTTACTAAAATCTAATTAAAGTGTAACAAAAAAACAAATTCAGTTACTAATAGGTATACCAAAAAAATATTCTCATGAGCGGCGCTGGACATATGTTGTATGCGATTAAAGCTTTAAAAGCTAATCGTGATCTTTTAAAAAAAAGAACTTTAAGAAATAAAACTGATTTTAAAAGAAAAACGGATGGTGATAAACCTGTCTTTAAAAAAACTACCCCTGAGCAAATGAGGGCAGTTAGAGCTAAAATTAAAAGGTATAAAATTAAAGAATTAAGATTGAACATTTTTCTTCTTATCATCTCTATTCTTATTGTATTTTATCTTTTTTGGATTCTCATAAATTAAAATAATAGTACCTTGGTTGATTGTAAATTATAATTATTTATGTTTTTAAGAAAATTAGCAATCATCCACACTGCATTAGTCATAGGTTTACTTGTTTTTGGTACAATAACGTATTTTTTTGGAATAGGCTTTGTAACCAATTTTGATGTAAATAGCGATGTTTTTGTTTATGTGGTTCCACTAATTGCATTATTGGGCTATTTCGGGAGCATTTATATATTCAAAAAACAACTGCAAAAAATAAAGTCTTCTGAACCTCTACAAATAAAATTAGACAAGTATCAAACTGCTTCTATTACTAAATATGCTTTAATAGAAGGCCCTACGCTACTTATCTTTTTTCAATTTATGAATTCTGGTTATGCACTCTATTTTACCATTGCTTGCTGTTTGTTGTTATATTTAGCAGTACAAAGACCAAATAAAAACAGACTTATTCAAGAGCTAAATTTAAATACTGAAGAACAAAGACAACTTTAGATCTATTACTATGAAAAAAAATATTTTAAAATTATCTATCCTATTTTTATGTATGTCTACAACTATTCAAGCCCAAGATTGGCCAAATTTTGAACGATTTAAAACTGCAAACGAAAAAGTTGGGCTTCCACAAAACGGAGAGAAACGTGTAGTCTTTATGGGAAATTCTATAACTCAAGGTTGGATAGAGCATGGAAATCCTGAGTTATTTAGTGAAAATCCATATATAAATAGAGGGATTAGTGGGCAAACTACTCCACAAATGTTAGTACGATTTAGAGCAGATGTTATCGCCTTACAACCAAAAGCAGTGGTTATTTTAGCAGGGATTAATGATATTGCTGAAAACACAGGTCCCACTACACTAAAAATGATACAAGATAATATTGTTTCGATGGTAGAATTGGCAAAAGCTAATCATATAAAAGTAATACTATCGTCTATTTTACCTGCAAATAAGTTTCCATGGAGACCTGAAATTTATCCAGCTGATAAAGTTATTGAAATGAATATGTTTTTGAAACAATATGCAAGTGCTAATGATTGTATTTATATTGATTATTACACTCCTTTGGTTGATGCGGAAAAAGGAATGAAAGCTATATATTCTGAAGATGGTGTGCACCCTAATAAAAAAGGATATGATATTATGACTCCTTTGGTTGTTGAAGCTATTTCTAAAGCATTAAGCAACTAAATACAATTAAGAAAAACTAAATTGTACTAATGCAAAACCATTTAGTAAGTATAGTAATTCCATTTAAAAACACTGAAAAATTTTTACCAGATTGCCTAAACTCCATTCTTAAACAAACCTATCCAAATTTTGAAGTCTTAGCTGTTAATGATTCTTCAATAGATTCTAGTAAAGAAATTGTTGCTGATTATTCTTTAAATGATAGTAGAATAAAAGTTTTCGAAAATTCTGGAAAAGGTATCATAAATGCCTTAAAAATGGCGTATTCAAAATCAAAAGGCACATTTATTACTCGAATGGATTCTGATGATATAATGACCCCAAATAAGCTTGAAGTAATGGTAAACTCCCTTTTAAAAAACGGAGAAAAGCATATCGCTGTTGGTCAAGTAACGTATTTTTCAAAAGCTGGTATAAACAATGGGTATTTTAACTACCAGCAATGGCTAAATTCATTAATTAAAACTGGTGCTAACTATTCTGAAATTTATAAAGAGTGTGTAATTCCGTCACCTTGTTGGATGGTTTACAAAACAGATTTTGATTTATGTGGAGGATTTAATTCAGAAAGATATCCTGAAGATTATGATTTAGCTTTTCGGTTTTATGAGCATGATTTAAAATGTATTCCATGTTCAGAAGTACTCCATTTATGGCGTGATTATCCTGAAAGAACCTCAAGAACTAGTGTGCATTACGCTGAAAATTACTTTCTTGATTTAAAGTTTGATTATTTTTTAAAACTAGACTATAAAAAGTCTAATAATTTGGTGGTATGGAGCGCTGGAAAAAAAGGTAAAACTATTGCTAAGAAGTTACTAAAAAAAGACATCAATTTTATTTGGGTTTGCAACAATTCTAATAAAATTGGTAAGCATATCTATGGAAAAAAAATGTATTCTTATACGCATATAGAAACGATAAATAATGCTCAAATCGTAATTACAGTTGCTAATCAAAAAGAGCAAAAATTCATTAGCAAATATTTAAATATACTTCATAAAAAACCTTTTCAGGATTATTTTTTCTTTTGCTAATAAATGCAAAAACCACAGGTGATTAATACTATATTTAGATTATAAAAATATATAATGCCAAAAAATCAATACCAAGTCTACGTTATAGAATTATCAAAACGAGTTTTTACCGATAATGCCAAATTTCGTGCTGCAAACCCACAATTTAATGGTGTATTAGAGTGCTTATATGTAGGGATGACAAGTAAAAATCCGAAGGAACGCTTTGAACAACACAAAACGGGTTATATAAACAAAAAAGGACATAAACTTTCATCAAATATTGTTCAAAAATATGGTAGTTATCTTCGTCCAAGTTTATACAACCACATCTCCCCAATGAAAACAAGAGAAGAAGCTCTTGCAATGGAAGAAAAACTGGCATTAGAATTAAGACGAAAAAGGTATGCTGTATGGTTTAATTAAAGTAAAACAACTATATTTTAATTATATTTGTCAAATAAAATATAGGAATGCAATTTAAAAATCCAGAAATACTTTGGGCATTATTACTTCTACTTATTCCTATTCTAATTCATCTTTTTCAGTTAAGACGGTTTAAAAAAACTCCTTTTACCAATGTGAAAATGTTGCAAAAAGTAGTTGTCGAGTCTAGAAAAAGTCGTTCCCTTAAAAAATGGTTACTATTAGCAACACGGCTTTTATTATTCTTTTTTTTAATTCTTGCATTTACACAACCTTTCTTTGCAAAAAAAACAGCGCTACGTGAAAAAGAAACTGTTATTTATTTAGATAACTCATTCAGTATGCAGGCAAAAAAGGGAAATATTTCATTGTTTGAAAGTGCTGTCCAAGAGCTTTTAAAAAATGCTCCTCAAAATACCAATATTAGTCTTTTTACAAATGATAATTTGTACACAAATACAACATTAAAGGCTATTCAAAATGATCTTTTAACACAAACTTTTACTAAGAACCAACTTGGTCTAAACGAAATTAATCTAAAAGCTCAAACATTATTTAGTCGTCAAAAGAATACAATTAAAAATTTGATTTTAATATCTGATTTTCAAAATGTTACAACAAATAAAAAACAAGACACTTTAACAAGTTTAAATACTTATTTCGTTAAAATTTCTACAAATAAAATTTCAAATATAGCCATTGATAGTGTTTATATTTTATCAGAATCTGGAGAAACTATAAATTTGAATGCAAGTTTATTTTCATCATCAAAAATTGAAAATATTCCAGTATCAATTTACAATGATGACAAATTAATTGCAAAAACATCAGCAATTTTTGATCAAAATAAAAAGGCAACAATAAACTTTTCACTACCCAACAAGGAAACTATTCTAGGCAGAATACAAATAGAAGATTCTGGTTTAGATTATGATAACATCTTTTATTTTAGTGTCAATGAAAAAGAGAAAATTAATGTTTTGGAGATAAGTGAAGTCGAAACAAATTACTTGAGTCGAATTTTTACTGATGATGAGTTTGAGTATAAAAAAGTAGCTGTTAAAAATTTGAATTATAGCACTTTAGAAAATCAAAATCTAATCATTTTAAATGAATTAGAAGCTATCCCTGAAGCATTGCAAAAGGCATTAATATCCTTCTCGCAAAACGATGGAAGCATCGTTATAATACCTCATAAAGATGCTTTATTAAATACTTATAATTCATTTCTAAATAATTTTAGTATCATTTTAAAACAAAAAATAAATAGTTCTTTAGAAATCACAACTATAAACTTTGACCACCCACTATATAGTAATGTTTTTGATAAAAAAATAACAAATTTTCAATATCCCGAGGTTAAAAGTTATTATCCAATTACAACAAATCTGCCTTCAATATTATCATATGCCGATGGACAAGCATTTTTATCTGGTAAAAAAGGTATTTATGTATTTGCTTCTTCATTATCTAGCGACAATTCCAGCTTTAAAAATTCTCCATTAATCGTTCCTACTTTTTATAAAATGGGAACAGAAAGTCTAAAACAAGAGCAATTATACACTACACTTGGCAATAACAATAAAGTAGATGTTACTGTTAAGTTACCAAAAGATGAGGTTTTAAAAATTGTTAAAAATAATGAGGAGTTTATTCCTCAACAGCAACCATTTTTAAATAAAGTAGCATTATCTTTTAATGATGCGCCTAAAGAAGACGGTACTTATAAAATAACAAGTAAAAACACAACGCTTAAATATATAAGTTTTAATTTTCCAAGAACAGAAAGCAAACTGTCTTATTCGTCTTTTGATAACATAAATGCAACATCAAAAGAAGAATCTATAACAAATTTATTTGAAGCTTTAGAAAAAGACGATAGAGTGAACGAGCTTTGGAAATGGTTTGTTATTTTAGCATTGTTATTTGCTTTGATTGAAATTGGGATTCAAAAATATTTTAAATGAACATACTTTTAAAAGCTGCCAAAATTATTGATATATCTAATAAGGATCTTCATCTTAAAAAAAGAGATATTCTTATAAAAAATGGCATTATTGAAGCAATTGCCACCCAAATTGAAGCTGAAAAACAAACAAAAGTAATTCAACTTGAAAATCTTCATGTTTCGGTTGGTTGGTTTGATAGTAGTGTAGGTTTTGGTGAGCCAGGTCACGAAGAAAGAGAGACTATTGAAAATGGGCTGTTAACTGCTGCAAAAAGTGGCTTTACTGATATTATATTAAATCCGAATACCAATCCACTACCCGATTCGAGTTCAGATATTGTTTTTCTCAAAAATGCTTCTAAAGATCAAGTTACACAGTTATATCCTTTAGGCACTTTAACCGTAAAATCAGAAGGTGAAGCTTTAGCAGAGCTTTTTGATATGAAAAATTCAGGTGCTGTTGGTTTTAATGATTATAAAAAACCTATAAAAAATTCTAATCTACTTAAAATTGCCTTACAATATGCACAGGGTTTTAATGGTTTGGTCTATTCTTTTCCTATGGATTCTCAAATTGCTGGAAAAGGAGTCGTAAATGAAGAAATGATCTCGACCAAACTGGGTTTAAAAGGTATACCTGCTTTAGCAGAAGACCTTCAAATAACTAGAGATTTATTTATATTAGAATATACAGGAGGTAAATTACACATCCCCACTATTTCAACAAATAATGCTGTTAAATTGATAGCTGCTGCCAAAAAGAAAGGACTAGATGTGAGTTGTAGCGTTGCGCTTCATAATTTATATCTTACTGATGATGTTTTAGAAGAGTTTGACACTAATTTTAAAGTATTACCACCATTACGTACAAAAAATGATACTAAGGCTTTAATAAAAGGACTTTCAGAGGGTATCATTGATTTTGTAACTACAGACCATACCCCTTTAGATACAGAAGAAAAGAATGTAGAATTTGATAATGCCGCTTATGGAACTATTGGTCTAGAAAGCGCATTCGGAATTTTAAACCAACTATTTGACTTAGAAAAGACCATACAATTACTTACCAAAGGCCGTGAAAGATATGGACTGAAAACACCTAAATTAAATAAAGGTGAAAAAGCATGTCTAACACTATTTAATCCTGATGGAATTTCTATTTTTCAATCAGAAAACAGCATCTCTACCAGTAAAAATTGTGCCTTTTTTGGAAAAGAACACAAGGGTACAGTTTATGGAATAATCTCAAACAATAATTTTAAAATAATAAATTAACACAACCATTTAAATAAAATAATTATGGATCAAAGCACAAAAGAAGCAGGAAAAACAATAGCTATTATTAGCTATATTACTTGGATTGGATTACTTATCGCTTTTATAATGAATAATGATAAGAAAAACCCATTTGCACAATTTCACATTGGTCAATCTGTAAGAGTAGCTATTTTAGGAATAGCAAACTATACTCTAGGATGGATATTACCTTCTAGCTTAGGAATGATAACCTATATCATAAGCTTATTAGTTGTTGTTCTTTGGGTATTAGGTATTGTAAATGCTATCAACTTAAAAGAGACACCTTTACCAGTAATTGGAACCATTGGTGAAAAATAAATTTTTACTATATATTTAAAAAGAGGCTTCAAAATTGAAGCCTCTTTTTTTGTGCATATGTTTTAGTAAGCCTAAATTTGACACTATGGAAAAAATAGAAGGAAAAACAACGGCGATAGTATCGTACCTAACCATGTTAGGTGCCTTAATAGCTATAAGTATGAATAATGAGCCACAATATGATTTTGCAAGATTTCATGCACGCCAAGCATTTGGACTTCATTTGGTCTTTATCGGTTTTGCTATACTAATAAGTCAGTGGGGAGGCCCGTATGCTGGTTATGGCTTATACTTATTTTATATTGTATTATGGGGTTATGGCTTTTCGGGAGCAATAACAGGGAAAAAACAAGAAATGCCTATCGTAGGAGCCTATTTTCAAAAATGGTTTACTTTCATTAAATAATCAATATCCAATTTTTAAAAAACACGCATGCAAGTAAAAGAATTATCACTTTATCATATTGTTAGACCTTCTAATCTTAATGGAGAAAAACCTCCAGTACTTTTTATGCTTCATGGTTATGGTAGTGATGAAGAAGATTTATTTTCTTTCGCTAGTGAACTTCCTGAAGAGTTATGTATTATATCAATAAGAGCTCCATATAAAATGCAACCTTATGGGAATGCATGGTATGCTATTAATTTTGATGCAGAAAAAGGTAAATGGAGCGACGATGATCAAGCTAAAATGTCTAGAGATAAAATTAAAAATTTTATAACCGAAGCCTGTGAAGCATATGATTTAGATGCTACTAATGTAACTTTATTAGGTTTTAGTCAAGGTACTATTTTAAGTTATGCGGTTTCTTTGTCTTATCCTGAGAAAATAAAAAGAGTTGTTGCATTGAGTGGTTATATAAATGAAGGTATTCTTTTAGAAGACTATCAAAATAATGATTTTTCAAACCTTAAAATATATTCCTCTCATGGTTCTGTAGATCAAGTAATACCTGTAGATTGGGCTTCAAAAGCACCTGGCTTTTTAAAAAATTTAAATATAGATAGTACGTACGAAGAGTTTCCTGTAGGGCATGGTGTGGCACCACAAAATTTCTATTCTTTTAAGCAATGGCTATTAAAAAATAGTTAGTTACTCCTAGTATATAATAAATGATCTATTAAAGAGAAATCAACCCCTAAATCATCTTTTAATTCGTATTTAATCAATAGGTCTCCCCAGTATTTTCCATCTGAAAAGTCTGCAACTATCCATTTATGATTTAGAATTTTAATCTTATTTATTTTAAAATCACCATCCATACCTTCATATGGAACAAGAGGATTGTCGCCTTTGCTTTCATTGGTCTCTAATAACTTATCTGCTATGTAACCAGATGTGTTTTTAAGGTTTAAATGTTCATAATATGCAAAAGCGTCATCATTTGTATCTAAAGAAAAATATTCCATCTCTAGCATTTTCAAATTTAGATTTTTAATAGAATCATTCAATTTTATATTCTCTGCTTCTAAACTTTCAATCTTAGATGATTTCTCTTTTACCATATTACCGCTACTCACAAAAAGATACAACCCTATTAGCGCTGCGAAAACAAATAAGTACAAGAAAACTTTATTTTTCATTTGATTAGATTTAGTTAAATCGTTATTGTTAAATTATCATAAGCCAAATATACATTTTCAGGTAAGTTTTTCTGAACTTCATCATGAAAACCTAATAGATGACTTATATGAGTTAAGTAGGCTTTTGCTGGTTTTACTTTTTTTATAAATGCTAAAGCTTCCTCTAAATTAAAATGAGAATGATGCGGTTCTATGCGTAATGCATTAACTACTAAGACTTTTGCATTTACAATTTTTTTTATTTCTTCTTCAGAAATCGTCTTTACATCGGTTAAATACACAAAATCTTTTATACGATACCCAAAAACCTGTAATCGGTTATGTTTTACTTCTACGGGAAATACAACTGTATCGCCAATTTTAAAAGTAACATCATTTTTAACTTCATTCATTTGAACAGCTGGAGCGCCAGGATACCTGTCTTCATTAGCAAAAATATAACTAAACCTTATTTTTAAAGACTCTAATACCCTTTCATGTGCATAAATTGGAATATCGCCTTGACGAAAAAAATAAGGGCGAATATCATCAATACCAGCGGTATGATCAGAATGTTCATGGGTAAATAAAATTCCATCTAATTTATCAATAGGATTTGAAAGCATCTGTTGCCTAAAATCTGGCCCACAATCAATTACATAATTATAATCATCCCAAGAAATTAAAACGGAAACCCTAAGCCTTTTATCTTTACTATTTTTACTTAAACAAACAGGATGATTACTCCCTATTATTGGGATTCCTTGTGATGTTCCAGTGCCTAAGAAAGTAATTTTCACTCGAAAAGCTATTTAATTCAAATTTATAACTTATTTATTTATTAGATTGACCAATCTTATTAACTTTGCCACAAAGAAAAAAAAATGGCTTCTGTTTTAAAAAAGGACACTGCATTTGAAAATATACCGTCCATAAAATCTAAGACTCTTAGAATAAATTTAAATCCGGATATATACGGTACTTTTTCTGAAATAGGTGCTGGTCAAGAGACATCTGCTCATTTTTTTAGATCTGGAGGCGCTTCGGGAACTATAGCAAAAGCTATGAGTGCATATGATAAAGACTTTAGCGATGCTATTTATGGTATTGAAGAAGATGGTCGTTATGTTACTCAATCTCGTTTAAAAAAGATGTTAAGCCATGAGATGATGAATATGGAAGACAGGATTAGTAGAAAACAACATCCTGAACGATTATTCTTTTCTTATGCGAATACGGTAGCAACAATAGATTTTTCAAAAAGATATAAAGGGCACGGCTGGCTAGGAATACGTTATCAATTAGATCCTAACCAAAAGGAATATGATGAAATAATATTGCATGTTCGTTTTAAACAAAATGAAGCTCGTTTACAACAAGAAACATTAGGTATTCTTGGGGTTAATTTAATATACGGAGCCTTTTACAAGCATGACCAGCCTAGAAAAATTCTTAAATACTTATTTGATCATTTAGATAAAGATACTTTAGAGCTTGACATGATTAATTTCTCTGGCCCTAATTTTAAAAATGTAGATAACCGATTAATGAGTTTACAGCTCATTAAAAATGATATGACCGATGCGGTTATGTTCGGCCCTGACGGAAACAATTTATTACCCGCAGCAATACTTTACAAAAAAAACATTTTAGCATTACGAGGTAGTTTTAGACCAGTTACTAAGGTAAACATGGATATGCTTAAAAAATCTTATGATATTTTCGTAAGAGAACCAAGTGTAGACGAAGAAAATGCTATTGTTATTTTTGAAATTACACTTTCAAATTTAAAAGCATCAGGTGAAATTGATGAGCAAGATTTTATGGATAGAGCAGAATTACTTTGCTCATTAGGCCATACTGTAATGATCTCTAAATTTCAAGAATACTTTAAACTTGTTGAGTATTTTAATAATTATACAAAGGCAAAAATTGGTTTAACCATGGGTGTCAATAACTTAGTTGACATTTTTGACGAAAAATATTACCGTCATTTAAGTGGTGGTATTTTAGAAGCTTTCGGGAAATTATTCTTTAAAGATTTAAAAGTATACTTGTACCCGATGAAGAATGAAGAAACTGGTCAAATTATGACTAGTAACAACGTAAAGGTTCACCCGAGAATGAAAGAGCTTTACAAATTCTTCAAATACAATGGAAAAGTAATGGATATTATAGATTATGATCCTGATATTTTACATGTTTTTTCAAGAGATGTACTTAAGAAAATAATGAATGGAGAAGATGGCTGGGAAGATGTTTTACCAGAAGGTATTTCTGAAATAATCAAGACTAAAAAACTTTTTATGCGTAAAGAAGTTGAAGATAATACGCAACAAGAAGCATAATATAATATTTATAGAAAAGCCTCTGATAACTAGTTATCAGAGGCTTTTCTATTTTATAATAATTGAGCAGCGTGATCTTTTGTTTTTACTTTTTCAATCACATTAGATACGATTCCTTTTTCATCAATAACAAATGTCATTCTATGAATCCCATCATACACTCTACCCATAAATTTTTTAGATCCCCAAACACCAAAAGTATTAATAACAGTATGATCTTCATCTGCTAAAAGTGGAAAAGGAAACTGATATTTACTCTTAAAAGTAGCTTGTCGTTTTTCTGAATCTGCACTAACACCTAACAATTCATAACCTTGAGCTTGAAGTTCTTTATAATTATCTCTTAAATTACAAGCTTCAGCAGTACAACCAGGAGTACTAGCTTTGGGATAAAAGAAAACTATTATTTTTTTACCTAAGTAATCTGATAAATTAACCACATTCCCATCTTGATCTTTTGAAGAAAATGCTGGTACCTTATCTCCTATTTTTAAAGTCTGCATAGTAATTTTTAATTAAATTCGTTCTTCGTAAAAGTACTAATTCACAAATTAGATTACTAGAGTAAACCTATACCTTTTATAAATTGATTTATAAATTATACCAATGACCAAATCTGAAAAAGTAAATTTTACAATTCAAAAATTACAAGAATTATATCCTACGATACCTGTACCATTAGAGCATAAAGACCCATATACCTTATTAATTGCAGTACTCATGTCTGCGCAAAGTACAGATGTTCGTGTAAATCAAATTACACCGCTATTATTTAAAAAAGCAGATAATCCGTATGATATGGTTAAGCTTACCGTTGATGAAATTCGTGATATTATTCGACCTGTCGGTTTATCTCCTATGAAATCAAAAGGGATTCATGGTCTTTCTCAAATATTGATTGATAAATATAACGGAGAAGTTCCTCAAGAAATTGAATTATTAGAAGAGCTCCCCTCGGTTGGGCATAAAACAGCTAGTGTTGTTGTTTCTCAAGCCTTTGGAATACCAGCTTTTCCTGTAGATACACATATTCACAGACTTATGTATCGATGGGGTTTTAGCAACGGAAAAAATGTAATACAAACCGAAAAAGATGCAAAAAGAATCTTTCCAAAAAATTTATGGAATGATTTACACCTTCAAATTATTTGGTATGGTCGTCAATATTCTCCTGCAAGAGGTTGGAATATGGAAAACGACATCATCACAAAAACAATCGGAAGAAAAATTGTAATAAATGACTATTACAAAACTAAAAAGAGTCGCTAATTGCGACTCTTTTTAGTTTTAGTTTAAATTATTCTCAAATTGAATACCCTTATATTCAAGAATATTCAACGACTTAGAATAATTCATCAGGAACTGTACAGTTTCTGGACAAGCCTTAGCTAGCTTGCAAACGTTTTGGTTCTCAGAGTAAATTTTTTCCATATTAGTAATATTGTTATGTTAAGATAACGCCACTAAAATGGAAATATTGTATGATTCGTCGTACGACCAATTAATTCGTTAAAACGATATTGTTTTTTTCGATTACCTTTCTAAGGTTAATAAGTGCATAACGCATTCTACCTAAAGCAGTATTTATGCTTACACCTGTATTCTCAGAAATTTCTTTAAAGCTCATATCTCTGTAGATACGCATCATTAGAACTTCTTTTTGATCTTCAGGTAATTCTTCAATTAGAAGATTAAGGTCTGAATCTATTTGATCTTTAATTAATTGTTTTTCAACATTTAATTTATCATCACCAATTACTGAAAAGATGTTAAAATCATCACTTCCTTCAAACATTGGCATTCTTTTATTCTTTCTGAAGTGGTCTATTACCAAATTATGTGCAATTCGCATTACCCATGGTAAAAATTTACCTTCTTCACTATAAGAACCTTTTCTCAAAGTCTTAATAACCTTTATAAAAGTATCTTGGAAGATATCTTCTGTAATATCTCTATCTAATACTTTAGAATAAATAAAGCTAGAAATACGTTGGTTATGTCTGTTGATTAAAATCTCAAGAGCTTTCTCTTCTCCGTTGATATAATTTTTTACTAATACTGAGTCATCAATCTGTAGTTCCATACAAATTACTTTTTTTTGGTTAAAATTAGGGGTCCAACTCCTTTAGGAGTTAAACTTTTACTTATGTGCTAAAATTTTAAAAAAAGTAATTTTGTTTTATAGGCAACTGTGTTTTAATTACATATCAAATATATAGAAAATAAGAGCTTCAAAAAAAAGATTGTTGTGATATGCAATATTTATGATGTTAAAACGTGTATTGTAGTTAATGAAATACTCATATTGTATCTTTGCTCTTTTAAAATACGAGTATGGCAGCTGTTTTAGATGTAAATCCTAAAGAAAATATTATAATTAAAGGAGCAAAGCTCCATAACCTTAAAAATATAGATGTAATTATTCCAAGAAATAAGCTTGTTGTAATTACAGGATTATCGGGTTCGGGTAAGTCTAGCCTAGCTTTTGATACTTTATATGCAGAAGGTCAACGCAGATATGTGGAAAGTTTGTCTTCTTATGCTAGGCAGTTTCTTGGAAAATTAGATAAACCAAAAGTTGACTATATTAAAGGTATAGCTCCAGCAATTGCTATTGAGCAAAAAGTAAATTCAACAAATCCTAGATCTACTGTTGGCACAACAACCGAAATTTATGACTATCTGAAACTATTATATGCTAGAATAGGAAAAACAATATCTCCAATTTCTGGTCATGAAGTAAAAAAACATACAGTAACTGATGTTGTCAACTTTATAAAGACTTTTCCAGAAGGCACTAAATTACTTTTATTAGCTCCTATTATAATTAAAGAAGATAGGGATGCTTTAAAATCGCTACAAATATTTTCTCAGCAAGGGTATGCACGTATTAAATATAAAGGAGAAGTTGTAAGAATTGATGATTCTATTACAGAAATAGAGAAAGAGTTTAGTTTGGTTATTGACCGAATTATAACTAAAGATGATGAAGATTTTTACAACAGATTAGGTAATGCTGTTGATACAGCCTTTTTTGAAGGAAAAGGAGATTGCATTATTGAAGAGCTAGAAACAGGAAAACAAATACCTTTTAGTAATAAGTTTGAGCTAGATGGTATGAAGTTTCTTGAACCAAACGTGCATCTGTTTAGTTTTAATAATCCGTATGGAGCTTGCCCTAAATGCGAAGGCTATGGAGATGTTATAGGTATAGATGAAGATCTTGTCATACCCAACACTGCTCTATCAGTATATGAGAATGCTGTTTTCCCTTGGCGTGGTGAAAGTATGGGATGGTATCGTGACCAATTAGTAAACAATGCCTATAAATTTGATTTTCCAATTCACAAACCTTGGTTTCAACTTACTGATGAACAAAAACAGTTGGTTTGGGATGGTAATTCACATTTTGAGGGTATAAATAATTTTTTCTTAGGATTAGAAGAAAAGAGTTACAAAATTCAAAATCGGGTAATGTTGTCTCGTTATCGTGGGAAAACAAAATGCAATGTCTGTAAAGGAAAACGTTTACGAAAAGAGACCGATTATGTTAAAGTAAACAACAAATCTATATCTGACCTTGTAGAACAACCTATTGAAGATTTGATTAATTTTTTTGATGAGATAACTTTAAGTGATAATGACACAAAAATAGCTTCTCGTTTATTAATAGAAATTAAAAGCAGATTAGGGTTCTTATATAAGGTAGGACTAACCTATTTAACTTTAAACCGAAAGTCGAATACCTTATCTGGAGGAGAAAGTCAGCGTATCAACTTAGCCACCTCATTAGGGAGTAGTCTTGTCGGTTCTATGTATATATTAGACGAACCTAGTATTGGACTGCATCCAAAAGACACCGAAAACCTAATTGATGTATTAAAATCACTTCGCAATCTAGGTAATACTGTCATTGTTGTTGAGCATGATGAAGATATTATGAAAGCTGCCGATGAAATTATAGATATTGGTCCAGAAGCAGGAACTCTCGGCGGTCATGTAGTGGCTCATGGCACTATGGCTGATATTTTAAATTCGACATCACTTACAGCAGGATATTTAAATGGTACTTTAGAAATTAAAGTACCAGAGAAAAGAAGAGCTTTTAAAAATTTTATTGAAATTATCGGAGCACGAGAAAATAACCTTAAAAACATCAATGTCACTTTTCCATTAAATGTATTAACGGTTGTCACAGGAGTTTCTGGAAGTGGAAAAAGTACACTAGTCAAAAAATTACTCTATCCTATTATATTAAAAGAAATTGGAGGTTACGGAGAGAAAGCTGGTCAATTTACAGAAGTAAAAGGTAAATATGCTGAAATAAAACATGTAGAATTTGTAGATCAGAACCCGATTGGGCGTTCCTCTAGATCAAATCCTGTAACCTATATTAAAGCATATGATGATATTAGAACCTTATATGCTTCTCAAAAATTAAGTAAATTAAGAGGCTATCAAACAAAGCACTTTTCTTTTAATGTAGATGGTGGACGTTGTGAAAAGTGTAAAGGTGAAGGAGAAATAACTGTAGAAATGCAGTTTATGGCTGATGTTCACTTAGAATGTGATACCTGTAAAGGAAAACGTTTCAAAAAAGAAGTACTTGAAGTTAAATTTGAAGATGTTAATATCGATGATCTCTTAACCATGACCATTGACGATGCATTGACATTCTTTGAAAAACATCAACAAACTAAAATTTATAGAAAATTAAAACCATTACAAGATGTAGGTTTAGGTTACGTTACTTTAGGACAATCATCTTCTACCCTTTCAGGTGGTGAAGCGCAACGTATTAAACTTGCATCGTTCTTAGTTAAAGGAACCACAAAAGAGAAAGCGCTCTTTATTTTTGATGAACCTACAACTGGACTGCATTTTCACGATATCAAAAAATTATTAAAATCTTTTAATGCTTTAATTGATAAAGGACATTCTATCATTGTAATTGAACATAATATCGATTTAATAAAGTGTGCAGATTATATTATCGATTTAGGGCTTGAAGGCGGTACTAAAGGAGGTGAATTAATTGTTCAAGGAACTCCAGAAGACATCATTAAAAATAAAGTTTCACATACAGCTAAATATTTAAAAGAAAAGTTGTAACCTAAAAACAAAAATAGTTCTACTTGAAAAAATATCTATTTTAAAAATTTTAAAAAATTGATTATCACTAACTTATAAAATATTTAAATTTCTGGCACGCTGTTTGGTATATACTAATCGAATGTAAATAGTTGCATTCGGAAATTATAAAACCTTATATCATGAGAAATTTAATACTCCTTTTTTCAGCTTTAATTTTAGGTACTTCAAGTACATTTGCTGATACAACAGAAGATAAGGTTGCAATACGCAATGCTTATAGTTATAACGACTCGTTTATTTTTGTCGAAAACGGCATTACGTTTTCAGTATATCCGGATGGTGAATTCGATTTTTATATCGATGAAAGAGCTGGGGTTAGTGCTAACGTAAATATTGGTCGCACAAATATTACATTCAATTCTGGTTATGATTATAACCCATACGTGCAATATGATGATTATGGAGCTATAATTCAAGTAGAAAATGTTCCTGTATATTACGATTATTATGGTCGTGTTTCTCAAATTGGAGATGTGGATATTCGCTACAATAATGGTAGAGTATCTAGATTAGGTGGTTTGTATGTGTATTATGACAATAGAGGATATTACAGTCACTATCGTGGTTTTATAAATAGCTATAATAGAGTATATGTATATCGTCCTTTTCACCGTTATTTTGCAAGACCGGCAGTAGGTTTTTGTTTAGTGTATAATAGACCTTATAGAAGGTATTATACTCCTGTAAGATATACGTACTATAGCCCTTATCGTTACAATACTCGTAAAACGTATGCTTCAGCAGGTAAAGAATATAGATATACCAATAGAAATGATAGATCTTCAGTATATAGAAATGATAAAAGAGTTGCTGTTAGAGACAATAATTCTAGAAGTAACAGAACTGTGGAAAGAAACTCATATGATAATAGAAATACTGTAAATAGATCATCATCTAATTCTAAAAGAGAAACTCCTAATGCAGTTTCTTCTAGAAATACTGAAAGAGCATCAAATAGTAGAAGTATTACTAAAAGAGAAACCAGTGTAAGTTCAACACCTAGATCTACTACAGTGAAAAGAAGTAGTACAACAACGTATAGAAAACCTGCAAATAGCTCAACCAGTTCTAGAACAGAAAGAACACCAGCAAATACTTCTTCTAGAAGTACTGGTAATACAAATAGAAGTGCAACATCATCTAGAACAGTTAGTACTCCTTCAAGAGAAAAAAGTGTATCTACTAGAAGCACATCGTCGAGATCTGTAAGTACTCCTTCTAAAAGTTCTAGAGCAAGTAGTTCTTCTAATAGAAGTAGCAGTAAAAGAAATTAAAAATAGTTTTTAGGTTGGTAGTTGTTAACCCCGAAATGAACTTGTTCTTTCGGGGTTTTTTATTGATTATATTTATCTTATGAACATAGAATATAAAAAAATAACTGAGCTTGATTTAAATGAATTAATAAATATTAGCAAAAGCACTTATATAGATACATTTTCATGGGGGAATAGTATTGAAAATATGAGTTCCTATATAAATTTTGCTTTTAATTCAGAAAGGTTAACTAACGAATTAAATGAGGAATTATCTGAATTTTATTTTTTCTACTATGAAGATAAAATTGCAGGGTATATAAAAATCAACTTCGGAAATGCACAAACAGAAATTAAAGAAAATAATGCTATGGAGCTTGAAAGAATTTATGTTCTTAAAAGTTTTCAAGGAAAAAATATTGGCAAAAAAGTATTAGAAAAAGTTATTGCTATTGCCCATCAGAGAAATATGGAATATCTATGGCTTGGAGTTTGGGAGAAAAATGAAAAAGCAATCCGATTTTATGAAAAAAATAATTTCAAAATTTTTAACTCACATGAATTTAAAATGGGTGATGAAATACAAACTGATTTTTTAATGAAATTAAATCTAAAATAAAAATATTTAATTTTCGCTTTTAAGAAACTTCGAAATTACGCCATAAACATCTTCTGATAATCTAAATCTATACAAAAACCATGTGTAAATTATGGTAATTAGAATGCTCTTAATTAGAATATTTAAAATTGGATGAAAAGGAAATGCTATAAAATAAAATACAAAAGCTAGCACTACTAAACCCAACATGACCTTTAGCATAGCAGTCGTAAATGGTAGTATCCCAAATCTTATTTTTACAAATATCAATTTAATAGTATTGTAAATGCATAAAGCTGAAAATGAAGCAACAGCAGCACCAAATAATCCATATTCTGGAATCAACCATAAATTAAAAAGAATAGTCATCAAAGCCAACAGAACTCCCATTACTAAAAGTGCTTTATAATAATCGGAGTTATATAAAATCGCATTATTATTCCCTAATACGGCATCATAAACTTTAGCGAGACCAATTATAAGAACAACACCAAAACCATTTGCATATTCTTCAGGAAGTAGATGATATAGCTCTTCTAAATTTAAAATTATTAATAAATAAATAATTCCAGAAACAATAAAAAGTGTTAAAGAACTCCGATGGTAAAGGTCTTTTAACCCAACAGTATCGTTTTTTGTTAAAATTTCAGCAGTTAATGGGTATACAATTTGATGCATTGCTCTTGATGGTACTGAAATAACAGTAGCAATAAAAATAGCTACACTATAATATGCAACATTCTCTATTTTTATAAACTGATTGATCATTACTTTATCTACTTCTAATAAAACAACAGCAGCCGAGCCTCCTAAAATTATTAGCGCACTGTATTGAACTATTACTTTAGTATTTTCAGGAAAATTAAAATTGAGTACAGGCATACGCAAATAAAAAGCATATACTTTCATAATTATCATTCTTAAAACATAAAGGAAAACCAAAGAAATTAAAAAAGTATCTATTGATACCCATTTAAAGTATACGAGTAAAAGTAAAATTGTAATTCCAATTCTTACAAATACTTCTTTCATGAAATTTCCAAAAACAGATTTCATATGAACCCGTGCCCAAGCATAAAAAACTTCAAAATAGGCCATAGAAATTCCAATAAAAAAAATATACCATACATAACTTTTTACAATTGGATTTTCTTTTGATATAAAGCTACCAATAGCATCATATGAAAAATAAGAAATAACTGCTATTGGAAGAATCATCAACAAAGGCAGTAAAAGCATTAATATCAAAAAACTATCTCCAGTTTTTGCATCTTTAAATCCGCTAAAATATTTAACAAGTGTATTTGGCACTCCAAAAGCAAGCAAGGGCATTAATACAGCCGAAGCAGATAAAATAACACCAACTAAACCATAATATTCATCAGTTAAAAAACGAGTATATAAAAAAAGTGTATTTATGGCGCCAATTCCAAAACCTAGATAAGTGATGATTGTGTTGTTAAGAGACTGTTTTAATACAATTCCCATTAGAGTTGTGCTGCGAGTTTTTTGGTTAGTTCTCTCCTACTATATTTTATAGTATTTGAAGAGTTAACTGAAAGTTCATTTTTCTGGTAGGCTTTAAACCAACTTAAAATTACTTCTTTTAAATCAGATTCTTGAGTATAATCAAAAGTTTCACCAGATATCGTCTCCGTAATTATTTCAGCAGCATCCCAGTCTTTGGGGCCAATAGCTAATATAGGGCGCTTGGCTGCCAGATATTCAAAAATTTTACCTGGAATAATACCTTGTGTTTCTTTAGCATCTATCTCTACTAGAAGTAAAACTTGAGAAGAACATTGTGCTTTTAATGCCTCTTCATGTGAAACGTAACCTAATAATTTGACTAGAGGCTCTAATCCATAACTATAAATAGATTCTAAAACATCTGTACTTACAACACCAACAAATTTTAATTGTAGTGCTTTTTTTAATTCTTGATTTTCATTTACTAATTCTGAAAGAACTTTCCATAAAATTTGAGGATTTCTACCAGTCAATAACGATCCAATATGTGCAATGGTAAATTTTGAATCTAATATGGTTTCTGAATAAGAAGTATCAAAACCATTTGTAATTACAACGATTGGTTTAGTTGTTATTTTTTTAAATTCCTTTTTTGTAGTTGCACTAGTTACTATTATTTTATCACTAGAGTTTAAAACCAGATATTCTAAATTTTTATGTTTTTTCTGAGATGCTTTAGTTAGCTTTAATTTTTTATGATACCCAATTGAAGTCCAAGGATCTCTAAAATCTGAAATCCAATTTATATCGAACTTCTCTTTTAATTTATATCCAATAAGATGCACACTATGTGGAGGCCCTGTTGTTATTATAGTTTCAATCTTCTCTTTACTCAGTATTTCAGATAAAAAATTAACAGAAGGATTAATCCAATATTTTCGAGCATCTGGAATAAATAAATTACCTCGAATCCAAAGCATTATTTTTTCTAAAAAAGATTGATTTTTAGATTTAATAAGACCTGAACTAATTCGTTTTGTTTTTTCTCTAGAAAAAAAGCTTGCCAATTTATAAGGCTCAAAAATAGGGTGCTTGTATATTTTTATGCCTTCAGGAATTTCATTGTTAAAAGACGCATCTAAAATAGGATAATCAGGATTTTCAGGAATATAAAGTACTGGATCTACATTAAACTCTCTTAAGTATTTTACAAACTTTAACCATCGCTGAACACCCGGACCACCTGCTGGAGGCCAGTAATAGGTGATAATGAGTACCTTTTTCATTACTCTTTTTTACTATTTTTAAAACGCCAAAAAGAAAATCCTAAAGCACCTAAAATTAAAATACCTAAAAGAGTGGTACTTGCCAAAACAATAGTAGAACCAGTTTTAATAACTTTTGGTTCAAATTTAAAATCTATTTGGTGCTTTCCTGCGGGTATTTCAAGCGCGCGAAGCGCATAGTCAACTTTAAAGTAAGGTGATAATTTGCCATCTATATAAGCATTCCATCCTTTTTCATAATACATTTCAGAAAATACAGCCAAACCGCTATTTGAATTTGTTGCTGTATACGTTAAGTGGTTAGGCTCATAATTTTTCAAGGTAATGGTAGACAGAGAATCTGTTTGAAAATCTAATGCATTTATTTTAGGGAATTTAGTAGCATTAATTACGGCTACATTTTTTGTATCTAACTCTTCTAATGCTTGAATTTCTTGATCAGATGTGTAAACTTTAGTCAATTTTTTTATAAACCATGCATTTCCATTGGCATCTGGGTTTACTACGGGCACACTATTACCTTCTTTATCTTGTTGAATAACATATTTTACATTAAGCATGTTTAATACATTAAGATTTCCATTATAAATATGAAAATCAAAAAGATCTTGAATATTTGCAGGCTTTGCAGCATGATACCCTCCTATTGACTGGTGGTAATATGATGTTCTTGCTCCATTTACGCCTTCAGACGGATCGTACACTCTAAATATAGATTTGTCTTGCTCAATTTGTTTATCTATTACAGTTTCTGGAAAAGGAGTTGTCATTGCTCGTTGACGAACAAAATCATCATCATTTACATACCTTTTATCTACGCCTATTAAATCGAAAAGAATTAATAATCCAATAAGAAGTACAAAAACATTTTTATTAATTTTCTCTTTAATAAAGAACCAAAGTAATGTAGCAGCTAAAAAAACGAATAATAAAGATCGTAAGATATCATTAACATAAACAGCTTCTCTATCTAAACGGATCATAGTTAAAACTTCATCACCGTAATATTTTGCTATGGTAGGGTCACTACCGCCTTCAAAATAAAATAAACTTTTACTCAAAAAAAGTAAAATTCCCAATCCTGCACTAATTAAAAAACTAATTTTTAATGCATTCATTTTTTTACTTTTTTCAATACTAGTATCAAAAAAAGCAGCTAGTGCCAAAATAGCTACAATTGGCACACACAGTTCTAGAATAACCTGTATTGATGAAACAGCTCTAAACTTATCATACAATGGGAAATAATCTATCATAAAATCGGTTACAAGACTAAAATTCTTTCCCCATGATAATACTAATGACATGATGACACCACCTAATAACCACCATTTAGCTTTGCTCTTAATCAAAAACAAACCTAAAAAGAATAAGAAAAATAATACTGCGCCAATATAAGCTGGAGCAGAGGTACCAGGTTGATCACCCCAATATAAAGGTAAACCACTCGTGAATTCTAAAGCTTTAGATCTTGAAAGCCCTTTTTCAACTAAGAAATCAAATGTTTTTGCATCTTCACCTAAATCTTCAACATTAGAACCTCCAAAAAGACGAGGCACAAATAAATTTAATGATTCTGTAATACCATAACTATATTGAGTGATATATTCTTTACTAAGCCCACCAGTATTCTCTTTTTTTGAACCATCTGGATTTATTGTCAATTCGCTTTTTCCTCGAGTACTCCAATCAGCATACTCCTTTGTAGCCATTAAACTTGTAGCATTGGTTGCAATTGCTAATGCTACGCCAGCCATTAAAATTCCAACAGAAATAAAAAAATGTTTTAGTTCTTTCTTTTTTATGGCATCAACCAAATAAACAAGTCCTAAAATTAGTACCAAAAGCATAAAATAATAAGTCATTTGGTAGTGATTGGCATTTATTTCAAGCGCCATTGCTATAGCAGTAAGTATAAAACCCCAAATGTATTTTTTACGGAATACTAAAATTATTCCGCCTAATAACATAGGCAAATAAGCAATTGCATGAGCTTTCGCATTATGCCCGACACCTAAAATAATAATTAAATAGGTCGAAAAACCAAAAGCTAATGCCCCTAATACAGCTAATCTATAATCTATTTTAAGGCAACTTAACAAAATATAAAATCCGAGTAAGTATAAAAATAAATAGTCCGCTGGTCTTGGCAAAAAGCGTAAAGCTAAGTCTAACTTTTTTACATAATTATAGGGATAATGAGCTCCTAATTGAAATGTTGGCATTCCGCCAAATGCACTATTTGTCCAATAAGGCTCTTCCCCTGTTCTTTTTACAAAATCAGATTGTTCTTTCGCCATTCCTGTAAATTGAGCAATATCTGATTGAAAAATAACTTTTCCTTGTAATACAGGTGTGAAAAATGCCAAGGCAGCTATTACAAATAAGGATATGGCGAAAAAATGAATTAAAAAGGCTCTTAATTTACTTTTCATCTGAGATTATACTGTTTTTCATTTAGAAATTCTATATAAAATTAGTTGTTTAAAAAATGCTAATTTTTATAGCTTATTAAATCGGTTGGTTAAAAAAAGGGAAATTAGTCAATTTCTTCAAAATCTATATACTCTCCCACTTTTTTTGAAGAGTTAGATTTTTTATTCTTATTTGAATCTATAATTACATCTCCTTCTGAGGTAGTTTTATTTTGTTGTGCATTACCAAAACCTTCAAACTTTTCTCTAAAATGTTGTTCCGCTTTCTTCCCAGCGTAATTCAATAATTTAGGAGCAAATAATTTTATTAATATTTTAAATAAATAATATACTAATAGTATGATTAAAATCGTTGTTAAGAAACTCATATCACTCAAAAAATTAATACCAAAAATACAATTATAAGGTTGCATTCTAGCCTCTTAAATCTTAAAATATTAATAAAACCGCTGCTATTAGTACGGACTTGAACAATAATTTATGAAAAATTTAATTCTTATTGCCTTTTTTCTATTTACACTAGTTACATCAGCCCAATATACTGATGTCATAAATTCTAACCGACCAGGACAATCTGTAAGTGCCTATGCTGTTGGTAAAAATGTTATTCAAGCTGAATTTGGAATTGGGTTTGAACATCAAGAACATACTATATTATTAACAGATTCTAATATTTTGAGTACCGATTTAGCCCTTAGATATGGTTTATTATTTGAATCATTAGAAATTTACTATGAAGGCTCATTTCAAAAAGAAAACATTAATTATTCAAGCTCACAAAGTAGTGCTTCAATTACCGATTTTTCTCGGAATAGATTAGGGTTAAAATATTTAATTTTTGATCCTTATAAAAATCCAGAAAGAAATAAACCAAATTTATATAGCTGGAAAGCAAATCATAAATTTCGATTAAAGAATCTTATTCCTGCGGTATCTGTTTATGCTGGTGCAACATTTGTTTTAGGAGATAATCCTTACTATTTAGGAGATGCAACTGTTTCTCCGCGTGTGATGATTGCAACACAAAGTAAAATTTCACCTAGGGTTGTTTTTATATCAAACATTGCTTATGATCGAATTGGTACAGACTTTCCAGAATTAAGTTATATCGTTTCTCTTACCCATGCTTTTAGAAATCCGAAGTGGAGTATTTTTTTAGAAAATCAAGGCATAAAAAGTGATCGTTATGCCGATGCACTTTATAGAACAGGTCTTGCACACTTATTAACCCCAAATTTACAAGCCGATATAACCTTTGGTGGCAGCTTTAAAGATACCCCTACACGAATGTTTGGTACCCTTGGTGTTTCATACAGATTAGATAAACATAAAGACAATCCAATTCCTATTGACCAACAAAAGGGAGGAGAAAATGGACAAATTGGTAAAAAGGATATGAAAAAGAAGGCGAAAAAAACTAAAAAAGGCAAAGGTGCAGAAGATATTGATTTAGGTCCTTCAAAAAAACAATTGAAAAAACTTAAAAAAGAAGAAAAGAAAAAACAAGGCAATGGTGCTATAGATTTTTAATCTCACACAAATAAAAACACATTAACTTCATTTTATCTATAATCATGTTTTAAGATGTAGATTAATATTGCTAATATTGATTCTTTAAAACAAAAAACATGATTACAATAACGGAAGTAGAAACGACCGCAGATTTAAAAAAATTCGTAAAGTTCCCTTTTACACTTTATAAAGATTCTCCTTATTGGGTACCTCCAATTATTGCTGATGAAATGGAAACATTTAATCGAGATAAAAATCCAGCATTTAAAGACGCTGATGCAACTATATATTTAGCATATAAAAATAATGAGATTGTAGGGCGTATTGTTGCTGTAGTTAATTGGATTGAAGTAAAACAACAGAATGTACTAAAAATGCGCTTCGGTTGGTTTGATTTTATTGATGATTTTAAGGTTTCTGAAGCCTTATTAAATAAAGTATCTGAAATTGGAAATCATTATAAATTAGACTACATGGAGGGTCCTGTTGGTTTTTCTAATTTAGATAAAGTAGGGGTGCTT